>Ga0187873_1001088_pt1 | contig 24047 bp, 23 predicted proteins | sample June2016WEW_16_1_2_FD_133012 | JGI IMG/M metagenome (GOLD analysis project Ga0187873, IMG submission 133012) | Peatland microbial communities from SPRUCE experiment site at the Marcell Experimental Forest, Minnesota, USA - June2016WEW_16_100 | ecosystem: Environmental > Terrestrial > Soil >...
ATCCTTCGCCCAAAGCGCAGCCTGCTGGATCTGCGCCTGCGGGAATTGTGGCGCGCCCGTGACCTGGTTATGCTGTTCGTCTGGCGCGACTTCGTCTCAATTTACAAGCAAACCATCCTTGGCCCGCTCTGGTATATCATCCAGCCGCTGCTGACCACAATAGTCTTTACGTTCATTTTTGGCAGTGTGGCGAAATTGCCCACGGAGGGCCTGCCTCCGTTCTTATTCTATATGTCGGGTACGGTTGTCTGGTCCTACTTTTCCAGTTGTATTACCAATACGTCCAATACTTTCATCAACAATTCCGGTGTGTTCGGCAAGGTGTATTTCCCGCGCCTGGCGGTGCCGGTCTCCATCCTTATCTCCAGCCTGATCGCATTTGCGATCCAGTTCGTCTTTTTCCTGGGGTTCATGGGCTATTTTGCCTTGACCGGCAGCATTTAACACCCCAACTGGTGGATCCTGCTGACGCCAGTGCTGCTCTTTATGATGGGCGGGCTGGGATTGGGATTCGGGGTCATCATTTCCTCGCTGACCACCAAGTACCGCGACCTGCGCTTCCTGGTGCAATTCGGCGTGACGTTGCTGATGTATGCCACGACGGTGATCCTGCCGTTCTCTTCCTTCCCGGCACGTTTCCGCTGGATCGTGCTGGCCAACCCGATGACGCCGATCGTGGAGATCTTCCGGTATGCCTACCTGGGAGGCGCCGGGTCGGTGAACCTGCCCGACTTGGCGTACAGCTTCGGCTTCATGGTGGCGGCGGTCGTCATTGGGACGGTGATCTTCAACCGGGTGGAAGCGACGTTCATGGATACTGTTTAGCTGATAGGGGATAGCTTGTAGGAGGTAGGGGGTGGCTGGTAGGTAAAAACTACGGGCTATGTGCTATGAGCTACGAGTTGAACTATGAGTGATAATTCGCGGTCTGCATATCGGGATCTGGTGGTCTGGCAGAAAAGCATGGAGTTTGCAAATTCTGTCATCGACCTGACCGAACAACTGAAGACCGACCGAAAACATTATCGGCTGGTTGAACAATTGGAGGCGGCGGCTGCCTCGGTACCCATGAACATTGCCGAAGGCAAGGGACGTTTTTCCAGGAAGGAATTCAAGCATTTTTTATTCATCGCACGCGGCTCCCTTTATGAAACCATGACTTTATTGGATCTTTTTAATATACGCACCTGGATTCAACCTCCAGCATTTGACGCACTTCAAGAACATGCCAACGAAATTGCCAAAATGATCAATGGATTGATCAATTCCATTCCCAACGATGACTGATCCAGAAAACCTACCCCCTAACTCCTACCAGCAATGAGCTATCACCTATGAGCTCTGTCGTAATATCCGTCGAACATCTCTCCAAAGAATATCGCCTGGGCCAGATCGGTACCGGCACCTTGAGCCGCGACATTAATGTTTGGTGGGCCAAAGTGCGCGGCAAGCCCAACCCAATGCTTCGCGTTGGCGAGACCGCCCATGACAACCGGGATGGCGAGACCATCTTTGCGCTGAAAGATGTCAGTTTTACCGTCGAGCAGGGCGAGACGTTGGGCATCATCGGCCGCAACGGGGCAGGGAAAAGCACCCTGCTTAAAATCCTTAGCCGCGTGACGGCGCCCACCAGCGGGCGCGTGAAGGTGAAGGGCCGCATTGCCAGCCTGCTGGAGGTGGGTACCGGCTTTCACCAGGATTTGACCGGACGGGAGAACATTTATCTCAATGGCGCCATTTTGGGCATGACCCGGCAGGAGGTGCGCCGCAAGCTGGATGAGATCGTGGATTTTGCGGAGATTGAGAAATTTATCGACACACCTGTCAAGCGTTATTCCAGCGGGATGTACGTGCGCCTGGCGTTTGCGGTGGCGGCGCATTTGGACCCAGAGATCTTGGTGGTGGATGAAGTATTGGCAGTGGGAGATGCGGAGTTCCAAAAGAAGTGCTTAGGGAAAATGGGGGACGTGGCACTTGAAGGGCGAACTGTGTTGTTTGTGAGCCATAATATGGGCGCTATAAATCAATTATGCCCAAATTGTCTGTTGTTACAAAGGGGCGAAGTTGCTTTAAATGATAAAACTGATAAAGTTGTTGGTTATTATTTGAAAGAAGATCAAAATATACAATTTAACTCGAATATGATCAATAAGGATGATTTTGTACTTAAAGATTTAAGGGTATATCAAGAAGGAATTAAAAATCCAGGCTTATTTATTACCGAATTACCAATAAATATTGAATATCAATATGAAGTAAGGTAAGAATTATTTGGATTAAGAATTGGGTTTGATTTAGTTTCAAAAGATGGTATTACCTTATTTCGATCTTTTGATGATGATATTCAGGGCAAATTAAGAAAGTCACCGGGAAAATATACGGCCTATTGCATATTACCAAAGTCTTTTTTATTGCCGACGAGGTATTATTTGTATCCTCGCATAGGAATTCACAATGTTCGTTGGATATATAATGGGGAATCTTGTATTGAAATTACCCTCCATAATCAGACCGGTGTGAATTCGCGCTATGGTGACAACAGGCCAGGTATTATTATGCCGGGATTAGATTGGAGGATTGTTCAAAATGATTAACAGGTTCTCTAAAGACCATCCTTGGCTTTACCGAAAGATCAAAAATCAATATTGGTTTATTTTATCTAAATACTTGAGGAAGGATAGCTATATTCATCATATCGTTGATTTAGATATAAGAATCAAACTATTAACAAAAGATGATTCGGTTTCCCAAAATATTTTTTTGGAATCTTATGAAAAAGAGACAATATCTTTTCTGAAGAGGATAGTATTACCAGGGGACATTATTTATGATATTGGTGCAAATATTGGCTATTACACATTAATTTTTTCAAAATTAGCAGGACCAACTGGTTGGATTCATTCGTTTGAACCCAGCAAACGAGAATTTTTCCTTCTTGCCGAAAACATTAAACTCAATTTCTTAAATAATGTTTATATAAATCAGTTTGCAGTTTCTGATTTCCCAGGAATTATCGAAATGTCCGTTTTTGATGATCCAGCTTATGGAGCATATAATACAATTGGTTTGCCAACGCATCAGCGGGTCGAAAATCAAATTTTCAGAAAAGAGGCTGTTCGCTCTATTACCTTGGACGAATATTACGCTGCGTATAGTGTTCAAAAGCCTTCAATTCTTAAAATAGATGTTGAAGGGGCTGAGATGAATGTTCTCAAAGGTGGAAAGAAGCTTCTTTCTTGTGATGATAGCCCAATATTAGTGATTGAAATTTGTGAAGATACTCTGAAGGGAATGGAAATAATCCCTGATCAGGTTCTCGAATTATTAAGGATATATTCTTATATCTTATTTTCAATTCGTTCTGATGGGTTTCTTGTTCCGTTTGATGAGAAAATATCATTAAATCTTATAGCTGTAAAAAAGCATACATTACAGCGTTTTGAAAAAGAAGGCTTGACTATTGAATAAGGATGTCCCTGGTGCCAGTTTGCTGTCTCCTGAATACTAATTCAATTCCTTATTATGCGTTGTCCTACTCTGACTGAACTCCCACCCCCTCCCCCCGATAAAACCGGCTGGCCTTGGACCGAAGAAATTCCGTTGCTACCCGATAAATTGCCAGATAGCTCTTCCTGGCCACGTATTAGCATCATTACGCCCTCTTATAACCAAGGGCGATTCATTGAAGAGACCATACGCTCGATACTGTTGCAAGGTTATCCGGAATTGGAATATATCATTATAGATGGCAGTAGCGTTGATGACAGCGTTGAGATTATCCACAAATATGAGCCTTGGCTGACATATTGGATTAGTGAACCTGATCACGGGCAATCTTATGCGATTAATAAAGGACTGAATATTACAACGGGAAATCTTATTGCCTGGTTAAATTCTGATGATATTTATTTGCCAGGTACGCTCGCTACAATTGCTCGGATATATTTGCGTCATCCGAACCAAATAATTGCCGGTCCAGTTATTAATTATTCACAAAACGGAAATAATGAAAGGATCATATATCAGAAAAGTATTACTGGATTTGAGGAATTCCTAAAATTTTGGTCACCAGGGTGGACGTGGCATCAACCCGGGATTTTCTTCCCAGAACCTGCCTTGAAGAAAGTTGGAGGGTTAGATTCCTCCTTACATTTTTGCATGGATTATGATCTGATTCTTCGATTATTACAAATTACATCTTCAATAATCATTGATAGACCATTGGTTCGGTTTCGTTTGCATGATAATTCTAAAACTAATTCTGGTGATGAGTTTTTCTTAAGAGAATGGATTATTGTATCTAAACGATATTTGTCTTCACTCGATTTAGAGAATATAAAGGAACGCGATTCCTTTGTTTCGCGCAAGTTTGCATTACTAATTGGTAAAAGGATTAAGCAATGTAAACTGAGCGCAGTATTACGTGTTTTTGTTATCGTACATGAAATGAAAATAACAACTAAGGTATTTCTGATGTTTCTTGGTGAGTTTCTCGATTGGATAAAATGGAAATTGGGTTTGCAGAAATATGACAATATTCATAAAGATCAGCAATGAAATTATAGATTGTTCTTTCTTGATATCTCTAATAAAACTATGGATTAGAAACTCATTTTGTAATCATTTTCGAAACGAATCATTCAATTACAGATCACAATAGATATTTTAGGGGGGTTCAGAACCGACCTTGGCAATATAGGAAATATCCCTTTAGGTGGGGAAGATGTTGAATTTGTCGATCGGATTCATGCCAATGGGCTTCAAATACTTTATGAACCCAGGGCGATAGTTCAGCACCACATTCCAAAATCACGCCAACGTCGCGTGTGGTTATTCAGGCGATGTTTTTTTGGGGGTATGTCAACGCCCATTTTAGATAACCTGAATCAGGTCAAGATAAAATATATTTTCTATCATTTTCGTTTGGCATTATTATTCTTATTGAGAACTATAATGTCTTTGATTAGATGGCAGAATCTGGCTGTTGTTGAGATTGGGTGTTCCTTTGCAATTAATTTAGGAAGAGTTGCGGGATTGATTCGGATGTTTTTTCAGAAATAAGACCTATTACCAAAGTATCATCTTTATAAAAAATAGTTTGAGTAGATCTCAGGAATAAGTGGAATGTCACAACCCATTTTGGATCCGTCTGAACGAATTGGAATAAAAAATTATCCATTATTCAGGAATGTTTTTTAGATTACAGTAGGCATATTGTTGCAAGATTTAATTTTTGCGTAGGTTGAAACTTGTGGATAACAATTCCGGTATAAAAAAACTGAGAGGCTATTATTCCCAATTCTTATATCTTGCTCATAGGGTGAAAGTAAGAATTCGTATTCTTATTTGGAAGGTAATTTACGATATTTATGTTGGGGAAGGAACCGATTTCAAAGACATGAATTATATCAATACCTTGAATGGCCCCATTGTTATTGGAAACCAGTGTCAAATAAACGCATTTTGTCTAATGGGGCCAATTGAATTTGGGGGCCACGTATTGATAAACCATATGTCAGATGTTGCAGGTAGTGCCGCCAAGGTTATTATTGGGAATAATGTGTTGATTGCGCCTCGGGTCTTAATTATGGCTTGCATGCATAACCATCATGATAAACAAACATTAATTAGATTACAGGGAGTCTATGCGGCAGATGTTGTTATTGGAGATGATGTCTGGATTGGAACAGGTTCAATTATTTTGCCTGGAGTTACAATTGGAACTGGGGCAGTGACAGGGGCTAATTCCGTTGTTACCGCAAATATACCAGAATATTCTATTGCGGTTGGCGCTCCAGCGCGTGTGGTTGGTACTCGGGAGTAGAACCACCAGCGTTAAATTTTTTGGAATGGTTACCATCAGATAATATGATAATGAAATCTTCAATTACTTATGAATGGTTGAATTTACTTGAAAGGAAGTTTGAACGGCAAGTTGGTGCGAAATCAAATCTGTTGGCTCAGTGGTTGCTTACTGCAACCTTCGGTGTGGACCAAAAGGGGGAGCAATACTACCGTCGTGCTAAATCAACCTTTCAAAATTTAGATTCAATGAGAATCCTTGATGCAGGGTGCGGGGATGGTTCTATTGCACTTCGATTCGCAATTGCTGGCGCCGACGTAGTAGGCTTGGATATAGATTGCGAGTTTATAGATATTGCTCGACTTCGTTCTATGGAAATGTACCCCCAAACACCGATCCGTTTTATATGCGCCGATTTGTGTGATAAAAATTCCTTTTCCGATACCGGGTTTGATTTAATAATAAGCATTGATGTTATCGAGCATGTATCGGATGCAGTAAAGTATTTAATTACTTTAAAGGAGATGCTAAATCCTGCCGGAAAAATATGGCTTTTTACACCAAATCGTTTAGCATGGGCTAACATTATGAGGGATCCCCATTATCGATTGGGTGGGTTAACCTTAATGCCTAACAGGTGGGCAGCCTGGTATGCTGTTCATCTCCGGAGAAAAACCAGCAAATACGAAATTGAACAGCTTTATACGCAGTATCTGCTAAAAAAGCTGGCTGATCGTTGTGATTTAAGAATAATCTATCAATCCCTGGGAGATTTTGATTATTTCATTCAGAAACGACCTTGGTTGAAGGCTTTTGTTAGGTTTCCGGTAATTTGGACTTTCTTGTACACAATTTATCGGCAACGTGTTTCTACCATTGAGGCAGTACTTTCGTAGCCGTTTGCGAATTGTCGAGATTCTCCTGAACAAGATTGCAATTATTGATGCGCATTCTTCTGATTTCAGCCCGCTATCTGCCTCATCGGGGTGGCCTGGAAAGCGTGGTTCACCACATTGCCAGGGAATTTCGCCAGCAAGGCCATAGCGTGCAAATTATCACCAGTCGTTATCCGCGCAGCTTGCCGTACAAAGAAGTAATTGACGGTATGCAAGTAACGCGCTTGCATTTTCTTCTGCCTGATCAAAAGTATTTACGCAACTACCGCTTTGATCTCTGGTTGGCTGGATTATGGTTTTACTTTTATTCTTCGCAAGTCATTCGTCGCACAATCAACGAATTTCAACCGGACGTGATCAATAATCACTATCTGAACGAAGTGGCGGAGTTTACCCCGCGCAGTCTTACAGGACGTTTTTCCACCATCCCCTGGGTCATTTCCTTGCATGGCGGCGACGTGGATGGAGAGCCATTACTTGGACGAACGAACAAAGAACGTTTCAGCAGGCTTTCCCGACAGGCGTACGGCTTGACCGCCTGTTCCAACTTTTTGGCTGCCCAGGCCCGGACTCTTGAACCTGCTCTGCAGGGAAAGATCCAAGTGATCCATAATGGCGTGGATGTGCAACTTTTTGCAGAGGCCAGCCCTTTCCCGACTGATCATCCCTATATTTTAGCCGTAGGCCAATTGTCCTCCCATAAAGGCTTCGATCTTTTGATCGAGGCTTTCGCACAGGAAGCTGGAAAATACCCGCAGGTACAATTGTGGATTGCAGGAGAGGGCCAGGAACGCAGCGCATTGGAGCTGCTTATTAGCCAAAATAAACTAAAGCAACGCGTCCAATTTATGGGGAAGGTTGATGAGGTGACGGTGGCATCTTTGATAGCAGGCTGTTTGTTTATTGCCATGCCATCCCGGCGCGAGCCTTTTGGCATCGTTGCCCTGGAAGGCATGGCAGCAGGAAAACCGGTGCTGGCCACGCCGGTCGGCGGTCTGCCTGAGTTTTTGCCGGTGCCTCCAAACCGGTTGGTTCCGCCGGATGCGACAGCCTGGACCGGAGCGTTGGATGAATGGCTGCACCTGGCCGAGAGCGGAAAGTTGCAAGTTGGTGGGAACGCGGAAGCAGCCGCTCAACATGGTTGGTCGAGTGTTGCCAATCAATATTTACGGGTTTATCAACAGGTTCTGAACAATGCCTGAAACCCACTGGGCGTTCATCCATCCTTTTCAACTCAGATTGCAGCGTGGTATCGAAGTCTATCTCTGGAACCTGGCAGCTGCCCTCGCTCAACAAGGTATCCGGGTGGATATATTAACTTGGAATGGTCCGCTGGAAATTCCCGACTATGCCCGGGTGCCAGGTATCAAACTGTATAAGGTCCCAGATGTGCGCTATTTTCAAACCGCCTTTGCGGTACCATTTTATCTGGCCTGGCTATTGAAGGGTAAGTACCAGCATGTTTTTGTGCACTTTGCCGGCTATGGCGAAGGCCTGGCTTTACGCCTGGCGAGCCTGCTGCGGTCGGTGCCTTTCTCGGTTGTATTTCATTTCCCGCTTAGCCAAGTACCGCAACGCTATAAGGAATTTGAGAAATGGAATTTCCAACACGATGCGCAACACCTGATCGGTGTCAGCAAGGCGACCGGGCGGGAGGTGGAGCAATGGGCAGGCCGCCTTTGTAACGTGATCGGACATGGCGTGGAGACACAGCGCTTTCATCCCGATCCCGCACTACGGATGCAGGTGCGCCGGGAATTAGGGATTGAACAGAATGCGCCCATTCTGATTTCAGTGGCTGCGTTGGAGGAACGTAAGGGTATCCAGTGGGTCATCCAGGCTATGCCAGAGGCGCTGAAGGAAATCCCGGATATCCACTACATTGTTATTGGCGATGGTCAGTATCGAGATACTTTAGTTTCCATGCTTGCAGATTTGCAGCTCGAATCGTGCGTGCATCTTTTGGGCATAAAACTGGATGTCCATCCATACCTTTGTGCTGCGGATATCATGATGGTGCTTGCGCGCGGCGAGGCAAGTTCCATTTCTTTGTTGGAAGCCCTGGCGTGTGAATTAACTGCAATTACTTCGGATTGTCCTCCTTTTGACGAATTAATAAGGGAAGCGTGGGGTTTAAGAGTCGACGAAACGAGCCTCCATCAGGTTGTATCCACTGTCGTGGGTTTAATCAAAGACCCTGAAAGTAGGGTCGGCATGGGTAAGGCTGGGCGAGTCAGAATTATGGAAAAACATACCTGGCCTCAGATTGCCAAAGAATATAAAGAGTTGACACTTTGAACAATTCGTTGGTGAGTAACTCCGAATCGGATTTGTTGCAGCTACGTCGCGAATCTTTCAACCTATGACTTTCTTCTCTGTTCTGATTTGCACCTATAATCGCCCGGATATGTTGGCAATGGCGTTGCGTGCCTTGGTTGACCGAACGGTTGAAAAGCCGGACCAGGTGGTGGTTGTCAATGGCGGCGATGATCGTTCCGATTCAATTGTCAAGAACTATATGAACTGGCCGGGTGTTAGGGTCGAATTGGTAAAGACGGTTAATAAAAATCTGGCCACCAGCCGTAATGTGGGGCTGCCCTTTTGTACGGGTGAGATTGTTGCCTGGACCGACGATGATGCCGAGGTCTTTCCAGATTGGGTAACGCAGATGAAAAGAATACACGCAGAACATCCCGAAGCCGGTGGCGTGGGTGGATCGGTATTGGGCGCAGATAGCAAAAGGAGTTTGCTCAGCCGTATTGCCGATGAGGCCGTCTTTTCTTCACCCTCCCAGCCCGGCTATGTACGTACCATTGCCGGGGTGAACGTTTCCTATAAACGAAATGTTCTTCAGGTTGTTGGTCCACAAGATGAGACACTCTTCCGGGGTGAGGATGTGGATTTCAACTGGCGTATCAAGAAACTGGGTTATGAAATATATTACTTTCCCGGGATAAAAGTTCTCCATAATCATCGTCCAAGTCTCAAGCAATTAATGGATCAATTTTACATGTATGGACGGGCATACACTTTAGTTCGGCGTAAATGGTCTGATATGTATTGTGTGTATCCCCAAAAGATAGCGCGTTTAAAGGATGCATTGAAGCTGCTTTATTTTATTGCTTCCACTTTTGTTGACCCTTTTATTTCTACGATGAAAATGTCGACATGGTGGGACCGGATAATGGCATTACCTGTTTTATTTGTTTTACATATTGCCTGGAAGAGTGGCATGGTAGAGCAAAAATTGAAGTTTTCTCCGAAAACGACATGATCCGAAAAATGGTCCAATGGCTGTTCGGCTTGATCATTTGGGTGGCCTACCATTCCTATAAGGAGGCGGGTCTTAATGCCGTTTTCCTGATTTTGCCGGCTAAATTACTGGTACCCACCCTGGTGAAGTATGGAGCAACCATCGGCGAAAATGCAGATATGCAAACACCGCTCACTTTCCACAATGTTTCCGCCGAATCAGGCAAACACTATGCGAACTTGCAGGTTGGTTCCGATTGTTATTTCGGTAAAGAAGTCTTCCTTGACCTGGCGGACCGGATCGTGATCGAGGATCGGGTGACGATCTCGATGCGGGCGATGCTATTAACCCATACCCATGCTGGAAAAAGCCCATTGTCAGAAAATCGTCTTCCGCCTTCTTATGCGCCTATTTTGTTGAAGGCTGGTTGTTATTTGGGGGCTGGAGCCATTATTTTACCCGGGATCAAGGTTGGCGAACAAGCCATCGTTGGCGCCGGTGCGGTGGTAACACACGATGTCCCTGCCGGTGCAGTTGTTGGCGGCGTGCCTGCCCGGATGATCAGTCATGAGTAAAATCGATGAATAATGTGGCGAAGAATTTGTTGGCGTTTATATTGGGGATACTCAGCATAGCATCCTTCGTGAAAGGTGGAGGGATCATTGAGTGAGAAGGGATTGTTATTTCTAGTAGCTGGAATTTGGGTATTCATTTTTCTTATTCAAAAGCAATATCGTCGAAACCTGTTAGTCATTAGCATTCTTGGTTTTATTGTCGGCTGGCATGGTCTCAATATTTCCCCTGGGTTTGTTATTTATCCGACAGAACTTTTGATATGGTTTGGGTTTCTGATCTATTTATTGAGTCGGAAGAATAGACGTAGTGATGTGCGTCCACCTAAACCGACCTTTTGGGAAATTGCCCTTGCTCTTTTAGCGGTAACTGGTGGATTTACAGCTCTAATTTATAATCATCCATTGTTTAATGATCTGGCTTTCTTAAAGAGCTTTCTGGTTTTTATACCAATGCTGGTTCTTTTTAGAGGCTGGATTAGCAATAAACAACAAATCGTTTTTTTTGCAAGAACGTTGGTTTATGCTGGGACAATTATATCAATTTTAGGTTTGATGGAAAGATATATTCCTGCGATTTCTACCCTTTTTTCTAATTTCATACCTGTATCAATGGAGACTCGCTATAACTTCGGATTTGATAGTTTTGTAAACTTGGCTGCTTTTAGTTTTTGGGGAACCCCGGTTGTTTCAGTTTTGCTCGTTCTTTTTACTGGGCTGGCAGTTTTTCTGCCCAAACCAAATATTCGTTGGCAGAAAATAATTTGGTTTCTCACACCGCCGTTACTGACTTTAGCAATTATTTCAACTGGCTATCGTTCAGCCTGGCTGGGGTTAATTGTTGTAATAGTTTTGGGAGTTGTTTTTAATCCTGGGCAAAGCTTGCCGTGGCTTGTCCTGGCAATACCGGTGAGTTTCGTTTTGTTTTCATCGGCATTCATAGATCGTCTAAAAACTGTTTTTTATTTACCAGCTTTTCAAGATCCCACCTTCATAACGCGCTATTCGGCTTTGCAAAATGGTTTGCAAACTATAAAAGATAACTTGCTTTTGGGTGTCGGTTGGGGTTCCCCCACTACTTTTAACGATTGGGTAAATTTGGGGGTTGCGATTGGGGGAATTGGGTTGATGGTTTTCGCAATTTGGTATGGTTTGTTACTTATTAATTTACTCAAATATGCCAGGAAAACTATGGAAAAAGACAATTACTTCCTTTGCATGTCTTTTTTTACTGCCTTGGGTGGCTATTCAATTGCCATGTTCAGCGGTGCTATGAGCCAGGTTTTCCCCATTATGACTGGTTTTTGGTTCATTTTTTGTCTGGGCTGGCGGCTGATAGAAATTTCACGGGAGGAGGAAGTAATAAATGGCAAAGTTGTCAGTGCTACTTCCAACATATAATGTTGAATCTATCATTGTAGATTCTCTCGAGTCGGTCAAATGGGCCGATGAAATCCTGGTGGTGGATTCTTATAGTACGGACCAAACCTTGGAAATTGTTCAAAGATATGGCGCCAGGGTCATTCAGCATGAATATATTAATTCGGCCAAACAGAAGAATTGGGCTATACCTCAATGCTCCCATGAATGGGTTCTTCAAATCGACTCTGACGAGCGCGTGGATCTGCCTTTGCAAGAAGAAATTCGGCGAGTCTTGATGGATGTTCCGCCGGATGTAGATGGGTTTATTGGCCCGACCAAAAACCATTTATTTGGGAAATGGATACAAACGATGGAATTATACCCGGGCAATCGCTTACGCCTTTTCCGGCGCGATAAGGGACGATTTCAGGATATAGAAGTGGATGCGCACATCGTTGTACCCGGTAGAGTTTTATATCTAAAGAATCATGTATTGCACTTCGGATTTCAAAGTGTTTCCCAAAAACTTAAGCCACTCGATCGGTATACCCGCTACGAATCCGATGAACGCGAAAAACAAGGCAGACGGTATTCCTGGTTCAACCTCACCATTCGTCCGCTGGCGGTTTTTTTATATGGCTATTTGTACAAAATGGGCTTTAAGGATGGCGTTCGGGGACTGATTTACGCTGCCTATAGGACGGATTTCATATTTTGGACATATGCCAAGCTCTGGGAGAAAGAATGGCGTCAGGGCAAAAAAAAATAAAAGTATTGTTTATCGAAGTAACCGCCCAAATGGGAGGAGTTGAGGTTACAACATTACATGTCGCTTCTGGAATAGATTTTCATGTATTTGAGCCGCTTGTTTGCGTTCCAGAAACTGGGCCTTTATCTGAACTCTGCAAAGCAAAAGGAGTGAAAGTAGTCATTCTGCCCTTGCCAGTTTTTCCTTCGGTGTCAATCCAATTTGGCGATAGGGCAATCGCGAATCCTCTGGCGATCATTTTGGACGGTATTTTGTGTGTTGTAGCTGCCCTCAAATTGGCTACATTTATGCACGATTTCGAAATCGATATAGTATGCACAAAAGGACTTTTTGGGCATTTCTATGGGGGAATTGCAGCGAAATTAACGCATCTTCCTTGTGTTTGGCAAATCCAGGAAATAGTTGAATCACGACGTGCAGGTGGATTCTTCTTATTTATTCTCCGCCTGGGCGCAACTATTTTTGCAACAAGGATCATTGCTGACGCGAATGACGTAGCCAGTCAATTTGATGGATTGCGCAAATTACCTGGCTGGGTATCTACTATCTATAATGGCGTTGATCTTAATACATATCAACCCGGCATTAACTCATCAGAAATTCGTGCAGGTCTGGGAATTCCTCAAGATGCATTTGTGATTGGATGTGTGGCCAGATTAATGCAAGGCAAGGGCCAGCATGTGCTCATTCATGCTTTTAATACTTTAGTCAGTGATCATCCCAAAATGTATCTTGTTTTAGTCGGAAAGGGATTGTTTGATAAAGAGCAGTATGAAAAACGCTTGCGGAAAATGGTTGTTGACTTGGGTATTGAAAACCGGGTCTTGTTCACCGGTTGGGTGGAAAACTCTGCAGTGATATTTAAGACTTTCGATATTGCAGTGCATTCTTCGATCGGTCCGGACAGCCCTCTCTCGGTAATGGAAGCTATGGCTTCGGGTTGTCCGCTGATCCTGACAGCAGTTCCAGGTTGTCAGGAGATGGTGAGAGATGGAGAAGCTTTACTTATAGCGCCTGACAATCCGGATGCGTTGAGAAAAGCTATAGTTGAACTCTACGAGGACGCTGTCCTGCGAGAACAATTGTCTATTGCCGGACGAATAGCCGCTGTACAACGTTTTAACCTGGAAGGTAGCATCCGGCACATCGAGAATGTGTTTTTAGATTCAATCCATTGAAGGGCTAACACCCGATGAAAATTTTATTTGTTCATAATCATCTATCAACTTTTGTGCGACTAGATCTTGAATTACTTCAGTCAGCTTATGAAGTTAGGGAGTTGATGTTCCGGCCAACTCCTGGTTATTTTCGAGAAGTCTTTCAGGGAGTTTCATGGTGCGATATGGTATTTGGGTGGTGGGCTTCATGGCACATGCTGGAACCAATCGTTTACGCTAAAAATTTTCATAAACCCGTTATAGTTGTTGGCGGCGATTATGATGTTATATATGAAAAACAATTCAGATCCAGCAAAAGAATATTTACTGATAAGTTTCGTAAGCTCTTGGGATATTATATTTTCCCTAAAATTGACCAGTATATTACATTTTCAGACTTTTCAAAAAGGCAAGCATTAAAACTTCCTTATGTTAATCCGCAGCGTGTGTGTCGAATTTATTGCGGTTTGCCGGATCTGGCTGTAAATCGTAATTATAATAAGGGCAATCTTGTAATATCAGTAGGCGCTATTAATAGTTATGATATTTATCGTAAGGGCTATGCAACTTTTGTTAAGTCAGCGGCACTATTACCCAATTTTAAGTTCCAGATGATTGGGTCGTTGAAAGACGATAGTATAGAATTATTACGAGGTTGGAATAAAACAAATGTGGTTTATCCGGGCTACTTACCTGATAAAGATCTCTATCAGGTTATGAGTGATGCAAAAGTTTATGTACAGGTTTCTCATCACGAAGGCTTTGGAATGGCTTTGGCGGAAGCAATGCTCTTTCGATGCATTCCAGTGGTTACTAATCGCGGGTCCATACCTGAAGTTGTTGGAGATTGTGGCTATTATGTACCTTATGGGGATCCCCAGAAAACTGCTGATGCGATCAAAGAAGCGTGTGAACAGAGTTGTGATTTAGGTGCCAAAGCCAGGGAAAGAATTCTTTCTTTGTTCCCAATGGTAAATCGCAAGAATCAATTGTTTGATATTGTCGAAAAAACATACTCAGAATCGCAAATAGGGTGAAACTTGGGAAAATTAGATAGTATTTATGCAAAATTGCCCCTGATGGCTCAAAATGCCGCAGTAACCGGTTATGGTCTGTATTGGTGGCAATTGCGTTTTGGACCTGGCTATCCTACATTCGTTCGACAATATCAGGAACGCGAACGATTTACCAATGAAGAATGGCATGCCTGGCAGGTGGATCGTTTGAAGAATTTATTGGCCGCCTGCGTTAGCCATGTTCCCTATTATCGTGATAATTGGTCAGAAACGCAAAAACGGGCTGCGTTGAACTGCACCTTAAGCGCACTCCCATTGCTCGAAAAGGAGCCCCTGCGCGCAGATCCCAAAGCGTTCCTGCGAGAAGATATGCATCCATCCCGTACACAAGTTTCTCTCACCAGCGGCTCAACGGGTACCCCTATAGCCAGTTATTTCACCATACCGGAAGTCCGACAATCGTTGGCTTTACGGGAAGTCCGTTCGGCGCGTTGGGCGGGCGTCTCTTTCGCCATGCCGCGCGCCACTTTCTCTGGGCGGATGGTGGAACCAAATCCTGATAGCATGGGACCATTTTATCGTTTCAATGCCATCGAAAGACAGGTCTACCTGTCCGCCTTTCACCTGCGGCCCGATACTGCGCTTCAATATGTCGAAGCCATGAATCGGCACAAAATTAAATGGGCGACAGGGTATGCGGTCTCCTATTATTTACTTGCGCGTTTTATGCTCGAACAAAGAATTCCTTCTCCACATCTTAAAGCCATCATCACCACCAGCGAAAAATTGACGCCCGAAATGCGCAGCGTGATGGAACAAGCCTACGGTTGTAGAATTTATGAAGAATACAGCACGGTTGAGAATGCCATCTTTGCCAGCGAATGCGAGCAGGGCCGTTTACATGTCAGTCCAGATGTCGCGGTTGTCGAGATTCTGCGTCCCGATGGCTCTTCCTGCGATCCTGAAGAACCAGGCGAAGTGGTCGTGACGGCACTTTCGCGTGTCTACCAACCTCTCATTCGATTTCGGCTGGGCGATGTGGCTAGGTGGGATTCGGAACCATGCCCGTGCGGACGCCAGATGCCGGTCATCAAAGAAGTCGTTGGCAGAATCGAAGACGTCGTGATAGGCCCGGATGGCCGTCAAATGGTGCGCTTTCATGGCGTGTTTGTTAATCAACCTCATGTGCAGGAAGGCCAAATTATTCAGGAATCTTTGAACTTCATCCGAGTCAAAGTGGTCTCCACAGATGGTTTTGGCAATCAGGATGTTCAAGATATTGTTCATCGCGTTCAACTGCGTCTGGGTGGTGAAGTTAGAGTGGAAGTTGAACCTGTGGCAGAAATCCCAAGAACCAAGGCGGGAAAATTTCAGGCCGTGGTGAATAAATTACCTAAAGAACAGATGGATACATTGAAATTACACCCACCGTCATAAATATTCCTTGGACAATCTCAAATCATGAGATAATAATTATTTGCTTGGCTCCTTTTTTGGGTAATTGCAATTACTCTTATTATTTTCTATGCCCTATAGATACTTGGTTTTCATAAACAAACAATTATTTTGAGTCGTTTTGTGATTAATAATTCATATTCAAGAGTTCTCCGCTTTTTAACCGAACGTAAACCATTATTGCTTCATGCAACAGGCGTTTTCTTATTGAGCATTGCTATCACAATCCTTTTCTGGAGATATTTGCCGGCCAGTTTTCAGCAGAACGATAACAGCGATTACACAACTATCTACGAGCCGGTCGCACGCAATATCCTGAATGGCGCTGGATTCTTTCTAACAAATGGTGCGCCTGCGCTAAACTACCCGCCTGGGTTCCCCATTATTCTGGCAGGTATATTTTGGCTGGCTCGGGCTTTAGGTTTGCCTGAAAGTCTGGTGTATTCAGCATTTACATTGTTATGTATGGGACTTTCCTCCATGCTGATCTTCTTGTTTTCCGTACAAATTTGGGGGATCCGCGGGGGTTGGTTATCCGCCTTGTTTTTTATGACCTACCCTTTCGTGCTCTGGCTTACCAAGCAGCCCAATAGCGAGATACCATATATGGTGGTATTTTATGCCAGTTTATACCTGTTTTGGCTGGGAATGCACAAACAAAAAAAGCCGGGATGGCTACTGCTCATATCAGGCATACTTGCAGGTTTTGCCATGTTGATCCGGCCAATTGCCGTTGGCATGGGATTGATTTTGTTTGTAATATTATTGATAATTGATAAAAAGCGTCCCATGATTTTGCGTTTTCTTTTGGGCTTGGCGATTCTTTTTGGAAGCTTCCTTGCGATTTTGCCCTGGGAAGTTTGGGCGTATCAGAATACAGGTCAGCTGGTTTTGCTTAGTACAGGGAGTGTCCCCAGCATCCGCGACGGTCTGACATTTGCAGTTGAATCCAAGAATTATCGTCAGAATATTGTGATACCCGCTGATGTCGTTCATTTACAAAACGAATTCGTAGCCGAAAATGCTTCGATGAACTCCTTGGGAGAAGTAATTGGTACGGTAAAAAAACATCTTATTCAAGAACCTTTGACAGTGATAAAGCTCTTCTTGATAAAGAGCGCGCGCAGCTGGTATGGTACCGATACTGGCAGTATGGAGCCCGACATAATCGCCATACAGCTGGTCTATATTTTGTTTATTCTACTTGCAACGGTTTTTGTTTGGCACAACAGATCTTCAATACCAGGGCTGCTCTTATTTGTATGGGGGTTTGTATTTTATTTCTGGTTGATGACTACCATGGTGCTTTCCATATTAAGGTATATGGTCCCTGTCATCGGTTTGCTGGCTTTATTAATTCCCGAATTGGTGAATGTTTTACTACGTCGGTTGTCTCTTACGCGCCCTCGATGATTGATTGTTCCCCTTTCCTTTCCATCCTCCTCCCCATTCGTAACGAATCCGATTATCTTAAGAGCGGATTATTGGCGATTCTTGAGCAGAATTATCCTCCTGAATGTGTGGAGATTCTTATTGCCGATGGCATGTCCACAGATAATTCCCGATCGCTTATCCGGGATATTTCAGCCCTCCATCCGCATAGGCAATTTAGAATACTGGATAACCCCGGCAAGATCGTTCCAACGGGGCTAAATATAGCCCTGCGCCAGGCCAAAGGCGATATTAATATCCGCGTGGATGAGCATTGCATCATTACACAGAATTATGTTCGCCATTGTGTCGAACATATTCAAAAGGACAGCGTGGTGGTCGGGCCAGATGGAAGGGAGATGGTACGGTTCCATGGAGTTTTCGTCAAACAGCCGAATGTGTTGGAAGGGCAGATTATCCAAGATACGCTGGATCATATTCATTTTAAGGTTGTGGTGACAGACGATTTCACCGAAGAAGACACACAGGATATTATCCGTCGGGTTCAACAGAGACTTGGTCCTTCTGTGAAAGTGTCTGTTGAAATTGTCAATGCTATTCCGCGCACAAAATCTGGAAAATTCAAGGCAGTGATCAGTAACTTAAAAAAAAAGGTGGATTAAATTCGTGAACCAGCCCTTTGTTTCAATCATAGTGCCAATTCGAAATGAAGCCAAGTATATCAAACTAGTTGTGGAATCAATTCTTGCCCAGAATTATCCATCAGACCGGTTGGAGGTCATAATCGCGGACGGCATGTCTACCGATGATACACGGCAGATTATTCATCAACTCATAGGTTATCAACCGGATTGCAGTATCCATGTTATAGACAACCCGGAATTAATCGTATCCACCGGACTAAACAGAGCTATCAAACAAGCAAACGGAGAAGTTCTAATCAGGATAGATGGTCATACCGAGGTTGCAAAAGACTTTGTTCGACAAAATGTTACACTTCTGCAATTACATCCTGAAGCTTGGAGTGTTGGTGGGCCTCTTCAATGTATCGGCGATACAACTTTTGGTCAAGCGGTTGCCAAAGCGATGTCGCATCCTCTTGGAATAGGCAATGCTATGCACCACTATTCAGACTTTGAAGGTTATACGCAGGGTGCACCTTTTCCTGCTTTTCGTCGAGAAGTTTTTGATAGAATTGGCTATTTCGATGAAGACTTGGTCCGCAACCAAGATGATAACTTTAATTATCGTATTATAGAAGCAGGTGGCAAGATATTTATTTCGCCTCTAGTCAAATCAAAATATTTTGTTCGCGACTCGCCCAAACTCCTATTTAAGCAATATTTTCAGTATGGATTCTGGCGCATAGTCACATTAAAAAAGCACAAGCATCCAACAACTATTCGTCAAGTCATCCCCACTTTATTCTATATTTCAGTCTTTATGTTTTTCCTTACTGGTTTTTTACTCAGGCAACTGATTATTGCTCTAGGCTTACCGCTAGTTTATATCGCTTTATTGTCTGTAATAGGTATATCCAGTTCAATTAAATCTGGTTGGGAAATTGCTTGGCGTGTTCCGGTAGCTATGGGTATAATGCATGCCGGTTACGCGTTCGGTTATTTTTATGGCATACTAGGGGCGATCTTTTATCCCAGTATAATAAGTCGCTATAGTCATATGGGCAAGGTCAGTAGGTAGAATATGAACCACTCGGGGAATTTTTTTAACGATTTCGCGGGTCAATTTGATACTTTTTATGATGGCAAACGAAGTAAGATGATGCAATGGATTGACCATCTCTTTAGAAAGGATATGTTTATTCGTTTTGAAATGACTTTCGAGTTGATGGACCATCTGAATGGCAAAAGCATCCTCGATATAGGCTGTGGTTCCGGTCCATATATTTCTGAGGCCCTCCGGAGAGGCGCTGCTCATGTTACTGGAATTGATCCTGCTTTAAGTATGCTTGATTTAGCTCGAGAACGCCTTAATAGAATGGGTGTGACAGAAAGGGCTTCTTTAATTCAAGGTTATTTTCCGCAAGTTCGCCCAGAAGGCAATTTTGATTTCGCGATTGTAATGGGAGTAACCGATTATATTGAAGATGTCGGGCCATTCATGAAAGAGCTACGGAATATTGTTACCCAAAGAGCTGTAGTGTCGTTTCCAAGTATCAACTGGTTCCGCACCCCTTTTAGAAAATTGCGATATAAGATTCGCAAATGTCCAGTTTATTTTTATTCGGAAAAGAGTATCATGGACCTCGTGGAAAATGCTGGCATAAGGAATTATAAAATAATAAAAATTCGAGGCGCAGGATTGGATTTTATTCTATGGTTCGAAATTTAAAAGAACCTTCTTGTATAGTTGTTACTGTTGATATAGAGGATTGGCCGCAATCTACTTGGGACCACTCCTTAGAAATTACTGAGCGAGCTGCTTACAATACGGAAAAACTGTTGGAGTTGCTAAGTGTTCACCAGCAAACAGTAACGATGTTTGTTCTTGGGAAATTTGCAGAAAAATTCCCTAAAATAATTAAACGAATCGCGTCAGAAGGCCACGAAATTGCATCACACGGATACGGTCATATCGAAATATTTAATCAAACACCTTTGCAATTTCGTAAAGATATTGGAAGAGCCAAGGAATTATTGGAAGATTTAATTGGAAAACCAGTTATTGGATATCGCGCACCAGATTTCTCAATAATATCATCCACTATTTGGGCCTTTGAGATTTTGGCTGAGCAAGGATATGAATACGATTCTAGCGTTTTTCCAATAATAAGCGCTCGTTATGGTATTGCATCTTGGCCAGTTTTTCCTGTATGCATGCAGTTAAAATCTGGCCGGTCTATAGTAGAATTGCCGCTCTCTACCATAAAAGCCTTCGGGCGGAATTGGCCAGTATCTGGTGGAGGTTATCACCGTTTACTACCATCCCAAATTATACTCTGGGCAATTAAGCAAGTTCACCAAGCCGGAAGGCCTTTTATTGCTTATTGTCATCCCTATGAATTTGATGCGCTCGAATTTGACACACTTAAAAATAAGATTCCATTGAAGACTCGTTTACATCAAGGGTTAGGGCGACAGAGTTTCCAGCCAAAGTTTGAAAAAATGTTATCTTTTTTTGAAATTGTTCAAGCACGCCACGTAGCACTGGAACAGATTTGGCCTGCTTATACTCCATGAGCGATCATATCCTAACTAGTGCTGAATATTGTTCCTGTGCACAGTACCTAATGGAGATCCGGCTGCCGACTACAAACTGCACCTGTGAGTTACACAAAAGGGTAATGTCTCCTCCCCATGCCGGTCGCGTCGTACCGGTCGCTTGGATAATGGTGTTACTTCTGGAAAATCTAAAGATTTTCAATAGCCATTATCTCGTTGCCATCCGGCCGAAATAAGGTTGCCCATTCCTCCCTCCTAAAACCCGTTTTGATTTGAAATATTTGCGCAAAAAACGACCCAAAATCGCTCAATCCCGCCCCAATTCCCGAGGATCAATTCGCTCCTTTCTATTCTTTCCGGCTCAAAAATGCCCCACCCCTCACTCAAACCCCTAAAAAGGCGCAAAACCTGCAGTTAAATATCTTTTTTTCTCTTTTTTCTGTTTTTGTTCCTGGTTGTTTTCAACCAACGATCGCGCAAACCCGCTAAAAATGTCTTTTTTGCTGCTGCCCGCCTCTTACAATCTAAAATCATCAATCTAAAATCTTCAATCCCATCGCTTCCGGAACGGTTCTTAAAATGATAATCTGCTGCTCGACCCTGCTCTTTCAATCAAAAATCACAAATCAAAAATCTTCAATCCTCTAATGACTCAACTTTGGAAAAATAAAACCGTTCTCGTCACCGGCGCGGGCGGCTTCATCGGCAGCCACCTGGTGGAAGCGCTGGCGGCGCAGGGGGCGCAGGTACGCGCATTCGTGCGCTACAACTCGCGCGGCGACCCCGGCCTGCTGCGGCTGATCCCAGCAGAGAAACTTAGCAATGTGGAGATCATTGCGGGCGACCTGCGTGATGGACAGGCGATCCGGGAGGCGGTAAAAGGCTGCAGCCTGGTTTTCCACCTAGGGGCGCTGATATCGATCCCGTACTCGTACCGCCATCCGGCGCAGGTGGCGGAGACCAATTTCATGGGCACCCTGAACGTGCTGCTGGCCTGCCGGGACCTGGGGGTGGAACTGCTGGTCCATACCTCCACCAGTGAGGTGTACGGCACCGCCCGGCAGGTGCCGATCGATGAAGAGCACCCGCTGCAGGGGCAGTCGCCGTACTCGGCCAGCAAGATCGGAGCGGATAAACTGGCGGAGAGTTTTTATTGCACGTATGATTTGCCGGTGGTGACAGTCCGACCATTTAATACCTATGGCCCGCGCCAATCCGCCCGGGCGGTCATCCCGACCATCATCACCCAGGCGTTGACACAAAGCACCGTCCGGCTGGGCAGCCTGGAGACAACCCGTGATTTCACCTATGTGGATGATACCGTGGCCGGGTTCATTGCGGCTGCTGAATGTGCCGGTGTCGAAGGCGCGGTCTTCAACCTGGGGACGGGCGAGGAGATCCGCATCGGGGACCTGGCCAAAAAAGTGATCCAGAAAGTCGGAAGGGCGGTTACAATCGAAGAGGATCCGCAGCGTCTGCGCCCGGTGAAATCCGAAGTTCTGCGGCTGATCTCGGATAACTCGCTGGCGCGCGAGAAACTGGGTTGGCAACCGCAGGTGAGCCTGGAGCAGGGCCTGGACCGGACGATCGAATGGATCTCGAAGAATATCGAGCGCTACCAACCGGATGTGTACCAGTTTTGAGTCAAATGCAAGAGATTAACCACCAAGGACTCGAAGTTACACAAAGGATTTACTTCGTGCTTTTTTCCCTTCGAGCCCCTTGGTGCCCTTTGTGTTAAAGGTTCTTTTTCTTAATAAATGGAGGTTAATATAATGAGAGCAGTTGTGCTGGCAGGGGGCAAAGGGACCCGCCTGGAACCCTATACGACCATCCTTCCCAAGCCGCTCATGCCGATCGGCGAGATGCCAATTTTGGAGGTATTACTGCGCCAGATGAAGCGGGCGGGCATAAACCACGTGGTTCTGACGGTTGGGCATCTGGCCTCGCTTTTGCAAGCCTATTTTGGCAATGGTGCGCAATGGGATCTGGATATCACATACAGCCATGAGAAGGAGCCACTGGGCACGGCCGGCCCGATCGCGCTGGTGCAAGGTCTGGATAAGACCTTCCTGGTCACCAACGGGGATGTGCTGACCACTCTTGATATGAAGAAACTGATCGCTTTTCATAAGGAAAAAGGCGGGATTGCCACGATCGCGGCCCACCGCAGGCAGGTCAAGATAGATCTGGGTGTCATCCAATGGGACGGCGATGACCGGGTCTCGGGGTATATTGAAAAGCCGACGACCGATTATACCGTCAGCATGGGCATATATGTCTTCGAGCCGCGCATCCTGGAGTACATCCCTGTCGGCCAGTACCTGGATTTCCCCGACCTGATCCTGAAATTGATCGCAAGTGGGGAGAGGGTTAGCGGCTATATTTTTGACGGGTATTGGATGGACCTGGGCCGCCCGGACGATTACCTCCAGGCAAACCAGGAATTTGTCACAATGAAGACTCAATTCTTACCGGAGGATTAACCATGGATTGGCGTGTTCCGTTAGCGGATGTCAACTTTGGAGCGGAAGAAGAGCAGGCCGTCCAGCAGGTCATTCGATCCGGCTGGCTGAGCATGGGCGAAATAACCAAAGAGTTTGAACGGGAGTTTGCGTCTTTTATCGGTGCGAAGCATGCCCTGGCGGTGACCAACGGAACGGCAGCCTTACATCTGGCCTGCCTGGCAGCGGGGATCGGTACGGGTGACGAGGTCATTGTTCCTTCGCTAACATTTGTTGCTACCGCAAACGCGGTCCGCTATACCGGCGCAACCCCTGTTTTTGCGGACATCGAAAGCCTGGACTGGCTGAGTATCTCGCCGGATTCCATAGAAACGCGTATAACGGATCGGACAAGAGCCATCCTGGTTATGCATTATGCCGGTTTTCCCTGCGATATGCCGGCCATCATGGAGATCGCCCATCGGCACAACTTGGTCGTGTTGGAAGACTCGGCGCATGCCATTGGCTCAAGCCTGGATGGGCGCAACATGGGAACCTGGGGAGCGATCGGTAGCTACAGCTTTTTCTCGAATAAAAACATGACCACTGGCGAGGGCGGCATGCTGGCCACGGATGACGATGCCCTGGCGGAAAAATTGCGCATCCTGCGCTCGCACGGCATGACCTCCCTGAGCTGGGATCGCCACCAGGGGCATGCCTATAGTTATGATGTCGTTGATCTGGGG
>Ga0187873_1001090_pt1 | contig 24016 bp, 31 predicted proteins | sample June2016WEW_16_1_2_FD_133012 | JGI IMG/M metagenome (GOLD analysis project Ga0187873, IMG submission 133012) | Peatland microbial communities from SPRUCE experiment site at the Marcell Experimental Forest, Minnesota, USA - June2016WEW_16_100 | ecosystem: Environmental > Terrestrial > Soil >...
CCGATCCAGACTTCTGCGTGCGGGCGTGGAGGGCCGGGTACCGCGTGATTCCGTCAGTGGGTTCCTTTGTAATCCAGAGGAGAACCAAAGTGCACAACCGCACTCGCAACGTCCGGAAGCTCATCGCGGACAATGAAGCTCTCCTTAAAAAGCACGGTTGGCAGGCGGGCACGCTCCGCCTTCCTGCCTGTGGCCTCCTGTGAGTTCACACTCGGCTAGCTCTCGCTGTGAGGTTCACCGACAATTGCCTATGAAAACGCATAACGTGGTCTATGTAATCATGCTCGTGCTTTGCGTCGCCATCACCGTGTTCGACCTGGTTGGGGTGCTACAAAACGTACCCTGGGTCAGAGACCACATTCCGACGTTCACGCTGTTAACCCTCGGCCTGCTTGGGACCTACGCCATGACCACGTACGAGAGCCTGTCAAAGCAGCTTGGATCTCTCGGGAAACGAATTGAAGAAACGGCCTCCCTGAGCATGCAGGATAAGGGTATAATCTCCCTCTTTACCGACTTTTGGAAGGAAACTGACAAGGACAGCGAAACGTTTTTCGGGAAACTCCGGGAGAAGCTGAAGTCTGGCAAAAGGGTGAATTTGCCGTCTGAACTCGACTTGATTTACAAGGAAATCGCTGGCGGAAACTTCTTGGGAACGACCGTGCCGTACCCTTTTGACTTCACCGTCGTGGCCGTGAACTTAAATGGAGTTGTTCTGTTTCACCCAGACCAAAAGCTCATCTCCATGACCCTCACCAACCAGGACGCTTTTCAGCGGATTATCCAACAAAGATCAGGATGCATCACGTACGATAATACTAACCTGAGTGAGCAGATGCTCACGACATTTCCAAGGAGGCCATACAAGATTCGCAGAATCACCCGGGCGTATTTTAAAGAGTTTCCCGAGGTCAAGGCTATCGTCGTGATCGAATTCCACTCGAGCGTAATTCAGAGGCTCCAGCCAGTAAAGCCGTCCGAACTCGAAGCTGCGGTAAAAGCCCTGCCCCCGCAGGTAAACCCCCTCCCGGTCAAACGGCACATTTGGCCCACCGAGCACCCACCCGCACAGCGTGAATAACCGGCGGCGCGCCAAGAATGGAAAGGGTCAACCCAAAACTTTTCACTTTCCTCACGCCTTCGCTGTGGCCTTGTTGCGCAGATACAACTTATGGTTCCAGCTTTTCCAACCGTCCACATACGCAACCGCCGGGCGATCCTGCGGAACGTCAGCGTCGTTTCCCGCCTCACGCGCGCCGCCTGCGCCGGCTTCAGTGGGCGGCTTTTCGGCTGCTGCTGCAAGTCAGTTTCCACTCACCTCGGGCGCTTCAACCTCTGTGCGATGATCCGCTCGGCTTTGGCCGCGGCGCTTTCGGAGAGGGATCACGGGGCCTGGGGCCTGCGGTCGTTTTGAATAATGATAGTTGGGTTACGGTTGTTTGCCTGGACTGTCATGCCTTGCTCACGCAGCGTCTGCATGTGTTGAGGAATTGGAACGTCTCCCGCAGCGTCAACGCGGATGCGCGGCGTTTTCCCACTCTGCCCATACCTGCCAGGCTAAAATGAAGCCTCCCCGCTCCAACCCCAACGGGGTTGCGGCCCGGCAGCCGGAAAACCAGTCGCCTGCGTTCCCTGCCGGCCACAACCCCGTTGGGGTTGATGGCCCCTCCATCGCCGCTACCCAGGGTTGTCCCTTCGGTCCAGCCCTGGGTTTTGTTACACAACCGCGTTGCGGTTGAAGCCGCGCACCATTTATGTCCACGACCACTTCCAATTTTGGAGAAACTGGGCTCCGCTTTGTAGCGGCGCTGGTTCCCAGCCCTTCCTAAAGCCATCCTTCCCGGCATGTCCAATCTTCATCGCCGTGTTTTTTGACAAAGGCAATGAGCCTCCGAATCAGGCCTCGCACGTCCGACTGCCGGAGACGCTTGCTGTCGGCGTAGATCATTCCGCCATGAGTCAGACCCGCAGCCAAACGAGCCCTGACGAATTCCGGGATCGTATTCACATCGCGGCTGACCAGCGTCCAGCCGTCACGAGCAAGGGAGGGTCTGGCAACCCTCGCCACGATGTGTCGTATATGGAAACCACGTCCAGTGCCGGAAACTTTCTGCGGAGCGCCTTGGCTGCTTCGCGAGGAATGTGCTCGTCCAGCAGCAGCCTCACACCTTTTCAAGGCTCACTGTGAGTTCTTTGGTTGCCGGCCGTCGTACCGGCGCTAATCCTCCTTTTCCGAGGGGATGACGGGCCTTCCTTCCCAAAGCCAGGCGCCTTTTTCTTTGACCAGCACCCGGTAACCGCTGCCCGGGGCGGGCGGGGCCGGGGACTTTGGCAGCCAGCGCGCCAGTGCCTCACGGGTGGCCGACAACTTCGCGCGCGCAATAACGTTAGTCCACTCGTTGGGGTCGTTGCGGTGGTCGTAAAGCTCCTCGGAACCGTCGGCATAACGGATGAAGCGCCAATGCTCCGTGCGCACCGAGTCGTTGCCCTGATTGTGGGTGGTGATGGCCGGCCAGGGGCGCCGTGCCTTCGGGTCCTTCAACTGCGCTACGAGGCTGTGGCCTTCAAGGCCTTTCCTGGCCGGCAGGCCGGAGAGCTCAACGAGTGTCGGATAAATGTCAAGCAGTTCGGCCGGTTTGGAGCACTGCGTCCCCTGTCCTGTTCCCGGCCCGGCGAAGATCAGCGGCACATGGGTCGAGCGCTCCCAAAGCGAGTTCTTGCCCGTGATGTCCTTTTCGCCCAAATGCCAGCCGTGGTCAGACCAAACCACGATGATGGTGTTCTCTCGCCGGCCACTGGCATCGAGTGAGTCGAGCACCCGGCCGATCTGGCTGTCCATGAAAGTGGTGCTGGCCAGGTAGGCCCGCACGAGCGGACGCCATTGGCGGGCTTTCTTAAGCCACGAGAGGCGCGGATCGGGCAGCTTCCAATGGACATACCAAGCGACCTCGGGCACGTCATCGCGGTCCCCCTCCATCACCGGAGGGAGGATGATTTGGTCTTCAGGCGGAAACCGGTCGAACCACTTCTGCGAGGCAAAGCAAGGCACGTGCGGCAGGCGGAACCCGACGGCGAGGAAGAACGGCTGGCTCGGCGGCAACGACTTCATCTGCGCGACGGCGGCATCGGCAATTCTCCAATCCGCCTGGTGGTGGTCGTCCTTGGGATACACGCCCCAGTCCATGGCCCGTAAGGTCGAGGGGGTCTGAACAAACTTTTCCTTGGGCAGCGGCATGGCGGGAGCCGGCCCCCAGACGTTGAACTCGTTTGTGTGCAACACCCCCGGGATGGACAAATCGTGAAATACCTTGCCGAAGGTGGCGGTGAAATAACCGTGCCGGGCGAAATACTGTGGGAGCGTGACACACTCGCGAGTGCGCGCGACGTCGCGAATGCCCGGCACCAAGCCGTAAATGCCGGTGGTCGAAGGCCGCAGCCCCGTCAGCAGACTCGCGCGCGAGGGATTGCAGAGCGGCGCCTGGCAATGCGCGTTGCGGAAAAGCGTGCCGCCTGCCGCCAGGCGGTCCAGGTTCGGCGTCTGCGCCTGGGGATGGCCTCCCAGGCAGCCGACCCAGTCGTTCAAGTCGTCAATGGCGATAAAGAGAACGTTTAGTTTCTGCGCCGCGGGAGCAGCGCCGATTCCGTTCGATGGCGCCAGCGCCAGCACGAGGCTGCCAGCCAGCAGGCCACGGACGAGCCTCCGTGGCTTAACCTTCATCGGCTGCGCACGGTTCACGCTCCTGTCGGCGGCGCGCCAAAGGCGTCAATCCCTCCTCGGTCGGACCACTGTGATCGAACACGAAGCTCAAACCGTGGCGCTCGGCAAACTGAGAGAGCTTGGGCATCGCCCACGCCGGGAGGGTGTCGGCGTTTCCACCATCCCTTACGGCCAGCACGGCGTCTTGGACCTGTCTGCCCCTGGCCCACTGCTCCAACCAGTCCATCAGCCAGATGGGAATAGACTCAGGCTGGCGCAGAGCGAGCACGATCAAGTGCGCGTGTGCCGCTTCCGCCAACGCCTCGGCCGCCATTGGCGACAGCTTGAGCATGTCCAGCCGCCAGGGCATCACGTTCCACTGTATGGCTTCGTCCGAGCGATGCGCTGATCTCTTCAGTGCCCCATTGGCCTTGGCCGCGACAACGAAGTCATCGTAAATGAGCACCGCGTTCAAGGTCACCTCGAATGCTGTCCACCTCGGATTGCAGCCGAATTCACACCCTTGATCTCTGGTTTTATTCCAATCATACATCGCTTGCCCTTCAAATGCTCACACCGCTCCCGGCCGAAGCTCCGGCGAACGTTGTGGCGGACCTCACGCCCGCGCTGCCGCAGCCGGTGCGCCACCCACGCGTCTGGCGCCGGCCTACGCGTCGCTTCCATGCGCGGGTCCTCCAATGGAAACGAGAAAACCCGTCGGGCTGTCAGATGCCGATGCGATTGCCATCTTCACCCCTCCTCGGCACCCCGCCCGACGGGTAGAGCTTGGTCGGGACGGCGAGAACACGCGCTCGATCACTGCGAGCAATTGCGGCGTGTCCAAAGGTTTCTCAAGAAAGGCCGCCGCGCCCGTGGACAGGCACTCCGCCTTGAGCTCGGGGCTGCCGAACGCGGTAATGATGATAACCGGCACATGAGGGAGGGCGACCGAGGCCGCCCCCAGAATGGTCCGACCTCCAAGAATGGGCATCCGGAGGTCGGTGATGATAAGATCAAATCGTTCCGACTTGTTGGTCAGATGCTCCATCGCTTCGCCAGCCCAGCTCGAACTCGTCACTACCGCGCCCGCCCCGCTCAAAACTTTGTTCAACGCGCGAAGCATCGCGGCGTCATCGTCGATAACCAGAATGGACTTCCCGTTGATACTCATCATCAATGAAACGTCTGATAGCAGTCTCGGTGCCTGGACTCAAACGTTGGCGGAAGTCACTGTGGAATAATGAGTTAGAACACTCTCCCCGTTGGTGGAAGCTCACCAAGCTGTGCCGTAGTGGCAGTCCTCACTGCCATTGTGGCATACGTCCCTCAGGGCTTCAGATCCGCAAAATGCCGATACATTGTGCGTGGCGGGATGCCGAGGATCCGGGCGGCCTGCAATTTGTTGCCCCCGCACTGCTCAATCGTGGCCGCCACCAGTCGTCTGGTAGCCTCATCCACGGTGGCGCCGATGGGAATGGAAATACACGGCCCATTCGGCGTTGCCGCCGGTGGCTGTGGCGCGCCGGAAACCCTTGTCGCGAAAACAAAGCCGTGGATGGTCTCATCGTCGCACAATGCCACCGCCCGTTGAATGACGTGCTCGAGTTCGCGCACATTGCCCAACCACGTGTGCGCCAGCAACTGATCGAGTGCAGCCGGGGCGATGGCGCCGATGTCTTTGCCCATAACGGCGGCAAATTTGCCCAGGAAATGCCGGGCCAGCAACGCGATGTCCTCCCGGCGTTCGCGCAACGGCGGCAGCACGAGCTGCACCGTGTTGATCCGGTAATACAAATCGTGCCGGAATTTTCCCTCCCCAATGGCCTTGGGGATGTCGGCATGGGTGGCGCAGAGCACACGCACGTTGACTTGAATCTCCTTGGTGCCGCCGATCCGCTGAAAACTTCCGTCCTGCAACACCCGGAGCAGTTTGGCCTGCAACGGCGGAGTCATTTCCGCGATTTCATCCAGCAACAGCGTGCCGCCATCGGCCAGTTCGAATTTGCCGGGCCGGGCAGCGTTGGCGCCGGTGAACGCTCCGCGTTCGTGCCCGAACAGTTCGCTTTCAAGCAAGGTTTCGGGAATCGCCGCGCAACTGATTTTCACGAGCGGCTGGGCGCGGCGACCGCTCAAGTTGTGCAAAGCATCGGCGGCGATTTCCTTGCCCGTGCCGCTTTCGCCCTGAATGAGCACGTTGATATCAGTGGGCGCGATTTGGCGGATGAGTTGTTTGACCGCCTCTATTGGGGGGCTGTCGCCAATGAGCGCTTCGACGCCCCGCCGTTGTTGGAGCTGGCGGCGCAACCGCCGATTCTCACTCGTCAAGCGCTGCTTTTCCAGGGCCTTGGCCACCGTCTTCAGCAACGCGGCGCTGTCCAGCGGCTTCTGAAGGAAGTCATACGCGCCGAGTTGCATCGCCTCGACCGCTTTTTCGATGCTGCCATAGCCAGTGATCATCACCACTTCGGCTTCCGGCACCAATTCGCGCACCTGTTTCAACAGCGCGATGCCATCCAGGTCCGGCAGGCGCAGGTCACTGACCACAAGGGCAACGGCTTCTCCCTTCAAGACCTCCAGCGCTTCCCGGCCGGAGGCGGCGCTGACGACGCTATAACCCTCGGTGGTGAGCACTTTGCCAGCGGCGTTGCGCAACCGTTCATCGTCGTCCACCAGCAAAACGTGGGCTCGGGCGGCCATTTCAGGGTTTTTCCACCAACGGCAGAAAGATGGTAAAGGTGCTGCCCTTGCCACCGGTGCTCTGGCATTCGAGGCAGCCGCCGTGTTCGGTGACGATTTGATGTACGAGGGCCATGCCCAGACCTGTGCCCCCTTCCTTGGTAGTGAAGAACGGGGCGAACACCTGTTGACGCTGTTCCTCGGTCATGCCTGTGCCGTTGTCATTGACCAGCAGAAGCACTTGTCCGCCATCGCGCCGGGTGCCGATGGTCAGTTCGCCGCCGCCGGGCATCGCTTCGCAACTGTTGCGGATGAGGTTCAGCATGGCCTGCCACAATTGATCGGCGTCGGCGTTGATCGTGGTCGGCGCCGGATCGAAATGGGTGCGCAGCTTCACGTTCGCCCGTTCCAACTCGGCGCATAGGAACGCCAGTTTTTGGTCCAGAAACGCATTCAAGGCCAGCGGTTGCCGTTGCAGCTTCGGCAGCCGGGCGAATTGCAGGTAATCCTCAACGACGCGTCCGATGCGGCAAACCTCCTGGCGCATCTCTGCTATGAGTGCGCGCCCTTCGTTGGGCGAATGTCCGTTGCCACCAGCCAACCTGTCTATTTCCTTGCGGATGAGGTCGAGATTCAGGGTGATGGAACCGAGCGGATTGCGAACTTCGTGGGCGACCTGCGCGGCGATCTGGCCCACCACCGCGAGCCGTTCAGCCTGAAGCTTGGCAGCTTCCAGCCGTTTCCGTTCCTTGATTTCCGCCTCCAACGCCTGCACGGCGGCCGTCCGCTGTTGCACAGTCTGTTCGAGGAAGTGGTGTGCGGTCTGAAAGGCCGTGAGCGAATAGACCACGACCAGGAAAAGCGCAAACAACATCAGGAAATTCCAATACGCGATCAACGGATGCGGGTAAATAACGCCCGACATTAAATCGGCGAAAAGCCATGTGGCCGCACCCACCATTGCCAGCACGATCCCAACCCCTCGTCCGGCCGCCCAGGCAGCCCAGCAAATTGGCATCAGATAAAATGCCGACAAGGCAAAATCCCGTCCCGTGAAGTAATCCAAGAAGCCGATCAACCACGTCAGCGCCAACGCCAGAACCACAACCATTGGCTTTGGCGGAGACAATAAACGCTCCATCGGTCGGTTCATCAGAACGTATATTTGCAGTTTATGGGACAGTACGCAAGCGTCATCCCAAATCCGCCCGAATCCTTACGCGACGAGGTCGAGCCGTCAGTTACGTCGGTCACCGCTGCGGCCGGGCACCGGTGTCAGCGCGGTTCATAGTAGATGACGTCCGCTTGTCTAAGCGGCAGGAGTTTCTTCCATTTCACCCAGGAAGCGGAACCATCCACGCGGGCGACCGCCAGGCCGTCAGGGGGCGGGACTGGCTTAACGCCAGGGGGATACAGCACCAAGGCGGAGCCACGCACGTGCGGCATCCAGGAAGACCAATCCGCCGGGCGGGAATCAAAACAGGTGCAGGTCATTAGTGTGTCGGAGCTTGGATTAAAACGGTCGGTGGTCTTTTTCGGAGGAATGTAAGCAGGTCCGGAGCCGACCGGGTCGCGGCCTCCCCAATAAACCCAACCCAGGAGGACGTCGGTCGTGCCCCAAACCGGTGTGCCCACTTCCGGCAAAAGGTCTGGGCGACTGAGCCAGCTCTGGCAATTAGCGATGTTGGTGGTCACCCCATAGCCGCGGAGCGCGTTCCAGGTATTACCGTTAAACCAAATGAAGTCGTCGGCGGCTGGATTGCCGGCAGCACCGGCCCTGATGCCCACCGGCAGATATTCCCTGGAATCGCCGGCATAAATGGTGCAGGCGACGCCCCATTGGTGGAGATTGCTCACATCCACGGTGCGCCGCGCCCGCTCCTTGGAGCGGGAGAGCGCCGGCAATAGCAGCGCGGCCAGGATCGCGATCATCGCTATGACCACGAGCACCTCAATCAAGGTGAACCCGCGGCAGATTCTCATTTTGACGGATTTCACGGCCATCCCAAACATAGCCGATAAGAGATCACGCGGCCTGGAGCCTGCGGTCGTTTTGAATAATGATGGTTGGGTTAGGGTTGTCTACCGGGATCTTCATGCCCTGCTCACGCAGCGTCTGCACGTGGTCGGCCATGCCCCAACGAGCCTGGCAAAGACAATCCTCGATCGAGTGGCCGACGCCAGTGAGACCCTCAAGGTCTGGCGAATAAAAGCCGAAGAAGCCGGGGTCTTCCGTTGCTTCAATCACGAGCGAGTATGGGAGCGTAATCATGGTGTCTTCTTTGCCTTCGTCCGCCAAAAGCATAGCATGGCGAGAGGCACCGCCGCAAGCAGTAGCGAGTCTTGGATAGTGCGCTGATGTCCATGCCGATTCGCCTTTCCTTGCCCCGCACCACCCCCGAGTCACCCTGGAAAGCCGCCCTCCACTGTTAATTGCCCATCCGAAGGCGTCCGCCGGTCCCCATCCAGTCGCCATCGTCCCTTCCCGCACGCTCTGTGGACTGTGGACTGTGGACTGTGGACTGTGGACTGTGGACTGTGGACTGTGGCCCCCCCGCTCCCCCCGCTTCACGCTCTACGCTCCGGTTGCCGTCACTTCCTCTCGGTCCCGTTCGCCGCAGCCGCTTCGCGCACGCGTTCCAGGACCACCTCGGCCACGTCTGGTTCAGTGCCGACGCTGGGGGAAAGCCAGAGCAGTTTGCCGTCTCGTTCCGTGGGATTTCGCCAGGTCGGCCGGCCTTGGCCCAACCGGCGTTGAACGGCAGGCTTGGCCTCACCCAGCATCACGGGGATGTCTTCCTGGACGTGCAGGCCGTCGCTGATAAAGAACGGGACCACAACCAGGCGCCTGGTCGCCGCCAACTCCCAGCAGCGGCGAATCCGGGGTTCTTCCTCGAGAAATACGCCCTGCACGTCCGCATAGAGGTCCATTGCCCGAATCAATCGCACCTGCCGCTCGATGGCCCGCCGCGAATTCGGGTCTCGTCCGGTCCCATGACCGGCGACAAAGAGGGTGGTCTCTTTCAAGGCCGGCCCCCGGCGAAATGGAAACCGCCCCGCAACCTCCCGGGCCCGGGCCAACAGCGCGCCGGTCATGCTGTCGTGCGTGCCCACGGGCTTGCAGTAGAAGAACGTTTGCCCGCCCTGCTGGCGCGCGCGGCAAAAGCCCTCCTGGCTCGAGCCGCGAAAACCCAAGGCGTGTGGAATCAGCCGCTCGGAGAAATAGCCTTCGCTGATGAAGAGCGGCGCAATGAAAACGCGCGGCGCGCCCAGGGAGGACAGGACCTCCGCCAGGCGAGGTTCCTGCTTCCAAAAGGCCTCGCGCACGGCCGCGAAACACCCCCTGGCGCGCAGTTCCGCCGCGTGCTGGAAAACAGGGGCCTCCGACCCCGGATTCAGGGTCGTGCCATGCCCCAGCAAGACCAGGGCGGCATCGGCAAAGTCTGCATGACTCACCTGCGATCCTTAGCCCAGGGGGAAGGGCGGCGCAAGGGGGTCCAGATCTGCCTCTGAGCATCTGCTGCATTTCGGGCGTCCCGTTTCCCCTCACCCCGGCCCTCTCCCCGAGGGAGAGGGCCGGGGTGAGGGGAAACGGGACGCCCAACAAGACCGATTCCCAAAAACGGAACTGCGCGCCGGCGCCAGTGGGCGGAACGATTTGATTTTCGGAGGTTTGCGAGCGAATAGTTACACTGATGATTGCACAAACCATATCTGAACCTGTGTCGGACAAGGCGGGGGCGGCGGCGAGCCCGTGGTCCCGGACCAATCCGTTTATCGCCGAATTGATCCGGCACGAGCGTTTGACCGGTCCCGGCTCGCTGAAGGATACGCGGCATTTTGTGCTGAGTCTCGAGGGGAGCGGCTTGACTTATGCGCCCGGCGATTCGCTGGGCGCCTTCGGGAGCAATGGTCCGGCCCTGGTCGAGGAACTCATTGCCCTGCTGGGGTTCGATGCGGAGTCGCGCGTGTGCGATTTCAAGGGCCGCCCGACGACGCTTCGAGAGGCCCTGTTGGTGGATTACATCGTGAATCGGGCCAACCGGAAGGTCATGAGCGGCCTGGCCGAGCGCATCCCCCAGGGCGAACAGCGCAACCGCCTCATGGAAATCGTCGATAACAGCGACTTGCTCTCCGAATACATCGATACCCGCGATTATGTGGACATCCTGAGGGACTTCGACCTGGCGAGGTTCGAGTCGCCTGCCGCGTTTGTGGGCCAGCTCACGCCCGTGGCGCCGCGACTCTACTCGATAGCCTCTTCGTCCCTGGCCCACCCGGGCGAAGTACACCTCTGCGTGGCGGTGGTGCGTTATGATACCCACGGCCGCCCGAAAAAGGGGCTGGCTTCAGGCTTTCTCGCAGACCACGCCGGTCTTTTTGCCAAGACCGTACCGGTCTATGTCCAGGCCTCGCGCACCTTCCGCCTGCCCAAGGATGGGGCGGCGGACATCATCATGTGCGGTCCGGGCGCAGGCATCGCCCCGTTCCGCGCCTTTCTCGAACAGCGCATCGCCCAGGGCGCCACCGGCCGCCACTGGCTCTTCTTCGGGGAACAGCATCACGCCACCGATTTCCTCTACAAGGACGAATTCCTGGCCTGGCATCGCCAAGGCGAGCTTCACCGGCTGGACCTTGCCTTCTCCCGCGACCAACCGCACAAGGTTTACGTCCAGCACCGTATGCTCGAACAGGCGGGCGAACTCTGGGCCTGGCTCCAAAACGGCGCCTATTTCTATGTCTGCGGCGACGCCAAGCACATGGCCAAAGGTGTGCATCAAACGCTCATCCAAATCGCCAGCGAACAAGGCGGCCTGTCTCCTGAGGCCGCGGCAGAATACGTGAATGTCACACTTATGAAGACAGAAAAACGCTATCTGCGGGATGTGTACTAACCATCCAATCGAGCCAGGACTTCCTGGGCCAGGAGTTCGTAGGCGGCGGCGCCGGCGTTGTATTTATCGTAGTGGATAATGGGTTTGCCGAAACTGGGGGCTTCGGCCAGGCGGGTGGCCCGGGGAATGAGGGTTTCGAAGACCTTATCGCCGAAATGCTGGCGGACTTCGCTGACGACCTGCTGGGAGAGGCGGGTGCGTCCGTCGAACATAGTCATGACAACGCCCAGGAGTTCGAGCCTGGAATTGACGCCGCTGTCGTGCAACTGGGCCATGACGCGGTTGAGCATCGAAATGCCTTCCAGGGCATAGTACTCGCACTGGAGGGGAACCAGCACGCTGTCGGCCGCCACCAGGGCGTTGAGCGTCAGGATGCCCAGGGAGGGAGGGCAATCGATGAAGAGCACGTCGAACCTCTGGGATTGCACCACGGGTTGCAAGGAGCGGACGACTTGTTGGAGATGGTTTTCGGCGCGGGCCAACTCGATATCGACGCCGCACAGGTCCACTTCGCTGGGGATAATCTCGAGCCGCTCGAAGGCGGTGGGCCGGACTTTTTCCAGCAGAGTGCCTTCGCCCAGCAACACCCGGTAGGCGCTGGCGCCCTCGGTTTTCTCGAGGCCCAGACCGCTGGTGGCATTGGCCTGCGGGTCAAGATCGAACAAGAGCACGCGGCGGCCAACGGCCGCGATGCAGGCGGAGAGGTTCACGGCGGTGGTCGTCTTGCCGACCCCGCCCTTTTGATTGGCAACCGCGATGATTTTGCCTGACACTCTTGCAGATGTAATGAAATGTGGGGGCAGATTCAAGTTTTCCGACTGGATTTTGTGCCTGGCTGGCAGCATCATTGGGCATGAATATGATCCTTTCGACGCACAACCTGACGCTGACTAAGGCCATCGAAGACCACATTATCAGCCGGCTTGAGAAACTGGAACATCTGCAAAGACGCGCCACCAGCGTCCGAGTGACGTTGGAACACGACTCGGCCAAAGCGCCGGAGCGCCAGTTTTGCTGCTCGATCCGGCTCTCCCTGCCGGGACCCGATCTGTTCGCCGAAGACGTCCAAAACGATCTCTATGCCGCCATAGACCTGGTGGCCAAGAAAATGGAGCAGCAAATCCGCGAGCGCCGCAACCGGTTCAAGGCCCGAAAACATAAGACCGCTGCCCGGGGCAAACTGACCCGCCAGGAAGAGGGAGTGTGATACTCCGCGCCCGCGTTGTCGTGCCTGTCCGCCAAGGGCCGATCCCGGACGGGGCCGTCCTTATCCGGCGCAATCGCATCGCCGCCGTCGGACCCTGGCGCGGCTTCTCGACCGCCCGGCGCCCGGTCATTGACTTGGGCGAAGTGGCCCTCTTGCCGGGCCTGGTCAATGCCCACTGCCATCTGGATTACACCGACATGGCGGGCCTCTTTTTGCCTCCCAAGGTGTTCACCGATTGGCTGAAACTGATGAACGCCACCAAGGCCGGATGGAGCGCAACTGAGTTCAGCCAATCCTGGCGCCACGGGGCGCGGATGCTCCTGGGCACCGGCACTACCACAGTAGGCGACATCGAAGCGGTTCCCGACCTCCTGCCGGCCGTCTGGCAGACCACGCCCCTGCGCGTCCTGTCGTTCCTGGAAATGATCGGCATCGGCCGCCGCCCCGCGCCAGCCATTTTGCAGGAAACGATAGTCCGGATAGCCTCATTGCGAGGAGCGCCCTGGCGCCCCGGTCTCTCGCCGCACGCCCCCTATTCGACCCTCCCCGACCTGCTGCGCCTGAGCGCCGCCACCGCCCGCCGCCGCCGTTGGCGCATCGCCATCCACGTGGCCGAGTCGGCGCTCGAGTTGGACATGTTCACCCGCCGCCGGGGCGAGATGTTCGACTGGCTGCGCCGCAACGCGCGCGACATGTCGGATTGCGGGCACGGCTCCCCCGTCCAGCAGTTGGAACGGTGCGGAATGCTCAGTCCCAACCTCCTGGCGGTCCACGCCAACTACCTGGAGCCCCGGGACGCCGCGTTGCTGGGCCGAGCCCGGGTCAGCGTGGCCCATTGTCCGCGGAGCCATTTCTTTTTTGGCCACCAGCCCTTTCCGCTGGGGGCCTTGCGCCGGGCGCAGGTCAATGTTTGCCTCGGCACGGACAGCCTGGCCAGCGTCTGTAAAACGCCACGGCAGACGGTCGAGTTGAATATGTTCGAGGAGATGCGGGCGTTGGCGAAGAGGGACCCCGCACCGCGGCCCCGCGAGATTCTACAGATGGCCACGCTCAACGGCGCCCGGGCCCTGGGCCTGGAAGGCCAGGTCGGCGAGATTGCCTCCCAGGCGCTGGCCGATCTCATCGCCCTGCCGTTTTCCGGAAAACTGGCCCGGGTTTACGATGCCATCCTCGACCATCGCGGCCCGGTGGCCGCCAGCATGATCGGCGGCCAATGGGCGATCGAGCCGGGGCAGGGCCTGAAAATTGATGACGACCACCTTTGATGAGGAACTGGCCCGGCGTCTGGCTGAGTTGCGGGACCACGGACTGTATCGCGAGTTGCGCCGCATCGATTCCCCTCAAGGCCCTCGAATCGAGGTTGGCGGCCAGGTATTGCTCAATTTCTCTTCCAACGACTATCTCGGCCTTGCCGCCGAGCCTGCCCTTAAAGAGGCCGCTCGCCAAGCCCTCGAACAGTACGGGGCCGGGGCGGGCGCCTCGAGGCTCATCTGCGGTTCGCTGGCGCCCCACCACCAATTGGAGGAGGCGCTGGCGGCCTTCAAAGGCGCCCAGGCCGCGCTGAGCTTTTCCACCGGTTACGCCGCCGCCCTGGGAACCATCGGCGCCCTCGCCGCCAAAGGCGACATTGTCATTCTTGATAAGCTCGTCCATGCCTGCATCGTCGATGCCGCTCGTCTCTCCGGCGCGAAACTCCGCGTCTTCGCCCATAACGATATGGCGGACCTCGAGAGACTTCTTGAGTGGGCGGAAGAGCGGGGGGAAAGGCAGAAGGCAGAAGGCAGAAGGCAGAAGTCGGATGGCGACGCAGCGGAGTTTGGAGTCGAGGGCGCGCCCGCCTCGGCCGGCTGCGCAAGGCCGAATGTGCTCATTGTGACGGAGAGCATTTTCTCGATGGATGGCGACCAGGCGCCCTTGCGCCAGCTTGTGGCGCTCAAGGAGGAATACGGGGCGTGGCTGATGGTGGACGAGGCCCATGCCACCGGCCTTTACGGCCTGAACGGGCGCGGCCTGGCCGAGGAACTGGGCGTTAGCCATCGGATCGAAATCCAGATGGGCACTCTGGGCAAGGCGCTGGGCGCAGCGGGCGGCTATATCTGCGGCTCCAAGACCCTCATCGAGTACCTGGTCAACCGCGCCCGGTCTTTCGTCTTCTCGACTGCGCCGGTCCCCGCCGCGGTTGCCGCCGCCACGGCAGGAACCCGTTTCGTTCAATCCAGTGCCGGCCAGGAGCGCCGGAAGCTCCTCTGGCAGCGTGTCGCGGCGGTCCGTTCCTTCCTCGCCGGCCAAGACCGCTGGCCCTGTCCCTCATCTCCTCCGTGCGCCATCATCCCGCTGATGGTCGGCGAGGAAGACCGCGCGGTGCTGGCCTCCGCCGCCTTGCGCAACCAGGGCATTTTCATCCCTGCCATCCGTTACCCCACTGTCCCCCGCGGCCAGGCCCGCCTGCGCCTGACCCTCACCGCCGCCCACACGCCGGCCGACCTCGAACAGCTCCTGGCGGCCTTGCGGACCGTGAACTTCTGACGTCTGACTTCTCAGACCTCCTGAGCCAAAGCGTGCTGGATCGTCGCCACCGGAAGGAACAGCTCCAGTTCATTGGATGGCAGGGACACAAAACCAAAATGCTCATAAAAGGCTCTTGCCTTCTGGTCTTTGGCATCCACGAAAAGTCCGATGCCACCCGCCGTGTTGAAGATTTCGATAAACTTCTTCATCGCCGCGACCAGCAGGATTCTTCCGAGGCCCTCTCCATGGAGGTTCCTGGCAACGGCCAACCGCCCCAGGCGGACCCCTGAGACATCACGCGGCAATCTCCTTGCTTCCTCCGCAGAAAGGGACTCCGACCTTATCTGACAAACGTTCAGCGAGAAAAAACCGAGGATGGGTTTGGGCTCGGAGGCAGATTCATCCACGAGAACGAACGTACGGGAAATGCCCCGCATCGCGTGTTGCCGCGCCGTTTGTTTGAGAAACAGGTTCAGCGGCTCGATTCCACAATCGAAGGCGCTCCGGTCATGGAACTTCGCCAGCAGCTCAATTTTACGCACGCACGGAGCCTTTAAACGCCTTTACGGCATCTTTCAGGGCCTTGCCGGGTTTTGGCGGAGAGTCGAGCAGAGAAAGCAGCTTGCGGGCGTCCTTTTGGGAAAGCCGAATAACGGACTCGCGCTCCAGGAGGCGCTGGGCTTCCTGAAATGCCGTTTGCACAACGAACTGATTGACAGTTGCACCCAAAAGCTCCGCCGCCTGCTCCAACGTGGCCCGGACGTTTTCTGGAACTCGCGCCGTAATCCGCTTGCGAGCCTCTGCCATTACATGTTCCATGCGCATACGGTGCCATTTTGGCACCGCAATGTCAACTTGGAAAACGCGTCGATTCTGCCCCCCCCCCCCCTTAAGAACCCCTGCGGCCGAAATGCCGGTACGTTTATATTTGGCGACGCTAATTTCTTGCCATTTGGCGTGGCACACGGCATCTTCCTCCCGATGGAAAACATCATTGCAGTGGATCGATTCGGGCGGTTGGTTATTCCGGGACATCTTCGCAAAGCCTTGCACGTGTCGTCACCGGCTGCCTTCAAAGCCGCGGCGATGGGGAACAAGGTCGAGCTCACCGTCATTGCGCCGGAAGGTGGGAGGGTCGTGAAGAAAAGACGCGGCCTCCTGGTGATCTCGGCTGGCGGCAAGAAATTCAATGCGGCCGAGGCTGTCAGAGTCGTGCGTGAAGAGCAGTCATGAGGACATATTTTGACCATCAACCTGAGACATTTTCAGACCTTTGCGCCTGATCTCAAGCATGCCATCGCCTTGCCCTGATCGCTCCGGGCATTTTCCATCGCTCATGAGGAATCCACGACACAGCGCAATGAGCCGTCCGATGGTGACAGGGAACGAGCCATCGATTGGGGGCCGTTCGGGGGCAATCAATCGCATGAGGCCGCGCGGACTCCGAGAGCGCAAGAGCAACCAATCTGCACGGTGCCGGTCGCTTACAACCAGCACGGAAGAGGTCTTCACCCACGCGCGATTGCCAACAGAATGGCTCCGGATTGAAACCCAAGCACAGGCAGCGGTTCGCCGGAGCGCACCTTTCAGCCCCCTTTGAGCGTGAGATCACTTTTCCCTCCGTTGCACGGTTCGCACAGGGTTTGCAGGTTTTCTACAACCGTCTCCCCCCCGTCAACCCAGGGGACGACATGATCCACGACCAGGATCGTACCTGAGCGAAGTGCGGGGCTACAACCGCATGTTTTGCACTTGAAATCGTCTCGCCGCATCACGAGAAACCTCATTCGCCACCCCACACTCCGAGGCGTCTTATGACGCGTCGCCGCGAGCGATGGTGAACAAACGCATCCATGCTGCTCCGACGGCGCAGCCTCGCCGTCTGGTCGGTTCTGCTCGGGGCTCTCAAAGGCCTTGACGAATGCCTCCAGAGCTCTCCTGTACGTTCCAAACCGGCGTGGGTAAGGAGCGTAAGAGTACAGCGATAAGGGCTTCACAAAATCCGATATTGTGGGCTGACGGCCAAGAGACTCCCAGAGGTGCTCGAGATTCTCGAAGAGCTGCTCGTCTGTAATCATGGCGTGGAAGCGGGCGGATACCCGCAATCCCGCTTTTTGGAGCGCCGTCCTCCACGAGCCAAACCGGCGAACTACCAGGGGAGCGCAGTACTTTCCGTGCTCCTTGTATTCGGCCACTGTAACGGAATCCCTCCCCAGCAGCACGGCGACTCGCTTGATGTCAGCCAAGCAGTCTTCCGCGGTTGCATCGTAATAACGAATCCTCTTGAGCCCCGCTAGTTCGTGCGCCCTGCACCAGGAACCGAACCGGTTCTGGAATGTGGAGGAGCAAAGCCGCCCCGCGCGGTCGTATTCCTCCTTGGTCACATAGCTCTTGTTGAGCGAAAGCGCGACCGAGCGTAAGTCTTTCAACAAGTCATCGTCGCTGAGCCCTCGGTTGCTTGGCTGGAGTTCGAATTTCATTGCGGTGAACGACCAAAGTCTGACGGGCGTTGGCGGGTTGTCAACGACGCGTCAACGACTGCTGCCGCACAAGCTGCAGCAGGTTTCAATGCATGTTCCGCCCGCATCAGATCGGCGTCGCCCAGATTCTTGAGCGCGGCGAGAAAGCGCGGATGGAGCAGGACGGCGGGTTTAGCCACGTTTGAGCGTTCCCGTAAACGGTTTAAGCCTGCTGGCTTTCCCATCCGCGTCCAGTTCCCGGTTGGCTGCCTCGGCAAACTTGTCCATTTGAACCGGCGTCGCGCCGTATTCCTGCGCGGCGTAATCCTCTGAATAAACCTTCACCGGACGGAACGCCACAATCGCGCCGTCAATCATCACGCCAATGTCTTCGCCTCGCGGGGTTTTCTTCAGCCAGAACCCGAGGTTTTGGCGGGCGGCGGTCACGGTCAATGTTTTCACAAAGTCGTTTTAGTGTCACCTAATGAATCGTCAAGCGCGCGTTCAGATGTTTGCGAAGGAGGACGCTTGGCTCCTTGCGCGGGCAACCGGTCTGATGGAAACCGTTTTCCGAAACGGTTCGGAAACTGTATTCGGGAAACGTTTCCATCCGCCTGGCGCATCCGGTGAAACTTCCGGCGGTGGCCGGGCAGTCGCTCGTTGTCGCGCCGTTTGAACGCGGGTCGCTCGTCTGCGCCTCGCCGCGTTGAGCGTCGTGGGTTGGGGGCTGTCTGCAAAGACCTTTCCGCGCTTGTCGAACCCGAGAATGCGGGTTACGCTTTATCGGTTATGCAAATGTTCCATACAGAAATTGTCGTTGAAAAGGATGGCAAGCTTCACTTGGACCATGTGCCGTTTTCCGAGGGAGAGGCGGTGCATGTCTTCGTTTCATCCGCCACGCCCGTCACAAAGCAACCACTCAAGGGCTCTGTATTGAAATTTGAGCACCCGCTCGCGCCTGTTGCCGAGGAAGATTGGGAAGCGATGAAATGATCGTCCTCGACACCCACATTTGGGTCTGGTGGATCAACGGGGGCGCTGAACTTTCAGCAAGCAAAAGGCAGGTCCTCTCAGAGCGTCAGGCCGATGGTCTCGGCGTAAGCGTCATCAGTTGCTGGGAAATTGCGAAGTTGGTCGAAAAGGGGCGGTTGGTACTGGCGGTGCCGGTGGGACAGTGGGTTGACCAGGCCCTGGCTTACCCCGGAATTCGCCTCTTGCCCTTAGACCCGAAGATTGCCGTCGCCTCAACCCAGTTGCCGCAGCCTTTTCACAACGACCCGGCGGATCAAATCATCACGGCGACCGCGCGAGAGATGGATTGCCCGCTTGCAACGGATGACGGAAGAATTCTGGCTTATGCACACGTGAAGTTAGCGTGGCCCCGGTGAAGAAGTATTGACGATGACGTCAGCCAAACGCATCCAAACGGCGTGAAAAGCCGTCTCCTGACTTCTGACTTCGACCTTACCACCATGCATCCCCTGGCCCGGCTGGATCACCTCTACCTCTGGCACCCCTTCACGCAGATGCGGGATTGGCTCAGGCGCGAGCCCCTTGTCATCGTGAGGGCCTCCGGGGCGTTGCTGCGCGATGCCCAAGGCCGCCAGTACCTGGATGCGAACTCCTCCATCTGGACCAATCTCCATGGCCATAATCATCCCGCCATCAATGGGGCCATCAGCCGGCAGTTGAACAGAATCGCCCACAGCTCGGCCCTCGGGTTGGCCAACGAACCCGCCAGCCGTCTGGCCGAACAACTGGTCAAGGCCGCCAATCCCGCTGTGGGGCAGGCATCCTGCCTGCCGGCAGGCAGGATGCCTGCCCCACCCTACCGCCGGCTGAAACCCGGCATAAGAAAGGTGTTCTTCTCTGACGACGGTTCTACCGCAATGGAGGTTGCCCTCAAGCTCGCTTATGCGTTCGCCCGCCGCGCCTGCCGCAGCGCGAAGCCCAGGTTTCTCTCACTCCGGGGCGCATATCATGGCGACAGCGTTGGCGCGGCGGCCCTGGGTCATATTGACCTCTTTCACAAGGCTTATGCGGGCCTGCTGTTCAAAACCGACCAGGTAATGGCGCCCTACTGCTACCGATGTCCGTTCAATCGCGCCCGGCCCGAGCGCGCCGACGCGCGCGAATACCGAAAGTGCCGCTGGGAATGCCTGGACAAGCTCGAGCGAAAATTCGAGGTCCAGCGCAAGAGGGGCAATCCTTATGCCGCTTTCGTGTTCGAGCCGTTGATACAGGGAGCCGCCGGAATGATACCTCAGCCCCCGGGCTGGCTGCGTCAGGCGGCCGAAATCGCCCGCGGCCACGGCGCGCTATTGATTGCCGACGAAGTCATGACCGGCTTCGGGCGCACGGGGTCCCCTGCCCTGCCCTCGGACTTACCCGCTCGCCCTTCCTCTCCGCCCGCTGGCCCATGCCTGTTTGCGTGCCATCACGAAGGGGTCCAACCCGATTTTCTCGCCTTGGCCAAGGGTCTCACCGGAGGGTATCTGCCCATGGCTGCCACCCTCGCCACGCAAGCCGTCTTCCAGGCCTTCCTCGGTGAGTACGACGAGTTCAAGACCTTCTTCCACGGCCACAGCTTCACCGGCAACCAACTCGGGGCCGCAGCAGCCCTGGCCAGCCTGAAACTGCTCCAAGGCGCCCAAGGCCTTGGCGCGCGCCGCCAACTGGAGCAGACCCTGCGCCAGGAATTGCCCACGCTCTGGGACCTGCCGAACGTCGGCGACATTCGGCAGGTCGGCCTGGTTGCAGGAATCGAGCTGGTAAAAGACTGGCGCACGCGCGAACCCTTCGACCTGCGCCAGCGCGCAGGCATCCGCGTGTGTGAAGCCATGGCTAAACGAGGCGTCCTCACCCGCCCTGTCGGCAACGTCATCGTGCTCATGCCCCCCTATTGCACAACCCCCGCCCAAGCCCGCCGCATGGTCGCCGCCGTGGCCCACGGAGTGCGGGAACTGCGAAATGCCTGATGCGGGATGCCGCAGGGGTGACATGCCGGGATGTTTCACAGCGCGCGGAAGCTGCGACCGAGGAAACAAATTAACCACGGATGACACGGATGACACGGATTCCTTTTATCCGTGTCATCCGTGTCATCCGTGGTTAAGAAATCAACAGCCGCCCGATCTCCTCGTAGGAGCGCACGACGTGGGTCGCGGTGCGCAGTTGCTCGGCCGGGTGGGTGTTTGTAATGGCGATGACCTGCATCCCGGCGGCCAGGCCCGCAGCCACTCCGGGCATCGAATCCTCGATGACGCAGCAGCTCTCCGGGGCGACGCCCAGCAGTTGAGCCGCGCGCAGAAAAATGTCAGGGGCCGGCTTGCCGCGCGGGACCTCGGTGTCGGTGACGACTGCCGCGAAGAAGCGGCCCAGGTTCTCCAACCGGAGGACCTCCTCGACAATCGCGCGCTCGGAACCGGACGCCAGGGCGATAGCGTAATGCGTCGCCAGTTTTTCAATCAGCCCAGGCAGCCCGGCGAAGAGAGGTTGTTCGCGCCGGATCAGTTCGAGCAGGTATGCCCGCTTCATCGCCGCCAACTCCTGGACGGCCTGCCTGGGTTTGTTCCTGGCGATGAAATCCACCCACAGTTGCCGGTCGGACCGGCCCACATACTCCGAGAACCGCAACCCGTGGGCGCCGGCGTAACCGAGGGCGCGCATGACCTCCAGAAAGGCCCGCTCGTGACGCGGCTCGCTGTCCACAATCACGCCGTCCATGTCGAAGATGACGGCTTGCAGCCCGTTCATGGACTAGACATCAATGACCGGCCCGCCTCCGTCGTCACGGGAATCCGGCGGGCGGCGGCGGCGCTTTAGGCGGCTGCTGCCGGTCAGGACGTTGAGGATACTCGAGACCACGCTGATGATGAGCGCGCCCCAAAAGGCAGCCCCAAAACCGTGGACCGAGAAGTGCGGGCCGAGCAGCCAACCAACCAGCAGAAGCAACAGGGCGTTGATGACAAACCTGAACAGGCCCAGCGTCACGATGAGGATCGGAAACGTCAGGAGCATCAGGACCGGCCGCAGCACCGCGTTAAGAATCCCCAGCAACAGCGACGCCACAAACAAATCCAGCGGACCCCCATAATCGATGCTGTGGCGGAGAATAGAGACCGCCACCAAGACCGCAAGGGTGTTGATCACCCAGCTATGCAAGAACCGTTTCACAGAGCGGTTTGTCCAACGCAACTTTGAATGCCCAACCCACGTTGCCAAAAAGCATGAAACAATTCCCCCGCCTTGACAAGCCGGTTCCTTGGACCGGCTGCGATTATTCGATTAGAACCGTTGGTCAACTCACGGCGCCTCTTTGCCCCGGAGGGGCTTCCGACAAGAGGCCGGCGTTTCAACGCCGGGTCAGCGAACCGAAAGGGAGGTCCGTCGCGAAGGGACGGTTGAGGGCAACGAGTATTCTCAGTCGTCCCTTCGGGACGAGGTCTTTGTTCTGGCCTTCCCGGCGTTGAAACGCCGGGCTTATTGCCAGATGTCCCTCCGGGACAAAACTCCCGCGGTCCATGCCCGACGTATTTAATCGCACCTTCCTGTGTGCTTTCCTTGACTACGGGCTTACCACTCGGTAGAAACGCATCGGGAACTGGCTGGCGTTGGTGTCGGTGAACGTAAAGACGCCGCTGCCGGGCAGGACCGAACCAATCTGAACCCACCCCGTGGGGTCCGTTAAACTCGTGTTCGCCTGGACCAAAAGCGTTTGAACTACAGGACCCGGCTCCTGCACCGTGAATTGGAAGTTGCCATTTACAAACAAATCGGGCGGGCCTTGCGGGGCGGTGGTGGTGGCGTTGATGCCCGGGCCGTAGCCCGATGTGCCTCCTGCGGCCATGGCGGCGACGTAGTAGGTTTGAGCCAGACCCGGCGTCAGTCCGGTTATGGTTATCGTGGGCAGGGTGGTATGGCTTCCGATCTGCGTATACCAGACGGTGCCGCCGCTGCCTTTCGGGTCGTGAACGGAGTGCCTGAGGTAAACGCTGAAGGTTGCCGGCCCCACCACCGGATCTTCGGGATCCCAGGCCAACGTCACCGAGTTGTCGGTCACGCCGACAACAGTCAAGTTGGCGGGGATCGTCGGCGGTGGGTTGGGGACGGCAGTGGTGAAACTCCAATCGGCGAATCTGATCGGCCTGCGGCGTCCACGTAATGGCACCGCTGCAGGTGTCAACTTGCATTCCGGCGGGGCCGCTCAAGACCAGGTAAGTCGGCTGCGGATTGCCGGTGGCATTGATCGAGGAAACGTAAGGAACCTGATAAGTGGCCGAAAGGCTGGGATACGACACGAACCCCGGCGGGCTGTCCGGCACGGCCAATTGCTGACTATTCTCGGAAGCCCCTCCGGGGCAAAGCGGCGCCGTGAGCTGACCGACGGTTTTAATCGCACCCGTGGGCAGCCGCCGCCTTGCCAAGCGGGCAGGGGTCTGCTTTCATGCGGAGATGCGAGAAGCAGCGAATCTGAAAGAAGCCGCCCGCGCCCGGGGTTGCGCGCGCTTTTCGATGCGATTGCGGCTCCGTCCTCCGAATGCCCCTGTCCCGGCGCCCGGTTCAACGGGCGTGGTTCGCCGTTATACAGCCATAAGTCTGGCCGTGCTCGGCTGTCTGAGTTCGTTGGGCGCCGGGCAACCGTTCCACCAGCAGTTTCTGAGCTTTGCCGCTTCCAATCCGGAAAGCTGGGAGGTCGGCTCGCCGCTGCTGGTGGACACGAACAACCGGGGCTACAAACTGATGAGCATCTTGACCAACCTGGCCAAGCTCAAGACAACCGCCACGCTGGGCGGCGTGCGCCCCGGCATGACCATGGACGAGGTGGTGACCCAATGGGGCAAGCCGCCGGAGATGTGGGCCAAAGGCTTCGAGGGCCCGCGGTTTTGCTACAAGGAAGTCAGCGTCTTTTTCGATTCCTCGGGCAATACCGTGAAATCCATTTTCACGCAGGACCTCCCGGGCCTCGAGCGGGCGCTCTCGGTGACCCCAAAAATCGAGGAGTGCCTGCGCGCACTCGGCCAACCAAACTTCCGTGATGACACTACCACCGGCAGCCAGTGCTGGCTCATTTACGAAATGACCAATATCGTCATCAAGGTCGGTTGCGTCCGCGGCCGGCTCTCGACCATCCAAATGGACCGCCGGGAGTGAGGACCCCACAACCTCAAGCAAGGCGTTTGAAACTGGCCATTCGCGGGGCGGTCCAGGGTGTCGGATTTCGCCCCTTTGTTTTTCGCCTGGCAGGCGAGCTGGGCCTCAAGGGCTGGGTCAACAATTCCCCCCAGGGGGTGTTTATCGAAGCCGAAGGCGGGCCGGCCGAGCTGGAGCAATTCCGGCTTCGTCTCGAGGCGGAGAAACCCCCGCGCAGTTTCATCCAGAGCCTGGAAGCGGCCTGGCTCGACCCTGCCGGCTACGGGGACTTCGAGATTCGCGCCAGCCAGAGCGGCGGCGGCAAGACGGCGCTGATCCTGCCGGACATCGCGACTTGCCCGGATTGCCTAAGGGAGATCTTCGATCCGGGCGACCGCCGCTGCTTCTATCCCTTCACCAACTGCACCAACTGCGGCCCGCG
>Ga0187873_1001092_pt1 | contig 23971 bp, 24 predicted proteins | sample June2016WEW_16_1_2_FD_133012 | JGI IMG/M metagenome (GOLD analysis project Ga0187873, IMG submission 133012) | Peatland microbial communities from SPRUCE experiment site at the Marcell Experimental Forest, Minnesota, USA - June2016WEW_16_100 | ecosystem: Environmental > Terrestrial > Soil >...
AACCGCGGAATACGCGGAATACGCGGAAACCCAAGACGACAAGCAATCCTTTTCCGCGTATTCCGCGTATTCCGCGGTTGCTCTCTTCCCGCGTTGGTTCTGGCTACGCCAGGTGAGGATTTCGGAGTGCAGCGACGCGGCCTTCGGGGCTTCGGACTTCGTGCCACCCTCCTTCGGTCCTTTGCAAAAATGGTTGTCGGAAGAGCAAAAAAGGGTTGGTAATTGACAATTCCGCTGTAGCGTCTTTTCCGTTCGTCGAGGAAACTCTTTTTGTTATTATTCGACGACTTGCTATGCACAGCTCCCGGAAAAGGGTCGAAAGCCGGCGCGAGTTTCTGCGCGCCGCCGCGCGCGGCGGTCTGCTGGCCTTGCTGATTGCCGCCTGCCGGCTGGCGGCGCGGTCCGGCGGGTCCGCGGGCCAACGCTGCGTCAACCGGGGTGTTTGCCGCGGCTGCGCGGCATTTGCGTCTTGCGGCCTGCCCCAGGCACTTTCGGCCAAGGGGGCTCGACCTGGAGGTTGAAGATGAACAACCGGAATCGGACTATTACCCGGCGCGTATTTCTGCGGCGGAGCGCCAGCGGCGCAGGATGGCTTGCATTGGGGGGCGTTTCGCTGGCGGGCGCGGCGCAGAGGAACGCCAATCCATTTGCCTACGACCTCGAGCGGGTGAGCAAGACCGACCCCAAGCTCGTGCGTTATGAGCAGGCCGGGCGCTTTGTCTGTCCCTGGCCCGGGCCGCGGCGGTTGGCCGTGGGACCGGAGGACCATTTGTACATCGCAGCCAGGAAGGGCGTGACCGTGCTTGACGGCGAGGGGAGACGGCTCCAGGAGATTGCCTTGGCGGCCCCGGCACGGTGCGTTGCCGTGGCGGCCGACGGGACCGTCTATGCGGGTCTGCGGGATCATGTGGAGGTCTTTGACCCCAAAGGCCGGCGGTTGGCGGCCTGGGAGTCGCCGGGCAGGAAGGTCTGGCTGACGGGCCTGGCGGTGGCGGACAAAGACGTCTTCGTGGCCGACGCGGGCAACCGGGTGGTGCTCGATTATGGGGTGTCCGGCAAACTGGCCGGCCGCATCGGCGAGAAGAACAAGGAGCGCAATATCCCCGGTCTCATCGTTCCGAGCCCGTACCTGGATGTGAAAATGGGCCCTGACGGCCTGCTGCGCGTGAACAATCCGGGCCGCCATTTGGTCGAGGTCTATACCGCCAACGGCGACCTCGAGTCGTCCTGGGGAAAAGCGACCGCCGCCATCGAAGGCTTTTGCGGGTGCTGCAATCCGGTGGGCCTGGCCGTGCTCCCGGACGGGCGCTATGTGACTTGTGAGAAAGGGCTGCCGCGGGTCAAAATCTACTCGGCCCAGGGCGTTTTCGAGAGCGTTGTGGCCGGGCCCGAATCGTTCCCGGAAAATGCCCGGGCCGGGGCGCTGCAAGATGCCTCCGATGGTCTGCTGGGCGGCCTGGATGCCGCGGTGGATTCGCAGGGCCGCATTTATGTTCTGGACCTGGTTGCCGCAGATGTGCGGATGATGAGGGCCAAGGCGTGACCGGAGGCAGCCCCATGAGTGATCGGTCGACGAGTTTGACGGGGCAGTTTTCAAATCCGGGGGCGATCCCCCGCCGGCAGTTTCTGCGGGACGGCGCGCGCGCGGCGGCGTTGACGGGTCTGGGCGGTCTGCTGGGCCTGGCGGCGGGGCGCAGCACGAGGGCGGGGACGGTTTGGCAAATCGACCCGCAGAAGTGCATTCGCTGCGGCAATTGCGCCACGCACTGCGTGCTGGAACAGTCGGCCGTCAAGTGCGTCCACGCCTACGCGATCTGCGGGTATTGCCAGCTTTGCACCGGCTTCTTCGAGCCGGCGCCCAACGACCTCAATACCGGCGCCGAGAACTGCCTCTGTCCGACTGCGGCCATCAAACGCGCGTTCGTCGAGGACCCCTATTACGAGTACACGATTGACGAGGGCCTTTGCATCGGCTGCGCCAAGTGCGTCGAGGGCTGCAACCGCTTCGGCAACGGCTCCCTTTTCCTCCAGGTCCGCCACGACCGCTGTCTGAACTGCAACGAATGCGCCATCTCGAAGGTCTGCGCGGGTGATGCCTTCCGCCGGGTGCCGTCGGAGCATCCGTATCTGCTCAAGACCATGAGCCACTGAATGAGCCTTCGGATTTCAGTTCTCCTCCTCCTCTGTTCGCTGAGCGCGTTTGCCGAGCAGCGGTTTCCGCCGCCGGATTTTGTCGAGACCAACCATCAGCTTCCGGCCACGGCGGCGCCGGCGGCGCGCGGGCTCTATTACCAGTATCTGGACGTGGCAGTGCTGGGGGCGTCGCTGGGGGTGGCGACGTGGCTGGTGCTTGGGAGACGCTCGCGCCGCGGGGTGGTGGCGCTGTCCATGTTCTCGGTCGCGTACTTTGGGTTCTACCGCAAAGGCTGCGTTTGCGGCATTGGCTCCCTGCAGGATGTGGCCCTGGCACTGGGCGATAGCGGGTACGCGGTGCCGGTGGGGGTGCTGGCCTTTTTTGTGCTGCCGCTGGCGTTTGCCCTGTTTGCAGGCCGGACGTTCTGCGCCGGGGTCTGCCCGCACGGGGCGCTGCAGGATCTGGTGCTGCTCAAGCCCGTGAAGGTGCCGTCCTGGCTGGAGCACGGCTTGAGCGTATTGCCCTTTGTGTACCTGGGGGCGGGGGTTTTGTTCGCGGCGACCGGCAGCGCCTTCATCGTATGCGAATACGACCCGTTTCTCCCGGTGTTCCGAATGAGCGGTCGGGCCCTGATGGTGCTGGCGGGGGCGGGGTTGCTGGTGCTGGGGGTGTTCGTGGGGCGGCCTTATTGCCGGTTTTTGTGTCCCTACGGGGCGTTGCTCAAGCTGGCCGGCTCGGTTGCCAAATGGCGGCTGCGGGTGACTCCGGACCACTGCACCCAATGCCGGCTCTGCGAGGCCTCCTGCCCCTTCGGCGCCATGCGGCAACCTGAGTCCGGCAAGCCCGAAGAGGCGGTGCTCGCCAAAGCTCGGCGGCGCTTGGCCTGGCTGCTCATTTTACTGCCGCTCCTGGCGGGCGCCGGGGGTTGGCTCGGCGGGCGGTTCAGCGGTCCTGCCTCGCAGTTGCACCCGACTGTCAGCCTGGCCGAGCGATTCGTGCGCGCGGGCGACACGCCGCCAAAGACCGGGGTCCCCACCCCCGACGACCTGGCCTTGGAACGCGCCCGCCAGAATCCCAAAGAGCTCCTGGCCGAAGCCGCCGCCGTAGGGCACAAGTTCCGCTTGGGCGGCTGGCCTTTTGGGGCGTGGGTCGGGTTGGTCATTGGCGCGAAACTCGTTTCCCTGTCCCTTCGCCGGCGACGGACCGATTACGAGCCGGATCGCGGGGCCTGTTTGTCCTGCGCGCGTTGTCTCGAGTACTGTCCCAACGAGCTGATGCGGCGCGGCGCAAGTCAGACCTCGGCAGGTTATCGCGCGACATCGCAGGTCACATGAGCCGGAGCCAGCCAGTCCAGACAGAGGCCATGGCGCCGCCTCCGGGCAGCGCGGGGCAGGCCTGTCGCGCCTGGCTGCTGACCGAATGGATGGCCGGGGTGTTTGCGGTCCTGGTCGGGGTCGGGATGCTGCTGGGCTATGTGAACGCCAGGACGGATGACCCGCTCAAGTCATCCCGGCTTGCGGATTTGAAAGAGAATCTGAGGCTCAACCCGGTCGATGAGCAGCTCAAGCAGAACATTCGCCTGCTTGATTTGGAGCTTCGTCAGCACTATTTCCGCCATTTATGGCGAATGAACTCGGGTGTCTGGATGTTGCTGGGCGCGGCCGCCCTGTTTGGGGTCGCCGGCGCCCGGGTGGCCAATTATCGGAAGCAGCCTCCATTGCCCAGGCCCAACCCGGAGGCGGGCCTCGAGGCTGTCCGCGCCGCCGCCCTGGCTCGATGGTCGGTGGCGGCTTGCGGCGCCACCGTTGGCGCAGGGCTCTTCGTGGCCAGCCTCGCTCTGAAAACGGTCTTGCCGGAGCGGCAGGTCGAGGTGGACAAATCGCTCGGGCAGGGGAGCGGCACGGCGCCGCTGGCCAGCGATGCGGCGACGCCCGAGGAACTGAAGCGGAACTGGCCCCGGTTCCGCGGGGCCGAGGGGGGAGGGGTTTCGCCCTTTACCAATGCCCCGGTAAGCTGGGACGTGAAGACCGGGGCGGGGGTGGCTTGGAAAACCCCAGTGCCGGCCAGCGGGTTCAACTCCCCGATCACGTGGGGAGACCGGGTCTTTTTCTCGGGTGGCGACGCCGCCAAGCGAGAACTGTTCTGCCTGGATGGAAAGACGGGCCAGTTGCTCTGGCGCCAGCCGGTGGCCAATGTTCCCGGCAGCCCGGCCCGGCAAGGAGAAGTCCCGGATACGACGGGGTATGCCGCCTCGACGATGGCCTCGGACGGACGGCGTCTCTACGTGATCTTCGCCAACGGCGACGTGGCGGCATTGACATTCGAGGGCAAGCTCGTCTGGTCGAAGAGCTTTGGGCCGCTCAAGAATCCTTATGGCTATGCCGCGTCTCTGGCGACCTGGCGGGACCGGCTGATCCTGCAACTGGACCAGGGCGACAATGAAGAAGGCAAGTCCAAGCTTTACGCGCTGGAGGGCCGCACGGGCCGGGTGGTTTGGCAGACGCCGCGGAAGGTGGGCGCGTCCTGGGCCACGCCTCTCGTCATCGAGGCGGCGGGAAAACCACAGGTGATTACGTTGGCTGTGCCGTGGGTCATTGCCTACTCGGCTGCGGACGGGGCCGAGTTGTGGCGCGTCGAGGGGCTGGACGGCGAGATTACCCCCTCACCCATCTTCGCGGGCGGATTGGTTTTTGCCGTCAGCCCGTCTGAAAAGCTGATGGCCATTCGTCCCGACGGCCAAGGTGACGTAACCAAGACGCATGTGGCGTGGGTGGTCGAAGACAACGTGCCGGACGTGACCAGCCCCGTCAGCAACGGCGAACTGGTATTCACCCTCACCACCTCCGGGATGCTGACCTGCCTCACCGCCAAGGACGGCAAAAAACAATGGGAGCACGATTTCGAGATGGAATGCCATTCCTCACCGGGCCTGGCCGGAAACCATCTCTATCTCTTCGGCCAAAAGGGCACGGCGGTCGTCGTCGAGGCCGGACCGCAATTCAAAGAATTGTATCGAACGGAGATGGGCGACGCGTTCCACGCCAGCCCCGCCTTCGCGCCGGACAAGATTTTCCTGAAGGGCCTGACGAATGTTTTCTGCCTTGGAGTGAGCAAGCGATGAAACGTTGAACAGGTTAACATGCCGGTTGACTTATCATTCGTGGATGAAGCGGTGGAGCGGATCGGGCGCACGCCCGATGCGGTGATCCCGATTTTGCAGGCGATGCAGGATCACTACGGCTATTTGCCGGGCGAGGCACTGCTTCGGGTCTGTGAGGCCAGCCAAATCACTCCCTCGGCCATCACGGGGGTCTCTTCGTTTTACGATATGTTCCGGCACCAGCCGGTGGGCCAGTATGTCGTTCAGATGTGCCACGGCACGGCTTGCCACGTAGGGGGAGCGGAGCGGGTCGAGGAGGCCCTGCGCCGGCACTTGCGGATTGCCGAGGGCGCCGACACGGATGCCGAGCGGCGATTCACGCTCGAGCGCGTGGCGTGCCTGGGTTGCTGCACGCTGGCCCCGGTGCTGAGGGTTGCCGAGGAGACGATCGGTTACGCGACGGCGGAAAAAGTTCCGGGCGCGATGCGTGATTTCCTGGAGGGCCGGCAGCGGGCGGTTGCCGCCAAACCGGTCCCAGGCACGGGCAAAGCCCGCAACGGAAGCCCCGAGATCAAGGTTTGCCTGGACTCGTGCTGCGTGGCAAAAGGGACCGACCGGGTCTTTCAAGCCCTGCAGGAGGGGCTCAGGCTGAGCGGCGCAGAGGCGACAGTGAAACGGGTGGGGTGCGTTGGCGCATGTTATCTCACGCCGATTATCGAGGTCGCCCGGCCGGGCTGCTCCAGTGTGACCTACAGCGGGCTGACGGCCCCCCAGGCCGGCGAGTTGATTCAGACCCTTTTCCGTCCACGCGGTCTCATGCGGCGCGTCTCCCGGCTCTGGAGGCGGGTGTTGGACGGCTTGCTGCTGGACGAGGAGACGGCTCCTTCGGGGCCTGCAACGCCCGATGCACCGGCTTGTGCCCCCCCTCCTAATCTTAATCCTAATCCTAATCTCCTCGGCGCGCGGGCCTTCTTCGACCGGCAGGTCCACATTGCCATGGAGCACTATGGCCGGCTCGATCCGTTGGACCTGGACGAATACGTCGCCCATGGCGGTTTTGAGGCGTTGGCCAAGTGCCTGGCGGCGAAGGCCACGATCCAGAGCGCGGGACTGGGGGGGCTAGGCCCATTGACAGAGTGGTCTTTTGGAGTGCGCCGGCAGAGCGAAGCGGCGACGGCGCTTTCGACAGCCCGGGACATCCAAGAACGCCAGACGCTGCCCGAGCCGAAGCGGTGTCGCGCTCCGCTCGCCACCGCACTCCAAAGTGGTGTACCCGAGACGGCTCGACAGACTTTGTCACCGGCCCTGTTGGGGGCGCTTTCTGCGGAACAGATTATCTCGACCATCGAGCAATCGGGGCTGCGGGGGCGCGGTGGGGCGGGTTTTCCCACGGGGCAGAAGTGGCGCGTGGTTCGCCAGCAGCCGGGCGAGGTCAAGTACGTGATTTGCAACGGCGACGAGGGCGACCCGGGGGCGTTCATGGACCGGATGATTCTCGAGTCGTTTCCCTATCGGGTGATCGAAGGGTTGGCCGTTGCCGCCGTCGGAGTTGGAGCGCATGAAGCCATTTTCTACATCCGCCACGAGTACCCTCAGGCCTTGCGGCGGGTGAAGGCGGCCCTAAAGGAATGTGCACAACGGGGTTGGCTGGGCGGGCGTTTGCTGGGGAGCGATTACCCGTTACGCATCTCCATCAAGGAAGGGGCCGGGGCGTTCGTGTGCGGCGAAGAGACCGCCTTGATCGCCTCGGTGGAAGGCCGGCGGGGGATGCCCCGGTTGCGTCCGCCCTTTCCGGCGCAATCCGGGCTCTGGGGCAGGCCCACGCTCATCAATAACGTCGAGACCCTGGCCCTGGTGCCGTGGATCATCCGCCATGGCGCGGAGGCCTTCGCCAGCATCGGAACAGCCAAGAGCAAGGGGACAAAGGTGTTCGCGCTGGCGGGCAAAGTCCGCCGCGCCGGGCTGATCGAGATTCCGATGGGGACGACCCTCCGCCAGATCGTCGAGGAGATTGGCGGGGGAGTTGGGCCAGGACGCCAGTTCAAGGCGGTGCAAATCGGCGGGCCCTCGGGCGGCTGCGTGCCGGCGCGCCTGGCCGATACGCCAGTGGACTACGAATCGCTGCGGGACATCGGGGCGATTATGGGTTCGGGCGGCATGGTGATTCTCGATGACACCGCCTGCATGGTGGACATTGCGCGGTATTTCCTCCGGTTCACGCAGAACCAATCGTGCGGCAAATGCACCTTTTGCCGAATTGGCACCAAGCGGATGCTCGAGTTGCTCGAGCTGCTGTGCGCCGGCAAAGCCGGCCGGAAACATTTGGAAGAGCTCGAGCAGCTTGCCCGCCAGGTTACCCAGGGGAGCCTCTGCGGGCTGGGCAAAACCGCCCCCAACCCGGTGCTCACGACGCTGCGCTACTTCCGCGACGAGTATGAGGCGCACTTGCAGGGCCGCTGCCCTGCCGCCAAGTGCGCCGCCCTCATCCGGTATCGCGTGCTGGAGAACTGCAACGGCTGCACGCTCTGCGCCCAGCATTGCCCGGTGGACGCCATTGCAATGACGCCCTATAAGCAGCACCAGATTGACACGGAGAAATGCACGCGCTGCGATTCGTGCCGGCAGGTGTGCCCGGTGGACGCCATCGAGGTTAAATGAGGAGGGGCGTATGAAATATCCGAGGCGAAGTCCGAAGTCCGAAATCCGAAATCCGAAGGAAATCCGAAATCCGAAATCCGAACCGGATGACGCTGGGGACACGATCCTCGAGGGCTCCGCATTCCGGGTCTGGGGAGAAGAACCGGTAACGGCGTGGATGGTGCTGAAAGATTCCGGTCCGGTGATCGCTGCGCCGCCCAAGGACTTGGCTGAGCGCACGGCGCGCTTCGCTGAGGCCGTTGTCCGCTTCGCGAAGAGGATCCCGCTGAGCCCCGTAAACAATCGGCTGATCGATCAACTTGTTGGCGCGGGAACCAGCATCGGAGCCAACTTCTGTGAGGCGGACGACTCGGTGTCTGGCAAGGACTTTAAAAACAGGATCGGCACGTGCCGCAAAGAATCGAAGGAAACGATGTTCTTCCTCCGGGTCATCGCGGCGGCCGAAGAGGGCTTGGCGCCGGACGCACGCCTCCTCTGGCGCGAAGCTAAGGAACTCAATCTCATCTTCGGTTCCATTTGAAGGAAATAGCCCATGGACCCAATAAGAAACCCGAAATCCGAACCAAATCTGAAACCCGAAATCCGAAGCCCCGAAATCCGAAGGAAATCCGAAATCCGAAATCCCAATCGGATGGCGCCGGAGCCATGTTCCCTGCGTGTCCCTCCTCGAGGTTTCGGATTTCGGCCTTCGGGCTTCCTTCGGATTTCGGCCTTCGGGGCTTCGGATTTCGGCTTTGGGATTTCGGACTTTCTTCGGATTTCGGCCCGCGGGTTTCGGATTTCGGATTTCGGATTTCCTTCGGATTTCGGCCTTCGGGGCTTCGGATTTCCCGCCATCCCATGACCCTCCTTTCTCTTACTATCGACAGCCTCCCGGTTCGGGCCGAGGCCGGGCAGACCATCCTGCAGGCGGCGCGGGCGGCCGGCATTGCCATTCCGACGCTCTGCCATGTCGAGGGGTTTGAGCCGTCGGCCTCTTGCTTCCTTTGCGTCGTCCAGATTCAGGGACGGGCTGGTCTTTGGCCCTCCTGTGCCATGCCTGCCGCCGAGGGGATGGCCGTGATCACCAATTCCGAGGAGATTCGGGCGGCGCGCAAGACGGCCCTCGAACTCCTGCTCTCCGACCATACCGGCGACTGCATCGGGCCCTGCCGGACGGGGTGCCCGGCACGGCTGGACATCCCGAATTTCATCGCCCGGATTGCCGCGGGCGACCACCGGGCCTCGGCTGAGATCGTGACGCAGGACCTCACGTTGCCGGCATCCCTGGGGCGGGTTTGTCCGCGGCTTTGCGAGCAGCGATGCCGCCAGTGTGAAGTCGAGGATGCCCTCTCGATTCGCAACCTGCATCGCTTTGCTGCCGACCACAACCGCCTGCGGGCGGACGGCCATAAAGGGGAGGCCCCCGGGCCTGGAGATTCGGGCGGCTTCGGAGTTGAGCCAGGCGAGCGCAGGCCGGGAAGCCCCAAGGAGGGGCAGCCTGAAAATAGTGGGGCAGGCATCCTGCCTGCCGGCAGGCAGGATGCCTGCCCCACCCCGGCTCGCCATGCGGGCGAAAACCGGGCAACCGGCAAACGGGTGGCCATTGTCGGGGCGGGTCCTGCCGGCCTGGCGGCGGCGGATCATCTGCTCCGAAAAGGCCATGGGGCGGTGTTATTCGATGCGCACCGGCGGGCGGGCGGGATGCTGCGCTACGGCATCCCGGCCTTTCGCCTGCCGCCCCGCGTGCTCGATGCGGAGATCGAGCAGATCGGCAAGTTGGGGGCGGAATTCCGGTTGGGCAAACGGCTGGGCCGGGACTTCGCTTTGGACCAATTGCGGCGGGATTTCGACGCGGTTTTTCTGGCAGTCGGGGCGCAAGGTTCGCGCGGCCTGGGCTGCCCGGGCGAAGAGCTGGCCACGCCGGCCCTCGAGTTTCTGGAGAGGCTCACCGACGGACCGCCCCCGGTGGTCGGGAACGAGGTCCTCGTCGTGGGGGGCGGCAACACAGCCATGGACGCCAGCCGTTGCGCCTTGCGATTGGGGGCCAAGTCGGTGCGCGTGCTCTACCGTCGGACCCGCCGCGAGATGCCTTGCCTGATGGAAGAAGTGGAAGCGGCGGAAGCCGAGGGTGTTCAAATCGAGTTTCTCGTTGCCCCGCTGCGGCTCGAGCAGAAGGAGGGAGAGTTCATCCTGACCTGCCAGCGAATGGAATTGGGCTCCCCGGATGAAAGCGGACGCGCCCGCCCGGTGCCGATCCCGGGCTCGGAATTTGCCGCGCGGGCCTCGCGCGTCATCGCGGCCATCGGCCAGAGCGTCGATTTCGACGGCCTGCCCGCCGGGGCCCTCACTTTGTCCAAGTGGGGCATCGCCGTGGACCCCAGGACGCTGGCGACCAATCTTCCCGGCGTTTTCGCCGGCGGCGATGCGGTTGCCGGACCCGACCTTGCCGTGCGGGCTGTGGCAGCCGGCAAGCTCGGGGCGGTTTCCCTGGACCAGTACTTGAGCGGCAAGGAGGTCATTGGCGCCCCGGAGCCGGTCAATGCGCTTATGGGGAGGTTGAGCGAAGAGGAGCTGGCGGTGATGCTCCGCAATATCGAGCAGAGCCCGCGCGCCCCCATGCCGCGCCTGCAAATGGAAAAACGGCGAACCACCTTCGAGGAAGTCGAGCTTGGCTTTTCACTCGACGCCGCTACGCGCGAGGCGCGCCGCTGCCTGGGTTGCGGCTGCGGCAAGGCCATTCCCTGCCGGTTCCGCCAATTCGCGACCGAATATGGAGCGGACCCGCAGCGGTTTGCCGGACAGCGCCGTCATTTCTCCCGAGACACGTCACACCCGGAGATTATCTTCGAGCCCGGGAAGTGCATTGTGTGCGGCGCGTGCGTCCAGGTGGCCGCGCAGGCGGGCGAGGAGTTGGGGCTGGCGTTGATCGGACGGGGGTTTCAGGTTGCGGCAGCGGTCCCATTCGACAGGCCCATGGCTGAGGCCCTGCGCAAGTCCGCACGGCGGGCCGCCGAGGTCTGCCCCACGGGGGCGATTATGCTCAAGGGCACCGGCTGTGCCGGGTGCCGCCTTGCGTAGCAGGGAAGGAAGAAGGAAGGAGGATTTCACCCAAGGCAACACCTGGGAAGAGCTGTGCTCGAACGTGCGCGAAGCTGTGTCCGCATATTTCTTCGACCAACCCAGGCCTGCGGCAGTGCGCCTGCACCTGGTGCGGGACGGACTGCTTGTCGGGATGTGAAATTACCGCGCGAGTTGATTAATTCGGTCGGGACCCGGTCGCGGGGTTCTTTGGCGGCGGCCTCGGAAAGCCCGACAATCACGATCACCGTATCCCCCCAGCCGCAATTGACCTCCACCCCCGCAGGGAAAGCTCCAATGCCATTGACGGCGGCGGATAAAACACGGGCCAGCATGGGGGGATGTTGGTCGAACGCGGGCGCAAGGGCAATGCGGTTTTTCCTGTGTTCGATGCGAAATCCAGGCTTGCTTGAGCTCCCCAAGGCCATTATGCTCCAAGCATGGTAATCATACGATTTACCGATCAAGACTCCAAACGGAGGGCGCTCGGTTACATCGCCAGACGCTTCCCGGGCAAGAGTTGGGAAACGGGAGAAGTAATGGTCCCCGACGCTGCATTGGCCTCTTTGGCGTCGGAAGGCTTTCATTTCACCGTCGAAGGCCCTGCCACGTATGAGCGCCTCACGCCGTTACGAGATACTCCTGCCACTGCGGTTCAATGACGGCCAAGCGGTGCCTGACGCGCTGATTTCCGACACCCTGATTGAACTGGAAAACCGCTTTGGCGCGGTTTCGTGGGAAACTCAGATCATCCGAGGGCGTTGGCGGCACGAGAAAGAAGTGTATTCGGACGATTTGATGCGGGTCGTCATCGACGTCGAAGACCTCGTTGAACACCGTCAGTTCTTCGGCGACTTCAAGCAGCGCCTGAAGGCCCGCTTCCGCCAAATCGAAATCTACATGACGACCCATCTGATTGACGTGATCTGAATGTGAGTACTCAGCTCGTTCAGACGGCGGCGATCGTTGCGGCTCTTTGAAGCACACTTCCCCTGTCCGCCCCGCCAGCGTGAAAGGCCGATGGTTGGCCCCCCATTCTCATCTCCAGCTCGAGCATCTCGAACGGCGGCGCGATGTGTGCGGCGGCCAACTCGTCGTCAAAGGCACCCGCCACCGCGACTGCCATCCCGGTTAGAACAATCGTTTTTGCCAGCTTCCATCGCCGCCCGAATGCGCGCTTGCGTTTGATCGATCGGCCTGTTTTGAGAAGAGCCAGGTCGTCGTGCATCGCTTGAGCCGAGGGATAGCGGAGACGGCAATCGCTTTCGCAAGCGGCCAGGACAACCTGGTTGAGCTCGGCGATTAATGTTCGTTCAGGCGTCCCATCGCGGACTTTGTTCGGCACAGTGTCCGAACCGGAGTCGCCGGCATCGCGGACAAAGTCGTGCGGCATCGAGAGGGCAGTCACCAGCACAGCGCCCGGACCTGGGTCATCAATGTTGAGAGGGGTAGTGCATCAGCGGGGTACCGGGCCGCCAGGGCCTCGTCATTGAGGCGGCGGCACTCACTGGCGATAGACCTCCCGTCGATGACCCAGGGTGACGAGGCACAGGTCATTGTGCTGGAGATCGAATTGGTAGATGATCCGGTAGTCGCCCGTTCGCAGGCGAAACTCTCGACGCCCTTGGAGCCGTTGATGAGGAAAATCTTCCAAACGCCGTCCCAATTCGCCGATTTTGGCCTCAATTCGTTCTCGAATCGCTGGTGGAAGCTGGAGGAAAATCGCGTCGAACTCGCGGGAGTAGATCTCCGTCGCTTGGCGCATCGGCCGTTAGGGCTGACGAACCCGAACGCGGCCCTCGCGCAAATCCGATTGACCGCGTTCGATGCTGGCGACGAAGTCCGGATTCAATTTGGCCTGGTCTTCGAGGTAATCGGACAGCCAGTCCATCAGCTCCAGCGCCTCTTGCGCGGGCAACTGCCGCACCTCGGCTTCAATTTCTTCGACCCTGTTCACGCAAACAGCATACCGGCCCCAACTGGTTGAGGCAATCGGTTTTGATGCCTCGCAGGAAGGCCCAAGAACCGCTGACCCTCAATCCCGGCAACAAGAGGGTGGCATCGAGAAGGCCGACAATCACGATGATGGTATCCCCATACAGAAGGGACACCGGAGGGGATCAATCCCGCTCGGAGCGGGACGGAGGATCAGGCCGCGCCATTTTTTGATGGGAGCTTGGGGGGCGGGGGCCGCGAAACGGCCAGCCGGTGGGGGACCGACTCCGGCGCCAGCCCTCGGTCCGCGAACGCTCCGGTTCTTGTTGCTCTACCAGCCGTAGTACCGGACTTGGAGGACCCCTTCACGGTGTTTCAGGTTCGTTTGTAGATTTCCCGGCGGTGGCCGACGTAGTGGAGGTAAATTCGACCGAGGCTGAGATCGATAGATTATCCAGGTTGGCGAGTCCGGTAGTTGCCCTCGGCGATCTCGCCGCGGGATTGGTCGAGCTTGGCCTTGACTTCCTCGGTCAATTCAAACTGATTTTCGAGGAACTCGTCAAACCAGGCGCGCAACTGCTCCTGTTCCGCCCGGGAAAGACGGGGGATGGCGGCCTCGATTTCTTGCACCGTGCTCATTTGCCGGAAGCTAGCACAGTTCCCTGCCGGCGAAAACAGAATTCCGCTGCGGTTGACTTGGCTGGCGTCCGGCATTCCGCCCCGGAGCAAGTCCTCCTGGAAGACACTGGTCGCGCCGGGGCAAGAGCTTTATCATTGGGGTGTGGATGAAAACGAGTTGCCAGTGAAAGTGGCCGGACGCAAAGGCAAGCCGAAGGTGAACCTGGAAACCGCGAATGGGTGTCTCCACTTGATGAGGACCTTGCGCGGCAAGCGCCCGTTCATTCCAAAAGGAGTGTGGCGATTCAGGACTTTCGAGGAAGCCGACGCATGGACTCTACAAATGACCACGCGCCGCTAGAACCCCGCCTGCCCACCACGGAGGATCTGTTGCTGCTGTGCCGGCGGCTGGCATCCCCATCCCGTTTGCCAGTCCCAAGCTTCTTTGGCGGACCAAACAAACCCACCGCGATAAGGACGCCATCGACCGCACTTTTCTGGCCAGCTTCCTCAAACAGCGTGGCGAGTGGCCCTGAATAATCGCAACTGTTCACATGGTTGATGAGGTTTGACACGGATGCTCATGCGTGGCCGCCCTGAGGCTTTGTCCCGGAGGGACATCCCGAGAATAGCCCGGCGCTTCAGCGCCGGGTACGACGCCCAAAAGCCCGCGTCCCGAAGGGACGCTTGAAGCTCAACCCCACAAATAGCGCTCGTCGTACTCAATCCGGTGCCTCTTGAGGAGGATTTGGAGAGCTGCCTGCAATGCCGAGGCAAAGGCACCGATGCGCACGTGAACAGTTACGAACAATCAATGGTTTTCACAATGCCCTCAGACCGCATCAACGCGCACTTCAACCAGCCTGCAATGGTTCGCGTTCACCTGGCCTTGTTGAGGAGGAGGTCGTCGACGGCGTCTTCGTATGTCAAGCGGTAGAAACTCGTCCAAAATCGCTCGACTGCCCGGTAGCGATATTTCATCGCAGGCGCAACGGCGGCGTTTCGCGCAGGGCGGTTTCCATGTCAACCAGCCGTCCGGCCTCGGCGTTTTTCATCGCTTCTTTAAATTCGTCTGGAATCCAGGAGTCGTCGTTTTCGACGACAAACTTAGTCACTTGCGCTCGTTCCGCCGGAGGCAAAACTTTAAAGTGTTCGATGATTTCGTGCGCGTTCATGCCCTTAACTATCCACCAAAGTCCACTCCGAGCAAGTCATGATTTTGTGTTTAGCTAATCGCTCTCTTTATCAGGATGGGGAAAGACGAAGGCGGCGCGGACGGAAGCGGGCATGGAGTTGTCCGGGCCCCGGACGGACCGCCAGACAACCTCGTTGAGCAGGAGGTCAAGCCAGAAAACACGTCTTGGCGACAGGCAGGATCACAACGTGAGCAGATTGTGGCTGACGGCTTGGACGAGTTGGCCGGGGGCCAGGTCGTTATCGGCCCCGCCGCAACGCAAGGCTTGCGTGGCGGTTGGGCGCGTTTAGACTGTGGGCATGAGTTTCAATTTTGTGGGACAGTTTCCCCAGTACCGCCCGCGGCGCCTGCGCCAATCGCCAGTCCTGCGGCAGATGGTCAGGGAGACGCGGCTGCACGCCGGGCAGTTGGTGTTGCCGCTGTTCGTTCGAAGCGGCCGGAAATTGCGGCGGCCCATCGCGGCCATGCCCGGGGTTTTTCAGCTTTCACCTGATGAACTGGCGCGTGAGGCCGGCCAGGCCCACGAGGCGGGGGTCCCGGCGGTGCTGCTGTTCGGGATTCCGGAGACCAAAGACGACCGGGCCTCCGGCGCTTATGCGCCCAAAGGGATCGTCCAGCAGGCGGTGCGGCTCTTGAAGAAGGAATTGCCGCACCTGCTGGTGATCACGGATGTGTGCCTGTGCGAATACATGGCCCATGGCCATTGCGGCATCGTGCGCCGGGACCGGGCCGGGGCCGAGGTTCTCAATGACCCCACGCTCAAACTCCTGGCGCGGGCCGCCGCCAGTCATGTCGAGGCCGGGGCGGACATGGTGGCGCCCAGCGACATGATGGACGGCCGGGTGCGGGCGATTCGCGCGCAATTGGATGAGCTGGGCTTTGTCAACACGCCCATCCTCTCATACGCGGCCAAGTTTGCCTCCGCCTTTTACGGTCCGTTCCGGGAAGCGGCGGAATCGGCCCCGAAATTCGGGGATCGGCGCAGTTACCAGATGGATGCGGCCAACGCCGCCGAGGCCCTGCGCGAGGTGGCGCTGGACATCCAGGAAGGCGCCGACATCGTCATGGTCAAGCCGGCCCTGGCTTACCTGGACATCCTCTACCGGGTGAAGACCGAGTTTGGCTACCCGACGGCGGCCTACGCAGTGAGCGCGGAGTATTCGATGGTCAAGGCGGCCGCAGCCAACGGCTGGATTGATGAGCGGGCGGTGACGCTGGAGGGCCTGCTGGCCCTGCGCCGGGCGGGGGCCGACATCCTCATTACTTATGCCGCTGCCCAAGCGGCGCGGTGGCTTAAGGAGGGTTAGACCCCGGTGCGTAGGCGATCCGAGTGTCGAGTGTCGAGTGTCGAGGGGCGGCGGCTCGTTCCCTCGACCCTCGACACTCGATGCTCTCAGCGGTTGTTCAGGATGAGCCAGAGGATGAAGCCGACGAGCACCACGCCAAAGGCGCCGGCGGCCATCCAGAAGATGAGGTTGCCTCGGTTGTTTTTCTTGGCAAACCCGCTGCTGGCGGTGTCGAAGCCGCCGGCCCGCGCGCCATGCTCCACCAGTTCATTGAGGCTGACCCCGCGCTGCATCACCATGGTCTGGTCCAGCTTCTTGGACGAGGCGGGCGGAGTGTCCGTCTCCAGACGCATCTCGACCTGGCCCAAGCGCAGGATCTGCCCGGGCTTGACCGTGGCCTCGGCAACCTTCTCGCCGCTGACGTATGTTCCGTTGGTCGAGTTGAGGTCGCGGACCAGGACTTGATTGCCCCGCAGGAGCACCTCACAGTGATGGCTTGAGACGGAGGGTTCAGCGATTTGAAAGGTGTTGTCCTCAAGGCGGCCGATAGTGGTTTTCTCCGCTTTCAGTTGGTGAGTGCGGCCCGTCATTCCCACGCTCAGAAGGACAAGTTTCGCCATATGATGACTTAGTTATACGCAGCGCCGAAATTGATTGCGCCAGGCCAGGGACCCGCCTGCAGGCCGCCTGCTGCTTTCAGGCGGCGCGACTTCCGGCACTCTGTATAGCCGGATTATCGCCGCAGACTCGTTGAAGTCAAACGCAAACGCAACCGGGCCAGCATAAACCCCAAGGCGCCGGAGGTAAAGAACAGGTTCTATTGCCGCTGGATGAGGGCGCGGAACCGCCCAAAGAGCGGCGTCGAATCGTGCGGTCCGGGGGAAGCTTCCGGGTGGTATTGGACGCAGAATACCGGTTTGGTCTTGTGGCGCATCCCCTCGACCGTTTGGTCGTTGAGATTGATGCGGTCGACCGCCACGTCAGCGGGCAGCGATTGTGGGTCCACGGCGAATCCATGGTTCTGGGCGGTGATCTCGACACGGCCCGATTCGAGGTCTTTGACCGGTTGATTGGCGCCCCGGTGGCCGAACTTGAGCTTGAAGGTCCTGCCGCCAACGGCCTGGGCGAGGATCTGGAGGCCCAGGCAAATCCCGAAGATCGGGATGCCGCTCCGGATCAAGTCATGGACCGCCTCTACGGCATAGCGGAGCGCCGCCGGGTCTCCGGGACCGTTGGAGAGGAAAATCCCAGCCGGTTTGTATTTGAGGGACTCTGCGGCCGGGGTGGAGGCGGGCACGACCTGGACTTTGAAGCCGTGCTGCCGCAAGCGGCGCAGGATGTTGTATTTCATCCCGTAATCGTAGGCCACGATGGGAATATCCGCCGGCGGCAGCGGTTCCCGGACCGCCCGCCCGGTGCCGTCGCCGGCGCCGTGAACCAGGCTGAACCTGGCGCTTTGCTCGTCGTTTTGGTCCCACAAGAACGGCGCCTTGTGGGTGACGGCCTGGACGTAATCCACACCCGCCAGGCCGGGCCATTCCCGGGCCTGACACGCGGCTTCCTCCTCCGAGACGCCCTCCGTGGAGATGAACCCATTCATGGCGCCTCGCACGCGGAGCTTCTTTGTCAGGGCGCGGGTATCGATGCCCTGGATGCCAGGAATGCCGTTTTGCTCCAAATACTCCGCCAGCGAATGCTCCGCCCGCCAGTTGCTGGCGACCGGCGACAACTCCCGAATCACAAAGCCCGCCACCTGCGGCCTCCACGATTCGACGTCTTCCCGGTTCACGCCATAGTTGCCGATCAGCGGATAGGTCATCGTCACAATCTGCCCTTTGTAGGAGGGGTCAGTGAGGATTTCCTGGTAGCCGGTCATCGAGGTATTGAAACAAACCTCCCCGCAGGCTGAGGCGCGCGCGCCAAAACCCGCCCCGTGAAACAGGGAGCCGTCTTGCAATGCTAGAATTGCCTTCATCAACGTTCTCGAAGTCGTAGCGCAGACTTCCAGTCTGCTGTGTCGCGGATTTCCAATCCGCAGTTGCGACCAAGCAGGTATAGCCTGCCGACTGGAAGTCGGCGACACAGCAGGTTGGAAACCTGCGCTACGCAGCCTCGGAAGCTCGGCCCCGCGCTTAGGCTATGAAACATCCGGGCTAACCTAGTGCAGCGAGCCGGAAATGGCGACATTTTCTTATCTTGACGGTTGGTGGCGGGCAGATAGACTGATCTCCGTGGAAGAGGTGCAGCCGGACTGGCACGAGTTGTCGCTAAGAGTGGCGCAACTGCAAGCCGAGTTGAGCGCGGTGGCGCAAGAGAACAAGTCGCTGCGCTTGCTGCTGGAACGTGTCATCGACCATCGGCAGAAGTCGCACACCGAGCTGGTATTGATCCTCACCAACCTGGTAAGCAAGCTTCCGCTCAACGACGTGGGGGTGATTGTCTCCAAGCTGGTCGAGCACAACACCAACATCAGCCAGTTCGGCGGCGCGCTGGCCAACCACGCCGGCGGCGCCCTCTTGTCCCAGCCGGAGCTGCTCAAGACCCTGGACCAAAAGAAACGCGACATTGTCGCCGCTCTGAGGCCGGCAGTCGAAGAGCTGATCCGGCTGGACCCGCCGCTCGAGAGCCAGATGCTGCAGTCGTTCCTGACGCAGCCCGACCTGTTCTTTTCACCGCGGGTGGTGCGGGCCAATCGTTGTTTTGTGAAGGGCTACGTGCCCCGGGAGCGCATCCTGCGGGAATTCGGCGAAGAGGCGCTGGTCTTTTTCAACGACTTGACGACCGACCCCAAGCTCAATCCGCGTCCGAAACCGGAGGAGATCGTGCTCGGTTTCAAGGACGATTTCGAGGCGCTGCTCGAGCGAAACCCGGGCGTGGCCGCCGCCAGGCGCCAGGACCTGCTGGCCTTGTATGGGCGGGTGCAGCGCAGCAAAGCGGCCACGGACCACCTCCGCGCGCAGAGGAATGCCTTCCAGCGGATATCATTCCTTATCGAGTTGCTTCACTTTTACCAACACTCGGACACCGAGGCGCCGGACCTGCTGTTCGCCCAGCGCCTGCCGGGCCTGATCGAGCAGTTGGCGCTTAGCGGCTCCCAGGACAGACTGGATGAAAAACTGATTGCCGCGGCCGAGACGCTCCTGGCCTTTGTCGTCAACCCGGATCATCGACTGATGATCATCAACAATGTGGGCAAAGGGGGCGGCACGGCCAAGACCTTGAAATTCATCCTCCGGCTGCGGGGCGCCAAGGCGGCGGAAACGGACCTGGACCAGGTCATCGCCGAGTTGATACGGCACTTGATCCCGGCCCAAAAGGCGCCGCCGGCAAAGTCACTGGCCGCCCTCTTGCGGCTCGTCAACCCGGACATGCAGCGCCTGGTGGTCAAGCTCGTCATGGGCTGCGATCGTATCCGCAAGGAGGAGGCGGATGCCTTGGGCAAGGCCGTGGCCGCCGAACTGGGGCTCAAACTGGTTTCGGCACAGGCGCAAAAGGCCGACCCGCTCGAAAACGAGCGGCAGAGGGCGTGGGCGAGGATCAAGGAGCTGGTCGCGCGGCGCGGTGACGCAACCACGATCGCCGCCGCCATCCGCGATCGGCTCAATGCCAAATACGATGCCGACGAAATCCGGCAGAGCTGGCTTGCCCTCATCGAGGCCGATTCCATCGGGCTGATCCGCATCTTCTGCCAGATACCGTATCGCCCGGATGGACAGACCGAGGCCATTGCCTTGCCGGTGATTGAGACTTATGTGAGCCGGTTGACCCATGAGAAGTATGCGCCCATCTACCATCGGGTGGTCAACAGCCTCAGGAGCATGTTCCACGCCAAACCCGACAATCCCACCCTGCTGACCTTCATGGCCCTTGTCCGATGGGCCAATCCCGAGGCGGCCAACAGGCTGTGCACCGATGTCGGGATGCCGGTTCCGGCGTGAACTGCAAGAAGCGGGCGCGCTGGCGGAGTTTTGCCAGGGCCACGGACTGGAGGCGGTGGATTCCCTGGCGGCCATAACCGAGCAACCGGCCGACCTGCCCGAGCGTGCGATGGCAGCCGTCGTCCAGGCCGAACCGGAGGCGAATGACCTTTTTCTCGGCCGGGGACAGCACGGCGATGAGGCGGTCCACAAACTGGCGGTCGCTGTGGAGGGCGGCCTGGCGGTCCGGCGCCGGGGACGTTTCGTCGGGGATGGCCTCGGCCAGCGTCAAATCGGTTTCGTTGCCGGGCCAGGGGCTTTCCAGCGGCACGAAAGAGGGGCGCGGGCTTGAGCGCAGGCGCCGCACGACGGGCAAGTTCAGCCTGCATTCCTCCGCCAGCTCGGTATCCTGGGGCGCCCGGTTGAGTTTGGCGGTCAGGCGTTCCTGAGCGGCCTGCACCCGGCCGCGGCGCCAGGAGAAATCCGCCGGCAGGCTGACCGGCCAGGCCTGGTAGCTGAGGGCGCGCTGCATCTGCACGCGAATCCACGGTTGGGCGTAGCAGGCGAACGTGACTTTGCGGAGGGGGTCGAACAATTGGGCAGCCCGCATGAGGCCGATGTTGCCCTCGCTAATCAGGTCGCCAAGGGGCAGCCCGAGGCCCTGATAATCGAAGGCGATGCGCACCACCCGGGGCAGGTGGCCCAGCACAAGCTGCCGTCGGCCTGAATCGTCGAGCCTGCCCGGTTGTGCCGCCTGCCGCCCTCCGGCCGGCCTGGCCCTTGAAGTGTTCGAAATGTCCCGCAGATAAAGCCGCAGCACGAAGTTGCTCTCCATGATCATTTCACTGCCTCACTTGGTTCCAATCCCGAGGCCTCTCCAAGGGGTCGAAGGGCCTGGATATCGACCAGCCTGGGCGGGGCGGCGGCCGGTTCGCCCGGCAGGCGCCAGCACAGGGCGATGGTCGCGGGACCGATGCCTTCATGCCAAATCTCGATGTAATATCGACGGCCCTGGACCAGTCTTTGCGGGGCGGACTTTTGACTCGGGAATCTCTGCACGTCGGCCTGGAGGGCGGAACTCGGACCGGGTTTCCCCGAGGGCCCGCTTTGCCGGGCTGCCGCTGGCCCCTGCCTGGCCGTTGCGGGCAGCCCCAGGTAAGCGATGCGGCGCTGGCGGGCGGGGTCCTCATCGGTGCTGAGCCAGAGCTCGGCCGGGGTTTCGTCGTTGGGAGAAGCGATCCAGAAAGTGTAGTCGCCCGAAACCGGGGCGAGCAGGTAGCCGCGCAGCCGTTCGACCGTGTTGACGGGGGCGGCGGAGAGGCCCGGCCGGCTCAACAATGCGCCCCGGGCCGGTGCATCGGCAAAGGCGGTGCCGGGCGGCACGGTCCAGGCATCGCTGGACAGGGAGCCCGTGATGGGCCGGGCTTCAAGTTTCACGTCCGGGGCCGCCGTCGCGGCCTCGCCGGTGTGGACGATGACTTCCCGGTTGTCGCGCGGGGAGGCCAGGAGGTTTTTGCGCAGCCGAACGGCGCCCTCCAGCACCTCGAGGTGCGTGCTGGCGAGGGTGGCCGAGAGGGAAAAGTGGGTGCCCAGGACTTTGGCCTCCGCCTGAGGCGTGGCGATTGCCATGGGGCGCCAGCGGGGCTGTGAGGCGACGGAGGCATCGAGCGCGCCGGCTTCGAGCGAAAGCCGTTTGCCCCACATCGGGTTGAACAGTCGCAATTGCGCGCCAGGGGCCAGGTCCAGACGGGTCGCTTCGCCAGCCCAAGCCAGGGCCGCCGCTCCCCCGGCCGGCACGCGAACAATGTCCCCCGGGTAGAGCATCGGTGTGGAAGCGGCAGGGCGCCTTGCCCCGCCGCGCTCGACGGTCACTTCGGCGCGCAGGTCTGTAAGGCCGCCCACGGGCGCATGCTGGAAATAAGAGTGGAGTCCCGCCAGGACAAGGCAGGCGGCTGCCACAGCCGCAAACGACGAGCCTGCCGTGAAGCGCACCTCATGCCAGACCAGCCAACGGAAACGGCGGCGCCGCGCGCGGACAGGTTTGGTTGCCCGCTGCGGCTCGGCGGACGAAAGCTGGGCCTGGGCCGGGGCCGGCGCTTCGGCGGGCTGCGAGCGGAGCGTGTCGCGGATCGTTTCGTCCAGCAGCCAATTCTCGACCAACTCGGCGCGGGCCTGGGGCTGCGCCAGCAACTGCTTCAACTCCGCCAGTTCGGCAGGGGAAAGGTTGCCCGCCTCCCATTTGGCCAGCAATTGCTCGAGACTGTTCATAGCTGTAAGCCTTGCAGCCTGAGCTTTTTCTCCGCGCAATCCCGCAGTGCCCGGCGCAGGCGGGAGAGGGCCATCAGCACGGCGGCGCTCGTTTGCCGGAGTTGGCCGGCCACTTCAGTGGCGGGCAATCCGTGCTCGTATTTGAGCCGCAGCAGGTTTTGGGCGCGCTCCGGCAACTCCTGGATGCACTCCGTGAGCGCCTCCTGCCGCGCCCGCCAGTAGTCCTGGTTGGCCGACTGCTCGGCGAAAGCCAAGTCGGCCAGAGCCAGCAATTCCTCGTCAGCCGGCACGGCGGCCTTCCGCCGCTCGCGCCAATAGTGCAGGATGAGGTTGCGGGCCGTGCCGCGGCACCATTTGGCCTGCTCCCGAATCTCGACCCCCTGGGCCAGCGCGCGGGAGAAACGGACCCACACCTCCTGGAAAATGTCCTCCGAGTCGTGCGGGTTGCGGACGAAGCCCTGGATAAACGCGAAGAGACTGTGGCGGCCCGCCACAAACTCAGCCATCAACTCTTGTTGTCGTTCCATCGCCTCGCCGGCCGCGCCTTTCCCCCTGCCTGAAGGAAACACGCGCTGCCTCGCCTTTCACCCACTCTGTTCCAGGAAGGGGAAGAATGTAACACGAAAAATGGCGGGGGGGGCGACCAAAGGGCGCGTCCTTTCAGTACCGCCACGTGAGTCACGAGGTCAGGGAGACTGCCCGCCGCCCGGCAGTTCATCCCGGAGGGATGACAGATGGTAGCCGGGGGTCGAAGCGTCGCGAGACCCCCGGTTCAGCGTAGGTGTGGATCGGCATCCCGGAAGGATGCCAGAGCGCGGCCTGCGCCCTATGTGCAGCCTTCTGGCACCCCGTTCCGGGGTGCAGGCCCCTTCTGGCCGCAAACCGGGGGTCACGGCGACGCCCATTCGCGTCAGGCTAAGAAGCAGCCTTCCCGCTCCAACCCCAACGGGGTTGTGCAGCAAAGCCCAGGGTTGGCGCGGCGCCAACCCTGGGTGATCGCGCGGCAATGGCCATCAACCCCAACGGGGTTGTGGCCTGGTAGGCCGAAGACCAGTCGCCTGCGTTCCCTGCCAGCCACAACCCCGTTGGGGTTGATGGCCCCTTCATGGCCGCTGCCCAGGGTTGTCCCTGCGGTCCAACCCTGGGCTGTGTTACGCAACCGCGTTCCGGTTGGAGCCGCGCACCATTTGTGTTCGCCGCCGCTTAGCCTCACGCGTATGGGCGGCGCAGTGACCTCCGGCTGGCAACCCTCCGGGTTGCCCCGAGCCGCCGCTCCTGGCTTGGGTGGTGGTACTGACAAGGTGCGCCCGGCGCGGCCAAAGCGTCCCGAGGCACCACGGACTGATGAGAAAAAGAGGACTCGCAAGGGCAGGGTTTCAGCCGCTGGGCAGGGCAAGGCCCGCCGGAGCGCAGCACAGGCGAGGCCACCGCGCCAGGCAGAGTGGGAACGTGGATCATTCCCCCCTCCCATGCGCTCCGAGCGCATGGGAGGGCGAAACGACAAAATCCCGCACCGCGCCCGCGAATCTACGACCCCTTTCCAGAGCAATGACAACGTAAGGGCTTGATCCCTTTCCTGAGTATCCCTCCTGGGCAGAGGTTCGCCGCTACGGGTTGGTTCTTTGAGCTGCACCGGGATTATTGGCTGTCTTTGGGGGAGGTGACGGGCTTGATTTTAACTGGTCGAGTGGAGTGGAGGCGCGACCGGTTTAGACCAATGGCTTCCTGCGTTTCTGCCCTTTCGAGCATCGTGGCAAATGGCCATCAGGTCCTGCCCACGTTTCCCCCACCCCCTCTCAT
>Ga0187873_1001103_pt1 | contig 23779 bp, 19 predicted proteins | sample June2016WEW_16_1_2_FD_133012 | JGI IMG/M metagenome (GOLD analysis project Ga0187873, IMG submission 133012) | Peatland microbial communities from SPRUCE experiment site at the Marcell Experimental Forest, Minnesota, USA - June2016WEW_16_100 | ecosystem: Environmental > Terrestrial > Soil >...
AGGGGAAGAAAACACTGTGCTCGCTCCTCGTCAATTTGCTCCCGGGTAAATACGATTAATACGATGAATGTGGCATCATGAATGTAACCTCCGCCAGTACCAAACACAGTCCTAACGTTGTATTTGGCCACAAAATCCTGTACTGGGATTATCTTTCGCCCTTTCTCGTCAACAGCAGTCCTCGCGTCAGACACATAGAAAATACCTGCCGTCTTGCCCATAATGTCCTGGGTAATCCCCGTGCCATTACCGGAAAGCCAGTCCAAAGAAAGCCCCAGCGATTTCAATAAATGCGATATCATTGGAATCTGGTCGATGAAATCCGCTGAGACCAATGGAATACCGACATGTCCGTGCGATTCGTGACGGTCGTTCCACGCCTTTTCTTCACCACTGGTTCCCAGGAGTGAAAGTATCGGTGTATGGTTATTGATTAGCCGAGTCAGCCCCTTCTTGTCCGTCAAGTTTCTGACAAACTCCTTGTTCGAAGCCGGAAGCTTTTCAAAAGGAACGGTCGCGAAAAGACGAGCCAATACAACAGAGTTCTTAAACTCCGTATATACTAAATCCATGACCTTCTGTGCCGCATCTTCGAGACAGCCGCACCCGGCGATGCTTTTCCCCAAACTTGCTGTAAAAGAAGGAATATTAACATTGGTTATACTTGCCGCAGCTGACATGACTATCTCCTTAAACAAAGCTTAACTTGCTCTATGTTTCAGTTCAAGCGCTTCGCCATTGCCGGACAAGCCGGCGGATGAACCCCGCCTGGTGTTACATTGCGTCTTCAATCACCATCGAATCGAAAACTTCCGCGGCCTTGTCGTTATCCTTCGCTGAGAAGACAATAGTCATCTTTTCCCCTGCCAGCGAACTTGTTCCGTAAACATACTGAAGGTCGATTGCGTGCTGCCGGAACTTCGCCGCCACCGCGGACAAAGAACCCGGACGATTCCACAGGTGCACCACAATCACTTCCGTCTCCACCACCTTGTATCCTTTTTTCTCCAGCGAATTTATTGCCTTTTCATTGTCGTTGGTCAGAAGATGAAAAACGGCCACGTCGCCGGCCGTATAGGCGCAGACATTCTCAATGTTCACTCCATCGTCTGCCACCACACCTGTGACCTCGGCGAGTGTTCCCGCCTCGTTCTGCATAACAACCGTGATTTGCTTTTCCTTCGTCACCTTTTCCATGATTTTACCTCTCGTTTTAAACCTAGCCTTGCATTATGCTATCGTGGGCCGGTCCAAAGATACAACGCCTGCGGGACGGCCACCTCATAAAGCGTCCTGCGGTCAATCTTCAGCGAAACATTCGTCTTTGCGCCGAGCAACTCAGCAATTAAAAACGGCTTTTGATATTCAACTACTTGCGCCTTTTTGACGCCCGCGAGCGATTTGGCCTCGGCGATTGCGTCCTTGAGATAGCCGACGCCGTCGATCAGCTTTTCTTCGAGGGCCTTGTCCGCCCAGTATATGCTTCCATCCGCGAGGCGTCTGACGTCCTCTTCGGTCAGTTTACTTCTGCCGTCAACGACGACTTTGACGAACCGGTTGTAAGCCGGGTCGATTATCCTTTGCTGCATATACTGCAACTGTTCTTCGGTAGGCGTCTGGAAGGGGCTTGGCCAGTCCTTTTTTGAGCCCGCCTTGACCACAACCGGCTGTATACCCAGTTTCTCCTCCAGGAGCTCCTGCAATACGAGATATTCCATAATCACGCCGATTGAGCCGGTGATTGCGGTGGGTTCTGCGATAATCTCATTGCAGGAAACCGAAGAATAATAGCCGCCCGAAGCAGCGACACCCTGCATAAACGCTACTGCCGGCTGGTTGGTGTCGTCGCGGTATTTCATTATCTCGTTATGAATCTGGTCGCTGCCCGAAATCGTCCCGCCGGGCGAATCGACGCGGATAATCACTCCTTTGACATTCTTGTCATCTCTGGCCGTTTTTAACTGCCAGTAAACTTCCTGCGCCTGCTTTTCGTCTATAATGCCGTCTATTGACACTATCGCGATTTTCGCACTCCGCGGGCCGTCTTCGATGACTTCCTCCGTGTACTTCTTTTCGCCCCTTCCCGCAAACGCTATAACTCCAACGCCTATGAGCATCAGGAAAAGCATAACGTTTCCGAGCATCGATAAGCCGGTGATTATGCCCCAGAAAATTCGCCATCCGCCGCCCTTTTGGGGCGCCTGTGCCGGCTGCGGCGAAGGAACACTGTTCAGTTGCGGCTGTGAATTATCGCCTATATTTTCGAAATCCATAAATTTGCTCCTTATGAGATTATCAATTCTATCCCTTGTTGATTAGCATCCGCCTAACCGTTACAATTATCAGTAATCAATTGGCAATAATCAATGACAAACTGAAAAAGGATTATACGGTGGCGGAGAACAAAGGTTTTACACATCTTCATCTGCACAGCCAGTATTCGCTGCTCGACGGCGCTATAAGATTCGAAAATCTTTTTGCGCGGTGCAAAGACCTGGGTATGGACTCGGTCGCCGTAACCGACCACGGCAATATGTTCGGCGTAATCGAATTCTACACCAAGGCAATCGCCGCGGGCATCAAACCCATAATCGGTATCGAGGCCTACATCGCCCCCAACAGCCGACACGACCGAACAAAAACATCAATCAGCGACGCCGCATATCACCTCGTCCTTCTTGCCCAGAATAATACGGGCTATCAAAACCTGCTCAAGCTCGCATCGACGGGTTACACAGAAGGGTTTTACTACCGCCCCCGAATCGACAAGCAAATCCTCGCGGAGCTTAACGAGGGACTAATTGTAACTTCCGCCTGCCCGAAAGGCGAATTGGCGATGCAAATGGCGAACGGCGATATAAAGGCGGCGCAGGCGGTCGCCGAAGGATACCTCAAAATCTTCGGCCCCGAAAGATACTTCATCGAAATCCAGAGCCACCAGGGCGACGACACCAATATCGCGAAATCGCTGATTGACCTGGCTAATAAAATCGGCGCTGGTATAGTCGCGACAAACGACGTGCATTTCCTCACAGAAGAAGACCATGAGGCCCATAACTGTCTCTGCGCGATAAGCACGGGCAAGAAGGCAGACGACCCCGACCGGATGATTTACCCCAAAGACGTATTTCTCAAAAGCCCCGCCCAGATGCGCCAGCTTTTCCCGGATTGTCCGCAGGCATTCGATAACACACTGGAAATCGCCAAGCGGTGCACCGTCGAAATAGACCTCAAAAGCAGGCACGCACCGCATTTCAGCCCCGAAGACGGCTCAACGCCTGAGAAATTCCTGACAAACCTTGTGTTTGAAAAAGCAAAGCAAATCTACGGTAAACTCGACGACAGGGTAAAAGAGCGTCTCGAAAGAGAGCTGCACGTCATCGAGTCGAAGGGCTTCGCAAGCTACTTTCTAATCGTCTGGGACTTCTGCAACTACGCCCATAAGAATAATATCCCCGTCGGCGCAAGAGGAAGCGCGGTGGGGACATTAGTCGGCTACTGCCTTGGCCTGTGTGACGTTGACCCGCTCAAATACGATTTGCTTTTCGAGCGTTTTATGGACCCGCACCGCAACGAGATGCCCGATATCGATATCGACATCTGCCAGACGGGCCGGGGACAAATCATCGATTACGTCCGCCAAAAATACGGCCACGTCGCGCAAATCATCACATTCGGAACGATGGGCGCAAAGGCGGTAATCCGCGACATTTGCCGGGTGCTGAATGTCCCGCTGACCGAGGCCGACCGGCTGGCAAAGCTCGTTCCCGAAACGCTTAATATGACCCTCGATATGGCCCTGGAAACAGAGCCACAGTTAAAACAGGCATACGACAAAGACCCGCAGACAAAAAAGGTTATCGATATCAGCAAAAAGCTCGAAGGTCTCGCCCGCCACGCGTCGGTTCACGCCGCGGGAGTCGTAATAGCCGATGAGCCGCTGACTAATTTTGTGCCCCTCTACAAGCCGCCCGGCACAGAGGATATCGTTACGCAGTTTGAAGGGCCTATGGTCGAAAAAGTAGGCCTGTTAAAAATGGACTTCCTCGGCCTCAAGACCCTTAGCGTCCTCGAACGCGCAAAGCAGTTAGTCGAGCAGATTCACGGCAAAAAAATAGAACTCGAAAAAATCAACCTCGAAGACCCCAAGGTCTTCGCTCTTTTCGCCGCGGGAAAAACAAAAGGCATATTCCAGTTCGAATCGGGCGGTATGCAGGAACTGCTGATGAAGATGAAGCCCGACAGGATTCAGGACCTCATCGCGGCAAACGCGCTATATCGCCCAGGCCCGATGACGCTCATCCCCGACTACAACGACCGCAAACACGGCGGTAAGTGGTCGCTGCCTCACCCGATTATGAAAGAAGTCCTCGACGAGACCTACGGCATTATGGTCTATCAGGAACAGGTGATGCAAATCTGCAACCGACTCGGCGATATCCCGCTGCGCGAGGCATATACGCTGATTAAGGCAATCAGCAAAAAGCAGGTTAAGACCATCACAAAAGAGAAAGAACGGTTCACCGCCGGCTCGATCGCCAAGGGGCTTAAAAATCAGCAGGCACAGGATATATTCGCGCTAATCGAGCGTTTCGCCGGCTACGGCTTCAACAAAAGCCACTCGACCCGTTACGCCTTTATAGCGTATCAAACCGCTTATATGAAGGTCTATTGGCCCGTGGAATATATGGCGGCGCTTCTGACCTTCGAAATGGGTAACACCGACAAAGTCGTTGAATATATCTCCGAATGTAACAATATGGGTATCGAAGTTACCGCGCCGGATATCAATGAAAGCGGCGTTGACTTTACGCCTTTATACAAAGAGGGCGACGGCAAAAAAGGAATGATTCGCTTCGGTTTGGCAGCGGTCAAGGGCGTTGGTGAAAAGGCAATCGAGCAAATCATCATCGCACGCGAAAAAACGGGCAGGTTCCAGAGCTTGTTCCACTTCTGCGAAAACGTCGATACGCGGGCCACGAACAAACAATTAATGGAATCACTGATAAAGGCGGGAGCATTCGACCGACTGGGGGGCAACCGCGCTCAAATGATAGCGGGACTTCCGTCGGCTATGGAACACGGGGCCGATACACAAACGGACAAACTCAATGGCCAGATGCGGTTCTTCGCACAGGCCGCCAAGCCGGATTACTCGCAGGACCACAACCGCCTGCCTTACGCGGACCCCTGGCCCGAACAAATGATGCTGATGTATGAAAAGGAAGTCCTCGGCTTTTATGTTACGAGCAATCCGCTGAGTCACTGTGCTGAGACAATAAATATCTTCTCGAATATCAATGCCGCCCAGATTGCCGAGACCACACAGGAAAAGGAAGTAACAATAGGCGGTATGATAACGAAAATCCGCTACAACCTGACCAAGACCGGCAAAAACGCCGGCTCGAAAATGGCTGTCTTCACCCTCCTCGACCTGCAGGGCCAGGTTGAGGTCGTTGTGTTCCCAAATACCTTAAACCAGTTCGCCTCGAAACTTGCCGCTGACGCGATTGTATTCGTCAAAGGCCGGCTGGACTTCAGGCGGGAAAAGCCGAACATAATCGCCTCTGAATTAATCACCCTCGACGAGGCAACCGACAAACTGGCGGGCAAGGTGCGAATCAATCTTAACGCTAATGAGGTTACTAAAGAAAAAGTCGCCGAGATAAAAAGTATCTGCCTGCACCACAGGGGTAAAAGCAGCGTTTATGTCGCAATCAGAACTGATAAGGGCAAGGTTTACGCCTCGGCTGACAGGCAGCTTTCCGTCAACCCCGACCCCGAATTTTGCCGTAAAATGCGCCACCTCCTCGGCCCTGAAAACTTACAATTGACAAGATAAGATGACCGAAAACAGAAAAACACTGGAAATCTTAAAGGCCCGCTGGCCAGAGGTAACACTCATCATCGGCCTTGACGTCTTGGCACACTTTATCAATATGTCGCGGCCAATACTGCGTCAAACAGGACATTTGATCCAAATATTGATAACGCTCGTGTATATTTCATTCACCATAATAATTTTTATGCTTATATTCGGTTTCCAGCGAACCGTTTACACAGAAGGCCAAAAGGGGCAATCTCCTCTTGTCTTGTTGCGAGAAGGCAAGCACTTTGTTTTGCGGTTAGTCGGTTTAGGTTTAATTTATGGTCTCGTCCTGGCATGTTTGCAAATCCTGGCTTTTTGGACCATAACGCATACAAATACTGGCTTTTTGGATACACGCTGGGGTACATCTTTAGTTTATCTTACGCTATCCACCCCGTTCAATTTGATTCTAATGAAGCCAGTCCTTCTGATATTTCCATTAATAATAGTGTTGGATTGCAGCATACTTCAGAGCTTCAAAATGCTCGGCCGATACCGACTAAGAGACGCAAGAGGACTTGTTATTTTATTCCTTATCTCATTAGGACTACCTTTTCTATGGCCATTGCTGCCATCTCAGCATGGTATGACAATTTCGCATTACCTTTTAACAGCAGCGCATATTATTGTAGGGCAATTTATTGACCTGATGATAGCGGTCATGGCAATAAGATTTGTCGCAGCTCAAAATTTAATATATGATAACAGCTTGAGACCTTTAGATTCACAGGATTTACTGAACCCTTCAATATAGTTGAGGATTAGCTTTGAAAAACAAATTATCAGGCAAATTTATCGCCCTTGACGGACCGGATGGATGCGGTAAAAGCACGCAGGTCAAATTGTTAGTAGATTGGCTGGCCAAACAAGGCGTCGATGTGGTCAGTTTTCGTGAGCCAGGCGCAACCGCTATAGGCGAAAAAATCAGAGACATTCTTCTCAATCCCGAACACAAAGCGATGGACACCGCAACCGAGGTGATGCTTTATATGGCGGCGAGGGTTCAACTTTGGAATGAGAAAATCGCCCCTGCATTAAAACAAAATAAATGTGTCGTTGTTGATCGCTGGCTATCCAGCACCTGCGCCTACCAAGGGCACGCGGGCGGATTCGGAATTGATAAGGTCATTAAGCTCGCAACCGACTGCCTTGAAAAGCCCTGGCCCGATTTGACCATAATTCTCGACGTCGATTCCGCAACCGCGGCCACACGACTCAAAAGCAACCTCGACCGTATGGAGCAAAAGGGCAACGACTATCATAAAAAAGTCCGTGATGGCTTTCTGAAGATTGCCAAACAGCAGAAAAACTTCGTAGTGGTCAACGCAACGGACAATATCGACGCCGTCCACAAAAAAGTAACAGAAACAATCGAAAAATTCGGGGCCGAATAATGCCGCTGAAAGACATTTTCTGCCAGGAAAAAGCAATCTCAGCGATTCAATGTTCCTTCGCTGGCGATAAAGTCGCACATGCATATATCTTCGCGGGGCCTGATGGCATAGGCAAATTCACTACCGCACGGGAATTCGCGAAGCTATTGCTTTGTAAAAACCCCGTAAAAAAGGGGGACTTCACTGATAGTTGCGGCAATTGCGCCTCCTGCAGAGCGTTCGACACCGGCTCGCATCCCGATTTTGAACACGTCTATAAGGAGTTGCTCGAATTCACAAAAGAGGGCAAAGACAGGGAACCGCCTATCGATTTCCCTATTTCCGTCGTGCAAGAATTCGTCCTCGATAAAGTCAACCAAAGGCCTGCCTTATCGACGCGCAGGGTCTTTGTCCTCACTGAAGCCGAAAAGCTCAATAACGAATCGCAAAATTGCCTGCTGAAGGTCCTCGAAGAGCCGCCCGCTTATTGCTGTATCATTCTTATATGCACAAGGCCCGACAAACTCCTGCCCACAATCCGCTCCCGTTGCCAGATATTGCGATTCGGCCCCATCAACGAGGAAAAAATAATCGAAAAACTGCGTCAGCCCGGCCTTGGCGAAAAACAGATAAAATTCTTCGCCCGCCTGACCGATGGCTCGCTGGGTCTTGCCGGCACATATTCACAGCTCGAAGCAGACATATATAAAACCAAGACGGATATTGTCAACGCCCTGGCTAATTTCGAATATAAAAACGCGATTGAACTGGCAGAAACCCTTCAAAAACAATCGAAGGAAATCGCGTCCATCTGGGCTAAACTCGCCCCTGCAACAAGCGCAAACGATATAAAACGCAAATCTACCGGAATCATACTTCAAATCATAATCACCGCCCTTCACGACGCAATGCTCGTAAATGTCGCTGCCGGCAGCCAAATCGTCAATTTCGACCAGCCCGAACAAATCAAAAAAATCGCCCTGCGATTCAACCCTGAGCAAGCAGCCCAAAAAATCGCCGAATGCTTCAAAACCCTCCACTATCTCGAATCATCCGTCAATGAACGGCTTATTTTAGAGCAACTGTTGTTAAATCTGGCCGAAACTGATAGAATCACGTCTGAACTTTAGAAATTTCACCGCGGAGCCCGCTGAGACCCCTTCGACAAGCTCAGGGCGGGCCGCAGAGAAAATCATATTGTAATCTCTGCGTTTTTCCGCGGCCTATGCGGTAAAAATAAGAAAACAAATGGAAGATACGTCATCAACAAAACCTAAACTGCCCAGAACGAAAAAGTATATGCTGGTTCGCTATGGCCGGATGAGGGCGCTGGGCCTGTTCGAACACAATGAGACGCAGATACCAGCCGTGCCGACGCGAGTCGTCATCAAAACCGAAAAGGGAATGGAACTGGGCAACATCGTGGGCAGCGCCGGCGCCTATCGCGCAGGCCAGCTCAAGCTGGCTGAAGAGATGCTCAAAAAATACTTCGAGGACTCCGAAATACCGTTCACCACTGAGCCGGCGGGCAGATTCATAAGGTACGCCACGCCCGAAGACGTCAACGAGGAAAAGCATTTCCAGAAAATATCCGTCGAAGAAACGAAGTTCTGCAAAAAACTCGTAAAGGAAATGAACCTGCCGATGAAAATCGTCGATGCCGAGCACATCCTCGGCGGAGAGCGCATCGTATTTTACTTTATGTCCGACGGCAGGGTCGATTTCCGCGACCTCGTCAGGAAACTGGCGCAGGAATACCAGACCAGAATCGAAATGCGGCAAATCGGCGCACGCGACGAGGCAAAAATCCTCGGCGACGTCGAAAGCTGCGGGCAAAAATGCTGCTGCATCAGGTATCTCAAATCCCTCAAGCCCGTCAATATGCGAATGGCCAAGCTGCAAAAAGCGACGCTGGACCCGTCGAAAATCTCCGGTTACTGCGGCCGGCTAAAGTGCTGCCTGCGCTACGAGGACGATATCTATACCGAGCTTAAAAAACGCCTGCCGCCCCGAAACACATTAGTCAACACACCCGAGGGCAAAGGCAGAATCATCGACTACCAGGTGCTCGCCCAGATGGTTATGGTCGAGCTTGAAACCGGCACAAGGACGACGGTTCCAAGAGATAAAATTGAAATACTTGGCCAATACCAGCCCAATAACACAAACATAAAACCTCCAAAGGAAAATATCCCGAAGGAAAGTACCCCTGAGGAAAATGTCCCTGAAGATAATATCCCTGAAGAAAACAATACTACAGAAGATAATACTACAGAAGACAACAATACTGATGAAAAACCAAACGGTTAACTAACGCCCGACAAGGCGTAAAAAAGGAAAATTATGCCGCGTAAAATCGTCGTTACTTCCGCCCTGTACTACGCAAACGGCCCCATACACATGGGTCACCTCGTCGAGTCAATCCAGACCGATATCTGGGTGCGGTTCCAGAAAATATCCGGCAATCAGTGCTTCTACTTCTGCGCAGACGACACCCACGGCACAGCGATTATGATTAGCGCCCAAAAAGAAGGTATAACCCCCGAGCAGCTTATCGACCGGGCACATAAAGAGCACCTCACTGACTTAAAACGCTTTTTCGTGGAGTTTGACAATTACTACTCCACTCACTCACCCGAAAATCGAACCTTTAGCGAGCTTTTCTTCACCCGCCTGAGAGACGCAGGTTCAATCACCAAACGCAATATCGACCAAGCCTGGTGTCCCAAATGCAATATGGCACTTCCGGACAGGTTTATCCGCGGCATCTGCCCCAAATGCAAGGCCGAAGACCAGTACGGTGACTCCTGCGAGGTCTGCGGCTCGACGTATCAGCCAACCGACCTCATCAATCCCCGCTGCTCTACCTGCGGCTCGACGCCTGTTTTGAAACAATCCGAACATTATTTCTTCAAGCTGACCGATTACGAAAAACAACTGCGGGACATATTCGCCAAGGGCTATATCCAGGAATCCGTCTCCAACAAACTCGACGAGTGGTTCAACGCCGGCCTGAAGGACTGGGACATCTCGCGCGACGGCCCATACTTCGGCTTCAAAATCCCCGGCGAGGAAGACAAATACTTTTACGTCTGGCTCGATGCACCAATCGGCTATATGGCCTCAGCCAAAAACTACTGCGACAAAAATGGCCTCGATTTCAACGCCGTCTGGAACGGCCCCGATTACGAGCTTTATCACTTCATCGGTAAAGATATTACGTATTTTCACGCGTTGTTCTGGCCCGCGATGCTCGTCGGGGCGGGCTTCAAAACCGCAAACAAGCTTTTCGTCCACGGCTTCCTCACCGTCAACGGCCAGAAAATGAGCAAGTCGCGCGGCACCTTCATCAAAGCCGCAACCTATCTTAATCATCTTGACCCGGAATACCTCCGCTATTATTATGCAGCCAAACTTTCCGCCGGCGTTGATGATATCGACCTGAGCGTTGAGGATTTCATAAATAAAATCAACTCCGACCTCGTTGGTAAGTTCACCAACCTCGCATCGAGAGCCGCACCGATGCTCAAAAGCAAACTCAACAACCGGCTGGGCAAACTCGACGACGAAGGCAAAAAGCTCATCGAAGAAATCGCCGCCGCGGGCAATGAGATTACGCAAAACTATGAAAACCTGAATTACGCAGCCGTCATCCGGACAGCGACCACTCTTGCCGACCTTGCCAACCGCTATGTCGAGAAAAACCAGCCCTGGACCACAATCAAAACCGACCCGGAAAAGGCACGCACAACGCTGACCGCAACTCTCAACGCCGTCCGCATCCTGACAATTTACCTCAAGCCGGTCCTGCCCGCCTTCGCCGAAAAAGTCGAACGACTGCTGAACATAGGCAAACTCACCTTCGCGGACATAAACACAACGCTCCAGGAACATAATATCAATGATTTTGAACGTCTCTTCGAACGCGTAGATAAAGAAAAGGTAGATGCGATGATTGAAGAAAGTAAAGACACGGGAGATAAACCTATGGCTGCCGAACCAACCCCGGCGATAACCGCCGAGCCGATTAAGCCGGAATGCACAATTGAGGACTTCGCCAAAATCGACCTGCGCATCGCACAGGTTGTAAAAGCCGAACGCGTCGAAGGGGCCGACAAACTCCTGCGGCTTCAATTAGACATCGGAGGCATTCAGAAAAATGTTCTCGCCGGCATCGCACAGGCCTATCAGCCAGAAAATCTAATCGGCAAAATCGTCATAGTTTTCGCGAACCTCAAACCTCGCCAGATGCGCTTCGGCCTGTCCGAAGGTATGATTCTCGCCTCGGGGCCGGGCGGAAAAGAAATCTTTATGCTCACCACCGATGCGGGCGCAAAACCAGGCGCAAAAGTAAGCTGACACGTTATGACCGAAAAAAAATCGCTTGAGGAAATCTCGGAGTCAGACAGCCGATACGACCCAAAGGCCGTGCGGTTTGTTTACGAAGGCCTCGGTTACACCATCCGAAAACTCGCCGCGGGCCAGCCCGGCCATATCACTGGCCAAACCCTCTGCGAAGGCCTCCGCCAGCTCGCACTCGAAAAATGGGGAATGCTGGCCCCGCTCGTCCTCGATTCCTGGCGGGTCAAAACCACCCGCGACTTAGGCGAAATCGTCTATCTCCTTATCAGGCATAACTGGATGAAAGCTCAGCCAACCGACACAATCGACGACTTCAACAACGTTTTTGAACTTAAAACCGCCCTCAAAGACGGCTTTAAGTTCTAAAAAAAACACTCTTCAAACGCGAATTACCTAAATTGCCGCCCCCTTTTGCTTGACAAATCTCGGCAAGTACTCTAATATATAATGGTATTGATATGAACGGCCATTTTGGAGAGGATATTTAATGCGCCTCGTAGTAAAACAAGGTGAGCGCACCATTAACGAATTCCACTTCGACAAGGGGCCAATCTACATCGGCAGACACACCAACAGCCAGATACTCCTGCCCGACAAGGTCGTTTCACGCCAGCACGCAGTAATTTACAACACCAAGGACGGCCAATGGGTCGTCGAAGACCTCGACAGCGCAAATAAGACCTATTTAAATAACGCCGAAATTCGCAAATCCGACATCAAAGCGGGCGATGTCATCCGCATATCCGATTTCAGCATCGAGGTCAACTTTGAAACGGCTTCCGTCTCTGCCGACCCCGGCGAAACAGTAGAGCTTGAAGAGCCGCCTGTCGGCCTGTCTTCCGGCCCACAAATCATTATTCGAAAACTCGGCGCAGAAAAAGCCCCCGCCGTAAGGTTCCAGGCCGAACGCGCAACTGATTTCCTGCAGGCAATTGAGGAATTGAAAAAGACAGACCACTTAGACAAGGCGTTGCTCATTTTGCTTGAGATGGTCTCAAAACAGTTCAAAACCTATCACGTCTGGGGGGCTATCCGTTCCAAGCCCGACGGCCCGATGATTGCCCACGCGGGTAGAAACAGAAGCGGTATGGCCGTCGAACAGGCAGACCTTGAATACGGCGACAAAATCGCCGAGGCACTTAACAAAAAACAGTGTATGCTCTTCATCTTCACCCGCGACCTCAACCTGCAGAAGGAAACCCAGGTTCGCTCAGTCCTTATCGTCCCCCTGCTTTCAACCGCCGGCTGCTTCGGCGTACTCTACGCCAACAACACCTTCCGCGACGACCATTACAATCTCGGCGATCTCGACTACCTGATGCTCTTAGGCCTCCACTCTGCCTCCGTCCTCGCTAAACTGCCAGCTTAACACTAAAAAATTCTACTTTTATATCTGCGCCAGAAGGACCACATAATTTTTGCCATAGTATTTTGCGCATTTGGGGCAGGTCGTATAGAAAAAGTAAAGCTTTTTCAGCTCTTTACCCTGTTGACGGACGTAATCGGCCATCTGTTTTACCCACTGGCGGACATTTTTATATGGCCCTTCAAAAACCTGCGTCAAAAATGTCCCCGAAACCTTCACCATTTGGGCCCCTGGCACATCCTTGGATACCGCGATATAAATATCCGCGCCCCATAGTGAATTTTCATCGCTCAGCAATATCGGCTCAGGCGCTAATGCCCCTGCCTTGGCAATCCTTTCCATATTCCGCACCATAACCTTGCCGAAATTCAGCGGGATATGCAGGAAACTGGTAACGTGGTCTTTAATAAAAAGCTTGTCCTTAAATGTCACCTCTTTTTTGTCCCACGGCTCAGGATTAAACCGAGGACAGCACCCCGTCTCCGAATCATACAGCTTATCCATAACATTCTCCTTTCAATCCCAAAAAGGGGTCAGGCGCCTTTTCGTCTTTTCGTCATTTAATACATTTCATCAAATCGCCCAATTTGTCGCCGGCTAAAAACGCGAGCGACATGATTGCGATAATCCACATCGTCGGCTTAATCTCTCTCGCCTTTCCCGCGGCGGATTTGATAAGCACAAAGGAAATAAAGCCGAAAGCAAGCCCCGTGCTGATACTGTAACTAAGCGCAATCATCACGATAATAATAAAGGCCGGGAACGCCTCCTCGATATCCGCGAAGTTTATCGCCCGGACTTCCTTCATCATAAATAATCCAACCATAATCAAAGCCGGGGCCGTCGCGTATTCGGGCACAATGCCCACCAATGGCGCAAAAATAATCGCCAGTAAAAATAACGCCCCTGTAACAACCGAGGTCAACCCTGTGCGGCCGCCCTGCTCGATACCCGCCGCCGATTCGATATAAGCGGTTGTTGTCGATGTGCCGAATATCGCCCCGGTCATTGTCGCAATCGCGTCTATCGCCAGCAATCTGTCCATCCCTTTTATTTTGCCGTGACTATCGACCATTTTCGCTTGGTGACAGCACGCGACCAATGTTCCGATACTGTCGAACATATCCATAAACATCAAGCTGAACACGCTGCCCAGCACGCCCCATTTCAAAGCGCCGAAAATATCCAGGTGAAACGCAATCGGCCTTATATCCACGTCGAACGATACCCACCGCATCGGCCTGTCAACGTATCCGAACGCAATCGCCAACAGCGTCGAAACCGCTATGCCTATAAGCAGCGAACCTTTTATTCCCTTCATTTCAAAAAACAGCATAAATAACAATCCCGCCAGTCCTATCAATGTTGTCGCCCCCAGAGGCCCAGCCGAGACAAGCGTCGAATCGTTTTTAACTATTATGTTAAGATTGACTAACCCGATGAACGTGATGAAAAGCCCGATGCCTACGGATATGGCAGCGATAACCCCTGGCGGTATTGCCTCAACGAGCTTTTTACGAAGCCCAATCAGTGTCAGCAGCAAAAACAATGCGCCCGAAACAAATACCGCACCCAGCGCCGTCTCCCAGCTTAGCCCTTTGCCGAGCACAAGGGTATATGTGAAAAATGCGTTTAGCCCCATCCCCGGCGCCATCGCAATCGGCGCCTTGCCGAAAACCCCCGTGATAATTGTCGAAATAGCTGACACCAGACACACCACCGCCACAAGTGCGTTTTTGTCCATACCGGTCTTGCTCAACATCGTGGGGTTTACAAAGATTATGTAAGCCATCGTCAGAAACGTCGTAATGCCCGCTATTGTCTCCGTCTTGACGCTTGTCCCCTTCGCTTTTAGCTCAAAATAATCGCCCGCCATATTCGACCTCACGTTTCAATAGCGATATAATTAATTGTTTTACCACAGAGACCGCAAAGGTCGCAGAGAAAACAGAATTAAAACTCTGCGATTTCAGCGTGCTCTGTGGTTAACTAAATGCGAGCGAGAGGAGTCGAACCTCCACGGGCTTTCACCCACAAGGTCCTAAGCCTTGCGCGTATGCCAGTTCCGCCACGCTCGCGAAATCATTACTGTTTGCCGCCGTCCTGTTCTGATGCAATCTTCTCGATGCGTTTTTCCGCATCCTGCAGAATCTTCCTGCATTGCTTAATCAGGGCCATTCCCTTTTCATACTGCTGCAAGCTGTCGCTAAGCGTAATATCTCCCTGCTCGATTTTGCCGACTATCCCTGTCAGCTCCTTTACCGCCTGCTCGAATGTCAGCTTACCAACGTCATTTTTTACTTCTTCTTTCGCCATTATTCTACCCAACAATCTGTGTTAATCTGTGTTCACCCCGTGAGATGCCGCTTCGCTATCTCACGGGGTAAATCTGTGGTTTCTTTTTACTTTTTTGTTACTTTGCTTTCAATCAAATTCTCCGCCAGTTCCGTTACCAGCGTATCCCCAATCTGCACTTGTGCTGCGTTTTTCAATACCGCACCTGTCTGTTTGAGCGTCGTTATCGAGTATCCTCGTTTCAATACGGCTCTGGGGTTCAGGCCCTCAAGCCGATTCTCCTGAGCCGTAAGCTGCATTCGTGCCCTGGCCAATAATGCCCCTACCGCCGCGTTTGCCCTGCTTCGCAATTCATTAACCTCGACCGTTTTCCTGCCCAATAATCGTCTCGGCTCAAGCCGAACCACCTGCTCATAATATTCGTTCAACTGTTCCCTCGCATCCGTTATCATATCTTGTATCAATTCTTCAAGGTTGCCCCCCATCTCATCCAGTTGCTGCTGGCGGTTCCGCACCTGCAAAATCGGGTTGCGAAACGCGGCGCTCGCGCATATCGTCTGTAACCTCAGCTCCGCAAGCTCCAACCTTGAGCCGATATCGTCCGTCAGTCGCTTCTCCACAACCGCTAATTTTTCCAGGACATCTTTCGCATCCGGCACCGCGACCACTCCCGCCTTTGTAGGCGTCGATGCCCGTGCATCGGCCACCAAATCCGCTATCGTCGTATCAATCTCGTGGCCTACTGCGCTGATTATCGGTATCTTCGACTCGTAAATCGCCCGCGCCAATACCTCCTCATTAAACGCCCACAAATCCTCCGGCGACCCGCCTCCCCTGCCCACAATCAAGATATCGAGATTGAGCTTATTGTTTCTGCGATTGACGTTCTTTATCGCCGAAGCGATTTTTTCAGCAGCCCCTTCACCCTGTACGGGCACCGGGTAGAAACACAACACACAGGGCCAGCGGTCAAAAATGCTTTTCCTGATATCATCAAACGCCGCCCCGGATTCGCTAGTCAATACCCCTATCCGCCGCGGATACTTCGGCAACGGCTTTTTATGCACTTCATCGAACAATCCCTGTGCCGATAACCGTTTGACCAATTGCTCAAACGCTAATTGCAGCGCACCCACCCCCGCCGGCTCCATCCTCTCAACGTAAAACTGGTATTTCCCCTGCGGCTCGTAAACATCAATGTTACCCGTTGCGAAAACCGCAAGACCGCTCTCCGGCTTGAATTTCACCTTCTTGAAATTGCTCCCCCACATTACGCAGGGCAATACCGACCCCTCATCCTTGAGCGAAAAATAGCAGTGCCCGCTCGAATGTAATTTCCAGTCGCTAATCTCGCCCCTCACCGTTAATCGCCCGGGGAGATTATTTTCCAGCGTCGTCTTTATCAGCGTCGTTACCTGGCTGACGGTATAGATTTTCACCTGCTCATTTGCCATATCCGCCGATTATACCCCCCTGTGACCAGATAGTGCTACTCAATCCTCTTGCGATACAGCTTGGTTTCCAATGGCTTTTGCCAGCCCGTCCAGTTGGAATCGCCCGGCTCATCCTCAATCAATCGCGTAACCTGGTTCATCTTCGCGTCGAGGTCGTCGATATAGCAAACCATAAACGCCTCGGCTGTCGCGGGCAGCTTGGGCGAACCGAACTCATATTCCCCGTGATGCGACAAAATGATGTGTCCCAGCGCATCTAATACCGCGCCATCAATCTGCACGCCTTTGGCCGTTAATGCGTCCGCCTTTTTGTGCAACATCAGGATTGTTTTGGTTATGTGCCCGATTAGCTGGCCCGAATCCGTATATGAAAAAGCCGTATCGTAGGTAAGCTCCTCGGTCTTGCCCATATCGTGGATAAAAATCCCCGCCAGCACCAAATCCGCCTGCACCTGGGGATACAAAGGCAGTACCGCCGATGCAACCCGCAGCATATTCCACGTATGCTCAAGCAATCCGCCGATACAATCGTGATGCATCGACATCCCGCCGGGACAACTGCAAAACTGCTTCATCAGCTTCTCATCCGCTATGAATTCATCCACAATCGCCTTCAACTGCTTGTTTTTTACACCTCCGACAAACCGCTTTACGTCCGCCCACATCTTATCAACGTCTTTGTCCGTGCGGGCGAGAAACTCCTCGATATTGACCTTACTCGAATCGACAACGCTGATATTATTCACCACAACCTGCAAGCTGTTCTGATATACCTCGCTTCTTCCCTTTATCCGAACGAACCCCGGCTTGGGCAATTCTCCATACATCGCCTCGCTTGCCTGCCATATCCGGCCGTTTAACTGGCCTGTCTTATCGCAGAGGAACATCGCTATATACAAATCGCCACGCGACGTGCTCCGCAGAATCGGCTCTTTCACAAGGTAGATATCGTCAATCACCTCGCCCGGCGCTATTTCGCTGATATATCTGTGTGCCATCTCTCTTATCCGCCTTTTGCGGATGCTCCTTTCAATTCTACTGTCTTCCTATACGCTATACGCTGAACGCTGATTTAGATTATCAACCCTGCCCTATCGATAATCAACCAAAAAAATCAGGGCATATACCTTCACGATATATGCCCTTTGTTTGTAATCTAAAATGATTACGCTCAACATCCGCCACTAAAATGACGGCAAGTCCGAAGGGTACAGACTCAGATTATATTGAAGCGAGTCGCCCCATACGGCCACCTGAAATTTGATGACATCTTTTTTACAAGACGGATGGGTATAATCCGTGAGGTTTGCCGGTTCGTTCTTTAACGCGCACATATCCATTGTCACCTGACATTGCCACTTCCATAAATCACAATGCCCGTCAGCCATTCCGACAGTCGCTCCGTTATCATGTATAACACCCGGCCAGTCGGGATAATCTGGCCACCACGGGTTGTTGGCAAGAACCTCCAGAGCATCCGGCGTCATCCTTACCTCCTCTATAAACACCAGCCGCTGGGCAGAACCTTTAATCTGCCCCGTCCTCTTAAAGACCTGCCCCTCCTCATTCGCAGCTGCCAACGAATTGTGCCCATTCATCGAGCTGGGTATGGAATACGTCCGGTGTAAATCTTTAGCGCCCTCCGGGCATCGATAAACCTTTGGATTTAGAAGATACCTGTAAAGAGCGCCTTCTTTCAGTTTTTCTACCCTCTGGTCATAAGTCAGCACCGGCGTGCCAGATGTGCAATATTCGTCGGGCCCCCAGAAGCCCCCAATGTTCCAGTCAAGTCCAGGGTCGGCGGTCGTGTGAAAACCCGTGCACCAGTACGGCTCTGTCATAGCATTGGCCGCATCAGTAATCGGAACCGGATGTTGCCCGCCGTTAACAATTTTGCCGTCGTTGTTCTCAGCATAAACCATCCACGCCGCGATAAGCTGCTTCATATTGCTCATACAAACGACGCGCTTTGCTGCTTTTCTGGCCTTGGTCAGGGCCGGCAGCAAAACAGCCATCAGCAGCGCGATAATCGAGATAACCACCAAAAGCTCGACTAATGTGAATCCTCCTTCCATCCTTCGCCCTTGAAGGGCTTCTGACTTCGCTTGCGCTACGCCGGACAGGTCGCTATTGCTATGGAGGACAGGCCCCTTGTTTTTCTTCAAAATCTTTGCTTTTACCTCTTTAACTTCCGTCATCCGTCCTCTGTCTTCCGCCATCCGTTATTTGTCAAAGGTCAACTTCTCTCCTGTCGTTCATTTTATCGCGTTAGACCCCATACCGCATTGAGCATCCAATCATAATCTTTCATACAAGTGGTAAGCTCTGCCGAGGTTGGCGCCCCATCCTGCGGAGCACTGCTTGGCGTCTTGGCCCATTTCAATGTAGACGCACATTCCCATCTATGATAGTCCGCATGGCCGTCGGCAAATCCGAAATTAGCCCCGTCGCCATGCATAATATTGGGTTTATCATAAGTCCACGAAAATGTCCCAGTAGTATTATCGGGAAACTGGAAAGCATCGGGGGTTATTTCTCTTTCCTCAAAAAAAACGACTCTTTCTTTTGATCTTTTTATTTGACCTAATCTCTTTGCTACCTTACTGTCAGTAGAATAGTAGCAGCCGACACAATATGCATTCATAGACGCGGGCATAACATACGTCCGGTGCATATCTTTATCGGCCTCCGGGCAACGGTAGCTTTTTATATTCTGGCAATATCTAAAAATCGCGCCCTTTTTCAGCTTTTCTATCCTTTGTGCATACGTCAATATGCCTGAATAATCCCCATATACCTTCCAGCTCCAGTCGTACCCCGGGTCGGCGGATGTATTAAAAGACGTGCACCAATATGGTTCTGTGCTCGCAATAGCCGCAGCAGTTGTTGGAGGAGGAGCTGTTCCGCCGTTAACGAGTTTACCGTCATTGTTCTCAGCGTATGCCATCCATGCCGTAACAAGCTGCCTCAGGCCGCTCAAACACACAATACGCTTTGCCTGCGTTCTCGCCTTGCTCAGGGCGGGCAGCAAAACAGCCATCAATAGCGCGATAATCGAGATAACCACCAAAAGCTCGACCAGCGTAAACCCGCCGTTATCTTTTTTCCCCTTCCTCGAATCACTCTTAATCCGTGGTTGCTTTTTCTTCAAGATTTCTATTTTCACCACTGCGACCCCTGTCTTCCGCCATCCGTTATCTGTCATCGGTTGTTTTTACGGTTAACAGATTATCAATCCTCCACACTCGATAATCAACCCAAAAAACAGGGCATATATCTTCACGATATATGCCCTGTGATTCAAAAACTGAACTCTTTGAAGTTTATCCTAATCACCCCAGCAGGCCTTCTGTATCCATAAGCGGTCCGTCGTTTGAAAACAATTATCCGCGGCTATTTGGTCTACAGTCAATTTGCCATCTGCCCAGTCTATTGTTTTCTGGCATTGCCATTGATGGTATTCAGCATGTCCATCTGCAAAAGCGAAATTTGCACCATTGCCGTGCATATAATCTATTGTATCGCAAAGTGTGCAGGCGCCATATGGAAACATGAAGGCATCGGGAGTTATTACCCTCTCCTCAAAAAAAACAGCCATGTCTTTAGTTTTCTTTATTTGCCCTATCCTTTTTGCCGCTCTATCAAGAGGATAACAAGCACTAGACGGAGAAGTTGTTGTCCATGCCGCATTCATAGACATAGGCATCACAAATGTCCGGTGCGTTGTTTTGGGCGCTTCCTGACAACGATACATCTTTACGTTCTTAATATAGTTGTAAAGCGCACCCCTCTTCATCAAACTTACATGCTCTTCATACGGCCAAGTAGCAGCGGGGTCCCAGTCATATCTTGTTGTTGAGCTATATGTGCCGGTCTCGTCGGTTAAAGGCACGGGGGGCAGAGGCGTGCACCACCATGGTTCCGTTGGGAACGGAAGATTACTCGTGGGTTGTCCGCCGTTGACGAGTTTACCGTCGTTGTTTTCCGCATATAACATCCACCCCAAAGTCATTTGCTTCAAATTGCCCAAACAAATGACTCTTTTCGCTGTTCTCCTCGCCTTGGTCAGGGCCGGAAGCAAAACGGCCATCAATAGCGCGATAATCGAGATAACCACCAAAAGTTCGACTAATGTAAAACCTTTGTCTTTCTTCAAGATTTTTCCTCTCTGTAACTCAGAACACAGGGCATATATCATTCAGATATACGCCCTTTAACTTTTGATTCAAAAGCCAATTTTCCTGCCGCCTATCTTACCGCGACATACCCCAAATCGCATTAAGCAACCAATCATAATCTTTCGGGCAAGATGAAAGTTGTGCTGCAGTCGGCGCCCCAACCGTATCGTCAGTGCTTGGGTTTTGGGCCCATTTTATTATGGCGTCACATTGCCATTGATGGTAATCGGCGTGGCCGTCGGCAAAACCGAAGTTAGCCCCGTTTCCATGCATAATATTAGGTTTATCGTAAGTCCACGTTGGAACTGTACCACTGCTCACCGGAGTAGGAAATTCGAAAGCATCGGGAGTTACCGTCTTCTCTTCGAAAAACACAACCCGGTCTTTCGATCCTGTAATTTGCCCTAATCTCTTTACAACCTTACCTGCGGGCATGTAATTGTCAGGTGCGCTTTTCCATTCTGCATTCATAGGTCCAGGTATAACATACGTCCGGTGCGCATCTTTACTGGCCTCCGGGCAACGGTAACTTTTAACGTTTTGACAAAATCTATAAAGCGCACCTTGTTTTAATAACAGCTCTCTTTCCTTATAAATCAAAGTCAAATCCCAGTCGAATCTTTTTGCGTTATAACCGCTGCCGGTCTCGTCGGACGTGGGCAGGGGGTACATAGGTGTGCACCACCATGGCTCCGTAACCCAGTCATATGTGCCACTTCCTTTAGGACTCGCAGTCGCTCCGGCCTGTCCGCCGTTAACAAGTTTGCCGTCGTTGTTTTCAGCGTATGCCGTCCACCCCAACACAAGCTGCCTCAGACCGCTCAAGCATGCAATACGCTTTGCCTGCGTTCTCGCTTTTGCCAAGGCCGGAAGTAAAATCGCCATCAGCAGCGCGATAATCGAAATAACCACCAACAACTCGACTAATGTAAATCCTCCTACGCTAAAGCTACGGAGGACATGCCCCTTGTTGAAATTCTTCCTGGAATTAGTGCGATTCTTCATAATAATGCCATTTTCCTATATTGCCCTGTTTATCGAAGGGCTCGTCTTCGAGCATTCTCGCCGCCTGTTTACACCAACTCCCCGGCGGCACGATGACCTTATATTCTTCCTATATACCACATCCCCGGCCCAAAAACAACAGTAAATTCCAGTATTGATACTGAAAATTTACTCCCCGCGCCCGTTATTTACCGGACGAAATCGAGTCCGCCGCAGGCCCAATGCGTTTTACCCTTGCAACAACCCCGTTTTTACATTATAAACCCCAATTGATGCTGTGGATATTAGACAAGAATTGAACAACGAAGTTATTTAATTAAAAAACTGTTAAACCACGAAGAACACAGAGAATCACGAAGAAAAAATAACAAAATAGTTTTTTTATATTAACTTCGTGTTCCTTCGTGCTCTTCGTGGTGAACTTAAATTACTTAAATTTATTCTCTGTGGTTAAAAATTATGCGATACAGCAAAATGTTAATACCGACGGTCAAGGAAGCCCCCGCCGACGCGGAGATTCCGAGCCATAAACTTATGCTCCGTGCCGGGCTTATGCGTAAGCTCTCAAGCGGCACATATACCTACCTGCCGCTGGGCTGGCGATGCCTTTTGAAGATAATCGGCATCGTCCGCGACGAAATGAACCGGGCAGGCGCACAGGAAATCCTAATGCCATCGGTGCAGCCGATTGAGCTTTGGCAGCAGACGGGGCGGGACGTCGATTACGGCAAAACGATGGCAACATTTAAGGATAGACACGACCATTTGAACGTGCTTGCCCCGACTGCCGAAGAGGTCGTTACAAGCGTCGCCGCGGGTGAAATCAAATCCTATAAGCAATTGCCCATCAACCTGTACCAAATCAGCTTCAAATTCCGCGACGAGTTCCGCCCCCGGTTCGGCGTCCTGCGCAGCCGGGAATTTATTATGAAGGATGCCTACAGCTTCCACGCGACCCCCGAATGTCTCGATAAAGAATACTGGAGTATGTACGAGACCTATAAGCGCATCTTCAAACGCTGCGGCCTTGATTACGTCATTGTCGAAGCCGAATCGGGCGAAATGGGCGGCTCCGGCTCTCACCAGTTCACCATCCCATGCCCCTCAGGCGAAGACGTTATCGTATATACCGAAGACGGGAGTTACGCAGCAAATATCGAAAAAGCCGAAGTTGACCCGCTGCCCAAACAAAAACCCATCGCCAACCCGCCCAAACCGGAAGAAATCCACACGCCAAACGTCGGCTCAATCGACGCTGTCTGCGCATTCCTCAAAACCAAACCGCAGGATATGATTAAAACCCTCATATTCTCCGCTGATAAAAACGTTATCGTCGCGCTGGTCCGCGGCGACCACGAAATCAATCCCGAAAAACTCACCCAAACCATCGGTGGAAAACACAACGAGCTGGCTACCCCGGAAACAATCGAAAAAATCACCGGCGCAAAGGTCGGCTTCGCCGGCCCGATGGGCCTTGCGGGCAAGGTCTCAAAACTGATTATCGACCACGCCGTCGCGGCTATGCCCATCGGCGTTACGGGCGCGAATAAAACCGATTATCACGTCAAAAATATCGTCCCGGGCAGGGACTTCCCGCTATCAGGAACTAACGTTGTTGTCGCTGATATTCATATCGCCGTCGAGGGCGACACCCACGATGGCAAAAAACTCCTCTTCAAGCACGGCATCGAGGTCGGCCAGGTCTTCAAACTCGGCACTAAATACTCATCGAAAATCGGCTGCAACTTCTTAGATGACTCCGGCAAAGGAAACCCCTGCCTGATGGGCTGCTACGGCATAGGCATCAACCGCATCGTCGCATCCGCAATCGAAGCTGCCAACGACGAAAACGGCATCATCTTCCCCATCAACATCGC
>Ga0187873_1001108_pt1 | contig 23667 bp, 16 predicted proteins | sample June2016WEW_16_1_2_FD_133012 | JGI IMG/M metagenome (GOLD analysis project Ga0187873, IMG submission 133012) | Peatland microbial communities from SPRUCE experiment site at the Marcell Experimental Forest, Minnesota, USA - June2016WEW_16_100 | ecosystem: Environmental > Terrestrial > Soil >...
CACTTGCGATGCTGGCGGTTCGGAAACAACGAGAGATCGTGCATCGCCAGCAGAATGCGCCGTTGCGAAGGTTTGAGGCCGTCGCGCGCATCGGGCAGCGCGCGGGAAATGATCACCGACATCGAGTAATCAAGAAATGAGTTCTTGATTTCATCGGCGACGTTGACCTTGGCAATCTTCTCGCCGGAGGCGAACAGCGGTGTGTTGCTCACCGGCAAAGCATTCGACGGTTTGGGTTCAGCCATAAAAATTCCCGCAAACAAAAATTAAATATCCAGATTCCGCACGTTGAGCGCGTTGTCCTCGATGAACTGTCGGCGCGGTTCGACTTCCTCGCCCATAAGTTTGGTGAACATTTCCTCGGCCTCGACGGCATCGGTAAGATCAACGCGCAGCAATTTGCGCCGCACCGGGTCCATCGTCGTTTCAAACAACTCCTTTGCATTCATTTCGCCGAGGCCCTTGAATCGCTTGATGGACAACCCGCGCTTTCCGATTTCTTTCACTCCGGAAAGAATTTCCGGGATCGAAAACAGCGGCTTCACCGTCTCGCGCTCACCCTCGCCTTCAATTAATTCAAACAACGGCCTGTTCTGTCCGGCGTAGTGCTCAATGCTGAAACCTTTCTTGTCGAGCTTCGCGAGTAATTCAACAATGGCCTTGCTCTCGTGCAATTCCACGTGCCGGGCGCGCCGGGTTGAACCGTTTTTCTTTTCGACAGTTGTTGTGTCGCCTTCTTCCTCGGCACCGAACAATTTCAAATCGGCATTTTTCGCTCCGAAATGCGCCAACTCCTCCTCGGTGTGAAAATAATGCACCGTTTCATCATTGCCCTCGCGCACCTTGACCAGATGCCGCGGCAAATCGCCGCTCTTCTTCTGACGATGCTCGACATATTCCGTGAAATCGCCACCGTGCCGTTTAATGGCGCTGGCATATTTGTCGAGCGATTCGAGCAGCTCCAAAATTTCCGCAAGTTGCTTTTGGGAAAGCTCCTTTTTGTCGGAAAGATTTTTCAACCGGACTTCCTCCGTGCCAAGTTCGATCAAAATTTTATTCAGTTTCACGTCATCTTCGACGTATTCGACGCGTTTTTTGCGCGCGATTTGATACAACGGCGGTTGCGCGATGTAAACGAAGCCCTGTTTGACGAGCTGCGGCATTTGCCGGTAGAAAAACGTGAGCAGCAACGTGCGGATGTGCGAGCCATCCACGTCCGCATCCGTCATGATGACGACCTTGTGGTAACGAAGCTTTTCAATGTTGAACGCGCCTTCGCCCTCACCGTCGCCGATGCCCGTGCCGACGGCGGTGATCATCGTGCGGATTTCGTTGTTTTGCAGAACCTTGTCCAGTCGCGCCTTCTCGACGTTAATCAATTTGCCGCGAATCGGCAGAATGGCCTGAAACTTCCGGTCGCGCCCTTGTTTTGCCGAGCCGCCGGCGGAGTCGCCTTCGACGATGAATAATTCCGTGTTTGCCGGATCGCGATCCGAGCAATCCGCCAGTTTGCCCGGCAAACCACCGCCCGTCAGCGCGCCTTTGCGGACGGTCTCGCGCGCCTTGCGCGCCGCTTCGCGCGCGCGGGCGGCAACCAGACCTTTCTCGATGATTTTTTTGGCCACGCCCGGATTCGCGTCGAAGTGCGTCATCAAACCGTCATAGACGACGGATGAAACGATGCCGTCAATTTCCGTGTTCACCAGCTTTACCTTGGTCTGAGACTCGAAGCGCGGATTCGGCAGCTTCACGCTCAACACGCAAACCAAACCTTCGCGCACGTCGTCGCCGGAAATCGTCGGGTCTTTTTCTTTCAGTAAATTATTCTGCTTGGCGTATTGATTGATGGCGCGGGTCAGCGCGGAGCGAAAGCCGGTGAGATGCGTGCCGCCGTCGGTATTGGCAATGGAGTTGGCAAAGCAAAGAATCTGGTCGCTGTAACTGTCATTGTATTGCATCACGCAATCCACAAACACGTCTTCGTCCTTGCCGTCAATTTTCGTCTGCCGTTTGCCATTCAGGACAATCGGCTTCGGATGCAACGGCTGTTTGTTCCGGCTCAGTTGCCGGACGAACTGCTCAATGCCGTCGCGGTAAAAAAATGTCTCCGTTTTCTCGTCGCGCTCATCCTTGAGCACAATTTCAATGCCCGGATTTAAAAACGCGAGTTCGCGCAGACGGTTGGCCAGAATGTCGAACTTGAACTCCGTTGTGATGGTGAAAATCGTCGGGTCGGGCTTGAACGTGACGAGCGTGCCGGTGCTTTTGGATTTTCCGATGACTTCGAGTTTTTGCGTGGTCTTGCCGCGCTCAAATTCCATCGAATAAACCTTCCCATCGCGCGAGACTTCAACCCGGAACCATTCGGCGAGCGCGTTGACGCATTTGGCGCCGACGCCGTGCAAACCGCCGGAATATTTGTAAGCGCCCTGGCCGAATTTTCCGCCCGCGTGGAGATTCGTGAGCACGAGTTCAACGGCGGGCATTTTCCACTTCGGGTGCACGTCCACCGGAATGCCGCGTCCGTCATCACGGATCGAAACCGAGCCGTCCACGTGAATCGTCACCTCGATTTTGTTGCAATGACCCGCCAGATGTTCGTCAATCGAATTGTCGAGCACCTCAAACACGCTGTGGTGCAACCCGCGCTCGTCCGGGTCGCCGATATACATGCCCGGACGTTTGCGAACAGCTTCCAAACCTTCGAGCTTGTCAATTTTTGAAGCGTCGTATTTTTCCGTCGGAGTGCCGGCTGGTGATTGATTTTTCGCCTCGTCCGACTTGTTCTTTTTCGACATAAAATTTCCAAAAAGCTTGCTTATGAGCGCCAAATTCCGTGTTCGGAAATTCTATAAAAATTGCCATTTTCACACAATGATTATTTGAGGAATTTTCAGGCTAAAAACACCATTAGTTGTGGCCTGATTTGCATCCATCCCAGACATATTGTGTCAGACGATCCTTCTCGAAAACGCAAACTTTGAAACAAAATCCATCCTTGCTTTGCCTTTGCCAAACCGTAATTTCTCCGAATGGCTTTGACTGAAAATTTAACCGCTTCTTCCGACCCATTTATCCGCCGTCACATCGGCCCAAACGCCGACGATACGCGCGAAATGCTCGCTCAAGTCGGTTTCAAAAAACTGGACGAACTGATTGACGCTGCTGTTCCAAAAAATATCCGCCTCGGCAAATCACTGGATCTTCCCGCCACGCGCAGCGAACATGCAGCGCTCGCCGAACTGAAAAAAATCGCGTCGCAAAACCAGGTCTGCCGCTCGTTCATCGGCATGGGCTATTACGATTGCATCACACCGGCGGTGATTCAGCGCAACGTTTTGGAAAATCCCGGCTGGTACACCCAATACACACCTTATCAGGCTGAAATTTCCCAGGGCCGCCTCGAAGCGCTCCTGAATTTTCAAACAATGGTTACGGACTTGACCGGCATGGAAATCGCCAATGCCTCGCTCCTCGACGAAGCCACTGCCGCCGCCGAAGCGATGACGATGTGCCATTCGCTTAAAGATGGCAGAAATGTTTTTTATGTCTCTGATGCTTGTCACCCGCAAAATACTCACGTCGTCATGACGCGTGCCAAAGCGCTTGGCATAGAAGTCATTGTCTGCCCGCACGAAGAAATCCAATTCACAGATAAAGTCTTCGGTGTATTGATTCAATATCCTGATACTTATGGTGTAATCAACGACTTCTCGGCGTTCGTCGAAAAAGCGCATGCTGCCGGGGCGCTGGTAGTCGTCGCGTGCGATTTGCTCGCACTCACACTCATCAAGCCGCCGGGTGAATTTGGCGCGGACATCGCCATCGGCAGCGCGCAACGTTTCGGCGTGCCACTCGGTTACGGCGGACCACACGCGGCGTTTTTTGCCACGCGCGATGAATTCAAGCGTCACATGCCCGGCCGCCTTGTCGGCGTCTCGAAGGATTCGCGCGGCAAACCCGCGCTGCGTCTCGCGCTCGGCACGCGCGAACAGCACATTCGCCGCGAGAAAGCGACGAGCAACATCTGCACCGCGCAGGCGTTGCTGGCGAACATGGCATCCATGTATGCCGTTTATCACGGGCCGGAAGGCTTGAAGAAAATCGCACAACGGATTCACAGGTTGACGTGCGTGCTGGCGGCGGGTTTGGAAAAGCTTGGTTATACCGTAGGACAGGCGTCTCGCCTGTCTCCATCTAAATCTGAAAAACAAAAAGAAGTGAGTCAGGCAGGATGCCTGACCTACTTTGACACCGTCACTGTCGATCTCGGCGAAAATTCCGCAACGGACGTGGTGAAAATCGCCGAGGCGCACCGGATGAATTTCCGCGTCATTGACAACCACACACTCGGCATCTCGCTCGACGAAACCACGGACGAAAACGACGTGGCCGAAATCTGGCAAATCTTCAATGACGACAAACAGGTTGATTTTGCTGTTGGCGATTTGAAACTCGATGCCGCGCACCTCACGCCTCGCACCTCGACTTTTCTCACTCACAAAGTTTTCAACTCCTACCACAGCGAAACTGAGATGCTGCGTTACCTCAAGCGGCTTGAATCGCGTGATCTTTCGCTCACAGCCTCGATGATCCCACTCGGTTCCTGTACCATGAAACTGAATGCCGCGGCTGAAATGTTTCCCATTTCATGGCCGGAGTTTGCAAAAATTCATCCGTTCGCGCCGTTGAAACAAACGCGCGGTTACCAGATTTTGTTCCAGAACCTCGAAGATTGGCTCGCGGAAATCACCGGCTTTGCGGGAATTTCACTCCAGCCCAACGCTGGCGCACAGGGCGAATACACCGGCCTGCTGGTCATTCGCGCCTATCACGAAAATCGTTGCGAATTGCATCGGAACATTTGCCTGATCCCAACTTCCGCGCATGGCACAAATCCCGCCAGTGCTGTCATGGCTGGGCTGAAAGTCATCGCCGTTGCGTGCGACAAGGACGGCAACATTGACGTGGCCGATTTGCGGGCCAAAGCCGAAATGCACAAACAAAATCTCGCGTGTCTGATGGTCACGTATCCCTCCACGCACGGTGTGTTTGAGGAAACCATCAAGGAAATTTGCGGAATCATTCACGTCAACGGCGGCCAGGTTTATATGGACGGCGCGAACATGAATGCGCAAGTGGGCTTGTGCCGGCCGGCGGACATCGGCGCGGACGTTTGCCATTTGAATTTGCACAAGACGTTCTGCATCCCGCACGGAGGCGGTGGACCGGGCGTCGGACCGATTGGCGTCGCGGAACATCTCGTTGAATTTTTACCCGGCCATCCCATCGTGAATCTCGGTGGTGAAAATCCCATTGGCGCGGTCGCCGCCGCGCCGTGGGGCAGCGCGGGCATTCTGCCGATTTCATGGATGTATATCGCCATGACGGGCGCGGACGGACTGACCGAAGCGACCCGGTTCGCCATCCTGAACGCGAATTACATCGCCAAACGGCTGGAGAATTATTTTCCGACGCTTTACCGCGGTCACGGCGGCCTTGTCGCACACGAGTGCATTCTGGATTTGCGCCAGTTCAAGAGCGTGACTGCCGAGGACGTGGCGAAACGGCTGATGGATTACGGTTTTCATGCGCCGACATTGTCATGGCCGGTCGCCGGCACGTTCATGGTCGAGCCGACCGAGAGCGAATCGAAGGCCGAACTGGACCGTTTCTGCGACGCGATGATTTCCATTCATGCCGAAATGACCGCCATCGAATCCGGCGCGGCGGACAAACAAAACAACCTGCTCAAAAACGCGCCGCACACGGCGGACATGATTGCGGTGGACAACTGGAACCATCCTTACTCGCGCGAACAGGCGGCGTTCCCGGTCAAATCGCTGCATGACTACAAATTCTGGCCTGCTGTCGGGCGCATTGACAACGTCTATGGCGACCGTAATCTGGTTTGCACGTGCGCGGGGATGGAAAATTATTCTTAACCACGGATGAACACGGATTGACACTGATTCAAACCTTCTCCGCCTCGAACGGGGAGAAGGTGGCCGCAGGACGGATGAGGTGTCGAATCCAACGCAAAACCGCCAGCCACAAAGTTTTAACCGGCTCACATAAAGCCGATGCTGACCATGTTGCGCGTTCCCACAAAATAGTTGCCAACAGCCCAGAACGCCAAGAAATGCCTGGCGTATTTTTTGCTGCGCATCGTTCACAAAACTGGTAGAATCAATTCGACTTTGACATGAAAATCACCGAAGCCTTGCTCGCGGAACATGTGGTGTTTCACAACATCTTTGACTACATCGAACGCGTCCTGCCGGATGTCAAAACGCTCGCAGAGGTAAAGTCGCTGGCGGAATTGATGGAAAGCCTGTTGCTCGCCCACGGCAAGGCCGAGGAAGAGCTGGTGTTCGCTCCGCTGGATCATTGTCTGGAACAGATCGGCCAGCGCGACACTTTTGAAAACGAGCATCACGAAATCGATGCCAGCCTGTTGAGGGTGAGGAGTGCCAAGCGGCTTGCCGAGGCCCGACATCTGTTGTCCGTGGCGGTGCTGGCATCGCGCAAACACTTTGACCACGAGGAACGCATTGCCTTTCCCCTTGCCGAGAAAGTCATGAAACGTGAAACCCTGACGGAACTGGGCAAGACCTGGATGAAACAAAGGGAAGCAAAGCTGGTCTGAATTCCAACTCAAGCTGCTGCGGAAGGAAATGCGGAAATTTATATTTGTGTTTTAGCTCGCCCTCACCTTTTTTCCTCTCCCCCAGGAGAGGAAAGTGCCTTTGGCCGATTCTGGTTTTGCGGATAGCGGGCCAATCCAGTCGCGCGAATTTTCAAGGGGATGGCGAACGATTCTCCTTCTCCGTGTGGAGAAAGCTGAGTTGAGGGAGGACATTGGATCAAATTTCCCGCGCGCTGGCATGCCTTTTCATTTTCTTTGATTGCGCCACTCGCTCAATTTCTTGCGCACCTCTATAGCTGCGGAATCTTTAATATTCTCGAAAATTTGCAGCGCGTCCTCGGCATGGACGATGGCCTGCGCATGGTCTCTCAACAGAGAGTAAGCAATGGCGAGATTGAACAATGCTCGACCTTCCCCCCGGCGGTCATTGGCCTCTTGTGCTAGTGCTAAGTCAGCTTCAAAGCGGGTGATGCGATCTTGGTCTGCCGTGACCATTGCGCTTAAGAAAGTTCTCATAGAGATTTTAGAAAGCGCTTCACCACCATGCTTGTTTTTCAGAACTTCAGATTCAACGGCAGGCCAGTCAGCGAGAAGCGTCTTTAGTGCAGACTGAAATTTCTCGTCGTCTTCGATCTGACTGACAGTTTCGAGACGCTCGCGGATGGGGGCGAGGTCGGCATGAATCCCGGTGGCGAAAGTGGTGACGTCTGAAGCGTGTGCTTTGCCATCACAAAACCGCCACGCGAGGTCGTGTAGGCGGTAGCGGTCGGAGATTGGATTCCATTCCACCAAATTTGCATTGACGAGTTCTTGCATCGCGCCCCTATAGATACTATCTGCGGACGCTGAAGCCTCAGTCATCGGTTTCGTTTTGTTACCGTACATTTCCGCAATTTCCCACACAGCCGTTGCAGAGCGGATATCAAAACTGCCAGCGAAGACAGCCAGTTGATACCAACATTTGCGAAGGAACTCATTCAAGTATTGGTAGCTAATCTCGAATGCGGCATCCACAGCATCAAGTTTTTTCCGACCATTTCGAAAATCATCAAGAATTTGTTTTGGTTCGCTGATATTGTGAGATTTTATGGCGCCAGCAAAAATTTTTAGCGCGAGCGGCAGATGGCCGCAAAGTTTTGCCGCTTGCTCTTCATATCCTTTTAATCTTGGTGCAATCCTGATGAGTAATTCCTGTGACGCATCGGGCTGTAGGCAGTTGAGCCTGTATGGAGTTAACTCATCCATGAAAAGCTGCTGTCTCGAGGTGACGAGCAATAAACAATTGGGCGGCGGCAGCAGGGGGTGGATTTGTTCGGCATCGACGGCGTTGTCCAGAAAAAGGAGAACACGTCCGCCTTCATGTAGGATGGAGCGATAAAGGCTTTCGATTTCTTGGTCTTTCAACTTTTGCAACTCCTCGTGAGGATTGAAACTATGAATGACCGTCTCCATTACTTCGCGTGGGGTGGCAGGCTTTTGATGACGGTCAGCACCGCGCAAGTCGAGATGGAGTTGCGCGTCTGAGTAGTCCTTTTCCAATTGATATGCGAGTTCAGTGGCGAGCGCGGATTTGCCGACGCCAGGCGCGCCATGAACCACAAGCCATTTGGTCGCATCTTGATTGCTGGCTGGTATGAATAGCTTCATCAACCCTTTGAGTTCAACATCGCGTCCAGTGAAATTTGCAGGTCGTGAGAAAGTTGAGTGAGGCGGTGGACTTTTATGATCAGCAGGAGCTTCGTAATGATGATGAATTTCATTCGTGGTGGCGGAATCCGTAGCGGTAGGAGCGACAAACGGCGGTGCGTTCTCACCTTCGGCACTAAATTCAGCCAATGGGACTTTAACTTTGAATCTTCCCCGGTGGCGAAATACCGCGAAGAAAGCGAGGATGACAAGAGAGGCGATTCCAAGAGCAACAAGGATTGCGGTTGTTTTGTCCATAACTCTCGTGGTTTTAACTCACGCCAGCTTCCTCGCAATCTCTTCGTCCAGAATTTCGCGGATAGTGAGCGGGATGATGATTTTGCCGCTGTATTTCATTTTGCGCGGCGCGGTTTTTTTACAGCCGATGCAACTTTGTAAGATGGTGGTTCTTCCCGAAAAATTCCGCCATCTTCGACCCAATCCAGATTTCGACCAATGAGTAATTCTGTCATTTCGGTATGGTGGGTATTTTTCATCGGCACTGATTTTGTCTCGAAGCCATGCTGCTTCGCGAGCGTATGAACTTCATCGGCATTATCGTAAGTCATCAGAAAATCGCCGCGCAATTTTTCGCAAAAAGAAAACAACCGTTCGTGGTCAATTTCTGAATGTGCGTAAAGACGTGAACCGGCGCGTTTGCCACCGGCGGTGTATGGTGGATCAATGAAGAATACGGCTTCGCGTTCTTTTTGAAAGCGAGCAAGGACTTCGAACGCGTCGCCATGAATAAATTCAAGGCGGCTGGCAATGAGTTCGATATTTGTAATCCGTTTGGCAATGGTTTGTGGATACCAACGAGATAAAATCCCTTTCCCATTTTCACCGTTTTTCAAGACGCCTGCGCCTTCGGCAAGAATTCCACCATGCGCCGTTCGGTTTTTCAAAATGGTTTGAAAAGCAATTTCTCGACGAGATTTTGCAGGTCTGGCCAATTCCGCTTTTGCAGATTCAGGTGTTAGGTCAAATGCCAGCAAACGCTTTGCAAGCCAATGCGCTTCACCGCCAAGAATCGTTTCCCAAACGGTCGCAATTTGCTCATCCAGTTCCACCATTACAACTTTATCGGCCAGCGATTCAAATGCGGCGGTCAGGCTGATAATTCCGCCACCAGCAAAAGGTTCTACAAGGACTTGCGGCTCATGCCGAAGGCTGAACATCCAGCGACGGAACAACGGCACGAGCCAAGTTTTTCCACCCGGATAACGAAACGGGCTGCGTTGCGGTACGGAAGCCACATTCACCGGCCTGTCACGCTCAACGATATCTGGTAGTAAAAATGTTTGCGAGACGCTCATTTGCCAAAAGGATTTTCAATCGTACGATTCGTTGGCGGCGTTTCCAGCTTTTCGTCAACTTTTTCCTGCAAATGACAAATAAAATCTTCCATCTTTCCTGGACGAGATTTTGTTATCTGGTTCAACGCCGGTTCAAAACGTGTATAAACAATCCGCTCTCGAAATAATTCATAATGCGCGCCTGCGCTTGTGGGCTGCTTTAAATCATAAACCATCCAAGCGATGTCTGCTTTTTCTTTTGGAACTTCAGGCAGCTTTGGCAATGTGCCGAAAAATCCTTTGTTGAGGGCAACAGCAGTCTTTTTGTTCCAAGCGTTGATGATTCCACCTTTGAAAATCAGTTGTGGAGCAAGTCTCTTTCGAGATGAAGAAAGATAATCTGGCCGGGGATAATTTGGCTCTTCCGCCCAATCCATTTTGCAATTTCTGGTCGGAGATTCCATGTAATGCTCGAATGGATTTCGGACATTGCCCGAAATATAAACTGCTTGAACCTCCAGCGCACCAAAATCATAAACCTTGCCGGATTTATCATAAGCGCAGAGAACGACATCAATGTTGCCAGCAGATTCTCCTTTTGCGTCCTTCAAACGAACTTCCGTTAGTGTTGTCCACATTGCACCGGCAGGGAAAAAGAAATCTGCTGCGTCATCTGCAATTATCCATTCCTGGCGAAAACGAACGGGGCAAGTAATAACCACTTCGCCGTCATGGAAAACACTACAAACACCAAGTGGGTCTTGCGCTTTGTCTTTCGTACAATTGGGAACTTTATTGTTAAACGGACAAAGACGTTTTGTTCTATGACGGTTCGCTGTTGCGCTCATGTCCGTTGCCACAAAACCAAAAATTTCTGCGAGTGGATGTTTCATTTGTCGTTTAATTTTAGTCGCAGTGGTTGGTTTGTCATCAGAAGCTTTCTTGGCCATGTGTGGAGATTAGACAAGCGTTGCTGTTCCGTCAATTCAACGGCTTTGCCGGTCGTGTCCGCAAAACCAGCAGCGCACCGAGCGCAAACAACACGGCGCTGTAACTGAAAGCCACCGTTGTGCCAAAAGCCGTCCACAGCGCACCGACCACGATGCTCGACAAGAAGTCGCCAACGCCGTTCACGGTCGCCAGCACACCGAACGCCATGCCGTGATGTTCTTCACCCACCAATTCCGCGCAGAACGAGTCTTCCAGCGTTTCCGCAATCGCCACATGGACGCCACTTAAAACAAAAATGATGCCGAGCAGCCCGATTGTCATCGGCGCGGCCACAATCAACAAAGCCATCACCGCCGCCAGAGCGTAACCGAACGCGAGCACGAACTGTTTTTTGAAATGGTCCGCGAGCCAGCCCGCCACGTAGGCGAACCCGGCGTAAAATATGTTCCGCAACACGTAAAATCCGACCGCGACGCTGGCCGCCCTGGCCATGCCCAGCTCCGGCGCGAGCTTTTGCGTCGCCAGCAAAATCAACAGCGTGGGAGCAAAGTCGCCCGCACCGAAAATTCCGACGGCGACGAGAAACTTCCGGTAAGGCTGCGACAGCAAACGCAGCCGCGCGCCAAACGAAATGTGCGACACCGGTTTGCGCTCCTTTTCCCGAACGAAAAGGGCGATCACTCCAGCGGCGCAAACTCCGGGAATGAGCGTCAGCAGAAAAATGTGGCGGTAGTTGTGTTGCAGCGCGGCAAGCAAAACAAAAGCCGTGGCCGGGCCGACAATCGCGCCGATGGTGTCCATCATTCGTTCGAAGCCGAAGGCGCGACCATAGGTTTCGCGCGTGACGGCGGCGGCAAGCAACGCCTTGCGCACGGGCGAGCGCACGCCGCGTCCAAGCCACGCGAGCGACCGCGAAATCAGGATGTGCCAGGCCGCCGTCGCCAGTCCAAAAGACGCTGTGCCGAGCGCGGTGACGAGATAGCCGATGACGGCGATGGGTTTGCGGCGTTGCAGTTTGTCTGTGTAATAACCCGAAGCCATTTTGGCGAAGCTCGACAGACCATCGGAGAAACCTTCAATCAGTCCGAGCCACGCCGCCGCCGCGCCCATGGAAGCGAGGAACGCAGGCAGAACCGTCGTGGCAATTTCATGCGACCAATCGCTGAACAGCGACGCCAGCCCGATGCCGAGGACGGTGCGGTTGAGCCAGCGTTGCGGTTGCTTTTCTGCGGTCGGAGCGTTCACAAATCAATTGAACAACAAAGAAACGCAGTGATTACGCGGCCAACTGCGGAAGTTGACGTTCGATTTCCTCGATCCAATCGTTGCCGGGAAGCGCATAGGGACGGAACGTTTCAATGCTGCCTTCGCGATCGTTGTAAAGGAGCGCACGATGGAGTCCGAGTGTGCTGGCGTTCGGAGCGTCAATCAGACTGGCGGAATCGCTGGCGCTCATCTGGAAAAGCACGCGCATCTCGAATTCACTCGTCAATTTCCGGCCCAGAAAACGGTTCGCGTTGTTGTAGGTGTCGCAGGTGGCGATGACATGGAATCCGCAGCCCGGCCCTTCGCTGATAAGATTTTGCAGCACGGCGGCGGGTTGCGCGGCTTTGGAATCGTCGGCGGAAAAACCAAATTCGTCCTCCTGCCGGAGTTTTTTGAAATTCTGCAGACCGTGAATGAACAAAAATGTCTCCGGCACCTTGGAGGACCGCTCCTTGCCGGCCCGGTTTTTCAATTCCTGCGCCAGGCCGCCCATTGTTTCCGCGAGTTCACCGGGTCTCACCTGGATAATTTCGTGCGGGATGGCACGGATGACGCGCTCCAAAAACTCGCGCTGCGGGAAATTGGGCGGCGTGCTGTCGAGCATGATAAATCTCACGGTCCCTTTCGGGTACTGCGCGGCCAGCGACACAAGCGCAACGGACAAAATTGTCAACGCGGGTTCCTCGCTTTGGCCGATAATCAGAAGGTTGCTGCCGCTTTGTCGCCGGAAAGCCGCTTCGGTGGGTCCCTTGATCGAGTTCGGCGCGCCCAGCCAGATGCGCGCTTGCGCCGGCGGCTTGACGGATTTCATTTGAAGCTGTTCGCTCAGCAAGGCGTTTTCCCGCACATCCGCCGGCGCATTGCCTTCAAACACAAACGGCCTTCCATACTGGCCCGTGCCTTGGTCGGCGCGCTCGCGGATTTTTTTAAGGAAATGGTCGCGCACATCTTCAGGCTGCCACACAGTCTGGAACGGACTGTTGCCATCAATGGAACCCGAAGCATCGTTGTAAATGCCTTCACCGGGGCGCGACAGCAGGCGCGGAGCGGGGTTGTCCTGATCCATGATCAAATAAGCATCCGCCTCATTGCACATGAGCGCGATACGGATGACCATCTGGCCGATGGTGGCGCGGGCCAGGGTGTAAGCGCCGCCGAGCGTCTGCGAACCCAGCAGAACGTGAATGCCAAAGGCGCGGCCCTGCCGGACAATGCGGTCGAGCAAAACAGCGGCGCCCTGCGAGACGCGGTCTTCCTCCACAAAATACTCCTGGAATTCATCAATGATCAGCAACGACCGCGGCATCGGCCCGGTTCCGCCCGCCCTTTTGTAACCGGCGATGTCCTGCACGCCCAATTGGCGGAACAAGTCGCCGCGACGGCGCAACTCCGCGTCCACGCGCTCCAGCACACTCAAGCCGAACTCGCGGTCGCTTTCGATGGCGACCACTTTCGCATGAGGCAGCCTGCGGTTGGCGTAACACTTGAACTCCACGCCTTTCTTGAAATCCACGAGATAAAACTCGACCTGTTCCGGACTGCACCAGAGCGCGAGGTTGGTGATGATGACGTGGAACAAGGTGGATTTGCCGGAACCGGTCTTGCCGGCAATCAGCGCGTGCTGGCGCGTGCCCTTGCCGATTTCAAGATACTGCAGCTTGGTCGCGCCGGTGCGGCCAATCGGGACGCGCAGTTCATCCGTCGTTTCGACCGTCCAGAGTTGGGACGGCTGGGGCGCGACCTGCTCGAACGGCACCTCGACACGATTTGAATCCCTGCCACTTTCGCCCACGCGATGCAGAAATTCCGTGACGAACTCCGGCGGCGGCGGGGCATCGAGCGTCAAGTGCGTTCCGTCGAGCGGATTGCCTTGTAATTTGAAACCGGTATCGGTTCGGACGAGGCAAATGCTGTTTTTTCGAAGTTCATCGGCGACGAAACCCTGCGGCAGGGCATTCCGGCGATCCCAATGAATCAACGTGAACACGCCGCAGCGGGCGCCGCTGGCAGCGATGTTGATGAGCCGCCGGCCGGCCGTTTCGCTGAAGTTCACCGGGAAATCGGCGATGACGAGGAAGTGATATTTCTCCGCAATCGCGCCGGCCTGGGCGTTGTATTCGGCAATCGTTTCATACTCGTTGCGGAGATACATTTGAATGACCTTTTCCATGTGTTCATTCAACTCCGCGAGCTTTTCTTCGAGTTGATTCGTCTGTGTCCAGATGCGGCTGTTGATGTGGCTCTCCTCGTAATCAGCCAGGTGCATGAGGCCGGCGAAATTCTGGCCGAGGCCAACGGGATCAAAAATCGTGAAATTCAGCTTGCCCGGCGGATGGGCCGAGAGAAGGCGGAAAATGATATTGTTGATCGCGGCAATCGCTTCGTCACCGCCGGACTTTGTCGTTTCAAAAAGGATTGAGCCTTGTTCCGGACACTTGAGCAGCAGAGGAACGGAAAAATTGGCCGGGAACGGAAAAACCAAACGTTTGTCTTTTGGCGCAGTCTCGGCGAGCCTGGCAATGTCCACGGTCATGCTCGCGAATTTCGCCGCGTTTTTGAATTCTTCCGGGAACGTCCGGCTTCTCCAAACCGGCTGTTGCCATTCCGGGAAAAGCTCCTCTGCCGCAGTGCTGGCTGCGCGCAGGGTTTCATGAATCGGCCGGATGCAATTCCCCCAATCCGCCTGGAGCGCCTGCCAGCGGGACTGCTGCTCCGCGTTCAGTTTCGACATTTTCGCCTCGTGAGCATCGGCAATCTGTCCGGCGCGCATGTCCCCTTCCTGTCTCAGGCTCGCGATATTGTTCTTATGGTCGCGTTCAACTTGGTTCAACCCCGCGCGGAGAAGCTGTTCATTTTTTTGCAAAACACCAAAGGCCTTTTCATCAACCGCCTCCGCCCGGAGGGCGCGTGTGTCCAAGGCCCGTTTGGTTGTCTGCTTCCACTGTTGATTGAGGTTGCGGGTGGTGTTTTCGAATTTGGCCCTGATTTGTTCCTGCTCCTGCAGACACCGCGACTCGGCTTTTTCGAGACAAGCATCATGCAACCGTCTTGCCTTTGCCAGGTCGCGTGCAATCGCGCCGGCAGTCGGGCCGGCCTGGCGTTTCCCAAACTGGTAAATTACCAGCACTGCTGCAAAAAGAGCAGCCAGCGCCATGTCCATTCCGCGATGAGGGATGAAATTCAAGCCGGGGCGACTAAAGACGACGGATGAAGCGATAAAAAACAGCAGTAGTACGATGAACAGCAACCAGATCGGGAAAAATCTGAAAATCCGCGGCAAAAGAAATTTTTTGAAACTGCCCAGCTTTTCACGAATGGGATCAGGTAAACGGCGGAGTTCCTCCAGCAATTGATATTCGTCCGGGGATAAATCTGGTTCAGGCCATCGCCGGCGCGGAGAAATCATCCTGCGGAATTTGCCACAGCCGCGGAAAGCACTTTTGACCTCTTTCTCCAACGGTTCAAAAGCCCCGCGGCTTTCAGCCAGTTTCGTGTTGAAATCCTCCCAAGTCACGGCGGCGTTTGCCAATTCCGCGTCGCGGTCGCGCTCCGCCTGTGTCAAGTTTTCCCGAATTCTCCGTTCGAAACCGCCGATGCCCTCCCGAATTTGTTTGCAGGCCGCAGTGTGTGCCTGATTGATCCGAGTCTTCCGGCTTTCAAATTTGGAGCGCCACTTGTCCTTTTCCGCCTCAAAGGCGGCTTCCGCACCAGCAAGGCTCTCGGTCAGCCACGACGCATGTTTCTCCCTGGCTGATTCAAAGGCCTTGGTTTCGGCGGCAAACCTGGCTCGGAACTCGTCGTTAAGTTTCCCCTCCCTGGCGGCAAAATCCTGAATGGCACTTTTGAGCCGATCCAAAAGTGCAAGCGTTGCATTGACTCCCAAGTGGCTACTCACAATCTTTCCTGACTTTGTCCAAAACTTCGTTCAATCGTTCGATCGCCGTGACGGTCCTGTCCACATTAACAAGGAGTTCGGCAATATATCGCCGCTCGAACTCCCGGGTTTTGGCGTCCCACCAGTGATTCTTGGTCTCATCCCATTGGACTGCAAGTTCCTTCGTTAGCGCCACCAGCCGGTTTTTGGTTCCGCTCAAGTTCATGGCTGCTTTTTCTTTCCCGCGTTTGCCCCGATTTTCGTTTTAACCGGAGCGGCTGAAGTTCCCGGCCGGGCAACGTTGGCATAGGCTTCCAGCGTCCTCACCACTTGGGAAAGATAAGCCACTGCGCGAGCCATGTCCCCGGTCAGAAACCACTGCAATTGGGTCACTTGTTTTAAAAGCGGATCCGTGCGGTTTTCCAGTTCCCGGTCCCATTTTTTCAGGATAGCCATTTTGGCCTTGGCCTCCCGGTCTGCGCGCTCCGTCCGTTGCACCATCATCAGGTGCAGCGTCGTGGATTCTTGAAATTGGGAAAGTCGGGCGCTGGACAAGTCAGCCCGGGCTTTCTCCAGTGTTTGGCTCCGCCGACGCGCCTCGGCTTTCCAGTACCGACGCCGGTCGGTCTGCACCCAGCCCTTGGCGCGGACCACCTCGTCGCACACTTCCTCCAAAATAACGCGAGCCCGGCTTTGGAATACAATCAAGCCGGCCCGGAAAGATTCCACGGCTTCAACAGAAGTGACATGGGCGCGATCAGCCATGAACAGTCAGTGTTGGTGCAGATATTCCTCGATGCGCTGGGCTTTTCTTAACAAGTAAGGCGTGTGTTCCTTGGACAACTCGACAAACTTCTTCAACGCTTTCATCGTCAGTTTAAATTCCTCGGCGAATTTCTCATGCTCCTGGTCCTGCCAGGTGTCCCCCAGCGCAATGAAACGGGCTTGGAGCAGGATCAGCCGGTTTTCCAAGTCGGTGTTGAACCGTTGCAGTTCGTCGGCGAATCGCCGCACCTTTTCGGGATCCATGATTGCTTGCGACATATTTTCACTATTCGTTGGGTTTCTTTACGCCCCGCCCAATTGGCGGCTCGCCGGCGAAAACCTACCACAACCGCCATCCGCCGCCAATCATTCCGAGGTCCGCCTGCCGTATGGGAGCGGAGTGTTTGCCGCGAAAAAGCGGGTAAACTCCATTGCCGGTGCCAATTTTGCAACCGGGATAAAAACCTAGCAATGCAAAACAGATGTGGTGATCCTTTCCCGGCTATTTGGGAAGTGATTTGAAGGAGCGAAGAAGCTGCTCCTGAAGGGGTGTAAGGGGAGCATTGGTCATGGTTGGCAGGGTGACGAACCCGGTTTTCCTCTGGCTGTCATTCCAAAGTTTGTCAAGCGAGGCGATGCGTTCACTGGTGGCGGGATGGCTGCGGAACATTTCAGGGATGATGGTGGTGGCTTCGCCCTCCGTCTGAAGTTGAAAAAAATCGGCCAGACCACGCGGGTCAATGTTTGCCGCCATCAGGTAGTGCCAGCCAATTGTGTCGGCGTCATGTTCCATGCCGCGCGAATACTGCTGACGCACCAGCAGTTGGGAGCCGGCGCTGATGCCTGACAATACTCCCTGCTGGTCACTGACAAACAGTCGCAGGATATAATAAGGTCCGCCGCTGGCGATGAGCTTTCGCAGGCCATGCCGTTGCGTGACATGGGCCATTTCGTGCGCGAGCACGCCGGCCAGTTCCTCCGGTTTCTGGACGCGGTCCAGCAAGCCGGTGAAGACGAAGATCCTCCCGCCCGGCAGGGCAAAGGCATTGACCACAGGCCGGTCAATGAGGGCGGCGCGAAATTGATAATGACGCTCCGCTGGCGGCAGGGCGGCAGCAAGGCGCGCCACCAACTGGGTGACAACGGCAATGCGAACATCATTGGTGTCTGTGACGAACAATTTCGGATGTTCGGCGATAACCTTGTCCGTCAGGTGTTCCTCCCACGCAACGGAGGCGTGATTAACCAGGGAATTGGCGGCGGCCTCTACCAGCGACCACCCGATGAAAAAAACCCCGGCAAAACCAACCAAAAATATCAGCGCGTATTTGAGACTGCGATTCCCTTCGCGCCGCGCGCGTAATGCCCGCGCCTGGGCGCGGAGGTGCGTCTGCCGGAGGAGAAAATTGTCATTCAGAATCCGCTCATCCGCAGATTCAATCCACCAGCCGGTCCCGGCATCGTGAAAAACCAGGTTGCCGACGGAGTTTTGGTCGAGGATCAAACGGGACAAAGGCAGTTCCAAGGTGCCGGACGCGTGTTCAAATTGGAGGTTGCCCAACGTGAACCGGAAGCAACCGGGAATCGCCTGATCTTCTTCGCCGTTCCGGAAGGCGAATCCGTCGTAATTGACCGGCAGTACGCTCACAGTGTGAGCCGTCTAACAAAGGCACCGCCCATTGTCAAAATGAATTGACCGCAACGGTTTGGTTCCTTAACCTTGTCTTGAAAGTCGAAGGCCAACCATTAGATAAATTTAATCCGCTGGATTTATGGTGCGCCTGCACATGGAAGGGAGTCCGCACGGTTTGCAGGAGATCCTGCTCAAACCGGGATTGAACCGGCTGGGACGGATCGCGGACAACGATTTTCAAATCAGCGACGATTCCGTTTCCAGCCATCATTGCCAGATTGAACTGAAGGACGGTGTCATCACCGTGTGGGATCTGAACTCCACCAACGGAACCTTTCTCGACGGACAGCCCATTCAACAGGCGACGCTTCATCCCGGGCAGGTGCTTTGTCTGGGGACTGTCAAGATGGTTTGTCAGAGTGACCCCATCAGGCAGCCGGTGCGGATTTCCGTGGAAACGCCGCCAGCCGCGCGTGAAGGTTCCAAGACGGCCGATCCAGTCGAAACTCCTGCCGCAAACAATGCCGCGGTCTGTGTCCAACATCCTGAAGCTACAGCCAAATGGACTTGTATCCGTTGTGGAACAATGCTCTGTGCGGCTTGCGTCAAGACAACTCGCAGCGGCATGAAGTTTTTCCAAAATTGCCCCAAATGCGGCGGTAGTTGTGTGAGCGTTGCCGAATACACCCACCTTATGACCCCGGCCCCCACCAATTTCTTTGCCCTTTGGCGGGAGGCATTTTCCTATCCGGTCAAAAAGGATGGGGTGATCCTGCTGGTTTGCGGCACGGTGGTCTTTGCCTTTCTAAATGGCGCGCTCGGGGTTTTATCTACGGTCGTCAAGTATTTTGGGGTTCTAGGAATCTCTTTCTGGCTCGGCTTCTCCCTCTGCGTCATCATGAGTGTCGGTTATCTGTTTGCGTTCATGCAGAACATTGTCCAGTCCTCTTCCCACGGCGAGGAGAAAATGCCCGATTGGCCGGAGATATCGGGTTTTTGGGACGATCTGGTGATTCCCTTTTTCCGGTTTGGTTTTATCTGGGTCCTCTGCCTTGGCCCCGGCATCGTGGTCATGTTGCTGGCATCCCCGACGGCGGGCGTGCCGCTGTTGTTGCTGGGACTGTTCTGCCTGCCCATGGCCATTTTGACCGTGTGCCTCGCCGACAGCATTGCCGGCTTGAATCCAATCGTTATTTTTTCCAGCATCGGAAAGGTTCTGCTGCCCTATCTGACTATTTGTGGGATATTCCTCGTGATCATTGCCTTGATGCACGGCAGCCAGATGTTGCTTGAATTAACTGGTATCCCCATCTTGCCAACCGTCATCAGCACTTTCATCAGCCTCTACGGGATCACCGTTGAGATGCGCCTGTTGGGACTTCTTTATTATACCAATAAGGCGAGACTCGCATGGTTTGATTGAACTCGGATACGTTGGCGGAGAAAATGTAAAGTGGAGCTGGCAATGCTTCCTTGACTCGCCGCGTTCCACTTTTATCATGCCCGTTCAATTTTATGCCAAAAATTCAAAACATACTGGCGCGCGAAATCCTCGATTCGCGCGGTAACCCAACGGTGGAAGTGGATGTGACATTGTGCTGCGGCGCGTTCGGGCGCGCAGCCGTGCCCAGCGGCGCCAGCACCGGCGAAAATGAAGCTGTCGAACTCCGTGATGGCGATAAGAAACGTTATCTCGGCAAGGGCGTGCAGAAGGCCGTCAAAAATGTCACCGACGTCATTGCGCCCAAACTCATCGGCCTCGACCCATTCGATCAACTGACGGTTGACAGCACAATGCTCAAGCTCGATGGCACGGAAACGAAATCCAAACTCGGCGCGAATGCGATTCTTGCCGTGTCGCTGGCAACCGCGAAAGCCGCTGCCGCCTCGTTGAACCTGCCATTGTTCAAATATCTCGGCGGGCCGGATGCCAAAGTGTTGCCCGCGCCGATGTCCAACGTCATCAATGGCGGCGCGCATTCGGATGCCCCGATTGATTTCCAGGAATTCATGATCATGCCGCTGGGCTTTTCCAGCTTCGGCGAAGCCTTGCGCGCCAACGTGGAAACATTTCATGCGTTGAAATCCGTGTTGAAGAAAAAAGGATTTTCGACGGCGGTTGGCGACGAAGGCGGTTTCGCGCCCAAACTCGGCAGTGTGGAAGAAGCCTTGGAAACCATCATTCAAGCCATCAAGGATGCAGGTTACAAACCGGGCAAAGACATCTGGCTCGCGCTTGACCCGGCAGCGTCCGAGTTTTACAGCGGCAACGCCAAATATACCTTCAAGAAAAGCACCGGTAAAACCGTCAGCGGCGACGAACTCGTTGATTTTTACGCCAAATTGGTTGCGAAATATCCCATCGTAAGTCTCGAAGACGGCTGCGCGGAAAATGATTGGGTGACGTGGAAAAAACTCACCGACAAGATCGGCGACAAAATCCAGCTCGTCGGCGACGACAATTTTGTCACAAACATGAAGTTCCTGCGGAAGGGAATTGACATGGGCGTGGCCAATTCGATTCTCATCAAATTGAACCAGATCGGCTCGCTCACCGAGACGCTCGACTGCATCGAACTGGCCAAAACTCACGCTTACACCGCCGTCATTTCGCATCGCTCCGGCGAGACCGAGGACGCGACCATCGCCGACGTTGCCGTGGCGACCAATTGCGGCCAGATCAAGACCGGTTCGTTGAGCCGCTCGGATCGTCTGGCGAAATACAATCAACTCCTGCGTATCGCACAATTGCTCGGTAAAAACGCGGTTTACGCCGGTACCAGCGCGCTGCCGAAGGGGCGGTAACAATTGAAGGCAGGGCCGGCTTGGCGAGGCGTCCCTACCAACAAATTCCAAAACCGGAAGTCGTAAAACCGGCTTCCGGCGGCTTCTGTTTGCAGCTACTGCATCGCGTCCATTCCCGGATTTTCTCCCAGTCATTTCCGACCATCCCGAAAGATAATACTTGCCTTTTGAAATACATTGGGCTAATCAGGACATCAAATTGAAAGGCAAACTATGAAAAAATTACTAACTATTGCAGCACTCGTCATCGGCGTGGCAGGCGTCAGCGCCCAAGAAGCCGGGTTTCAGCTCTCACTGACCCCGGACATAGCCATCCATCCCAAGACAACGACCATTCGTGGTGTGTCCTTGGACATCTGGGGTGAAAACCCGCAGCACAGTTTTAACTTTGGTTTTGTCAACGGCAGTACGGGGAAAAGCTCCGGTTTCAGTTGGGCACTCATTTTCAATTATGATGACTCCTACACCGGCGTTCAATGGGGACTCGTCAACATCAGCTACAAAAGCTTTATCGGGTGGGAGGACGGTTGGGTCAATTATTCCCAAGGATACTTCAAGGGCTTTCAGTCCGGGCTGGTGAACATTTCGCAGGAAGCCCATGGTTTCCAGTTGGGTGTTGTGAACTACACTGAAAGTCTCAATGGCTTGCAGATCGGCGTGATAAACATAATCAAAGACAATCCGTGGTTCACCGGATTCCCGGACAAACTGGCCACCGGATTCCCCATTATCAACTGGTCGTTCTGACGGACACGGGCGAAGGATCCTTACCAGCAAATTCAAAACCGGAAGTCGGGAAACCGGCTTCCGGTTTTTTTCGGTTTCGGAGGGCGGAGCGCTGTGACGCCCTGAACACAAAATGGTTGGGGTCTCGCGGAGCTCGACCCTCCGATTTTTAATAACCCTGTCTTGCCAGCCAATAAACAATCACCATCAGCGCAATGCAGGCCAGCGACATCAACAACGCGCTGCCAATGAAAAATGATACCGCAGCCATCGCAAGACCGCCGATCAATGGTCCCATCGCCTTTTGTCGCCAGCCATAGACCAGATAACCAGAGGCTATCGCACCCCAAATGACTGACGCCCATAGATAATGTTCGTTGAGCAAGTCCACAGTGTTGCACTATGCCGCAGCTTCAGGCGTTATGCCAGCGTTTCAAGCCATGAAACTGTTGTTTTGGGCACGCGATGTGCTAGCTTTTCCTTGTGAGCCGGTTCTTTAAGCCCAACCTTAATTTCCGCGGCCGCATGGCGCGCGGCGTCATCGGCACGCTGTGTCTTGTTGCCGGGATTGTCATTGCCGGAGACTATTCATTGTGGGGGCTGATTTTTGTGGCGGCGGGATTGTTCGCTATTTTTGAAGCTGCGCGTGGTTGGTGCATAGCCCGAGCCTGCGGCATCAGAACCAAGCTCTGATTCGTGAAATTCATTTCTCTTGCACTGGCTTTCCTTATCCTGTGCGCATGAATTTGTTGCCGTTTGGGGAATTGCCCGCACACAAGCCGCGAAAATTCGTTCCGCCAACCGTTGATTTGGGCGACTGGCCGCAAATCGCGCCGCTGTTCGATCAACTGGAAGCGCGCGCGGCCAGTTGCAAAACGCCTGCCGAACTTGAACGCTGGCTGCTCGATTGGAGCGAACTTTCTGCCGCGCTCGACGAGGAATCATCCCGCCGCTACATCGCGATGACGTGCCACACGGACAATCCGGACGCGGAAAAGGCGTATCTGCACTTCGTCGAAAACGTCGAGCCGCAACTCAAACCGCGCCAGTTCGCGCTTGAAAAAATTTACATCCGCCGGAGGGGCGAGTTACACGAGCCCCAAACTTTATCTCCCAAAAATAATGGGACTCGCATAGCTCGTCCCTCCGAAGCGAGGTATGCGGTTTTTGACCGCGATGTGAAAAACCACGTTGAACTGTTCCGTCCCGAAAACGTTCCGTTGGAGACCGGGGAGGCCAGGCTCTGCCAGCAATACCAAAAATTAAGCGGCTCGCTCACCGTGAATTTTCGCGGCGAGGAAAAGACGCTCGTGCAAATGGGTCGCCATCTCGAAGAACCCGACCGCGCGCTGCGGCAGGAGGCATGGGAACTTGTGGCCAAACGCCGTTTGCAGGAAGCGGAAAAGTTCGATGACATTTTCGACCAAATGCTGAAGCTCCGCGCGCAAATCGCGGAGAACGCCGGGTTTGAAAATTATCGCGATTACGCATTCCGCCGGCTGGGCCGGTTCGATTACACATCGGAGGATTGCACACAATTTCACGACGCAGTGGAAAAACACGTCATGCCCATCGAACGCGAATTGCAGGGTGAACGGCGAAGGCAACTGAAACTCGAAAAACTGCGTCCGTGGGATTTGGCCGTTGATCCGCTGAATCGTCCGCCGTTGAAGCCGTTTACCGAGGTCGGGCAGATGGTTTCGCGCACGCAGAAAATTTTCAATCAACTGGATGGCGAACTCGCCAGTGGTTTTCAGAGAATGCAGGATTTGCGGTTGCTCGACCTCGACAACCGCAAGGGCAAGGCGCCGGGCGGTTATCAATCCACGCTCGCCGAGTCGCGCCTGCCGTTCATTTTCATGAACGCCATCGGTTTGCAGCGCGACGTGGAAACGATTTTGCACGAGGCCGGCCATGCGTTTCATGCGCTGGCCACGCGTGATGAAGACTTTTACGCGTATCGCAGCGCGCCGATTGAATTTTGCGAAGTCGCCTCGATGAGCATGGAACTGCTCGG
>Ga0187873_1001113_pt1 | contig 23588 bp, 24 predicted proteins | sample June2016WEW_16_1_2_FD_133012 | JGI IMG/M metagenome (GOLD analysis project Ga0187873, IMG submission 133012) | Peatland microbial communities from SPRUCE experiment site at the Marcell Experimental Forest, Minnesota, USA - June2016WEW_16_100 | ecosystem: Environmental > Terrestrial > Soil >...
CGAAGGCGAATTCGACGCCGGCGACGTCGTGCGGATTTGCGATTTGGACGGAACGGAATTCGCGCGCGGCATTGCGAAGTTCAGCGCCGCCGAAGTGCGCGGCAGAAAACTGGCGCGCGTCGAAATCGTGCACCGCGATGATTTGGTGATTTTGTGAAGCCGTTTTAACCACGGATGGACACAGATAAACACGGATTAAAAATTGGTAGGGCGGGCTGTCCCTAGCCCGCCGCCCAACCACATGCAAATCACGGCGCGCACGGAGTGACGCGCCCTACCGGCATCCGTGTCCATCCGTGTTTATCCGTGGTTAAGATTTAATGAAACGCAAAGCTGCAATTGAAGATTTGTTGAAGGTCATGGCCACGCTGCGCTCGCCGCGCGGCTGTCCATGGGACCGCCAGCAAAGCCACATGTCGCTGCGCCGCCACGCCATCGAGGAGGTCTATGAATTGATTGATGCCATCGAGGCCGGCGACGATCACGAAATGGCCGAGGAACTCGGCGATTTGCTCCTGCAGATCGTTTTCCATTGCCAGCTGGCGAACGAACGCGGCGCATTCGATTTTGAAAAAGTCTGCCGGTTGATTGTGGAAAAACTGGTGCGCCGTCATCCGCATGTTTTCGGCAAAACAAAAGTCAAAAGCGTGGATGAAGTCTGGGCGAACTGGGAAAAAATCAAACACGCCGAAAAACATGGAACGAAACACGCGCGGCCTTCCGTGTTCGACGGGATTCCGAAACACCTGCCCGCGCTGCTCCGCGCCGAAAAGCTCGTCAAAAAAGCGCGCAAGGTCCTGGCGGACAGCCACCGCCCAAAACGGCGACTGACGAAAACAGCTCTGGCCAATGAACTTTTCGATCTGGCGGAACAGGCGCAGCGCAACGGCTGGTCGGCGGAGGAACTTCTGTGCGCGGGAATCAAAAGGCGCGAGCGCGCCTTCCGACGGCTGGAAAAACTGTGAACCACCAAGACACGAAGAACACAAAGAAGAAAACAAAACTTGGTGTCCTTAGTGCCTTCGTGGTTAAAAATCCTTTGTCCCTTAGTGCCTTCGTGGTTAAACCGGTTTACCAACACTTGACAGGTCCGGCAACTCGCGCGATTTTCCGGTGTTGAACTGAAAGAGGTGCTGATTTTATGAAAACTCGAAGCTTTCAAAGTCTGGTTCTGACAATCACCGCCGTCGTAGCAGTTTCACTTCTGGCAGGAAACGCCGTGGCGCAGGATTCCTCCACTGCCACAACCGCAGCGACAACCACGCCCGCCGCTGCTCAACCGGCAGCCACCACTCCGGTCGCCCAACCGGCAGCCGCCAGTCAGGCCGTGCCGCAATTATCCTACGGCGTGGTGCAAATCATGCAACTTTCGCAGGCGAAAGTCGGCGACAGCACCATCATTGCTTACATCCGAAATTCGGGAAACAACTACGGTCTGGACACGGCCCAAATCATTTATTTGAAGCAGCAAGGTGTTTCCTCCGATGTCATCGACACCATGCTCAACCAACGCACGCAGACGGCGCAGACCACCGCACAGACCGCAACATCACAGCCGGCCAGCACGGACACTTCCAGCGCCCAAACTGCGACCGTCGTCGCGCAACCCTCGGTTTCTTATGTCCAAACGGCTCCGCCTCAGACGGTCTATGTCATTCCCGATACGCAGACGTATGATTACAACGCCTATTACTACCAACCATATTACTATCCTTACTACGGCTGCTACGGCTGGCCTTATCCGGCGGTGTCGTTCTCGTTTGGCTGGGGTGGTTATTATGGCGGCGGCTATCGTGGCGGCTGGCATGGCGGTGGCGGCGGGCACGGTGGGGGCGGGCATCACCATTGATTCGATAATCCGCCAACTTTGCTAATTACCACGAAAGAGGTTTTTGGAAAATAATCCGCGAAAATTCATTGTTCAATTCGGTTTGGACCTAAAGCCGGTAGCGGTTTAGCTCTTCTTTGCGCCGTCCAAGGTTGACGTTTGGAAATACGCGTCCACGCAACCATCAGGATACCGAGGCCAAACATCGCCGTGACCGAAGGTTCGGGTATCAACGTCGACAGGGGTTGGCCGTCCGATCCCGCGTTGTAGATGCTTGCTAATTCCTGAGAACTTAACGCCCGCGTCCAAATGGCCAGGTCATCTATCTCGCCATCCCAATTGCCCTGCCCGGAAGCGGTGTCCGATGGATCATCACCGATATTCAGTTGTGTCGAGGAAGCCAACAGTTGTCCGCGATAGTGAAAATCCCCGAAGGCAATTCCGTCTTGCATGAAAGTGACGGTGTCGGTCTGGCTGTCGGCCACAAAAGCCACGAAGTGCCACTGGCTGGTGGTCAAGGTTGCCGAAGACACACCGTAGTCTATGTTAATGCCGCCTGAAACATGGGCATCGGCGGTATACAAACTCATACTGGGCGTGCCTTCAAACGTGGCATAGTTGAACGCGCCCCAATAGCCGTTCCAATTGCACGCCACGGTTGCCCAGCGCGGTGTCGAGTTGGCCCAGACCCAGGCGGTCAAGGTCATGGAAGTCGTCGGCATGGCAAAATTTGGCACGTTGACATATTCATGAGCGCTCGGTCCGCCAAATTGCAACGCGCCACCGATTTGGCCGGAAGTCCAATTCCCTTGCCCGTTGGGAAAGTTGACCAGCGTTCCATTGTAGCCGTGACCGCTGGAGTCGTGCAGGATGCCCCCACTCGTTTCGTCAAAAGTCCAGTAGCCGTCCAGACCATTGGCGAGACCGGTTGCGTCATCAGCGGAAATAGGGCCGGCCGTCAGGCAAACAAAGGCGGTGATGATCCCCCAAGTGGATAAAGTTTTCATAAAAAAGATGGGCTGAAAGTTGGATGTTTGCGATGTTCAGGTTGTCATGCCACGAGAGCGTGCAGGATTTGTTGCACGGCCAGCTTTGTCGGCACCTTGAGCCCAACCCACCAAGGTGACTTAAAGCCTTCCGATCAATTTCGACTCTATAACCGCCTCCATCCAATTCAAGCGTTTGTTATTCACATTGTTATTCACATCCAAACTGGCACGGCGGCGGCGGCGGGCATCACCACTAAAACGATTGGGTGAGGCGTCCGCGGACGGCTGGGCCAGCCGTCCCTACCAAACCAATGGGCATCTCGGCGAGATGCCCCTACCACAGAAAATGAATTCACAAACGAGGACGTTTATGCTTTCACCCGCGAGTTGTAAAAACTTCATCCCGACAACCCCGATAAACGGCATCGGGGCAGGTCGCCACGTCAAAGACAAGATTCGCCAGCAGCTTCAGGTCTTGCGAGATACCGGATTGCTGCTACACGTCGAGCGTGGTTGCTGGCGTCTGCCGTGAAGTCTTCTGTGTGGTGTCAGGCAAGTTAATCCTGGCTCTGACTTTTCGCGCTTTGTTTCTGAAGCTGCTTGGCCCATTTCTCTTTATCTTTCTCCCTCTTAATCAGCCAAACGCAGAGGGCGAAAATCAGAAACGTCCCGAATATGCCAATCTGTATCAGAATATCGCTCATCTCAAATCATGGCGAAGGCCGGCGCGGGGTCAGGCGGCTTCGGGTTTAAAGGATGGTCTCCAGTGTCTCCACCACTGTCCTTACACAACCCGTGCAGGTCTTGTTCAAAAGATCGTTCTCCTTGAAATAGCGCTGTCCTTCGGTCGTGTTCAGGTCGCAACCCTGCAGCAGTGTGCGACAGAGGCACGTGCCGTGCTTGGATTCAAATCGGGACATCAACTCCCGCACTTTCCCGTACGTTGTTTCCGTGGGCACCCGGTCCTGCCCCTCGCCGCGTCCGTGCTTGAGCCCGATGGTGAGTATGCCCCCGGCGACCGCTCCGCAGACTTCCTGCTTCCTCGCCATTCCCGCTCCAAACCCGCAGGCGAGTCGGAGTGCCATGTCCTTGTCGAAACCAAGATCGTCACAGAATGAGAAGAGCACCGCTTGGGCGCAATTGTACCCAGCTAGGAATTTCTGCAGGGCAATGTCGCTTCTGGTTTTCATATGTTTCCTGACGCCTTCGCTCTTTGGCGCCTTTGCGTTAAAGTTTCCCAGCAACTTCAGGTGCAGGGGGCGTTCTGTCCAAAGGTTCCATCCGCCCGCCGGTGCAGAATCACGTGGTTCCCATCCGGGTCGAGTATCTCGATAGCCTGGCAGCACCCGTAATCCTGAGGTTCCTTCACAATCCGAACGCCCTGCCGCTTCAGCTCTTCGTATGCCGCATGAATATCCTCAACCGCCAGGGCGATGCGCCCGCCGGTAACCGGTTCGGGCAGCTTTTCTCCTCCCTTGAGGGAGAGCGTGAGGGTCCCGCAGTTGAACTCCGCCCATTGCCACTCTTCACTGTAGACCTCCTGCGGCAGACCCAGAACCTCGCGGTAGAATTTTGCCGCCCGCGCCAGGTCGGATACCGGATACATGACGAAGTCGGTGCCGCGGATTTTCATTGGTGATGCCCGGTCGGTTGTTCAACCGCAAAAGCGCGGTTTGATTGGTTCACGCAACCGACGCTATGAGCCGGTTCCCTTCTTGTCCAACAGATTTTAGACACGGATTTCACGAATGATCACGAATTCAATTCGCAGTTGCCGGCGTCTGCCGTGATCACCACAGATGAATAATAATGTTATTCTCGACTTCGGACACGCCGGGTGCAGACCGGGCAGCGCGCTCGGCTTCCTCACGCTCTAAGCAACTGCCAAGAGTGCCACGGAGCACCACTTTGCTTCCGGAAGTCTCCACCGTGATTTTCCCGGCGTCGAGCAGTGCGTGCCGCTCAAAGGCTGCTTTAATTGCCGTGTTTACGTCCGAGGGGGTCGGTTGCTTCGGTTTAATGATGATTAAATTGTTTATCCCTTTAACCCCAGTCAAATGCTGCACCACTTCTTCAGCGGCGTACTTCTGGTGCGCCCATTCGACAACGCCCTTCAAAGTAAGCCAGCCATCGCGGACTGTTACCGTGACGGCACCGACCGGAACTGTGGTGTCCCAGTCTATCGATTTGGTTGCGGCAGCAGCAATCTCGTCGTCGGTGCGGCGGGAGGAAGCAGGCAGATGAACGGCAATTTCATTCGCCACACCCTTCACCCCGGCAACCCGTTTGGCCGCGTGCGCCGCCGCCTCTTTCGCGGCATAACTGCTCACCGAGCCATTGAGCAATACACCCCCTTGCTTCACCAAGACACCAATGTCCGCGGCGTTGATGCTTGGCTCGTATGCGAGTTCAGCTAATATGTCCTTTTTCAATTCTAGGTCAGTTTTCATAAACCGGTTCTTTCATTCGTTGATGGTTGCTCTGCTCGCGACACAAATCGCCAAAAAACGGGTCGGTTCTTGATATTGACACAAATGGATATCAATTCAAGGGCCAGCAATCGCGCATCGGCAAAACGGCGTTCACGAATGAAGATCCCGCAATGCGGGACCTTTGACGGCGAATTGGAAAAACTGCATCCTGATAACTCCGATAGTCATCGCGAGCAGGCCGGCACGTAAAGGATAAGATATAAGATTCGCCAACAGCTACAAGTTCTCCGCGACCGCAATTTGCTTTTGCACATTGGTCGTAGCGAATGGCGATTGCCGTGACCCTCAACTCTCAACCTTCAACCACTTTGCGGTCGCTGGCGTCTGTCGTGAATTTCATTTGTCCTTGACCGGTTTGAGTGCCGGTCTGAACCTTCTTTCATTATGAAAGTGCTTCGCTGCTTGGCCATCGCCGTGCTGGGTTTGCCGCTTATACAATTCGCCGATCAACCACGACCTTCCGCAGCGGCGGGCGGAGACGATTTTGTGGTGCCGAAGCTTTATGCCCGCTCATTTCGGGGCAAACATGCACCTTACTTTGTCGTGGAAAAATGGCTTACGCCGGCACCCGACACCAAGGGCAAATTCATTTTGATTGATTTTTGGGCCACGTGGTGCGGTCCCTGCCGCCGTTCAATTCCTGACCTCAACAAGTTTTACGCCAAATACGGCGACCGCATGGCCGTCATCGGTGTGAGCGACGAATCGGAAGCGGACGTTCGAAAAATGACCTCACCACAAATCAATTATGCCGTTGCCATTGACACCCAGAAACGCATGATGCGCACCCTGGCGATTACGGGGATTCCCCATAGCATCTTGATCGATCCCAAAGGCATTGTTCGTTACGAGGGCATGCCCCAATATCTCGACGATCAAATACTCAAAAAGCTTTTGGATAAATATAAATGAGAATCGCGGATGTTGGCTCCCGCGAATTGTGGTCGCCAATTATCACGAATTCAATTCGCGACGGTTCGCGTAATTAGCGTCAGACCCTTTGCGCCTTTGCGTTAAATCCGTCCGCACGCCTTGCAACGTGAGTTGATTGTTGCCGGGGTTCCGATTCGGTTTGACAGATCTGAAAATATGGCAGTTAATCGTATCCTAAACCAACTACCACCACATGAAAATCAAATCCATCAACAGGGAGCTCTGTGGTGAACATAGTATTGCCATGACCACAGACCCGAAATTGAGCGGGCAGGTCTTTGAGAAGTTTCGGCAGATGTTGGAGACTGACGAGCAACTGGGTCATTATCATCCAGCCTTTGTCAGGGACGGGATGCTCATTTTTAGTCCTTCAACCTTCCCGCCCGGTTTTCGTGAAAACGTGGAACGCCTTTTGAGCAACGCAGAGTCATACTTGAAACATGCTGATGTGATGCGCCAACAGAAGTCCGACCGTGAGCACACCGAAAAAGAACAGGCGATACAGGCGGCCGCCAAAGCCCTGGGCGTGCCGATTGAGTGAGCCGCCGGTTTCGTCCGGTTGCGAAGGGTTTTAATGATGATTTTCCCTTTCGTGTGCTTTGCGTTCTTCGCGTTCTTCGCGCGAAATTCCCATTCATCAGCGAAAATTTGCGAAATCTGCGGATAAAAAACCGCGTCTCCGCGTCTTTGTGTCTTTGTGGTGAAATAATTCCGTTTAAAACAGAAATGGGATGAGGGCTTTGGTGCGTGATTTGTAAGCGGGATAGGTTTCGGGAAAGTGTTTGGTGAGCAAGACTTCTTCCTGACGCAGTCTTTGCCAGTAAATAAGGAAACAAATTACCAGTGCCAGAAACGGGGTGGCCCGGCCACTGATGATTGCCGTGCCGAGTATCATGAGGAGGACGCCCGTGTAAATCGGGTGGCGCACGAAACGATACGGCCCGCGTTCAATCAGCTCGTGGTTTTCCCTAAAGGTGGGGAACCCGCTCCAATTACCTCCCAAAACGGTCCGCGCCCAGAGAGCGATGATTAACCCAGTCAACACAATGACATCACTTATGATGCGAAGCGCGAGTGTATCCGGCAAAAAGCGTGTGTTCAGCCTGAGCAAGCCGGGTTTGAGCGAGTTGATGCCGACAAGGAACAAAAAAAATATTATCAAGAGGCAAATCGTGGCCAAGTGGCTGCCGCGGCTTGGACGTTCTTTGGCGGCTTTGACTGAAAAGGCCGAAACAATCCAAAAAAGAACGAAGATTAACCAGCAGAGTGCTACAAATTGTATGGTCATGCTCGTGGCTGGTTATTTTTCATGGCGGGGTTTGAATTGTCGAGCGCATTGGCGTCTGCTGTGAATTATATATAGACGCGAATTCCGCGAATTTCCATGAATTAAAAACGGCACCCGATTCTGAAAAAATTGGCGCAAATTCGTGTAATTAGCGTCAACCTCTTGCGTTCTTCGCGTTCTTCGCGCGAAATTCCCATTCATCAGCGAAATCTGCGGATAAGCCGTTCCGCATTCCAAGTGTTTACGTGATTTTTATTTAAGGCTGGCCAGCAGCGTTTCGAGTTCCTGCCGGCGCGGTTCCAGACCTTTCCGCACGGCGAACTGGTTCAACCAGTAAACACCCCAGAAAACCAACCCACAGAACAACGTGCAGCCCGTCATGAAGATGAATACGCGCGACCCGCCATCGCGCATCGCCCAGGTTTGAGAACCAATCGCCGCCGCCGAGCCAACCATGACCGGCAGCAAATACCACCAAAGCACATTTTTCAGCAGCCGAATCTGGTGGTTGATCTGAAGCAGCGATGCCTCGATGCAGGAGCGGAGCGGGTCATTCGTGACGGGCTGTTTCTTGCGCTGAAGCCAGCGGTCCACCAGCATGAAAAGGCCCACGCCAAAACAGCCGAGGGACAGCAGATACAGGGACCATTCCCGGTCGCGGATGGCCCAATGCAAAAACAGGCAGGCCATGATGGCCGCCACGCCCACCTCCCGCACATCGCGCCAGAATATCGTCGCCCGGAAATGCTGCTGGTTGTGCCGGACTTCCTTCAACAGCACGTCGGCGTCGATCGTCATTTTCGCGCTGGCGTCCTGCGATTGCCACGCCTTTTGCAATGCTTCAAAGTTCATCGGTTGCTCCTTTCAGTAAATCCGCCAGTTGTTTGCGGATGCGATTCAGTTTCACGCCAATGTAATTTTCGGAAATGCCGAGCACCTCGGCCATTTCCTGATAGCTCAAGCCGTCGAGGTGCATGAGCGCCAACGAGGCATCCACTTTGGGCAGTTGGCGGATGGCGGCGTAAAGCCGTTCCACAATTTCCTGTTCCGACAGCGAATCCACATGGCTCGGCTGTGCCTGGGGCGATGTGTCCAATTTTAAAAATATTTCATGCTTCTTTCGCCACCGCCGCTCCCCACGTCGCCAGGCCAGCGCGGTGTTGAAAGCCACACGATAAATCCAGGTGGTTTCCTTTGCCTCCCCGCGAAAGGCTGGGATGGATGACCAGATTTGCAGGAGAATGTCCTGAAGCAAATCGTCCTGGTCTTGTGGTGCCGTTGCGCAGCCACGAACCACTTTCAACATCAGTCCCAGATGCTCATCCAGCCATCGCCGGAACAGGGTTTCCTGTTCCTGGGCATTCATGGAATGGGTCTGCATTCAGTTAAATAGTGACCGAACCCCGCCCTTTCTTACAAAGAAAATGCACTTTCAACTTTTGTCGCCCGGCAGTATCAGTCCAAAGACCGGCGGTCACGCACCGGCAAGCAAAGGCTCGCGAGGGTCGGGCGAACGGGCACGAGCGCAGATGGCGCAGAAAAATCAATCTGCGAAAATTTGGAGGCAGAACGCCTAGATACGGCGCTTGGGTTTGGTGATGGCGATGACCAGTCCGATCCAGAGCAACAAGACCAGCGTGAGTGAGGGAATGAGCCACATGGGATACAGATGGTGCATTTCAGCAACGCTGACTTCATACCGTGACGCCAGCCACACATCCAGGCGCCAGTTCAACATCAGCACAATCACGCCAAAAGCCGAAGTCAGACACTTTATACCTCCCCGCATTGCCGCCACTCCGGCACTCCGGTTATGGAACTGGAAGAAATGACAAACGCTGAACACCACCATCGCCCCGGCAAGGATTCCGACCGATAACAAGTCTTGCGCCCGCCACGCCAGTGTGATCAGCCACAAAAAAAACGTCAGATACAAGCCAGCAACCACGATAATGCGCGTCCCCCACGTCAGTGGCGTTCCAGATGTCTGCAAAATCCCGACTTCTTCCTCGCTCTGTCGGCGGCTGGCCAGGATCTGCCGAAACATTACGATGATCAGCGTGGTGATGATGATGAAGTAGAACCACCAAAAACCCGCCATCACGACAAAAAACGTCCAGTGACTCCATTCCCAATGTTTACTCAAAGCCCCCAGAGCAAGTTGTCCCGGCACACACCATGCCAGCGCGAAAATCCATATACTCCAAAGTGCGATTTTTTTGGCCCGCCGTTCGCGAGCGGTCGGAGCGGACCGAACAACCAGCCAACCCGCCACAATGCCAGAAAGGATCCCGATCATCGGCACCAGCCACGCGACCAGAAAACCCGACTTGGCCGCCGCCGCGCCTTTGCCCGCCAAGCCGACACCAACCGCCGCCGGGGCGGCAGGCAATGCCGCAAGCACCGCGCTGGCAAACGCCTGGCCCGGGGCCGTCCGGCTCAGGGCGCTTTCCACGAACGTCTGCACTTCCTCCTGCAACATTTTGCGCCCGCGCGACAGCCGTTGCTTGACGGCGTCTTCGGACAATTCCAGTTCCACCGCCACGTGTTCGATGGACTGGTGTTCGCGATAGAACAGGATGAGCGGTTCGCGATAGATTTCGGGCATTCTTTCCAGCGACCGCCACAAAATCGCCTCTTCCTCCCGGCTGATGGCTTGTTCCGATGGCAGCGCTTCCTGCGCCGGTAAATCGTGCACGGCTTCCAATAGCTCGGCATCATGCGCCGGCTCGCGGCCCTCCCGCTTCAGGCTTTTGTGAATCCGGTTGCGGACGATGCCGCACAACCAGGCGCGAAGTTTCTCCGGTTCGCGCAGGAACCGGAGGTGTTTCCACGCGGTGATAAACGTTTCCTGGGCCACATCCTCGCTCTGGCCGAGATGGCCGATACGGCTGTAAGCCAGCGAACAAATCAATATCTGATAGCGCGAGACAATCCGGCTGAAGGCGTCCCGGTCGCCACCCAGGGTGCGTGAGACCAGTTCCGCATCGCTATATTCCGTTGCTGCCATGGTTTCATTTGTAATCATACTGCTAAAGATGTCCCTCGCGAAGCCAAAGAGGTGACAAGAAACTTTCGTTTGGTTTCAAGGTTTTGTCCCTTTTTCACTCGGTTTCAAGGTTTTGTCTTCGCGTTTTGGTGTCCTGGCGGTAATTCGCTCGAATTTCCATTGAGGACCAGCTAGGATGATTCCCATGTTTCTGGCCACGTCGAACAAGGCAAAACGGTTGCTGCACTTGAGTTACATCCAGCATATAAAACCGGAGGAGCTTAAGCGCGGCTTGGAGGACATGAAAACGTTGTTGGTTGATTTGCCGCCGGGCTTCCGCCTGCTGGTGGACTTGGGCCGGTTGGAGTCCACGGATCCCGCCTGCACGCCGGAGATAGGCCGGATCATGGAATTGCTTGACCGAAGCGGTGTGGGCATGGTGGTGCGCGTCATTCCCGATTCGAACAAGGACATCGGGCTGAATATCCTTTCGCTCTTCCATTACCCGCATCATCCACAGGTGGTCACTTGCAAGAACATGGCGGAGGCGATCAAAAAACTTTCGCTCTAAAGCGGGATGAAATTCCCATTCATCAGCGAAGCCGGTAGGTGATGCGCGCTTTGGTCAAATCGTAAGGCGACATTTCCATTCGCACGCGGTCGCCGACGGTCAGGCGCACAAAATGTTTGCGCATTTTGCCGGACATGTGAGCCAGAACTTCGTGCTGGTTATCCAACGTGACGCGAAACATGGTGCCGGGCAGAACGGTCCGGACCGTTCCTTCAAGTTCAATCGGCTGTTCGCTGCTCATAAAAAAACCAGTGAAAGCGCCGCCCGCTTCCGCCGGCGAAACGAAACTTCAAATGATTATCGCGAAAAACCCGGGCGCGGCCCGCCGCCCGAACGGTTGCCGCCGCCACTGCGTTCTTCACGCGGACGGGCTTCATTCACCGTAAGGACGCGGCCATGCAGCTCTTTGTTGACCAAACCTTCAAGAGCGGCTTTCGCGCCTTCTTCCGCCGCCATGGTGACGAAGGCGAACCCGCGCGAACGACCCGTGGAACGGTCGGTCATCAGATTGACTTCGTTGACCGGGCCAAACCCGGCGAACAAATCCCGAAGATCCTTTTCGGCGGTGTCAAAGGAGAGATTCCCGACGTATAACTTTGTGTTCATTATGACTTGTCTCTGGACTTGTTTGCTCTTCCTGACTGTTCCCGACTGCCGGGTTTCAAATCATCATTGAACCGAGTTCACCTGAAGATTCACCATGCCTTGAAAATAGGGCAATCAAATCCAAGAGTGCGGGTGCAGGCTATAATCAGAACCGGGGAACGCAAGAAATTTTTACGGCTTTTGCCCGGGGAAAATCTCAACGCATCATCCGCGTTTGGAACCGGTGTTCAAACCTGAAAACGCGCCTGCCTTTCCCGTTCAGCGCGTTGGAAGTTTGAGTTCCAGGCCAATTTCCCCAAATCCGGCGTTGACAGGCCGGCGCAATCCTGTTCTTATCACACCCCTTTTGCGGGGAATTTTATGTACGCCGTATTGGAAACCGGAAGCAAACAGTATCGCGTCGCCGCGGGCGACACGTTGGAAATCGAGCGTCTGGCCGTCGAGGCCGGCAAGCCGGTCACGTTTGACCGCGTGTTGCTGGTCAATCGCGATGGCAAGGTCGCCGTGGGCGCGCCCACGGTCAGTGGCGCGAGCGTCGTGGCCGATGTGGTGGAACACAAGCGCGGCGAGAAAAAGCTCACGTTCAAAATGAAACGCCGCAAAGGTTATCACAAAACCATCGGTCATCGTCAGGAATTGACGGTGGTCAAAATCAAGGAAATCAAAGCGTAATTCAAAGGACGCTCTCAACTCTCAACTTTCAACCCTCAACTTTTTATGGCACACAAGAAAGGTCAAGGCAGCGTCCGCAACGGCCGCGACAGCGTCAGCAAACGGCTCGGCGTGAAGGAATTTGGCGGTGAATTCGTCACCGCCGGCAGCATCATCGTCCGGCAGCGCGGCACGAAGTTCGAAGCGGGCCAAAATGTCGGCACGGGCCGCGATTGGACGCTCTTCGCGCTTATAGACGGCAATGTGAAGTTCGACAAAAACGGACGGCGCGTGAATGTGAAGGCCGGACCCACCGCGAAGAATTAAACGGCGCGAACGAATTTCAGGCGGGGCTTCTGCCTCGCCTTTTTTGCTTTAGGAATCAGGAAAGCAGGAACAGAGGAATAAAAAAATTCCTGAATTCATCTTTTCCTTATAGGGTTTTCCCATGTTTGTTGACGAAATAAAAATTTATGCGAGGGCGGGACACGGCGGCAAAGGCTGTGTCGCGTTCCAGCGCGAGAAGTTTCGTCCCAAAGGCGGACCGAGCGGCGGCAACGGCGGGCACGGCGGCAGCGTGATTTTGCAGGCCGACCACGACCTCAACAATCTCATCGCGCAGTATTATCAGCCGCGCCTCATCGCCGAGGTCGGCCAGTCCGGCCTCGGCAAAGGCATGGACGGCCACGCCGGCAAAGACCTCATCGTAAAAGTGCCCTGCGGCACGCTCGTCTGGCGGCTTGCCGGCGGCGGCCGGCCGGTCGAAAAGGAAAATATCGAGGACGAGGACGGAAAACCAACTTTCAAAACCAGCGCCGGCAAACGACCGTTGTTTCGGCGCGCCGGGAATGAAACTGCGCTCGAAATCGATTTGAGCAAGGACGTCGCCACGCGTCCCGGCGCACACGCCAAAGGCGAATTGGTCGCCGACCTTACCGAACACGGAAAACAATTCGTGCTGTGCAAGGGCGGCCGCGGCGGATTGGGCAACCGGAATTTTGCGACTGCCGCGCGCCAGACGCCGCGTTTCGCGCAGCCGGGCGAGCCGGGCGAGGAAGGCGATTTTCTTTTCGAGTTGCGTATCATGGCCGAAGTCGGGCTGACCGGCTATCCGAACGCGGGCAAATCCACGCTGCTCACGGCCATTTCCAAGGCGCGCCCGAAAATTGCGCCGTATCCGTTCACGACGTTGCACCCGCAAATCGGCATCGTGGAATATGCCGACTTCCATCGGCTCACGGTTTGCGACGTGCCGGGGTTGATTGAAGGCGCCCACCAAAATGTCGGCCTCGGCCACGAATTTCTGCGCCACATCGAGCGCTGCAAAATTCTCGTGTTGCTGCTCGACATGGCCGGCACGGACAACCGCGCGCCGTGGGACGATTACAAGCAATTGCTGAATGAACTGAAGCTTTACGACCCTGCGTTGCTCGACAAGCCGCGCCTTGTCGTGGCAAACAAAATGGACGAGCCGGCCGCCGTAAAAAAATTGAAACAGTTCAAAAAGAAAATTCGCAAAGTATCACCAATGCCCATTTCCGCCGCGTTTGATCAAGGCGTGGAAAAATTCAAAAAAACCATCCGCGAAGCGGTGAAGGAAACGTCTTCAATGTAGGACAGGCTTCCAGCCTGTCTCTAAACTTACTTTGTCTGTTTCTTTCCGAACGAACTTCATTGTAGTGGAACAAGCTGGACAATAGGCAAACTTTTGAAGATGGAGACAGGCGAGACGCCTGTCCTACTTCTCGATTTCAAAAAACCGCATGACGCTGTCGCCGTGCTTGAGCAGCTTCACTTCGCGCCACGGTCCGATGATTTCCAGCGTGTCGCGTTTGGTGTGGCCCAGAATGAATCGTCCTCCCGGCGCAAGGAGCTTCGGCAGGTTCGCGTCATCGAGCAATTGCTGCGCGAATGAAGTCGAGCGGCGACCGATGTTTTTTTCTCCGTAAGGCGGGTCGGCCAGAATCAAATCAAATTGCGATCCGGTCTGGGCGAGTTGCGCGAGCGCGGTGAAAACGTCCTGCGTTCGCACCTGTAAATTTGCGCCCGGCAACGCCGCCGCATTTTGCTGGATGAACCCGGCGTGCTTGTGCGATTTTTCGATGCACAGCGCCGATGCCGCGCCCCGGCTCAAACATTCAAGGCTCAACGCGCCGGTGCCGGCGAACAGCTCCAGCACGCGCGCACCGACGACCCGCACGCCGAGACTGTTGAAGACCGCCTGTTTGACGAGATCGGGTGTGGGACGAACTCCCAAACCTTTCGGCGTTTTCAAAATCCGTCGCGCCGCCTTGCCGCCGGTGATGCGCATGGGGAATTTTAACCACGGATGGACACGAATTAAACCCTAATTTCGGAGGGACGAGCTCTGCGAGTCCCATTCTTAAAATAATGAAATTGGGGACTCGTGTAACTCATCCTTCCGATCTCAATCATCTGAAGATTTCAGCGAAGAATTGCTTCATGGCCTCCCACGAACGTTTGTCCGCCTTTTCGTTGTAGGCCGCGCCTTTGGAATTATCATTGCCTGCCATGGGTTGGGTAAAGGAATGAACCGCGCCGCCGTATTGTATGAGTTGCCAATCCACGCCGCCCTTGCGCATTTCGTTTTCAAAAGCGGCGATGTCTTGTGGCGATGAAAAGGGATCATCCGCACCGTGGCATACCAGAACCCTGCATTTGATGTTTTTGCCGTCCGCCGGGTCCGGCGCATCCAATCCGCCGTGAAAACTCACCACGCCCGCGATGTCCGCGCCGCTGCGCGCCAGTTCCAGCACCGTCGTGCCGCCAAAACAATAGCCGACGGCCGCGATGCGCTTGGGATCAACCTGCGGTTGTTGCCGTAGCGCATCCAGACCGGCGCTGACGCGGGCGCGCAAAAGCTGGCGATCGTTTTTGTATTTGCCCGCCTGCGCACCGGCTTCCGCCGTGTTTTGCGGGTGGACACCCTTGCCGTAGATGTCCGCGCAAAACGCGATGTAGCCAAGTTGTGCGAGCATTTCGGCGCGGTGTTTTTCGTAATCGGTGAAGCCGAGCCATTGATGCACGACGAGGACACCGGGTCGCATGCCCTTGAAAGCATCATCGTAGGCGACAAATCCTTCGAGCGTCGTATCACCTTGTTGATATTCGACAGTCTTGGTCTGGATGCCGGCGTGAACGGAAGTAGTGAGTATTGTCATCATGACAGCCAAAAGAAATTTTCCCATGGCCTTATTATATTCATTTCGGTTCAAATTGCCAATGATCTGACAGATGCCATATCCGGCAGACTTCCTGTCTCACCACCAGACCCGCATCACCAAGTCAATTAGCCTTTGCGCGTTTCAACTTTCCGCGCCGTACCAATGCGGTATATTGTCCGCATGTTTCGGACGCAGGATTTGCACGTCAAAGAAATCGTCCGGCTGCTGACGCCGCGCGAGTTGAAGGCGCAGTTGCCGGCAACCGGCGCGGCCAACGCCACCGTGGCGCGCAGCCGCGAACGGATTGTTCGCATTTTGCGACAGGAAGACCCGCGCCTGCTCGTCGTCATCGGACCGTGCTCAATCCACGACGAAAAAAGCGCTCTGGATTACGCGACGCGGCTCAACACTCTGCGCAAGGAATTTGCAAACCGCATGGAAATCGTCATGCGCGTCTATTTTGAGAAACCGCGCACGTCCGTCGGCTGGAAAGGGTTGATCAACGACCCGCGCCTCGACGGTTCGCAGGACATCGAGACAGGTTTGAAAATTGCGCGGCGGCTGCTGCTCGAAATAACCGGCATGGGGCTGCCGGCGGCGACTGAATTTCTCGATCCGATTGTGCCGCAATACATCGCCGACCTCGTGACGTGGGCGGCGATTGGCGCGCGCACGACGGAATCGCAGACACACCGCGAGATGGCCAGCGGCCTCTCGATGCCGGTCGGCCTGAAGAACAACACCGACGGCAGCCTGCAATCGGCAATTGACGCGATGGGCGCCGCCCGGCATCCGCACAGCTTTCTGGGCATCAACGAAGACGGCGTCACCGCCATCGTGCGCACGACGGGCAATCCGCACACGCATATCGTGTTGCGCGGCGGACGCACGCAGACGAATTACGACGCCAAAAGCATTCGCAAGGCGGAGAAAAAATTGAAATCGGAAAAATTGCAGCCGGTGCTGATGGTGGACTGCAGTCACGCGAATTCAGGGAAACAACACGCGCGACAGGAAGACGTGTGGCGCAGCGTGATTCAGCAGCGCGTCGAAGGCACGCACTCGTTGATTGGTATGATGGTCGAGAGCAACATCAACGAAGGCAACCAGCCGATTCCTAAAAATCTCGCCGACTTGCGTTACGGCGTGTCGTTGACAGACTCTTGTATTAGCTGGGAAACCACCGAACGGCTGTTGCGTTGGGGCTATGAAAAGCTGGCAAAGGCGATGCCAAAAGCGGTGGCGGCGGTTTGAGAGTCCAATTGCCATGAGAATTCAACCGGAACGTCTGCCTTTGGCACAAACTTGGCACGCTTTTTAAGAATGGTTTGGCAACTATTTGTTAAGATGCAACCCCTGCCTATTTCAGTGAACTTGCTTGCTTCTTCTGCAAAAGACAGCGGCTCACCAGCTGTGCAATTACAGCTACTGATGTTTGAACCGCGACGGCTATGTAAATCCAAAGCACTTCCTCTGACCAAGGTTCTTTGCCGTGGTAAATCACAGGAACGATGTAGAGGAAGTAGGCAAGCATATTGCCAATCGTGATTCCGGCAAACCGAACTACCAAGCCCTTCCAAAGGGGCGAGGTCGTCGACATGCTCTTTATGAGGACAATTTCGGCCAACATCGGCACGAGCCACATTTTATTTAGGAGAAGGCGATAGAACAGAATAGCCAGTCCGAAGACTGCGAGTGTATAAATACCAAACCAGATAATGGCCAGCCCCAAACTTTTAGGGGATTGGTGGGCTGGACTGTTTTGGGAAGTCACCGGATTCATTCGCACCTCCTTTGTTTGCATCGTAGGAATTTACAGGTTTCCAATTGTCATTGAAGTTGACGCCCGCTGCTTTTATTCCAGCAGCAGCCACGTCATCACAGTTTTGACTACAAATGTTGTAACTCTTGTTGAAATACTTCCTGACCGCATCAACTGCTTTCCGATCAGCGGCATTATCTGTGTTCCATCGTTCGTATTTCGTGTAGCGTGAGAGACCACTATCTTTACGAGCGTCGTCGAAGCTCTTAAAACTGCGATAGTCGAGGTTGTCGGCGGTGTTGCCACCGTATGGATTCATCATGCATTTACCAGGACCGAAAGAGAAATAATACCAGCCGTTTTTGTCATTGCCAATTAAGGTGGCCGCATGGCCAGCACCGCCGACCGCATTCGGGTCGAGCAGATAAACCACATCGCGTCCAAATGGATCAATTGCGTTAAGCGGATTGTTTTTAACGTAGTTGTAGAGATTGATTCCCCCTCGTTCCCCGATGCGGTCTTGATTTGACCACCGCTGCAAATTCGGATCATAGAATCTGTAAAGGTAGTAATATAGTCCAGAGTTCGCATCATACTCCTTGCTAGAGAATCTGTATTTATTCGCATCGGCCATTGTTCCCCATTTGCCAATCAGCTTTCCAAATGGATCATACAGATACCGCGCTATCATGTATTGGTTGGCATCCATCAAAGATGTGATGTTCCCATTACCATCAGCATGATAGAACGTCGAGCCATTGCCATCCGCTCGGGCAAGCAACCCACCGATGCCGCCCGCACCTTGCAGTGAACCAGAAAGGTCCAGACCGCGCGTGTAAGTGACTTGCGCCACATTGTTGCCGTCCCATTCCTGAATCACCACATTGCCATCGTAGATGAAGCGTACTTCATTAGTAAGCAACCACACTCCGCTTTGCCAAATGCATTGTCGTGTGATGCGGCGGCGGTTCAACCCGTCATAGACATAATCTTCCCGCCATTGCCCGGCCATCGTCACATTCGTTAACTGATTCTCGGCGTCATAGGCGTAAATAGTGGGACTCGCGGAGCTCGCCCCTCCGAGGTTGGTTAGATTCCCGTTTGCATCGAATTGCATCGTCACGCTCTGCGGCAGGTTCACTGTCAGGCTGTTCGTCACGCTTGCTGTTCCGTAATAGTTACTGGCAACATTTGTGAAATTATTTTGTCCATCGTTCAGTGTGAATCCGTTGCTGCTGGCAAACGTGAAGTCCGCATACGTCAACGCCGGTTGCCCGTTCACCGTCACACTCGAAGCTGGCAAGGGCGTGTTTCCGCTTACTGTCAACGTGCCCATGCGCGTGATGTTCGTCAACTCATTGACCGCGTCAACAATAAAACTTTGTACAAGGGCATTATTCGTGCGTTGTTTCAAATTCCCCGCCGCGTCATAAATGTAGCCGAGTTGTTCATTCAGCCTTGCTGTGCCGTTGGCTTCTTTGGCTGTCCATGATGTCAATTCGCCAATCGCATCGTAGCCTGCATTGGCCGTTGAATTCATCAGCCCGTAGTCGCGCACGATGTTCGTCCGTTGACCAAGCCGGTCGTAACCATACGTATAGCCATCCAGCACATGACCCGAACTATTGGCAAGCGCCGTAGATTGCAAACGGCTCACGTTGTCATAGCTGTTCGTGATATAGGCGGAGTTGGGCAAAAGTAGTTGAGAGATGAGAGTTGAGCGTTGAGGGAGATAATGGTAACCAAAACTGCCCACCCCCGATGTGAGATTGGTCATGCGCAGCGCCTTGTCGTAGCTGTAGGAAAGGTTGAGGGTTGAGGGTTGAGAGTTGACGGTCATGCTGGCGCGCAGCCGGTTGGTGTAGGTGTAACTGACCGTGTCATTGCTCCACAATCCGCCCGCGTTCAAGAGCTCTCCGGCCGCATCGTAGCTGAAATGCGTCGTTCCTGCGCTGTCCACCATGTTGGTCATCCGGTTCAAAGCGTCGTAGGTGTAGGTAATCGTGGATTGCGGGTAGATGACGCCCGTCCGGTTGCCGACGGCGTCGTAGGCGTAGGCTGTCACGCCCTTGGCCGGCGTCCAGCGGTTCGTTAATCGGTTGTTCGCGTCGTATTGATACACAAAGGCTATAACACCCGCCGCGTCCACCTTATTGGTCACCCTGCCAAATGAATCATAATTCCAATGCGTCGCTTGATTCCGGCCATCCGTCAAGGTCAACAAATCGCCCGCGCCATCGTAAGCGAACTGATTCGTTGTTACGCCCACGGACACTTCGTTCGTCTTACGCCCCATCGCATCGTAAGCGTAAAACATTACGTTGCCAATCTGGTTGGTGTAACTGGTCATGCCGGGCACATCGAGCGTATAGCCGAATTGCTCCACGCCGTTGTCGGGATAACTGCGCGTCAGCGGACGACCCAGATTGTCGTAGGTCATGTTAATGCTTACACCATCGGCATTCACGCTGTTCGTCACGCGGTCGAGAATATCGTAAGCGTAGGTGGCCGCCGTTCCAGCGGCATTCTTGACGGTGGTGATCAAACCTTGATTGTTATAGGTGTTGGTCACGCTGTCACCCGCGCCGTCGCTGACTGTCACCACCTGCCGCAAAAGATTGTAGGTTTTGATTGTGGAATAGCCATCGGCGCGAACGGTATTAGTCAGATTCCCCTGATTATCGTAGTAGAACTGCGTGATGTTGCTGGCCGCATCCATGATGGATTCGAGTTCGCCGCAGGTGCAATAGGTGTTGATAGTGACATTATTCAGCGCATTGGTGATTGTCGTGTTGCGCCCCATGTTGTCGTAGCCAAAATAAGTCCAATTGCCCAGACGATCCTTCGTCGCCGTCAAATCCAGCCAGGTGTATTGGTTGGAAATAGTGCTGCCGTCAGGGAACATGGTGCTGGTCAGGCGACTCAAATTGTCCCAAGTGTTTATCGTCGTCAACCCGCGCGCATCGGTGTGCGTGAACACCAAGTCGTTCGTATAGGTAAAACTGTTCGTGGCAAAGCCAATGATAATTTGCTGTAACAAAGAATTATCACTTCCGTAAACGTTGGTGGTAACAAGTTCGGCAGGAGTGGTGATACTGGTAACTTGCTGATTGGTGTTGTAGGTGTAGACCGTCAATTCTCCCAAAGCGTCATAATGCGTCAGTACTTCGTGATAGGCATTGTAGCTGTTGCTGGACACTTGCACGCCCAAGGCATTGGTCACTGTGAGCAAATCAATGCCGTTTGGATTATAGCCGAATATGTTGGTGCGAAATCCACCGGAATAAGTGCTTACATTGGTGATAACGTTTCCCCAGGCATTGCATTCAGTCCGCGTGAAGGATGTTGTACCGTCGGGCAGAACGCGGGCGACAAACAAAGGCGACGACTGCGTGCCCATAAGCTCAGTGTTCGTTTTGCCAGCATAGTCATACCAGATTGTTTGTCCTTCAATCGCGCCGGCACTGTCTGGACTCGGTTCTATTTCAAAGGCAACCGTCGGCACCACGAAAAGCACCGAGTTGACAGAAGATAAAAGCCAGTGCTGCATGCGTGCTTTTGTGTAGTCATTGCGTGTAAACGCAGCAACATTGGTTGTGGATAATGCAGCATATTGTCTGGGACCCCAATGAAAGCTGTTGAAATTAGTCAGACCTGCATTGACAAACATATTGGCAAAAGGGGAGGTGTTTGGCATTGGGAGTGACAATCCGCTTCCAAAAGCAAAGTCGTTATACAGGTATAATTCATGGCTGTTATCCGGCCTTGTCACCAAAATGGAGCGTCCGTTTAAAGTGCTGCTGCTATTGGTTGAATCAGTAATGCCGAAAGTAGTTGTGCCATAGGGAGTGGTCAAGTTGGTCACCCAATCGTTGGTATCATAGCTCAAAGCACTAGAATTTCCAGCCACATCCGTGATGTTGGTCAGGTCGCCATTGCTGTTGTAGGCCAGAAAATTGGTGCGACCAAACGGGTCCACCACCTGACTGATAAGGTTGGTGCTGTAGCTGTTGCTGGAATTGTAATAAATCCGGTTAGTCCGGCCATCCCCGTCCACGACCGATTGCAGGCGGATGACCGGCGTGGAGCCGGGGGTGTAACTGGCATAATTCAAAGTTATTGCCTGCCCTTGTGCGTTCAGGTGTTGCGACAAAAACGCCATTTGAAACGCGCCAGCGCTGTTGGTGACGATAAATCCATAAATATCTTGGCCGCCATCCGGATAGGAAAGCGTAAAGCCGTTGGTGGTATCTCCAGTCAGCTGCGTGTTGGTGAGATAGTCAATGTTGGTGGAAGAATAGGATTCCTGTCCACCGCCGGCGTAATAGACCGTATTGCTCGTTCCCTGGTGCGTCACATACGAAAGCCAGGAGCAATTCCAGCGCTTTCCGACGCCGAACAGATTGGGATTTAAGCCGGCAGTGGATTCCCGCTGTTTGAACACCAGTTCAAAGGAAACACGCAGCCCAACCGCCGGTTGATAGCCGAGCGGTTCATCATATAACCACAGCGAAATAAATGGTTCCGAAACACTCCATGTTGGCATTCCCTTTCCACCACAGTCGTCATTATTGTTATTTGGTCCCAAGTCGTTATTGTCATTTATGATAGGTGGAATGAACGGGGGAGGCGGGGGAGGATTTGTCGTGCAACCACAACCCACCAACGCCGACGACCAGGAAAATATGCCCCCAACATGACCAGTCATGGCACCCGAAGTAGCAGAAGTTATCACATTACCTTGGGAATCGTAACAAGCTGAACCAGCTATTACATAACAAACATGACCGTTTTGAGCAGAATCCCAAGTTACAGTAAACGTATAGGAATCGCCGGCAGCGATAGTTTGATCAGAACCCATCGGAATCCAACGATCATTTCCATCAACATCCAATTCACTCGCAGAAAAAACAGCAGGACAGGTGCCGGTATTGTAAACCGTAACAGAAGTTGCAAAAACGAGCGAAGGAACAAACAACAAAATTACCAGTAGCTTTTTCATCGAAAGAGAAACCGGATGATTAACAAGCGGTAAAATCGTTGATTCCATAAAAAGTTCCAGGGGAGCGACTGGTTACAGTCACTTCTCCAAGCGATTGCTTAACTGCAGTCTCTCCACAGCCGTTTGACAGCACGAGCGCCGAGCGCAACAACACAAACGGTTGCCGCAGCAGTTGCACCAGCAAATGCCGCAGGAAGAAACTTAAGATTTGCCGATTCATAGCATACCTCCGTTATCCGGACACATGATGTTCACTTTGAACGGCTGTTCAACAAACTTCATAAAATCCCCGCCGACAGGATTGGCAGAACCGGTTAATAGTAAAACACCTCTGATTTTCATAGGGTTTGTTATAATCATTTCACAGGTTTTATGTTGTTGTTAATTGCTTTTAAGGTCTATGGAGTTAAACCACCATCGGGCTCGCCTATCCATATCCAAAATCCGTCCGATACGTTCGGATTGGTGCCATAAAGATATTCCTGCACATCGCCCAATCCGTCGGAGTCAGCGTCGGTGTCAACGAGCACATTTACCGTTGAGGAAGTAGTGGAAAAACCGTCATTACCCAACGTCACGGCTGTGAGAGAATAGTTTCCAGCCGGCACATTGCTCCAAACTAGATTGTAAGGCGCATTGGTTAATACACCCAGATTGTTTGTCCCTTGAAAAAATTGAACTTGGCTGACACCCATTACATCACTTGCTGTCGCATTGATGGTTATATTGACTGGGGCAATCCCCAGATAAGCATTATTCGTCGGATTTGTAATCGAAATTGTCGGCGGTGGATCAACCTTGATATTCACGATATCGGAAGTTGACATCAAGCCATTGTTGCCAGTGACCCGGGCCGTCAAAGCGTAAATATTGGTTGTCAAAGAACTGGCGGCAACATTATTCCAGGTAACACTGTAAGGCGCATTCATGCTGAGACCCAAACTGTTCGTTCCTTGAAAATATTCGACCTGCTTAATGGTGCCGCCAGCTACTTCAAATGCGCTGGCTGTGAGGCCAACGTCGGAACCAGTAACGAACACAGAGTTGTTGGTCGGAGTGGTGATTGAAACCCGCGGTATCATTCCATACTTCAAGTTCAAGTAACCGTTGACCGTGTCCCGTTCATCGGCACTTAACACTCTGTTGAACACCAGCACTTCCGCCACGTCCCCGGCAAAATAATATGAACCCGAATTCCCCAGCGTCGGATAAACATTGGTACTATAAGTGTTGGTGGTGGTACTACTCTGCAACATCCCGTTGATCCATGCCGACCAGTTGCCGCTCTGTGA
>Ga0187873_1001119_pt1 | contig 23509 bp, 17 predicted proteins | sample June2016WEW_16_1_2_FD_133012 | JGI IMG/M metagenome (GOLD analysis project Ga0187873, IMG submission 133012) | Peatland microbial communities from SPRUCE experiment site at the Marcell Experimental Forest, Minnesota, USA - June2016WEW_16_100 | ecosystem: Environmental > Terrestrial > Soil >...
CGCCAGCAAGCCGCTGCGGAAAATCTCAAACTTCTTCATGCCCTCGGGCAGGTGCGCCACAAACGAGCCCTGCTGTTTCTTCAGCCACGGCACGTGCGCATAGCTGAACATGGCGATGCGGTCCGGCGAAAGCCCCACGATCTGTCCCACCGTGTGCGCAAAACTTTCCGCGGTCTGATAAGGCAAACCGTAAATGAGGTCCACGTTGATGCTGTCGAATCCCAGTGCGCGCGCGTTGGCGATTAGGTCGCGCGTCTGCTCGTACGGTTGTATCCGGTGCACCGCTTTCTGCACCTCGGGCTTGAAGTCCTGAATCCCCATGCTCAGCCGGTTGAAGCCCATCTTGCGCACCGTCTCCAGGTGCGCGCGCGTGGTTACACGCGGATCCACTTCGATCCCGATTTCGGCGTCCGGCGCAAACGTGAAGCGCTCCCGTGTGTAGGTGAACAGGTCCTCGATCTGCTCGGGGGAAAGATAGGTCGGCGTTCCGCCGCCCCAATGAAACTGCACCACCTGGCGCTCGCGCGAAACGCTATGGCTGATGCGGTCGGTCTCTTTTTTCAAAATGTCCAGATACGGTGGCGCAACTCGTTTGTCTTTCTGGATGACGACGTTGCACGCGCAGAACAGGCACAGGCTTTCGCAGAAGGGAAGATGCATGTACAGCGAAACCGGGCTGCGCTTTTCCTCGGCCGCGGCCAGCGCTTCCTCGAAATCTTTCGGCCCGAACGAGTCGGTCCACACGGGCGCCGTGGGATAGCTGGTGTAGCGCGGCCCCGGCTTGTTGTACCGGTTCACGAACTCTTCGCCCACGGAGAGTGCATCGCGCATTTCCCGCAAGCTTGGATTCATCACTGCCACGGCGCCTCCCTCCCGCGCGGTTACGAGCGCGACTTCCCGGCCGGCAGTGCCTCTGCAAATGCCGCTTGCTGCCCGGTGTGGATGAACAGTTGTGCGTGCTCGACTGGCGTGCGCGGCAAAATGCCATGCCCCAAATTCAGAATGTGGCCGCACCCGCCAAGTTCGGCGGCAATTTTCTGCGTGGCCTCCCGGATTTTCTCTGGCGGCGCAAATAGCACCGCGGGATCGAGATTGCCCTGCACCGCCACGCGCGGCCCCGCCAGTTCGCGGACTTTTGCCAGCGGAATCCGCCAATCCACGCTCAAAACATTCGCGCCCACTCGCACAATCGCCGGCAGCAGGTGGTGGGACGCCTTGGTGTAGTAAATCACCGGCACGGCGCTATCCAACCCGGCAATAATCTCCTGCACCGCGGGCAGCACAAATTCCGTGTAGTCGCGCAAATCCAATTCGCCGCACCAGGTGTCGAACAACTGCACGGCGGAAACCCCCGCGGCAATCTGCGCCTTCAAATAGAGGATCGTCGCCCGCGCGATCTTGTGCAGCAACTCCCGAAAAACCTTTGGCTCGCGGTAAAGAAACTCCTTCACCGTCGCGAAGCCTTCTTTCGTGCGACCTTCCACCATGTAGCACGCCAGCGTCCAGGGCGAAGCCGCGAAGCCTAGCACGGGCACGTCCGGCCCGGCCTGCTTCACCGTGCGCCGCAGCGCCTCCATCAAGAACCCAGTTTCCACTTCCGGATCGAGCAGGTGCAGTTTCCTGACGTCCGCCTCCGAGCGCACCGGCTCCGGCAGATTCGGCCCAGCGTCACCCAACTCCAGGGGCAAGCCCATCGCTTCCGCGGGAATCAGAATATCCGAAAAAATGATGATGGCGTCCACACCCAGCCGCCGGAAGGGTTGCAGCGACACCTCCGCAGCTAACTCCGGCGTCTTGCAGACCTCCAGAAACGAATGTTTCGCCCGAATTTCGCGGTATTCCGGCAGGTATCGCCCTGCCTGCCTCATCATCCACACCGGAAGGCGCGGCACAGGTTCGCAACGCGCAGCTCGCAGGAACAGTTCTTTGCGGGTGAATGCCGGGGCCTGAGTAGTCATAGCGATATCCAACAAGAATAACAAATCCCCGTAGAACTTGCCTTCCAAGCAAGTAGAAGGTCAATTCCAGGTTACGTGACTAAGACTAACCAGGAATTGCCCCCACCAGATAGACTCGCAAGCTGGAATCCAACCCATAACCTCCTAGCACCCCCACAATGCGGGGCAAGGGGGACTGCGCTATACTCGAAATATCTCGTGAAACACGCCATGCAAGGAACTTCGCGCTCCCGAATAGTTCCCGATTGGCGTGGACAAGGCCGATGAATCATACGTTTGTTATCCTAACTGTGCTGGCGTACCTGCTCAGCTTGGGCTTGTACGTCCAATTCCTCTATACCGGCAAGGAATTCACCGGGCGCCTGGCTACCTTGCTGATGTTCCTGGGCTTAGGCACACATTACCTGGCCCTGCTGGTGAGCGCCCGCGCCTCGCATACCGTTCCTTACCATGACCTCCAGGGGGCTATGTCGCTCTTCGGCTGGCTGCTCGCCGTCACCTATCTGTGCGTGGAAATCTACCACCGCCAACGCACCGTCGGCGCCTTCGTCATGCCCGTCATCCTGGTTTTCTTCTTTGTCGCCAACCTTATGCCTGCCCGGCCGCACGCTACAGCACCCGTCCATGGCGTCGTCTTTGCCCTCCACGTCACGCTGAGCATTCTCGCTTACGCCGCCTTCGCTCTATCCTGCGTTCTCAGCCTGATCTATCTGGGCGAGGAACGCCTCCTGCGCATCCGGCGTCTCGGTGAGGTGGTCTGGCGCTTGCCGCCCCTGGAACTGCTGGAGCGCATGAGCCACACCAGCGTTATGGTCGGCCTTATCACCATCCTGGTCGGCACGTCGCTCGGTTTCATCGCCGTGGATCGCAACATCGCGGAGCATTACTCCTATTTCGACCCGAAATACATCTTCACGTTGTTCGTGCTTTTGCTGTACATCGTCTATTTTCGCCTGGCGCGCACCGCAGCCTGGCGCGGCGCTCGGGCCTCCAAATTGTGCGTCTTCAACTTTGTTCTGGTGGTTGTGAACTTCTGGGTGGTGAATCTCTTCTTTTCCCAGCACCACCGCTATTTCTAGGAGCGCGCGGAACACCGCATGGAGATTGTTCTCGTCGGCCTGAACTTCCGTACGGCGCCTGTGGAGGTGCGGGAGAAGGTGTCTTTCTCCACCGAACAGGCGCAGCGCGCCGCCGAAGAGCTGCGTGCGCAGGGCATCCTGGAAGAAACGCTGGTCCTTTCCACGTGCAACCGCAGCGAAGTGTATGGCGTTCACCCCACCGCGAAACGGGCCTCGGCCGCCGCGCTTTGCAACTTTATCAGTAACTTTCACTCCGTCCAGCCCGAGCTGTTGAATCCCTCTCTGTATCACCACTACGACCACGACGCCGTCCGCCATCTGTTCCGCGTTTCTGCCGGTCTGGAATCGATGCTGCTTGGCGAAGCTGAAATTCTCGGGCAGGTCCGCGAAGCCTATCTGCATGCCCACGCCGCGCACGTCACCGGCCCCGTCCTGAACCGCTTGTTTCAAGCCGCGCTCGAGGTTGGCAAACGCGTGCGCGCGGAAACAGAGCTCGGCTCGCGCCCCATGGGCGTAGCTTCCGCGGGCATGAAGCTCGCCGAGCGCATTTTCGGCAAGCTCAACGATCGCACCGCGCTCGTACTCGGCGCCGGCACCATCAGCGAACAGGTCGTCTCGCAACTTCACGACCGCAGCATCGGCCGGCTCTACCTTTCCAATCGCTCCCGCGAAAAAGCCGAGGAGTTCGCCAAGCGATACAAAGGGGAAGTGCTCGATTGGGGCAACTGGGACAGCACTCTCAAGCTGCCCGACGTCATCGTTTCCGCCGTTGGCATCCAGGAAGCTCTCCTCACCAAACCGCTCATCGAGCGCGCCATGGCCGCTCGCGGCAACCGCGCTCTTTTCCTCATGGATCTGGGCATGCCCCGCAATATCGATCCTGCCGCCAGCGAACTCTATAACTGCTACCTTTACACCATGGAGAACCTCAGCGAAATCGTGCAGCAGAACCGCAGCGCGCGAGAGAATGAAGTTCCCAAGGCCGAAGCCCTGGTGGAAGAGCATGTCGCCAAGTTCATCTCCTGGCAGGCCAGCGTCGAGCTGATCGGCGTGCTCGATACCTTGCGTGACAGCTTGAAAGAACGCCGCGCCGCCTTTCTTCATGAGAAACTTGCCGGCATGAATCACTTCAGCAACGAAGACCGCGAGCACATCGGTGCGCTCATGGACGAGCTGGTCGAAAAGCTGCTGATCGCCCCGGCCGAACGCCTGCGCGCCGAAAAAGAGCTGCGCAAAAAGATTCAGAACGTCGAAGCCATTCGTGAACTCTATCTATCCGACCGGGAGAAACCGTGAGGCCCCTCCGAATCGGCAGCAGAGGCAGCATCCTGGCGCGTTGGCAGGCGGAGTTCGTCCGCAAACAGCTATTTCAAGTCGCGGGCGTCGAAGCCGAAATTATCATCATCAAAACCTCCGGGGATAAAATGCAGCAGGCGCCGCTGACGCAAATCGGGGGGAAGGGTATTTTCATTAAGGAGCTTGAAGAAGCGCTGCTCGAGGAAACCGTGGACCTCGCCGTTCACAGCGTGAAAGACATTCCCACCGAGACGCCCGGGCGCCTTTTTTTCCCCGCGGTCTGCCGCCGCGATGATGTGCGCGATTGCCTCGTTTCCCATAAAGGCGCTACGCTCGCCAATCTCAAGCAGGGCGCGCGCGTCGGCACCAGCAGCCTCCGCCGCCAGGCGCAATTGCGCCATCACCGCGCTGATCTGGATATTCGCGAACTCCGTGGCAACGTGGACACGCGCCTCCGCAAAGTCGAAAGCGGCGAATACGACGCTATCGTTCTCTCCAAGGCAGGTCTCGATCGCCTCGGCTGGAGCCAGAAGATCACCGAAGCCCTTTCTCCCGATATATCCTTGCCTGCTGTGGGGCAGGGCGCCATCGCCATCGAATCCCGCGTGAAAGATACGGAAGCCGCGGACCTTCTCGGCAAGCTCGATGACCCCGAAACGCGCACCGCGGTCATCGCCGAACGCGCGCTGCTTTCCGCGCTGCAGGGAGGTTGCCAGTTGCCCCTTGGCGCCTGGGCGCGCATCGAACGTGGCGAGCTTGTGATGGATGCGGTGGTCTGCTCCGTGGATGGCGTTCAGTATGTTCGCCAGCGGGCTACGGCTCCGCCGGATCAGGCCGCGCAACTCGGTGAGCACATGGCCAAGCTCCTGGTCGAAGGCGGCGCTCGCGGCATTCTCGAAGAGGTACAACGCTCCCGTGGCTGAACGCTTCGCCAACGCTCTTTCAGGCAAGCGCGTCGCGATCACGCGCGCCGCGGAGCAGAGCCAACCGCTGCTCGCCGCCTTGCGCGAACAGGGCGCTCAGCCGATTCTGCTGCCGATGGTCGCGTTCGGTTTGCCTGACGATTTGCAGGCGCTGGACGACTCTCTCCGCCGGTTGCGTGAATATCACTGGGTTTTCTTCACCAGCCAAAATGCCGTGCGCGCGCTCCAAGAGCGCTCCGAGCAACTTAAGGTTTCTCTGCGCGATGCCATCGGGACCGCACAAATCGCCGCCGTCGGTCCCGCCACCGCGGAAGCAGCGAGGGCCGCGGGCCTCGCTATCGCCTACGTCGCCAAGGAACACAACGGCGTCGCCCTCGCGCAGGAATTGCAGGCCGAAGTTCGCGGCAAGCGTGTGCTTCTTCCGCGCAGCGATCGTGCCAATCACGACCTGGTCGAGACTTTGCAACGCCTCGGTGCGCACGTCACGGAAATCATCGCCTACAAAACCCTCCGCCCCGCTTCCGACGACACGCACAATCTGGAAAACATCCTCCAGGATGTTCCCGACGCCGTCTTGTTCTTCAGCCCCTCCGCCGTGCACCACCTTCGGGAACTCCTCGGCCCTCAACAATTTCACAATTTGGCAGTGAAGAGCGCCTTCGCCGCGATCGGCCCTGTCACGGAGCGCGCCCTCCGCGAAGCGGGCGTGCAGCGCCTCGTCGTTGCTTCCGATGCGTCCGCCACCGCCATCCTCGAATCCCTGGCAACTTTTTTCGTGAATTCTGGGCGCAGTTTGCCCGTAGGAGTGAAACACCGATGAGCTTCCCCACACATCGCCCGCGGCGACTCCGCCGCACCGAAGCCCTGCGCGGCCTGGTGCGCGAAACTCGCCTCACCAGCGCCGGCTTCATCTACCCCATGTTCGTTTGCCCCGGCACGAAAGTGCGCCGGGAAGTCAGCTCCATGCCGGGCGTTCATCAGCAATCGGTCGATCAGATCGTCGAAGAATGCCGCGAGGTCGAATCGCTCGGCATCCCGGCTGTCATCCTATTCGGCCTGCCGGAATCGAAGGATGCGCGCGGCGCCATTTCGTATTCCCCTGAGGGCGTCGTACAAAAGGCCATCGAAGCCATCCGCAAGGCTGGTTTGCAACTCCTGGTCATCACGGACGTCTGCCTTTGCGAATACACGGATCATGGCCACTGCGGCGTGATCGAACGCGGCGAAATCGCCAATGATCCGACGCTCGACATCCTCGCGCAGCAAGCACTATCTCACGCGCGCGCCGGCGCGGACATCGTCGCCCCCTCGGACATGATGGACGGCCGCGTCGCCGCCATCCGCAAAAGACTCGACCAGCACAACTTTGAAAATACCTCCATCCTGGCGTACGCCGCGAAATACTGCTCCGGCTTCTACGGCCCTTTCCGCGAAGCCGCGCAATCCGCCCCGCAACATGGCGACCGCCGCAGCTATCAGATGGACCCCGCCAACGGACGCGAAGCTCTGAAAGAGGTCGCGCTGGATATCGAGGAAGGCGCGGACATGGTCATGGTCAAGCCGGCGCTCGCTTATCTCGACATCATCCGCATGGTGCGGGATCGCTTTGACGTGCCCGTGGGTGCATACAACGTCAGCGGCGAATACGCGATGGTGAAAGCCGCGGCGCGCAACGGCTGGATTGACGAAAAGCGCGTCGTCCTGGAAATCCTTACGGGCATTCAGCGGGCTGGTGCGGACATCATCCTTACCTACCACGCCAAGGATGTAGCGCGCTGGTTGAAATCCTGAACGCCAAGGTGCGCCCATGAGTGCAACACATAGCCGCTCCATACCCGACCGCCACCGCTCGCGGGAAATCTTTGAGAAGGCCGAAAAGGTCCTCGTTGGTGGGGTCAACAGCCCCGTCCGCGCCTTCCGTTCGGTTGGAGGCGAGCCGCTCATCATCGAAAAGGGAAGCGGCCAGTTCCTTTACGACGCCGACGGCAACGCTCTGCTCGATTACGTCTGCTCCTGGGGCGCCATCCTCCTTGGCCACGCGCATCCGGCCGTCACCGCGGCGATTACTGATCAGGCGCAACGTGGCACCAGCTTTGGCGTAACCACCGAACTGGAGCTCGAGCTCGCCACCCTCATCACCAAAGCCATTCCATTCCTCGAAAAAATCCGCTTTGTTTCCAGCGGCACCGAAGCCACCATGAGCGCTGTGCGCCTGGCCCGCGGCGTTACCAAGCGTGATTTCATTGTCAAATTCGAGGGCTGCTATCACGGCCACGCCGATAGCTTCCTCTCCCAGGCCGGCTCGGGCTTGGCCACGCTCGGCATTGCCGAATGTCCGGGGGTTCCCCAAGCCCTGGCCGCTCTCACTCTCAACGTTCCCTACAACGACCTCAACGCCGTGGAACACGCCTTTGCCCAGCACAAAGATAAAATCGCCGCCGTCATCGTCGAACCCATTGCCGCCAACATGGGTGTCGTCCTTCCCAAGGACGGCTTCCTAAAAGGACTCCGCGAGATCACGCGCAAGCATGGTGCGCTCCTGATCATCGACGAAGTCATCACTGGCTTCCGCCTCCACTACGGCTCCGCCCAGCAACTGTTCGGAGTCCGTGGCGACCTCACCACCATGGGCAAGATTATCGGCGGTGGCGTTCCGGTAGCAGCCTACGCGGGTAGCGCGGAACTCATGGATCACGTCGCCCCGCTCGGCCCGGTCTACCAGGCCGGGACGCTGGCTGGCAATCCTCTGGCCATGCGCGCAGGCATCGCCACTCTCAAAGAGTTGAGCAGGCCCGGCCTATACGAAAGCCTCAACGCCCTTGCCAAAAACCTCTCCGCCGGTCTGCAAAAGGCCGTGAAGGACGCAAGCATCGCCGCGCAAGTGAACAGCATTGGTTCACTTTCCACGATCTTTTTTGCAGCGCAACCCGTGACCGATTACACCGGTGCCAAGCGCTCCGACACTAAATTCTACGCGCGCTTCTTCCGTGATATGCTGCAGCGCGGTATTTTCCTGGCGCCTTCGCAATTTGAAGCCGCTTTTGTTTCGGCTGCGCACACGTCCGCCGACATTGACCGCACCATTTCCGCTGTGGCGGATGCGTTGCGAGCGATTGCCGCGCAGCCGCCTGCATAAATCCAGCAAAAGGAGAAGGAAGCAATGCATGAAGTTCTGGAAGCTAACGAAGAACACGGTGGCCACGAGGACAGCCCATTCACCATCCCGGTCTCGGTCACTCTCTCGATCCTGGCCGTCCTGGTCGCGATCGCCACTCTCTACGGCCATCGCGCCGCAAAGGAAGAGCTTCTTTTGCAAACGCAGGAAACCGATCAGTGGGCTTTCTACCAGGCCAAGAATAGCGGCCTGCACTTCATGCAGCTCCGTTTGGACATGCTCGACACCTTCACCATCGTTGACAAAGACAAGGCCGAGCAAAAGCGCGAGAAGGCTCTGAAGGAAGCGGAGCGCTACAACAAAGACAAGGAAGAGGCCAAGGAAAAAGCGGAGGACCTCCAAAAAGAGAGAGCAGTGATTGCGCGGAAAGGTGACCGTTACGAAGGCGCCGAGGTGCTTCTCGAGATCGCGCTCATTCTCACCTCATTCACTTTGATCACAAAGAAGAAGTTTTTCTGGTTTGCCGGCTCGCTTCTCGGCCTCGTCGGCATCGCCGTGGTCCTCAGCGGCTTCCTGCTGCACTGAAACCGAACTCGGCAACCACTCCAACCCGCCGTCATCCCGAACGGAGCCCGCGGAGTGAAGAATCTCTCTGCTTTTTTCATCGCGAAGCCGCAGCGTCTTTTCGTGCGCGCGGCGCGACTCGCCCTCTCTGCGTACTCTTTGCGCGGCCAATCCCCTCATGCCGTTGCCGGCGGCCGCGTGCTTCGCAGAAGTGTAATCTCCTCGTTCAAATGATCAATCCGTTGCAAAAGCTCGTGGTGGCGCCGATCTTCGACATCGGGTTTCTTCCCGATGAACGACAGTGTTCCTCCGGGTTCCAGAATGCATTGATCCACTTCCGCCAGCGACGAAAAGCCCTGCTTACGCGCCGCCGCCTCGAGTTGGGCCATGGTAATCAATTCGCTCTTCAGATGCTGCGTGCGCACGCGCCCACCTTCCATCAACACGTCCGCCTTGCCTTCCACCAGTTGATCGAGTTTCCTGTGTTTGTACAGAAACCCCACCACCAGGTAGTTCATCGCCAGCAGGGAAGTCGCACCCAACAGCCCGCCCGACACAGAATTGTCGTCGCCAATGATAGCGTTCTGCACCGTGTTTGATAGCGTCAGCAATACAACCAAATCGAACGGGTTCAGTTGTACCAGTTCGCGCTTCCCGGACAGCCGCAGCATCACCACCAGAAAAACGTATACGATCACCGGGCGGAGAATCTTCTCCAGGATCGGGAGCGAGATCACAAACATGTCCTTCCACATATCGTGCATGGCGCCGCAACCTCCTCGGGTAAAGTTCGAGCGCTTCTTCGCCCTTCCGATGCGCCCCGAATGCCCTGCAGCGTAACACGCGCCCCTCCCAGTCCGCAGCCTGTATCGCGCTTCGCCTGTCCTTCCGTACAGTCATGCTTTCGCAACCTACTTCGTTATGAATGTTTACGGCTGAATGAGTTTTGCTTAATCTCGTAGGAAGGCAGCTTGTCTTTCTTGCGGATCATCGCTCGTCGCAGTTTAATTCACGGAGGCTTCTGGAACTCCTGCCGGGAGGGGATGGCTCGCTCCAACCGGCTTGTGAAGCGGCTACTTCATGTCACAGAAAATGGTTACGGAGCCGGGTACCCGGCTTGGCGCGCACCAACTGGCCTCGCTGCTCGATTCCACCCAGGAACTCATCGCTATTCTTGGTTCAGACGGCACGGTTCTATTCGCCAATGAAGCCTTTCGCCATTCCCTGGGCTACAACCCCGAAGAGCTGCTAGGCCGCAGCATCCATGCGATCGTTCACGCGGCTGACGTCGCACACATCCGCGAGCGCCTCCAGGAAGTTGCCGCCCTGCCGGGTTCCAGCGACCGTGAGCGTTGCCGCTTGCGCACTCGGGATTGTTCCTGGCGCTGGTTCGAACTGGTCTGCCACAATCGCCTCGACGATTCTGGCATCGAAGGAATCCTGCTCAACGCCCAGGACGTCACCGCACTCCAGCGCATGGAGTCCGAGCGCCAGGTTATCTCCGACGTTGTTCACGCCCTCAATCAGACGTCCAACCTTGACCAATTGCTCACCGGGATCCACGACGCCCTGAAGCGCGTCGTCTCCGCGCAAAACTGTTTTGTGGCCCTCCACGATCCCGAGCACGACACCTTTGAGTTTCCGTTCTTCGCGGACGAGTACGACACGGCTCCGCCGCCCCAGAGAGTGGGCCGGAGCTGCACGGCCTACGTTTTCCGAACCGGCCGCGCCATGCTCATCCCGCAATGCGATTTTGACCGCCTCGCCGCGCTTGGCGAGGTCGAACTAGTTGGCTCGCCCTCGCCCGCATGGCTCGGCGTCCCGCTTAAAACGCCCACCGCCACCATTGGCGTCCTCGTCGTTCAGCACTACCAGAACGAAAACGCCTACGATATCCGCGACCTCGAATTCCTCGATTCCGTCGGCGGCCACATCGCCCTGGCCATTGAACGCCGCCGCGCCGAGGAAGAACTTCGCAAGAACGAATCCATCTTGCGCCTTCTCTTCGAGCACAACCCCATGCCGACCTGGCTCTACGAGGTCGAGTCGCTCAGGTTCCTCCGCGTCAATCACGCCGCCGTCCAGCTCTACGGCTATTCCTACGAAGAATTTGAGAAGATATCCATCCTTGCCATTCGCCCTGACTCCGAGCGCGACAAAGCTGTGGCCTATGTCCGCGAGATGGAGGACGGCACTCAAGAGCACGGCTTTTGGCTGCACCAGGCCAAGGACGGCAAAACATTCGAGGTCGAAATCATCTCCCACGCTTTGGTCTACGCCGGCAAACGCGTCCGCCTTGTTGTTGCCCAGGACATCAGCGAGCGCCGCAACCTCGAACTGCAGCTTCGCCAGGCCTTGAAGATGGAAGCTATTGGCCGCCTGGCCGGCGGTGTCGCCCACGATTTCAACAACCTGCTCATGGTCATCAAGGGGCACACCGAGCTTTTGTTGAATGTGTTGCCGCCTTCGGATCATGTCGCGCGCAAGATCGAGCAAATCGACCGCTCTGCGGACCGTGCCGCTGCTCTAACCCGTCAGTTGCTGGCCTTCAGCCGCATGCAGGTCCTGCAGCCTCAAGTGATCAATCTGAACTCCATCGTCGAGGAGATGGGCAAGCTCCTTCCGCGCCTGATTGGCGAAGACATCGAACTGGTGGTTCGCCCCGCCGAAGAATTGGGCGCCATCCGCGCGGACGCCAGCCAGATGGAACAGATCATCATGAATCTCGCGGTCAACTCGCGCGACGCCATGCCCAACGGCGGCAAACTCTTCATCGAAACGCGAAACGCCGACCTCGACCAGACCTACACCGCCAGCCATCCCTTAATGAAGCCCGGCGCTTACATCCAGCTCACTGTCAGCGACACTGGCTGTGGTATGGATGAGGAAACGCAGTCGCACATCTTCGAACCCTTCTTCACCACCAAGGAAAAAGGGAAGGGCACTGGCCTCGGCCTCGCTACCGTCTACGGCATCGTCAAGCAGAGTGGCGGCTTCATCTGGGTCTACAGCGAACTTGACAAAGGCACTTCCTTCAAAATCTATCTCCCCCGCGTCGATCAGGTCGAAGAACACTCCGGCGCACCCACGCTCACCGCGGAAGTACCCACGGGCTCGGAAACCATTCTCCTCACCGAAGATGAGCAGGACGTCCGCGAAATCGCCAGGGAATTTCTCGAGTCTGGTGGCTACAAGGTCGTCGAAGCCAAGGACGCTTCCGAAGCCGTCCAACTCGCCCGCCAGCACAGCGGCGCCATCGATCTTCTTGTCACCGACATGGTCATGCCTGGCATGACGGGCCAGGAACTCGCCGTCCAACTGCAAAGGGAATATCCGGGGCTGTGCATCGTCTTCATGTCCGGCTACAGCGAACACGCGGCCACGGAAATGGCCAACGCCGATCCCGCGGTACGTCTCCTCTCCAAACCCTTCAGCCGCGGCGCGCTTCTGCGCACTGTCCGGGAAATCCTCCGTAGCAAGACACACAACTGATTTTCGCGGGCTCTTGAGAACTGGATATCAGGACAACCTGGGATGCTTGCGGTGCCACGGCGTTGCTCGTTGAAAGCTCTGCCCCGCTTCCAATACCGCCGCGTCATCTCCGGCGCGGCCGACGAATTGCAACCCCACCGGTAAATTCTTTTCCGTAAAGCCGCAGGGCACGGAAAGCGCCGGCAATCCGCAGAGGTTTCCAATTGCTCCGAGCGGGTCGGGAAAGGCAAGCCCCGTGACCAGATTCATCGCCAACGGTGTAGCCGGGGCGGGCAGCGCAGCTGTCGCTAGTACATCGTAGGACTCGAACATCGCATCCATCTTTTTCTGCAAAATCCCCCGCACGCGTTGCGCTGTCGTGTAATCACCGCCAGTCACCGTCAGATTCACGTAGCCGCCGACGCGTCCCAGCGGGTCATGCAACTCCTTCACGCGTCCCGAGCGAATGAACTCCCCGAACGAGGAAGCCACCTCTGCCTGCAGAACCACGCCCGCCGCTTCTTCCCACGGCCCTTCCGGCAACTTCGCATCCCTCACCGAAGCAAAATACCGAGGCAAGATCTTGTGCGCCGCCTGAATCGCCTTGCCCACGCCCGGCTCGTACTCTTTCCACGCGTTCGTCAACCAGCCAACGTGCAACCCGCGCCTCTTTAATTCTTCCGCTGGTGAATACGTGAAAGCCGCCTTGTCCACCGCCAGCGTGCTGCGATCCAGGGGGTCATGTGCCGCAATCGCCGCGAAAATCCTCGTGCAATCTTCCGCGCTCCGCGCCATCGGCCCGATTTTGTCCAGCGAGTACGAAAGCGCCATAGCCCCGTGGCGGCTCACGCGGCCATAGGTAGGACGGAAGCCGCTCACGCCACAAAATGCTGCGGGGCACACAATCGAGCCCCACGTTTCCGTCCCAATTGCAAATCCCGCCAGTCCAGCCGCCACAATTGCGCCGGATCCCGAGGACGAGCCGCACGTCCAGCAACTGGTGTCCCAGGGATTCTTGGTCTCGCCCTGCAGCGACGCCGACGCATACATGTATCCGAGCCCGCCCGCCAATTCGATCATCGCGGCCTTGCCCAGCAGCACCGCGCCCACGTTTTTCAGGTGCTCAATCACTGTCGCGTTGTAGTCGAAAACCTGCTCGGCAAACGGCTTCGCTCCCCACGTTGTCTGCACGCCCTTTACCGCCAGCAGATCCTTTGCGGCATACGGAATTCCATGCAGCGGCCCGCGGTAATGTCCCCGGTGAATGTCTTTTTCCGCGGCCCGCGCCTGGTCCAGCGCCTCGACCGGCATCAGCCGGGCATAGGCATTGAACTGCGGCCCAAATTTCTGGCTGCGTTCCAGGTACGATTCGGCCAATTCGACGGGGGAAAGCTGCTTCGTTTCAATGCGTTTAGCCAGTTCGCCAACGGATTCGTACAGGATGGATTCCTTTAGCATGCGTGCACTCCCATCACGGTTTTTTGGCTGCTGTGGGTGCAGCGCCGGCCGAGGGAGCGCTCTGCGGCTTCTTCTCTCGATCTAAAAGCGGCTTCAGGTAGACGGCAGGCGCATCGCCATTCTCCAGGTGAAAGGCGCGCAGCCGCTCCAGCGAACCCTGCAGGCTGTAGCAACCATCGCGCACCCGCTTCTGTTCTTCGCTATCGAACCGGCTTCCATACTGGCTCATGATCTGCTGAAATCGCGCTTCGGCCTCCACACGGCCCTCGGCGCTCAGCTTCTCGGCGCCCTCCGGCAGTTGCTCGTTGGTCGCGGCCGCAGGTTCCTCAAAGGCAATCCCTGCCGGAACTATTACCGCGGAGAGCAGCGCCGCATTCCGCGCAAACTCCCGCCTGTTGATCTTCTGCCCTTTGCTCTTGTTCATCCTCAGCACCCCTGATCCATCCCGGCGGCATACACAATGGTGCGCCTCCTAGCACGAGGCGAGGCTACTCAATTCGGCCCGGGGCGTCAACTGGACGAAAGGCTAGGAGGGATCGAAACCGCCTCCTCCCTCTCCTTTTTTGCGCAATCGTAGTGCAATGCGGAATGGCAAGTGGATACGAATGGTACCGGGACCCACTTTTCTGGTTACCGCGTCAATCAGACACTGAACCGAACTTTTGGCGGAAATGACCGGCACGGCAGGACCTCGGGTCAATGTTTTTATGAATAAATTCAGAAGACTGGGCTTCATCAAGTACAAAAGTAGACTCCAAGTCAATGCTTCCCTCCTAAGCGAGGGATTGTACGACTGACGCAAGCCACTCGAACAGTTGCGTAGATAAAGCCGTTTCTAATCGACTTTCACGCGAAGCGAGAGTGATTCTCAATTTTTGGGGCTGCATTGCATAGCGCGCCCAGTCTACTGCATAGAGAAATGTTCGGAGGGTAGTCGTCTCCAACATAGTTTTTCAAACTCGTGAGTGAATGAAAAAGCATTTGAGAACTTTGTATTCTGCAGCGGTCAGTTATATGTTATTGATTGGGCTGAAGGCCGAGAGTGCAAATTCCGGGTAAGGTGAGATCTGAATGAATCCCAAGAACCCAACCAGCGCTGAACATCGACAAGACATGGAACGTGTCCTGCGCATTCTTGAGGACACGCAGCCGATCGATCGAACTCTGGCGGTGTCCAAAGAGGAATTTCAGGCCCGCACAAGAAACATCAATGCGGCGCTCCAGCGGCACGGGCACAAGGTGGGGATTGTGTTTTCCGACGAGCACTACTGTGGCGACGTTCCCTACCTCGGCGGGAACATCAACGTTTCAATCGAGCAAGTGGCAGGCGTTGTGGGGCCGACGGGGTTTCATATTGTTGCTGGACTTGAAGGAGGTTACGTCGCCGAGCAATTAGCCGAGCGTGCGGGCGCAGTGGTACACAAAGTGGAAATGCTGCAATTGGCCGACGAACAGTATCCCATCGCCGCGGAACGTCTCGAAGATGTGATTACCCAGGCAGCGGGTGGGCCGGTCGCTCACGTTGCGCTGCTGACGCCGCGCCAAGTTATCCCCGCCGGACTCGTGAGTTATCTGGAAGAGCTTTTTGGCGCAGATGGCGTTGTGGACGCGCAGGAACTTTATTTCAAGGTCAAATACGAGAAGAGCGAACGAGAGATGCAACTGATCGCCGATGCCGCCCACGTTGGCGACGCGATGTTGCACGCTATGATCGCGGTGTTGCGTCCCGGCCGCTTGGAGAGCGAAGTGGCGGCGTGGGGCGCCTGGACCGGCCGCATGCTCGGCTCCGAAGCTGACGGCTTCAAAATTATGGTGGGCGCCAACGAGGCCAACCGCACGCTGATTGGCCCGGCGCTTAATCGGCCCATCGGAGAAGGCGAATGGGTGCACCTCGGCGTCGCTCCGAAACGTGACGGCCTGACCGCTTGCGTCCGCCGCTCTGTGATTGCTGTCGATCGTCCTTCGAAGGTAACCGACGACCAGCGGTACTGGTTCAAACTTGTTGAAGGCGGTTACCAGGTTGGCGAGGAATGGTATCGAAAAGTGGCTGCGGAGAATCTTCCCGCGCGTGTGCAGGAACAGGCTCTGGTCGACTACTTCAGCACGCACTCTGACGAAGTATCAAAGCGGATTGGAAAGCAGATCGACCTGGCCGCACTTAAACCGTATACCGGAACGCATAACTCTGGATACACCGAATGCCAGGAATTCTTCGGCGCCATCACGCTGGACAGTCACGAGCCACTCGGTTCACAGATTGTGACCATGCTGGATGTGGCATTACGCGGCATCGGCAATCACTGGAACGAAGTGGTCATTCCTGGGTTTGACTTCTGCGTCGTGGAGAACACGCTTGGTAAATTTGGGACGCGTGTCGAACGGCTCTCGAAATTGCCAGTGAACGTCCAGGAATTGGTGCAGGCCTAGCCGTGATTCGCATTCTGCGATACTCAATTTGCTTCTTCTGTACTTGCCTGATGGCTTCGACCATCGCCCTGGCCAATCCGCCTGAGGAAAGCGGCTCTTCCCTGTTGCTCCGCGAGGGTTGGGCCATACAATCCTCGGCTAACGTGCGCGAAACAGGTGACGCCATTTCCACTCCCGGTTTCAAGCCGCGGGATTGGTATTCGGCAACTCTGCCTTCTACAGTGTTAAGCGCGCTGGTGAAGAATCGCGTGTATCCGGATCCCTACGTTGGGATGAATCTGCGCTCAATTCCTGGAACCAGCTATCCCATCTTCAGTGATTTTTCGGAATTGCTGATGCCGCCGGGAAGCCCGTTCCTGCACTCCTGGAGGTTTCGCACGGACTTCCAGCTTCCAGCCGATTATCGAGGCAAAACACTGTGGCTGAATTTCGACGGCATCAATTACCGAGCAAATGTTTGGATGAATGGTCGCGAAATCGCATCCGCCGACAAGTTGGTAGGCACGTGGCGGCTGTCTAATCTGGAGGTTTCCGCCGTTGCGCGGCCAGGCGAAACAAACTCGCTTGCCATCGAGGTTTTTCCACCTCAGCCGCACGACCTCGCCATCACCCTTGTGGACTGGGCGCCCATGCCTCCCGACAAGGAAATGGGCATCTGGCGCGACGTGCACATCGACGCCACTGGTCCGGTGGCCCTTCGTTTTCCGGCGGTGTTCACCAAGCTCAATCTGCCTTCGAAGGACCAGGCTGAACTGACGCTCAGGGTTGATTTGCAGAACTCTTCGGATCATGCCATTGAGGGAACACTGAAGGGAAAGATCGAGAACATCGAATTCTCGCAGCCAGTGCAACTTGGCCCGAACGAAACAAAGCTCGTCCGGTTCACGCCGGAGAATTTCTCGCAACTCAAACTCAAGAACTTTCGCCTGTGATGGCCGGCTCAGGTGGGTCCGCAAAATCTTTACCCACTGGACATGCAATTTGAAACTGGCGGAAAGGTCTCCGACTCCAGCCACATTCAATTCGGTGTCCGCCAGGTAACTTCTGAGATTGACGATAAAGGACACCGGGTCTACCGCATCAACGGAAAAAACATTCTCATCCGCGGCGCTGGATACAGCTTTGACCTCCTGCTACGTTCCTCGCCAGAGCGGCAGCTGGCCGAACTTAATTACGTTCGCGATCTCAACCTGAACGCCATCCGCCTGGAAGGCAAGCTGGAGGACGATCATTTTCTCGAGCTCTGCGACCGGATGGGAATTCTGGTGATGGCTGGGTGGTGCTGCTGCGACCAGTGGGAGAAATGGGGAGAGTGGGACACGGAAAATGAAGTAGTGGCTGCCGCGTCTCTGCGCGACCAGATCCGCCGCCTCGAGCGACATCCCGCTGTCTTCACCTGGCTGAACGGCAGCGACTTTCCACCTCCACCTAAAGTAGAAAGTGTGTATCTCAAGATTCTGAAGGACGTTGATTGGCCCAACCCCACAGTGTCTTCGGCCTCCGGTAGGTCGACACTCGTCGGTCAGAGCGGTGTGAAAATGACCGGCCCCTACGAGTACGTGGCGCCAGCTTTCTGGTATTTGGACACGAAATATGGCGGGGCGTACGGCTTCAACACCGAGACCAGTCCCGGCCCCGCGATCCCTCCCATCGAGAGTCTGCGACTGATGCTTCCAGAAGACCATCTCTGGCCCATCGACTCCGTCTGGGAATATCACGCGGGCGGAATGTCCGACACGCTTGGCGTCTTCACTGAAGCACTCAACAAGCGCTACGGCCCCTCAAATTCCGTGGAGGAGTTTTCCCGCAAAGCACAAATGCAAGCCTATGAAGCGCACCGCGCCATGATGGAAGCGTACGGGCGCAACAAATACAACTCTACAGGCGTGATCCAGTGGATGTTGAACAACGCATGGCCCAGCATGATCTGGCATCTTTACGATTGGTATCTTCGTCCCGGGGGCTCCTACTTTGGCGTGAAGCGCGCCTGCGAGCCGCTGCACGTCCAGTATTCGTATGACGACCGATCTATCGTCGTCGTGAATTCCTATTACAAAAACTTTCCCGGCCTCATAGTCGCGGCCAAAGTGTACAACCTCGACATGACGGAAAAATTCTCGCGGGAAGTCACACTTGACGCAGCTCCCGATAGCAGTGTTCGCGCGTTTGTGCTGCCCGAGCTGGATGGACTGAGCCCAACCTATTTCGTAAGCCTTCGGCTCGAGTCATCCGGGGATCTGATAAGTAAAAACTTCTACTGGCTTTCCACGAAGGCGGAGACGCTGGACTGGGAACGGTCCGACCGGGATGACAGTGGTCAATATGCGATTTCGACATGGACGCCCACGAAAACTTTTGCTGATTACACGGCGTTGAACACTTTGCCAGAGGTGGACCTAGCCGTGACCGCACAATCAGCGCGAGGCCCGGCCGAAAGTTCCACCACCGTAACCTTACACAATCCCAGCCGCACGCTCGCCTTTGGGATTCGGCTGAAGATCATGCGCCCACCGAGCGGTCACGTCAGCCGGTACGTCCTCAAGGATGACGAAGTGCTGCCTATCTTGTGGCAAGATAATTATTTCTCACTGCTGCCAGGTGAAACCCGTCAGATAAGTGGAAGCTATAGATCGGAAGACCTCGGCGGGTCCTCGCCGGTCGTTGAGGTGGAAGGCTGGAACGTGAAGACGAAAGTGGTCCAGCCCTGAGAGTGTCTGCGAGGAAACCGACCGGTCGCAGAGATGAACTGATTCGTGCAGTTGCGCGCCGGTGTCCGAGATTCTTGCCGAAATCTCGATTGTCGTCGTCTTAAGTGACTTGTAAAGGCCCTGTGCCGAATTAATTCGAGTCAACATCATGCCTTCACAAATGCGCCCAATCCATTGTGGCCCGGCTGAGTCCCGGTAAGTCGCCTTACCGGAGAAGCGGTTACTAGTACCAGTCGCCCTCTAGTGGTTCGCCGAAATTCCTGTAAGGTGCGCGAGCGCAACCCAGTGTCGCGGGTGAGGTCGCCGCTTACGGTCAACTAGCGAGGGTCGTACCAGAGAAGCACATCTGGTGCGTTGACGGCGCGACGTTGACGCGCTAATTGCATTTCTCCGATTAGTGCAGCAAACCGGGGTTGTCTACCGTGCCTTAAAAACCGCTTCACCGGTCGGGAGAAGGCGGATTCCATCGAAGCTGTGCAGCGTGGCCGTCCGGCAAACGCGGCCAGCCCCTCAAGTTGAAGCCGTGCTACCCGTGAGGGTTTCGATCTCCTTTAGAAGTTCCACGATGCGGAATGGTTTCGAGACGTATCCGTCCATTCCGGCCCTCAAGCAACGCTCCCGGTCACCCGCAATGGCGTGGGCCGTCATTGCAATGACAATCTGGTGCGGGGCTGCGGTCGCCTTTTCGCGTTCCCGGATTGCGGCGGTGGCCTCAAATCCATCCATTTCCGGCATCTGGACGTCCATCAGAACAACATCGAACTTCCCGCGCTCCAAGGCGGAGAGGGCCTCTTTGCCGTTGTTGGCGAGCGAGACGCTATATCCCTGCTTCTCAAGCATCCGTACGGCCAGGAGCTGGTTTACGGCGTTGTCCTCCGCCAATAGAATCCGCAGGTGACGACCCCGCTCCCTTACGGTGTGGCGTGTCACCAGATGTGGCGCCGCCATTCTTGGCTCCCTCTCTTCAAGTACAGCCAGGATGGTAAGAAGCAACTCCTCCTGGCCAACAGGCTTGGTGAGGTAGGCGGCAATGCCGAGTTCACGGCATCGCGCCGCGTCGCCCGGCTGTCCAGCCGAGGTCAACATCACGACGGCGAAGTCACCCAGGTCGCTCTGCTTGCCGAACTGCTCGACCAGGGCGAACCCATCGACTTCGGGCATTTGGACGTCCACGATGACCAGATTAAACGGTGAGCCCGCCTGCTTCGCTTCCTGCAAGCGCTGCATCGCCTGGGCGGCGTTCGCGGCCTGAGACGGCCGCATCTTCCAGCGTTCCAGCATCTTGGCTAAGAGCAGCCGGTTTGTTGCATTATCGTCCACGACCAAAACGCCAAGATTGTGCAGGGCGTGCGGCTCGACTTTCTCTGTCGGAGTTGTGGCTGCAGCAATGCGGGCCTTCATCGTGAAGTTGAAACAACTGCCTTGTCCTAGCTCACTCTCCAGCCACATCCTGCCGCCCATCATTTCCACGAGTCGCGTGGAAATGGTCAACCCCAGCCCACTCCCTCCGAACTTTCGTGATGTTGAGGTGTCGGCCTGGGAAAAGGCCTGAAAAATGACCTTCTGCTTCTCGGGCGCTATGCCGATGCCGGTGTCCCGAACGGAAAAGAGCAATTCCAGCTCATCGCCGTGGTGGCGCTCCACGCTGACTTCCAGCCCGATTTCTCCTTGTTCCGTGAACTTGATGGCGTTGCCCATCAGATTGACGATGATCTGCCGCAACCGCGTGGGGTCGGCAACGATTTCATCCGGAACATCAGGGTCAATATCACAGATGAGCTCCAGTTGTTTCTGGTGTACCCGCATGGCGAGAGGTTTCAGAGTCTCCGTCATGCAGGCGCGCAACTTGAAGGCTATCGGGTCGAGAGCTAGCTTTCCGGCCTCGATCTTGGAGAAGTCCAGGATGTGATTGATCAGGGTAAGGAGAGTGTCAGCCGAGGATTTGACCATCTCAAGATACTCGCGCTGTTCTTTTGCCAATTGCGTATCCAGCAGCAATTCAGTAAGTCCAATGACGCCATTCATGGGGGTGCGAATCTCATGGCTCATATTGGCGAGAAACTCGCTCTTGGCAAGGTTGGCGTCTTCTGCCGCCTCTCTTAGCAAGGCGGTTTCATGAAGTTGCTGCCGGATGGTCTGCGTCTGCTGGCGCACGCGTTTCCTGAGCACAACTACCCATGCCAGTACCCCAAACGTAGCCAGAATCACCGCGCCGAGCACGGACATCGCATGGAGCGCCGTCCACCAGGATGGGCTCTTGATTACGACGATGTCCTGCGGGGACCGAAGCAGTATCCGGAACCCGATTACTTGCGGGCGCCATTCTCCAGGAACAGTCTGACTAGAGTCGATTTGCACCAAGCAGACTCCGTTGAGGAGCAGATCGCTGCCCGGCCTCCAAGTCGGCATGTGACTTGATCTGCTTAATAGGACCGCCGGAAAGAGGATGCCTCCGGAAGACAATGACAGGGTAGGGTTCTGCGCCGCCCGGTCGAGATCAACTAAGCGGCCCTGGATTTGGACGAGTTCGGCATCGTGATCCCCCCTCATGGCCCTCTGGGCGGTGGTCGGTAGCGCCGGAACGCGCGAACCTGCCCCGCTTCGCCTAAAGCTAGCATTCTCCAAAGTGGGAGCGAATCCACTCGCGACGGGGAAGCCTACCACGTCTACCAATTCGCCAACTTTTACCGAGCTACTCTCGGTGGTCGAGGCGCACAGTCCCCCCGTGTCATCCTGGATGCATAACATTCGACCCGACCACCCCAGTGTCACGCGCCCCCGCACATGGACTCGATGACGGAATGGTGCGTCCGGCTCAAATCGAAGCAATTTGTTAATGGGGCGCACTTGCACTGCAAAAGCGTCAGGCGGTGAATCTTCTTCAATCTTCATCTCGGAAATTGCCGGGAAGAGCAGATGGGCACCCGCCATCTGCCGATTCTTGTTGAAAATGAGCCCAACGTTGCCACGGACCCGTATCTTGGCATCCACCAGCCGGCCATAGCTCACTCCTTCTTCCTTTGGTGTCGTAGCGCTGATCATGCCATCTCTTAGAGTCAGACTGAGTGTCACGTCCGGGCCGAACTCTTCCACGGAATGAACTACGCCCTCGACTTCCACCCAGAGACAGTCCAGTGCCCCGGTCATCATTTGAAAGAAGCTTGCTTGCGGAGCTTTCGGCGGCACGTGCGATTGGCCGACAACTCGTATCTTGGGGTGATCAACGATTGGAGCGAAATCTCCGGGCGCAGATATGCCTTCGAGGTCAATCATTGTTCCGGCGCGAAGAGGCAATATTGGCCGCGGCGGAAGCGCAACAAAAATGCACCCCGTTGAGTCGCATACAAAAAGCGCGCCAAACCTTGGATCGATGTAAGGGTCGTAGTACGTCACTACGCCGCGCAGGTGCACCGGATACTCGCGCGCCGCCTCTTTCGATGTGAGACTGTGCGCCGCATGCGCATTTGTGATCGTGGGAAGCGAACTCTCAGGTTCCATCTTCTGCGGGCAACAAGCATTGGAACCTGGAAAAGCAAGAACGCAAGCAACCACGATCGCAGTCAAACTCATGTTCCGCCAGAAATGTACCTTAGGGCAGTCGCGCGGCACGGGGCGGCTTGGCACACCCGCAGAGGAGGTACGCTGGCTCGTTAGCTGGAAGCAATTCACATTAAACTCCTTCCAACGGCTTTCTCAAACCTCTCTTCGCTATCCTGGGTACCGTCAGTCAAGCGCTTCTCCGATTCACCCTGAGGTCCAGATCGCCGATTCCGCGTGGGGACAAACACGCGAGGTCGCGAACCGTGAGCTGTCACAATGAGCGACACGGCCAGCAGACACGGGTTGTTTGGTCATCACCTGCTTGCGCCAGGAAGGAGCGGGCACAAGTCTAACTGGTGAAAGGAAGGGGCAATGTAAAGTGTATCGCCGGGTAATTCACGCGCCGCTCGTTTTTGCAATATCCGGCAAGTAAGAGTAAACAGGCCGGCAGTCCGATAGCGCGCATTGGAATTGTGGCTGGCGCGGCGGACTGCAACCCCGAGGGGCACATCTCGCGCCTGCTCGCCCGTCAGTCCTTGTAACTGTTGGCCTGACGGCACGGCCGAGTCGCCAAGGATACTTTTCGAGACGGCAGCCGCCCTAGAGTCGCGCAACTTCGTTCTAGGCCACGGCGTTTCTCACGCCGAATGGCTGCGCGCCGGTGTGCGGGGTGGACTTGAAGAGAACCCCCTTGTAGTATTCCCTGTATGAAAAAAGCGAAAACAGTTGCTCGCGGTTCGGTCGCAAAGGATAAGGGCGATCCGAAGGCGGTGGACGACTACCTCGCCCGCGTCTCCGAACCCGCCCGCAGCACACTACTGAGCATTGCATAATATAGTTACATTGTAAAAAGGTCGGCCTGCTGCCAGAAGGCCATGATCAGAGTGGGGCGGCGACGCATACGTTTCAGGGCGCGGATGGCGTGCAGGCTCAGCTCGCCAAGGTTCTTGGGGCAGAGATTGGCGACCTC
>Ga0187873_1001121_pt1 | contig 23477 bp, 14 predicted proteins | sample June2016WEW_16_1_2_FD_133012 | JGI IMG/M metagenome (GOLD analysis project Ga0187873, IMG submission 133012) | Peatland microbial communities from SPRUCE experiment site at the Marcell Experimental Forest, Minnesota, USA - June2016WEW_16_100 | ecosystem: Environmental > Terrestrial > Soil >...
AGGTTCTGAGGCAGTTGTTTTTGTGCCTGTGTGATTGCCGCCTGGACATCCTGCGCCGCCCCGTCGATATTGCGGCTTAAACTGAACTGAATGGTTACTTGTGTGTTTCCAAGCACGCTCGTTGATGTCATCTGGTCAATACCGGCAATCGTAGAGAATTGTTTTTCAAGAGGCGTCGCCACCGACGAGGCCATTGTCTCCGGGCTTGCTCCCGGAAAGTTGACAGAAACCTGTATCGTCGGGAAATCCACGTTTGGCAAATCGCTTACGGGAAGATGCAAAAAAGCCGCGATGCCGAAGATTAATATCCCCAGCATCACAAGGGTTGTCATTACGGGGCGATTTATAAACAGAGCTGTAAAGTTCATTTTTTATCCGCTTGGTTTTTATTACCTGTTGTTTCCTTTATTTGAACTTTTGTGCCAGCCACAAGCCGGAGCTGCCCGTCCGTGACCACTGTTTCGCCCGGCTCGACTCCATCGACAACAGAGCTGTTGTTTGCCGTACGCTGCACGGTAACAGGCCGGATTTCGGCAGTGTTGTCCTCCTTCACCACGTAAACAAACTGACCCTGCTGGCCGTTTTGAATCGCCTGCGAAGGCACAACTATGACGTTAGGTTCCTGCGCAAGCTTAAGAACAACGTTTACAAACAGCCCGGGCCATAGTACGCGTTTTTCATTCTGTGATATGCCCCACAGCCGAATCGTCCCCGTGCCGGTATCTACCGAGTTATCGATAAAAAGCAAAGACGCCCGCACCGGTTCCTGCCCCTCTGCGCCGGGAATCTTCGCGATTACCTCGAGTGTGTTGCCGGCCATATACTTGCGTATCAGGGGCAGATACTGCTGCGGCAGTGTGAAACTTATCTTGATGGGGCTTATCTGGTTGATGCTTGCGATAGGGATGTCTTTTTCCTTAATCAAATTGCCCTGGTCGATGGAAATCGCCCCGATGACGCCGTTGATGGGCGAGTGGATTGAACAATAATCAACCTGTATCGCCGCGTCCTCCACCGCCGCTTTATCGGAAGCCACGGCGGCCTTAAGCACATCCACCGCCGTTACGCTGTTGTCATAATCGGTCTGCGACGCATAGCCCTTCTTCAGTAAATCCGTTTGTCTGGACGCCTCTTTTTCGGCGTTCTTCAATTGCGCCTCGTCTTTTTCAAGAGTTCCCTGTGCCGCTTTGAGCTCCGCCTCGAAAGACCGCGAGTCAATTGAAACCAGCAAATCGCCTTTGTTGACCTCCTGGCCTTCTTTGAAATGGACTGCTGTAAGAATGCCAGCTACCTGCGATTTTATCGTAACGCTCATATTCGCCTCGACCGTCCCGAAGCTGCTCAGCTCAAGAGGCAGGGTTTGTTGTGTTACCTGAGCCACCGAAACCGGCACGACCGACGAGACGGGGGGCGTTTTCCGCGAACAGCCGGTAAGCAGGACTGCAACCGCCAGCGCTGCTGCCGACCAGATTTTTATTTTACAGTTGTTCTTATTCATAAAAATTTACCAACCCAAATTAACTCGACGTGATTTTCGATGTTTTTACCGGTTCGCTGCCCGGACTGGCAATCCCGCTTCGCATCAAGAGTGTCCCCTCAAGCCGATGAAGCTCAACAATTGCTATCTGATAATTTATTGCGGCCGTAAGCTCGGCTATCTGGCTCTGCAGAAAATCTCTTTGTGCCTGCGCGACAAGAATCGACGTTGATTTGCCGACTTCAAATTTGCCCGTTTCAACCTTGAGTTTTTCCTCTAACAGTTCTCTGCTCGCTTTTGCCGCGACAACCTGCTGCTGAACGCTTGTAATCTGCAAATAAGCGCCTCTTATATCAACCTCGACTAATTGTTCGAGATTGCCGAGCGCCTCCTGTGCCTGTTGACGCGACAGTATGGCCTGCTGGTTTTTCGCCTGCGCCGAGCGGTTCATCGGTGGGTACTCGAAAATTATGCCGGCAGTGGCGTCGTAATCATTTTTCTTAAAAATGTTCCGGGCCGAATCGTCGAATGAGTCAGCGTATCCCGTCTTGCCGAGAGTAATGAAAAAATCGAGCTGCGGCAGCAGGCCGTTGCGAGTCCTTACAATTTCAAGCTCATCGCGGTCGAGCTGGAGTCGCGCCTGGTTCAGCTCCGGCCTCATCTGCTGACCGCGCAGGACGTATGTCTCCACGGGGCTAAGCTCGATTGCCGGCGTCGTCGGCTCGCTTTTGAGAATGATTTTTCTGTCCCAGGTTTCGTTGCCGCTGGGGTTCAGCAGCCGCAAAAGATTGAGCCGGCTCTGGGCAAGCGTGTTTTCCGCGACGATGAGGTCCTGTTGCCTAAGCGCTGTTTCCGCTTTGGCCGCGGCAAGCTCGCTCCGTGCCAGCGAGCCTATATTAATTCGCTCCTCGGTTTCCTGTTGCTGTTTTTCCGCCACTTGCAACGATTGTTCGTATATCTCTATGCTCTTTTCCGCCAGCGAACAATTCCAGTATGCTTCCTCAATCTGCGCCACCAGCGACTCAACGAATCCGCGAAGTTCATATTGCGATATCTTCGTATCTATTCTGGCCTGGTTTACCGAGACAAGATTTACCGCGGTACCAAAACCTCTCAAAAGCGATTGCGTTACGCTCCCACCCAGCCGCGTTGATACGAACGGGTCGGCGGCAAACGAATCATCGAGCCGGCTTGTGCTGCCGTCAAGCGATAATGTTGTGCCCGTAGGCAAAAACTCGCTTAGCGAAGCGTCTGCGCCGAATGCCTTTTCGGTTTCTTTAACAGGTCCCGAGCCGGGCGCCGGAGGCGACTCTAACCTCGTTTGGCCTTGCGACACCGTTCCTTTTAAATCCGGGTCGAATACTGATAACGCCTGCTCCTCGAAGGTTCTTTTTATCTGTGGGCTTAGTTTTTCAACTGCCAGCGATTTGTTTTTCTGCAGGGATATCAGGACCGCATCATTTATCGTTATATCGATAGGTCCAGTCGGCTCCATTTTCACTATCTGCGAAGAATTGGGTTCCTGCGTTTTTTCATTTTCCAGAGGCGGCTGAATAGCTGGTTGCGAATCGGATGGTCCTATATAATCCTGCTTATCAGTTGCCTCCGGCTCGGCGCACGAACTGAGCAGGCACATCGCCATCAACAAGCCGAGTGTTATCGCGGTTTTATATAATATTGAAAATTTTTTCGCTAACATCTTCAATAATACGTTAATCGTCCAATATTAGGGGTGAATTTCCAATAATCTTTCCCATTTTAACATTTTCTGCGGTATTTTCCACAAGTTTAGTTGGTCGATGTGAAAAAACTCCCGAAATGGAGCCATCTACGACACGTAACTCTATGTGGTAGCGTGTGTTACGACTGTGGCCGGTCTTTAATGAGGGATGGCGGTATATCGAGCCAAAAGGTCGAACCTTTGTCGAGTTGGCTTTCGAAGCCGACCTGTCCGGCGAGCATATCAGCAAGCTCTTTGCTGATTGCAAGTCCTAATCCTGTGCCGCTCGATTCCCGCGTAAGAGGATTGCCAAGCTGGCCGAATTTCTGAAACAGTTTTTCCTTGTCGGCCTCGGCTATTCCGCAGCCGGTATCGGTTACGGAAAACCGTACTGTTTTATCGTCGAGTATCACGACGCTTAGCGTTATTTTGCCTTGTGGTGGTGTGAATTTTACCGCGTTGCTCATATAATTTTCGAGGATTTGCTGAATTTTCCCCGCGTCGGTTACAAGGGTTGGTATGTCCCGCTGCACTTCAAGCTCAACCTTGATGTCCTTTTCTCGCGTCATTTCAGAAAACGAAGACATAACGGCGTCGCATATTTCATCGACTTTTATCTGCTCGATATGCAATTGAATCTTGTTGGCCTCAGCTTTTGCCAGGTAAAGCAGGTCGTTAATCATATTTAATAGCCGCTGACCTCCGACGATGATATTTTCGGCGTAGCGTTTTCCCTTGTCTTCTTTGAGCAACTCAGGTTTGTCGCGCAGCACCTGGGCGAACCCCATAATGGAATTAAGCGGGGTTCTGAACTCGTGCGAGATATTCGCCAGGAATTCGCCCTTGATTTTGTTTGCCTTGAAAAGTTCGATGTTGCGTTCTGAAAGCTCGATGATTTTGTCGTCGAGCTGCCTGTTTGCCTGGCGCAGTTTTTCCTGGGCTGCCTGAAGACCGTCGAGCATGTGATTGAATGCCTCAGCAAGTTTCTCGTATTCGTCGCGGGTATTTATCGAGCTTCTGATGTCGAGGTTGCCTTCTGCGACGTTATTGGCCAGCGCCCGCAACTGGCGAATAGGACTCAGAATTACCCGTTGCGTTATGATGTAAAATGCCACGATTGCGCCCGTGCCGCTGATTAGGCCGGCGACGATAATCCAGACGCGGTTGAGGAGAACTGCCCTGCGTATTTCGGCAGCCGGCCTTTCGACTATCACTGCGCCTATCGCCTCGTTGCGATTAAATGCCCCCGCCGAACCCTGTGGGTTGTGGCAGGTTATGCAGCCCTCGGTCGCCCTGAAGACGCGCACATAGCTGGAATAAAGAGTGTTTTTTCTGGTCTCAAAGCGTATCTGGTCGGAGGAATCCTCGTCGTCGCGCAGGTCCTCAACCATAAGCCGCTGCTGGACCGTCAATCCTCCTATTTTTTTGTCGTCTTTTTTGAAACGAACCCAGCGAATGTCGGTTTTGTTCGGGTCCAGCACGTTGCCCCGGTCATCCAGCATCGCCAGTTTGGTGTCTGCCGGGGGACGCGTCTGGAAATGATTCCGAACCAGCGTTTCCGCCCAGGCCCTGCTGGCGTCGAGCCGATTCTGCCGGGTGAGCTGGCGCATCCAGCCGTAAGGAATGAGCAGCGCCAAAGCCAGTATCAGCACCACCGCCGTGCCGAAGGCAATTCTGCACTTTTCCGCCAGCGACAAAGGCGACAAGTGCAGGAAAACCAGAATCCTGTGATAAATTTTACCTATTCTTTTCAGCATAAAGTTGTGGCTGTTATGGCTTACTCATTTTGATAAGTCAGCGGCTGGCCCGCAACATATAATAATATAAATCCAGAATTAAGTAGTAAAAAACCGGAGGCACAAGGCAGAGTAGCCACAGCATCGTCTTCCGTTTGACATTTGTGAGAAACAGCCAGACAAATAAAATAATCCACACAGCCGGCAAAACGCTGTTTAATCCGATTGCAATTGGCTTGGTATCACCGCCGATGAACCTCAGCAGTTGTAACCAGTGTGATGGGATGGGAATAATCATCATTGTTGCAGCAGCCAAAGCCCCTGTCGTTGTGGCTGTGATTTTTTTAGAGGCCTTGTGAACAAGAATGGGCAGGGCGAAATACCATGCCGAACCGACAAGTATATGGAAAAGCGAAAAGATTAAGAAAAGCTGCAAGCTGTGGGCGGAGGCAAGATACGGGTCGCCGAGTGCAAAAAAATGCGAGAAAGCGGGCAGTATGACCTTTGGCAGCAACAGCGACACAGGGTAATCGATGTAGCCGCATACAATCCAGAACAAATGCCATTGCCCCTCGTGATGATTAATAATATAGATGATGCTCATGAGCATAAAAAGCATATGTGTGACGCCGATAAGCAGCCCGGCTTGGAACGCCCATGACTGTCTTTCCAGCCAGCCGCGGGGCACAACCATTGGCATATCGTTGCATTCACTGTGCCGATTAAACACTACCGCCTCGTTATTATGAATGCTTTGGTTTCTGCTCTTCTGCCTTGTCTGCAAGCTCGTGCGAATGTTTCTGTGTTCGCAGGTTCAGCTCATCAAGCTGTTTTTGCTCAACCTCGCTCGGTGCATCGGTGAGCAGGCACTGGCCCCGCTGCGTCTTCGGGAAAGCGATGACGTCGCGGATATTGTCGGTGCCCGTCAGCAGCATAATCATCCGGTCCAGCCCCAGCGCGATTCCGCCGTGGGGCGGCGCCCCGTGCTCGAGCGCACGCAGGAAGAAACCGAATCGTAACTGTGCCTGTTCTCTTGTAATGTTCAGCAGGTCGAATACCTTCGCCTGCATTTCGGGCCTGTGGATACGGACGCTGCCTCCGCCTATTTCCGAGCCGTTGACGACGATGTCGTATGCCTGGGCGATGATATGCCCCGGGTCGGTTTCCAGTTTCGGGATATCCGCCGGAATCGGCGCTGTAAACGGGTGATGCATCGAGTCGTAACGTTTTTCCTGGTCGTTCCATTCAAACAGTGGGAAATCCACAATCCAGACGAATTCAAATTTGCCTTCGTCGTAGAGTTTGAGTTCCTTGGCGATTTTACATCTAAGCGGCGCAAGGGCTTTATTTACTCCTTTTTCGTCGGCTGCCACCAGCAGGACCAGGTCGCCGTCCTTTGCACCGAAGCGGTTGGCCATTTCTTCGAGCTGCTTGGGACTGAAGAATTTTGACAGGTTGCTGGCAAGGGTCATTTTGCCGTTCTCGTTTTTGGCTTTGAACCAGGCAAGTCCTTTTGCTCCGTAATCGGCTGCGAAACCGGTCAGTGTTTTTTCGATGTCGTTGCGTGAGTATTTGTTGCCGCCGTCGGGAGCGCAAAGCCCCTTGACGATACCGCCCGATTGTATAGCCGAGGTAAAGACCTTGAACGTGCTTTTGCCTGCGATATCGGATACATTTTTGAGCTTCATATCGAAGCGCAGGTCGGGCCTGTCGATGCCGTAATCATCCACCGCTTCTTTATAAGTCATTCGCCTTATTGGCGTCTTGATATTGAGGCCGAGCACTTCGTTGAAAATTTTGGCGACCAGCACTTCGTGAACTTTGATAACGTCATCTGCCTCGACGAAACTCATCTCCACATCGATTTGGGTGAATTCCGCCTGTCTGTCGGCTCGCGGGTCCTCGTCGCGGAAGCAGCGAACAATCTGGAAATACTTATCTGTGCCGCTGACCATAAGTATCTGCTTGAATAACTGAGGCGACTGCGGTAATGCGTAAAACGTCCCCGGCACTAATCGGCTGGGGACGAGGAAGTCGCGTGCTCCTTCGGGTGTGCTTTTGCCAAGCATAGGCGTCTCGATTTCCCAGAAACCAAGCGAATCGAGATAATCGCGTGCGATTTTTGTAACGCGATGACGAACCTTGAGCTTTTCCTGCATCGCCGGCCTGCGCAGGTCGATATATCGATATTGCAGCCGGACCTCTTCGCCTGTCTTTTCGGCTGTATCAATCTCAAAGGGTGGCGTCTTTGCGGTATTGAGGATTTCGAGCTTCTCAACCGCTACTTCAATTTGTCCGGTGGCGAGTTTAGGATTCTCTAATCCTTCGCCCCTTGGCTCTACGATGCCTTCTACTGCCACAACCCATTCGCTGCGCACTGTCTGTGCGAGTTTGTGGGCATCGGGAAACTTTTCGGGATTGAAGACCAGTTGCGTGATGCCTTCCCTGTCGCGCAAGTCAAAGAATATAAGTCCGCCGTGGTCGCGGGATGACCTTACCCAGCCGGCCAGAATGACCCTTTTATCCTTATCCTCCAGACGAAGCTGGCCGCAATTGACTGTTCTTTTGAGCATTGAAAATCCGCCTAAAAGCTGTTGAATATTGCAAAACCTGTATTTACAGATGGTTGAAGATACCCTGTCGCCGTTAAATAGTCAATAACCGGCTTTGCTCGCGGGGATTTGCCTGTTTCAGAAGATTTTGGCCTTTATGAGCCAGGCGTAGGTGTCGCGGCTGTCCAGTTGTTCGGGTCGTTGCCGTATTGTGTTGCGCTGGTTCGCGTCAACGATTTGCCCAGACCATCTGCTCCTGTCGGCCAGAGGTCAACATTGCACGGTTCACCGTTTGGATGTGAACCGTCGCTGTAATTAACCCTCTCAACACGAATATATTGTCTCAAGCCCAGGTCGTTAAGGTCGCCCGGCTTTGACAATTCAATCGCTTCACCGTCGTTGGCGAGCTTCCCGCTGTAAGGCCCGTAAATAATGCCGGCAGGTACGGACGGATACCTTGCCTCGAAGGCCGCGACATTCCTGACGACTAAGATTTTGGAGCTGGCAGCGATGGTGACGGCGTTTGGCGAGGCCGGGAACGTGTAATCGATTCCGTTGGTGAATTTCCATGGGGTGCCTACATTTGAATCATAGAGCGTTACGGGCGATGATGATATGTTTAGAAGCTCGATGTATTCATATTCGCTGCTGGAATATGAGCCGCTCGCCGGCCAGTCGGGGTGATACATAATCTCGGAGAAGACAATCGGGCCGACTTTTGGATAAGAATTTGCTGCGCCGGGGGTGTTTGTGCTCATCGAAACAAAGTCGTGGCTGTTGGTGCTGGCCTTGTAGTATCTGCCAAAAGAAACATCTGTCTCGGAGGCGCCGAAATCCTCTTTTTCGCGATAGCCGGTGAAGTTGCCATTGGCATCGAGCGCCGAGGTCAGGCATGCGGATTCGCCGTTTTCGCTAAGGGCGAAAGGTATAAGCCGACCGGGGTCGCTGCTGGTTGCGCCGAAGTTGTTGCTTTCATAAACGACCAGATAGCCGTTTGCAGGTATGGTTGTTCCCGATGCGAAGCGATACTTCATCAGATTACTGTCGTCGTCGCTGAGAAACCAGCCGCCGATGTTGATTGCGCTTGTGGTGGTATTTTTCAGCTCAATCCAGTCAGAGGCGGTATTGTGAGAATGAGCCAACAATTCATTGATGACGATTGCGTTGGGGTTAGGGATGATGTTTGAATCGTCCCAGCCGGGTGAGCCATTGATATATGCACTTGCCCGCCAACTGTCTTTTTTACCCCAGTCGTTGAGGTCGGAATCAGATGGGTTGATAATGGTAAGCGAATAACCGTCGCCGTCGGTGATATTTCTCCAGCCGTCGTTATAGTTGAAGTCGAGAATTGTCCCGCCGACCGCGTCAAGCAGGCGTAATCTTTCGCCGCCGTTGCTTAATGAGCCGGTATATTGACCTGCGATATAGCGTCCTGTTCCGTATTTAGACGCAAAGGCATTCTGGTCTTTGACGACGAGGATGCATTGATTCGCGGAAAGCGTGTTTGGCCCGAATGTGAAATGTATTCCTTTGTCAAAATTGACTAAGTTGAGATTGATTGTTCCTGAGCCGATATTCTTCAATTCGATATATTCCTTGTTCGGGTCATTGGGGTCGTTGGTATCCTGCGGATGATACATCATCTCGGTAATCCGCAGAGAATTTTGAAGATTGCCAACTTCATAGGGGGCTTCGTTTAGCGGACTCCATTGTTTTGTGCTGCTATTATATATTCTTGATTTGAGGTCGGTACTCTTGTTAAGCGTAAAAGCGCCGGTATATTGAATTGCAGTGGGCGAGACATTGGCATCAGTCGAAGTAACAGTGCAAACTAATTCCGCATCTATCAGGAAGTCCGAACTTGTTGTCGATGTATTGAGGCCTTGGATAGCGAGGAAGTTTGAGCCGGACTTCAGATAGCTCATGTATGCGGTTATGTCGATATTTTCGAAACCTGTCGTATCGGGTGGATTTGATGTGGCAGTTGAATTCCATGTCGGCGAGGCAGGAGCATTTCTGCTGGCTACAGGTGTGCCGTTTAAATAAGCCACAAATCCGTCGTCATACATCATACGCAGGGTAAGAGAAGTGAGATTGCTAATGTTGACGGTGAAGGGGATACGGATATAGCAGGTGGCGTTAATGTTATACATAGCAGAGCCGACGTTTATGTCGATGTATTGCTCATAACCTGTGTTGTATTCGTACCCGACGCCTCCGTGACCGCTTGTCCAGCTCGAATCGTTATATGTGTCCCCGAGTAGTCGCCAGGTTGATCCAATGTTGCTTGTGGGGACGAGCACTTTCTTATTTGCGTCCTCAGCCATTAACGTAATCGACGGAGTAATAGTAGCGCCGGCTGGCAATCGCGGGTCGCTGCCATCGGTAGTGTAATAAATAGTGCCGCCCGAATTGCAGGGGTCGGTTATAGTGAACGAGTCAGTAGATGATACATAACCGCCGAATTTATAAGAACCGTTGACGTTGAAGACCGGTGCACCGAAAGAACGATTATATAAACCGTTATTTTCGAAGGCGAGTAATACATACGGCTCACGGTTCGGTAAAAAGACGTTGGGTACATATGTATCCTGGTAAGGAAGGACGCTGGATACTTCATTTTGAACCTCCCACCATTTAGCTACGAGATGTGATTGTGTCATTACACCGCCGTTATGATAATTCTTGTGTATGCGGTCAGCGAAAAGCTGCCTGAAGTCAGGATTAGCTTTGAGGGCACGGTAAATTTCTGATATAGGGTCCCCCGCTAAATTGTTCAAGCCGGTGGGGCTTGTCCAGTTGGGGAAGCTGTCAAATGCTGTAATATTGCAGTATTCGCAGTTGTTGCCGAATATCCACGATTCAGCAATACCGTCGGCGTCCCATATTGTGAACCTGAACATACCGGTATCTGATTTTTCGCAGTTTGCGGTCCAGTTGTTTCCAGGCCAGTCAAAGTTACCAGAATGAATCTGAACAATCAGATAATCTATAAAACTGACAATATCGAATTTGCTGGCGAAATAATTATAATTAGCAAAGTTGGAAAGGTCGTGGTTTGTTGCATAGCTGACAAGATTATTCCATGCGGTAGTATCGCCGTCTCTGAGTCCCGACTGCGTAATGACGTCGAAGTCGTTATTGGAACCATAAAAGTCCTGGAAAAAGTCTGCATCGTCGCGGGCGATAGGGTTGTAATAGTACCTATAGACGCCGTTTATATAGAGATTGGCGAATGTTCCTGTAACCTGTGGTCCGCCCATTTCTTTAAACAGACGTCTGGTCCATTCGTCTTTGACAAACGGCGAACAAAGGTCATTGTGGCCGCCTCGCAGGGCTATGCTTTGATATTTGTCAACCTCCGGCGTAAACGGGAAGAATGGGTACTCAAATCGGTTATCGCCGTAGTCACTGCGGAAATAAAGGTTAAAGCTGATTTTGTTATTGGTGCAGAGCCAGTCATCGCCACGGGTATAGCGAGGGCGTGTGTAATCACTGCCGTGAACACGAATGCCGCAGTCCATCTGATAATTGCCGTCGGCTGCAGAGTCAATGATTTCGAAAGAGACAGGCCGTTCATAAGCTATGCCCCTGTGAAGCATGTTGTCGTAAGTGCCTGTGCCGCCGGATTGCCATGTTCCATCGCTGGCATAGTAGCCGCCTACGATTGCCATAATGCCATTTGGCTCGTAGAAGGTCTGGTTGGGGTCGCCGACAAGGGAAATAAGCGGCATTGCTTTGACGGCGGTGCTTGCGCCGAAGATGTATGTATCTGTTTCTATGGGTGAAGGTTTGTAACCGGTTTTGATGGCAGCCGCCCTGATACATTTTGTGCTGCTGATAGATATGGGCGAGGTATAACGAATACTGGTGGGTGTATTTACCTCGCTTGCGATTGGAGCTCGACCGTCGGTGGTATAGTAAATTTTTGCGCTGGAAGTGGTGCAGGCCAGAGTGAGCATGAAGTTAGTGTCATAGAAGCCGCGTTCTTTGCTGAAGTCAACGTTATCTATATCGCCGAGGTAGGCGTTGGTATTAGCAGCGCCGGGCGTTGCGGTAGAGAAGAAACACCAGTTTTCTTCTCCGTCCGGGTAACGTCCATAAGAGATGTTGGTTGTCTGCGCACCAAAAACAATGGCGTCAATCTGCGTAACGCCATCGGTATCGTAAAGGCCTATTTCCTCGCCGCTGGCCGAGAGTTTGAAGTTGGTGTGAAGCGGGCCTTGTGTTGTTTCTTCATCGGCCCAGAATACGAGATATCCACGGGCAGGGATGGTGGTTTGTGATGAATAGCCGGTGGGAATATGATATTTGGTTGGGTTGGTAAGGTCGTCTGTCAGATACATTCCTGCCATATCGACAGGTGTATCGCCTAGATTATAGATTTCAAACCAGTCATCGTAGTCGCCCTGTGGGTCGTGGATGCCGCTTGAACTGTTGTTGGATGCCATAAACTCGTTAATGAAAAGCATGCTGCCGTGTATTTGCCACTGGCTTGCCAGCACCGCGAAATCGGCGAAATCAATACCGTTGAGGCCGTCGAAGTCCGCGCAGGTGGCTGTTTCTTCGCATGACTCCGGGTCAAGCCACTGGTCGGCGAATATCTGCAAATCATAAATATCGACCCAGCAGTTACCGTTGAGGTCTGCCGACGGACACCGGCTGGCAAACGTGGTTGAGGTTAATACGCAGATAACGGCGCAAAACAAAAAACAATATCCTTTGTGGCTGGTCATCGTTTTCATCTACCTCTCAATTTTAGACCCTATTTGGGGGTGCAATCACTTATTATAGCAGTTTTGGGTATTTAGAGCAATAACAACATGCCGGAAACCTAATAAATTGCGTAAAATATGGGTATTACAGGACCTAAGTCCGACTCTACTCCTCAAATTGGTTTAGAAAAGCGGATTCGTTCGCTATAAATCCCAATCGGCGGGGGGATTTGAAGGCCGGCTTTCAGCATTTTCGGGAACCAGCCGGTGGTTCTGGTAGCGTACAAAGAAAAGTAATTGTTTTTTGACCGGGCCAGGATTTCGGTTGGTCTTATTTGCCGCAAAGGCCCATATTATTCATCCAGTCAGCGCATAAGGCGGGCCAGCGGGAAACGGGGGTTCCGGATTTTCCCAGGCCGAATCCGTGCTCGCCTTTTTGCCAGATATGTATTTCGGCGGGTACATGGGCTTTTTTGCAGGCCAGATAAAAGGAGATGCTGTTTTCTGCTGGCACGGTTTTGTCGTCTGTGGCGTGAACCAGAAAAGTCGGCGGGGTGTTGGAATCCACATGTTTTTCGTTCGAGAATTTGTCTGCCAGCTCCTGCGACGCGTTCCCGCCCAGCAATGCGCTGCGAGAGCCGCTGTGCGAGATGGAGCCCAGCGAAATGACCGGGTAAATCAGAATCATAAAATCAGGCCTTGCGCTTGCGCTGTCGTTTGCGTCAACCGGCTCGTAAAATTTCTCATTGAAATGAGTGCCTGCGGTTGATGCCAAATGGCCTCCGGCGGAAAAGCCGATGATGCCTATTTTGTTTGGCTCGATGCCGAATTCCGCCGACCTGCTTCGCACGGTTCTTATCGCCCGCTGTGCGTCCTGAATAGGAGCGGGGTGTCCGTAGCCCCTGCCTCGATGGCGGTAATCGACAACAAATGCAGCGATGCCCAAGTCGTTTAACCAGCGAGCGACCTGGCGGCCCTCGTGGTCGATTGCGACCATCTGGTATCCGCCGCCAGGAAAGATAACGACCGCCGAGCCGGTTGCCTTTTCTTTTGCCGGCAGGTAAATCGTCATTGTCGGTTTATCGTTTGCGTCATTACCTTTTGCTCCCGGCGCACCATTGGGCCAGAGCAGTTCCGTCTTTGTGCCCGGCTCAATTCCGTATGTGGTTGCTATTGATAAACCGGCGAGAATCAAAAGTCCCGCGGTGATTTGAAGAATGACGCTGTTTTTCATCGTGTATTTCCTTATTTTTTTCAGTTAGCCGGTTGGTTACCGCTATTTTGCGACGACGCCTTTGATGCCGCCGGAGACCAGGGCGGCGACGTTGGCGAGAATTCTGGGCAGCATAAGTCCGCGGGGACAGGCGATATACTTCGGCTGCCAGACGGGGGCGAATTTGTCCTTGTATTCGTGCAGACCTTGGAAGTTATAGAAGTGTTCGCCGTGACGGAATAAAAACGCCCCCGCCTGAGACCATAGCGGAGCAAGCTGCCTGTCTTCGAGTCCCGAAAATGGCGCCATTCCGAAATTAAACCACTTATAACCCTGCGATTTACCCCACAGCAGAAGCTCGGTAAACATATAATCCATAATTCCCTCCGGGCCGTCGGGCGAATATCGCATAAGGTCTATCGACAGTTCTTCTTTATTCGCTCCCTGCCAGATATTGGCGAAGGCGAGGATTTTATTCTGCTGAGTAATTAATGCGGCGGGCATTTTCCTGATATATTCCGGCTCAAACGAGCCGAGCGAAAATTTCTTTTCCCGTGTGTTTTTGCTTTCAAGCCAGACGTCGGAAATATGTTTCATCTCGACGAGAACCGTCTCGACCTGTGCCGGCTCGATGACGGAGAAAGTTAATCCGAGTTTTGTCATTTTGTTATACGCGTAGCGAAGGTCTCTGCGTTCGTGACCTTCGAGCGAAAAATTGGGCAGCTCAACCCTCGCTTCCTCGCCGAATTTAATGAACGTCAGGCCCAGGTCGAGGTAGATGTCGAGATGCTCGGTATCAACCTGGTAGAAGACGGGCCATGCGTCATATTCGTCGCAGAGTTCACGGAATTCCCAGGCAAGCTCTCTTGCGTCGTCTTCCGGGCCTATTGGGTCGCCCATACATATCCAGCTTCTGCCCTGGACGCTGAACATCAAAAACGCGTCTTTGTTGTCGTCCAGAAGGAATCTTTTGTCGCCGAGAAGCGCAAGCCACGCGTAAGTCCGCGGACTGTTCCGGACGATATTTTCAACGATTTTAATTTCGGTATCAGGCGTCGGCAAAAAGACAGGTTTCGCCGGGACAAGCAGCCGGGCAAGACCAAACAGCAGGAGAACAACAACGACGCCCGTGCTGGCGCGCAGAAATCTCGGCGCGTTGGCGTTGAACGCAAATTTCCACCATAGCTGGTCTGCGTGTCCGAGATGCCTGTATGTGAAAAACCCGAGCCAGATAGAGCTTGCTGCTACGATTACAACCAGCACCGCCCAGGGAAATGAAAATCTGTCCCTAAGCAGCGGTGTCTTGCGATAAAACCGGCCCTTGCAGGGAATAAGAGCAGCGAGCATAACCGACAGGATTATCGCTTCTTCGTAATCAAAACCTTTTACCAGCGAGAATACGATACCCGCGGCGAACAGTATTACTGTAAGGTGATATGCGGCATCCAGCCGGCGCTGCAGACCTCGTGCGAGTATAATCAGTCCCGCGCCGACAATGCTGCCGAGAAAATGCGACAATTCCACCGCCGACAGCGGCAGGATGTCTCGTATTATTTCCATACGACTGTTTTCCGCCGGCAGGGCGCCTGATATGAGCAGGATTGTGCCCGCGGCCATACTGCCTACGGCGAACACCTGGGGTATGAGCATAGCGGCCCATTTGCCGATTGACTCCCCGAATCGTTTTAGTGTTTCTTTGCGCGCGGACATTTCTTCGACGCCGAGAATAATTGAGGCAAGACCGAGCGGCAGGAGATAATAAATCACCCGGTACAAAAGCAGCGAGCCGATTAAGGATGAAGCCGGCGCCACCTCGGAGAGCAATAGCAGCATCACTCCTTCAAATACCCCTAAGCCGCCGGGAACCGAGCTGACAAGACCCGTAATTTGCGCCAGCAGGAAAATCTCGATAAATTCCGGGTAATCCATCTGTATGGTATTTGACAGCAGAACATACAGGACGCTTCCGGCAACCGCCCAGTCGATTGAGGCCAGCGCAATCTGGCAAAGCGACAGACCCGGTGACGGTATAGCCAGGTCCCACCCGCGAATTATAACGGGCTTTTTTCGCACCGCGGTCAGAATAAGGTATGTCGCGAGCAGGATAAGAAATATGACGCCTATTGGCCAGGTTGTCTTGAATGGCAGGTGAGTGCCGTGCTCGATGGCCTGCGGGTGGAGCACGAAGGTGAAACCGCCCAGCGCCAGAAAGCCCAGCCAGAAAGTGATTGAGCAGAATAAAATCAGTCGTGCGACCTGGCCCGCTGAAAGACCCAAACCTGAGTATATCCGGTAGCGAGCTGCGCTGCCGCCCAGTATTGTCGCGTTATGGCTGAACACGTATCCGACAAATGACGCAACCGCTATTTTGCGGTAAGGCAATCGATGCCCGATGTAGAAAAGCGCAAGAGTGTCGTAGCCGGTCAGAATAAAATAGTCAAGGAACGTTAACGCAATCGCCGCGAGCACGTATCGTGCCGGCATATTCCTAAGCTCCGCTGCGATGTCGTGATAATGATACTGCCTGAGCTTGTGATGTATTATAACCGCCGCTGTCCCAAACAGGATAACGCTCAACCACGGAGTTATATTGTGAAGGATTTTTCTCATAACTGATTTGTTTTCATAGTATGGCCAATGCCGGGCAGTTTGTCAAAGTGTTTTGACGCCCGCAATCGCCGTTTTTTGTCCTGCCGCAATTCACGGTAAGGGTTTGCCTGAGCCAATTATAAGGAAATCCCTGACGAGTTCTTCAGGGTATTATGGCGATAAAAAATTTTATCAGACAGGCATTTTTTTGTTGCAATTGTTCTACGAACTGTTATATTAGAGCACGTCAGGGGTAACTTGACCTCGGTACAGGGGGGGTCAAGATTGCAGTATAAGTGAGATAGAACACTGAAAAATTATCCGCCGTATGCGGGTTTATACGAACCACGGGCTGAGGTTAAATCCTCCTCTTCCTCCCTCCTGGCCTCAGCCCAGCTTTTTTTCTCCAGGCCATCCGCTCAAATATCCTTTATGCGCCATAAGCGTAGAGTTTGAAATTATGTGTTGTTTCAGGGTTTACATTTGTAAAGAATAACCGCATGATATTTTCGCGCCCGAAGATGTGCGGAAATCTCTTGAAGCGGGGCAGTAATTATGATAAAATAAATAATTGGCTTCCCCAGTGAGGCCGATAATATATTTAGTGTTGACTGTTTTGAAATGAATTACCTTTTTTGTTTTCGAGGCGTTATTTTATGAATAAGCAAAAGGGTTTTACCCTGGTTGAACTTCTGGTTGTAATCTCAATTATCGCGTTGTTGATGGCGATATTGCTGCCCGCTCTCTCGCGCGCAAGGGAATTAGGCAAACGCGCCGTCTGCGAGAACAATCTAAAACAGATGGGGCTCGGCTGGATTCTGTATTGTGATAGCAACAACGAAAAGGTTCCTGTCGGTGATGTATGGTATTCCTGGACATTTCCCGGCCCTGTTGGCTCATCAACCGGTCCTCAACTGGCCTGGTGTGAGTTTCCCCATCCGTATCCTCATACTATGCCGCCAAACGTCGCCACTAATCATAATGCCGCATACTCTGAAACTGCCGCTCCAGGCCAGCCGATAGACGTATGGCAGCACGCTATCTCGGAGGGGACGATGTGGAGATATGTCAAGGACTACAAGGTCTATAAGTGTCCAGTCGGCGACAAAGGCAATTATGTAACATATTTTATGTCTCACTCGATGAATACTTATCCGGGTTCAGCTGGTGGAGATGCTCCCGTTATTATACTCAGAAGCCAGATAAAGAGGACTGCCGACAGGTTTGTCTTTATAGATAACGGCAACTTAAAGCAGGGTGCATTTTATGTTGTTTATGATGCCATTAGTCCCAATACGAATCCTGCGGGCCAATGGTATGATATGGCTATACGACACGGTAACGGAACAACGTTTGTTTTCGCCGACCAGCACGTCGAATACAGGAAATGGACTGACCCGCAATTTTTCAAATCTTTTCAGGCAGGTTGGGGTAAAGGCGGCGCTCATCACAGCGATTGCGATGATCGATGGATGACTCACGTTACATGGGGGGATGTCACATACGCTAACGACGAAATGCCCGGCAAAAAGTGCGAATTTTGATGATGTTTTGGTTGCCGCTAAGGCGCGAAGAAATTTAAATAGAGTAATCTGAATAAAACCCCGATTGTTACGTCGGGGTTTTCTTTTTACTGCGGTAAACATATCTTTGTCCGCCTCGCTTCGGCGAGGCTGGGCCAAAGGCGGGTGTAATCCGTGGCTGAAAAACCTCTGTGACCTCTGTGGCTAATAAAAAAAGGCAGAAGCTACAGACCAGAAAAGAGTTGCGGTCTTATGTCGGCTTTGAGACAATACTGGCCGTCATCATGTCTCAAACAACATGCGTTCGAAACTAATACTGGTTTAGGTAAAGGAGTAGAACAATGGTTGAGCATACGAATCTGCTGTTAGTGGCCCTGCCCGAGACCTTGCAGTTTCTCCACGGTGGATGGTTTTTAGTACATATTATTGGCATAGCCGTGGTCGGCTTTTTGGGTTATAAACTCGGCCGGATGAAAGAAAGTTAATGCCAAATAAGACACCCCGAAGCTGGCTTCGGGGCTAACCAAGGGCGCAAAAAAATTGGCCGGCGACCCTCAAATCATCGCCGGCCAATAGCTTGCTCATACCTCTGCTTGCCCTCAACTGCTACCCACTGGGTTGTGCTGTCGAGGATGTGCTGTCAGAAAATGCCACTCGGCATTTCTTATTTCGAATAAATTTTTTAGCCACAGAGGACACAGGGAAAAAATCATATACAGTGTAAATCCGTGTCTAAATTAAAAACGTCTTATGACTCGATACTCTCGAAGACGATGCCGATGCCTATTGTGGCGTCGTCAAGCAATTCGCCTCGTTCGATTCGCACAACTCTTCCGCTCTTTATCCTCGCGAAACTGCCTTTTCTCTTGGCAAGGGCCATTGTGCGCGGGAAATTCAATTCAACAATGTGCCCGGTTCGCAAAGGCGTAGTTGCAGGAATTCGAACCAGCACGCCGCCGCTGCTTATGTTACTGCTTCTGCCGTTAAAAAAGCTGTTTGCCTCTGGTAGCCAGACGCTTACCGGCCATGCAACCTGTGTTCGTGTGTTTTTCCTTTGTTCAGTCGCTACTGTCGCTTCACTCATAATCTAATCTCCATATTAGAGTAATTTGACTTCGATACCTACTCTATCGGCAGTGTTAATTTGGGAAGATTAGAGTATTTGGGCAATTTGTTGGTTTTGCTTAAAAAATTTTGTTTTTCCCGCAAAAGGAATATCATTATGGCATATTATGAGACCTTTGATGTTAAATTAGACAATTTTCTTTGCAGGAGATTAAAGAATCACTCAGAATTCGGTATTAGACGGACTATTCCTTTGAGCCCTTGCCGGACCGGAATTGAATAAGTATGCCTAAAAGGGTTCCTACGGTGAGCAGTAGGGGCAAGAACCATGGATTGCTGTAATAAAGCCGGTTGAGATGCATTGTTGCTGGCTCGCCTGGCATGTTTTCGTACTGGTAAATAAGGGCGAACACGCCGATGACGATAAGCGATGTCCCGGCCAAACTTGTGAATAACATAACGGAGAGTTTGAAGACGACGAAGGATATCATCCCACCTGCGACTAAGCCGGTTAGCGCGCCAGCCCAGACAAATTCCTGGGGAAGGTTACAGGAGTGCCATATTCCCGCGGCAAGTATCCCGCCCGCCACGGCGCCAAGAATAGCCACCGCCCACCGCATTAAGGGAATAGCAAGGATGACAAGAAGGGCACAGCCGATGATTGCACCGGGGAGGGGTTTTTGGAACTGAGCGCCGACCAACTGGCCGAGAAAGAGGCCGAGGAGGCCAAAGCCGATGACGGTTAGCGTCTTATAGATTTTCCAGCCATACATCAGGATGATGACGCCGAATGAAATACCAATGACTGCCTGTAACCAGGTGAGAAGGGTTGTCTGCTGCCAGACGTAATCGAGGGCACGCAGGACGTATTTAGTGCCGTACTCAACATTGACATTGTCAAGATGGTGCGCTGTTCGCGCCAAAAGCAGCGAAAAACTCATTTACTCTTCTCCTTTTTCAAAATTCAAGCCATGGTGGTTAAGCCGTGCGCCAAGTTGCGGTTTTTGGTTTTTCTGCGGCATCGCCTTTACCAGTTTTGACTTTTTCAAATTTGGTTTTGGCGGCCTTCCTTGCAGCGGCAAATCGCACATTAATTTCAGGCAGGAGCCACAACTGGACGATAGTGCCCGCTATTGTCGCCAGGACGAGTACCGCGAAGAAAATATCCTGTTTTGTGGTGATATAGCTGACGGCGGGATAGCCGAAATTCAGCAAAGCCATGGCCGTTCCTGCCAGGACAAGTATTGTTCCTGTGGCGGAGGTGAAGAGCGCTGAGGCGCCCTGCCAGGATATAATGACGAATGGCAAGGCAGTTAGCACGAGCAGCAGGGGCCAGTTGTAGTAGGGGACGCCAATGGTCAACTGCCTGATTACGGACAGGATGTCGCTTGAGGGGCGGAAGTGAGGCCTAATGAGCAGAAAATAGCCGATTACGACGGTTATGGCTGAGGCAGTCAGCACAAGAAACGTCTCCTGCAGTTTAAGCGCAACCAGGGCAAAGATGCCTATTACGGCGGCAGCAAGAAACGGATTTGTGCCGGAAGAAAATAACGTGCAGAATGCGCCGAAAAAGAGGCCTATTACGACAAACGTAACTTTTTTGAAGCCGAGTCCGCCGAGTAATACAAACAGTCCGGCGGCAATGGTAACGACCGCGAGCGTCAAAAGCAGCGCTGGCTGCAAATGCGTTACGCGATTTTGAAATGTCAATAACAAGTTCGTCATAAGTTTTTAGTGTCTCGAAAAAAACGTCCTGAGAATGCGGTTTTAGCCCAAGTATTTATCGGCCTAATGAGGCCCCTTCGTTAAGCCCTGAGTTGATTGGGGAAGCTCGCAGGGCAGCTGGCGAGTGTAATGCGGATGAGAGGAGTCGAACCTCCAAGGGCCAAAGCCCGCAGGCACCTGAAGCCTGTGCGTCTGCCAGTTCCGCCACATCCGCTTGATAAGCCGATAATAACGGTTTTTATCCAGCTCGTCAATAACGAAGGCGAAATCGGGCGTGGATAATAAACGCCCGATGCGGCAGATTTCGCTGATTTTAAGAATTTCAATATTTATATGACCGCAACGAGCGGTCGGCGGATTTGCAATGTTATCGGTCCTTGGAATGCCAAGTTTTACTTTACTGTAAGGCGGGACTCACCTGCCAAACAACACGGCGGGTAAACTTTGCAATGACAATAAGCAAACCTCGTTTTTATTGTTTTTGCTTTACTCACGGGGAAGGGGGCGGGAGAATACAAGAGATTGCCGAATGTCGATTGCTGATTGTCGATTTAGGGATGCGGAAAACAGTAAAAAGGGAGAAGGCAGAGGGTTGGCGCATATTAAGAAAAGAAAAATAATTAAGGAGAAATCAAAATGAAGCGAGAGAAATTTTACTCATTAGTATTGATGGCTATTTTAAGCACGGTTTGTTGCGGGGCTGGGGCGAACGAGCCGGCCGTTGTGAATAAGCCCGGCGTGGGGCTGACGATTTACAACGATAATTTCGCGGTGGTGCGCGAGGCGCGCAAAATGAATTTCGAGAAGGGGCAAAACACGATGCGGTTCACGGACGTGGCATCAGCAATCGACCCGACGAGCGTGAAGTTCTCGTGCCTGTCTGCGCCCGGGGCGGTGTCAGTGCTGGAACAGAATTACGAATATGACCTTGTGAATACGGACAGTTTGCTGAAACGGTATATCGATAAGGACGTCAGGGTGGTTGTGCAGGGCAGCGGGTCGGATGCGAAGAAAGTCATTGACGGCAAACTATCTGCGGCGGTAGGGCCGGATTTGATTTTGCAGAGCAGCAACGGCATAGAAGTGATTGAGCGGAAAAATGTCGAGGAGATTGCTTTAAAGGAATTGCCTGATGATTTGGTGACAAGGCCAACATTAGTGTGGCTGACGAGTGCAGAAAAATCGGGCGAACAGCTTTGCGAGGTTACATATACGACGGCGGCGATTGGGTGGAAAGCGGATTACACAGCGATTTTGAATAAGGACGATACCGCGCTGGATTTTTCGGGCTGGGTGACAATAAATAATGACAGCGGCGCGGGTTATAAGGATGCGACGCTGAAACTGATTGCGGGAGACGTGAGGAGGATTCAGCCGGCGGCGCCAAGGGCAATGGGGGCAATGAGGATGGCTTTGGATAAAACGGTTGCAGAAGCGGGATTTGAGGAAAAGTCGTTTATGGAATATCATATGTACACGCTGGGGCGAAAGAGCACGATAAATAATAACCAGGTCAAGCAGATTGAGTTTATCGAGCCGGCGGAGGGAGTGAAGGCGAAGAAGGTTTACGTTTACGAGCGGAGCGACTACTGGAACCCAAGGGGCGGCGACCAGAATAAAAAGGTGATGGTCAAGATTGAATTCGAGAACAAGAAGGAAAATAAATTGGGGATTGCTTTGCCGAAGGGCAAAATCAGGGTTTTCAAGAATGACCCGGCGGACAACAGTTTGCAGTTTGTGGGCGAGGACGAGATTGACCATACGCCGAAGGATGAGAAGCTGTCGCTTTATATCGGCGACGCGTTCGATATTGTCGCGGAGCATACGCTGGTTGAAAACAAGGAGGAATTCGGCAAACATCGGGAGTCGCACAAAATTGAGCTGCGAAACAGGAAGAATGAGGAGGTTACGGTTTTTGTGGACGAGAAGTTCGCGAGATGGGTTTACTGGGAGGTTGAGAAATCGACGCAGGACTATGAGAAGAAAGACGCATATACAGCGAGATTCCCGGTGAAGGTTGGCGCGAACGCGACGGTAACGCTGGAATACACGGTTGTCTGGTCAACGTGGAAATGGTAGTCCGAAAACGGATATTGTCTGTTGAAATTCCGGACCTGGCGCAAAAGAAAAGCGGCCTTATACGAGATAAGGCCGCTTGTTAAACAACGATGCTTTGGACTATTAGCTGCTGCCGCCGTCAGGGAGGTCATTAATCACAAGTGCATCTGTCACATCCCCCGGCACGAGATCTGTGTAATTGTCTGGAGATTTGTAGTCTGAAGAGCTCGGGAGGCGCCCGCATGCTTCGAGGTATTGCTTAAGCGGTACTATTGATGTGCCGGTCCCTGACCAGTCAGAGGGAGTAGACGGCCATCTTTGATAAATGTTGTCGTTATTTATGCCCACGTTGGCTGTTGATTCAAATTTCACGTGGCCGTCATTGTACAGGACGTTTTGGCCTTCGCGCTGATGGGCATAGGCGTTATACAAGAAATCTTTGTCCACGTACTGGTTGTTGTTATTGGTCCACGTTGTACAAGGTGAAGTGTCAGTTACGCCGGTCGCGAGTGTCCCGCCGCTATCTCCGCCCTTTATATAAGTAGCGGCGTTTTTATCCAGGCCTGGGTTTCTATCTGCCGCGAGGGGGCTGCTTGGCGCGCTGCTAACTGAAATCGGGAACCCTGTTGATGGGGTGCCTGTACCGGTTCTGGAGAATGGAAAATGGTAAGCGTAGCTGCAGTGTTTGCCCGGGTGGTTGCCAAAATCGTAAACCTTGGTCAGGTCTGTCACTGTTGTGGAGTAAGTTGAGAGCTTGAAAACTTCTGAGCCGGAGTCACCCTTGCAGATAAACTGTTTTGGTGAGACATCCTGGTATTTTACGAGCATATAGAACAAAGAACCCATAGTTGCTGCGCCACCGCCATTAGTCAATCCTCCACCAAAGACAGATGAGATGCTTACCACGGTACCGTTGTTGGTGCCGTCGAAATGGTTAAGCTTTTCAGTCAGTTGGTAAACTACCGGCCCTCCCGCATAGCCAGGCATTGGATATGATTCCTGGGCATCACCGGCACTGGCCAGGGTCAGGATACCCATCAGCAGAGCGATGATCGCGATAACGACCAGCAGCTCGACCAACGTAAAACCTTTCTTTCTCATTTG
>Ga0187873_1001125_pt1 | contig 23462 bp, 24 predicted proteins | sample June2016WEW_16_1_2_FD_133012 | JGI IMG/M metagenome (GOLD analysis project Ga0187873, IMG submission 133012) | Peatland microbial communities from SPRUCE experiment site at the Marcell Experimental Forest, Minnesota, USA - June2016WEW_16_100 | ecosystem: Environmental > Terrestrial > Soil >...
GAGGCTCGCACCGCCACGCTGCGCAACTGGGAGCCAGGCGATCGCGTCCGGCTACGCCATTCCTCTACCTCGCGCAAGGTGAAGGAAGTGTTGGAGCGTCTTAAAGTTACCGGCTCCAGCCGAAGCTTATGGCCGGTCCTCGAACTCGATGGCCGCATCATCTGGATGCAGGGAGTCGAAGTGGAACCGGTGCCGGAAATCCACATTATTTTTGCCAGCCTGGAGGCTTCTGCGGAACCGGCCCCATAATTGCAACAAGTCTCCCAGCCCTGAGAGTACAATTTAAGTTACTGCTCTTCCGGGCGGCAGAGTGGGTGTGTTTGCCGCCAAGGCTTCCCGGCTTTCCTGTGACTTTGTGGAACGTACAGGCGTCTAAAGGGTGTGCAGGCAGTGCTGGAGACACGTTTGACGGCTTTTCCAACACTGGAAGAGAGGAATACGGGTGAATTCGACTGTTAAATCGATCGTGGTCTGGGCCTGCATCATCGCCTTCGGCATGGTTCTTATCAACCTGGTGACGAAGAGTGCCAACCTGGGGGGCAAGACTACGGAAATCGGCTACTCGGATCTTTTAGACAAGATCGAGGCCGGACAGGTGCAGGACGCTACCATCCAAGGGACCGAAGTTCACAGCCACATGAAGGGCTCCAAGGATGAGTTTCATACCACGATCTCCGGAAACACCGCCGACAACCTGGCCAAGGAGTTGCACGCGGCCAAGACGCATTTCGATCTGAAGGACCCACAGAGCAACTACCTGGTGCAGGCGCTGATGAGTCTGGGTCCGTTTGTTCTGATCATCGCAGTCTGGTTCTTCTTCATGCGCCAGATGCAGGCCGGCGGTAACAAGGCGATGTCATTCGGCAAGAGCCGCGCGCGCCTGCTCTCCATGCAGCAAAAGAAGATTACCTTCAAGGATGTGGCCGGCGTGGATGAGGCCAAGGAGGAGCTGAAGGAGATCATCGAGTATCTGCGGGAGCCGGCCAAGTTTCAGAAGCTCGGCGGCCGCATTCCCAAAGGCGTTCTACTGGTAGGCCCTCCGGGCACAGGTAAAACACTTCTTGCCAGGGCCGTGGCCGGTGAGGCTAACGTTCCGTTCTTTTCCATCTCCGGCTCGGATTTTGTAGAGATGTTTGTCGGCGTCGGCGCCAGCCGCGTCCGCGACCTCTTCGAACAGGGCAAGAAAAACGCGCCCTGCATCATCTTCATCGACGAGATCGACGCTGTAGGCCGCCATCGCGGCGCGGGCCTGGGCGGCGGGCACGACGAGCGCGAGCAGACGTTGAATCAGCTTCTTGTCGAAATGGATGGCTTTGAATCCAACGACGGCGTGATTCTGGTGGCCGCCACCAACCGCCCCGACGTGCTGGATCCGGCGCTGCTCAGGCCGGGCCGCTTCGACCGCCGCGTGGTGGTGGGCCTGCCCGATGTCCGTGGCCGCGAGGAGATTTTGCGCGTTCACGTCAAGAAAGTTCCCATCGCCGATGATGTGAACCTGAACGTGCTTGCGCGGGGCACGCCTGGCTTTAGCGGCGCAGACCTGGCCAACATGGTCAACGAGGCCGCCCTGAGCGCCGCGCGCATGAACCGCAAGCAGGTGGTCATGTACGACTGCGAGGTGGCTAAGGACAAGGTGCTCATGGGCGCGGAGCGCAAGTCCATGCTGCTCACTGAGGAGGAGAAGCGGGTAACCGCCTATCACGAAGCCGGCCATGCGCTGGTCTCATTCAAGCGCGAGCATTCCGACCCCATTCACAAGGTCACCATCATTCCTCGCGGCATGGCTCTGGGCGTCACCGTTTTTTTGCCCGGCGACCGGCACAATTACACACGCGAATATCTGGAAGCCAAACTGGCTATGTCCTATGGCGGACGCGTGGCCGAGGAAATCTTTCTCAACCAGATGTCCACCGGCGCGGGCAGCGATATTGAGGTTGCCACCGATCTGGCCCGCCGCATGGTCTGTGAGTACGGCATGAGCCGCCTCGGTCCCCTCACCTTCGGCAAGAAGGAGGAGCAGATCTTCCTGGGCCGCGAGATTGCCCAGCATCGCGATTTCAGTGAGGAAACAGCCCGGCAGATCGACCTTGAAGTGCGACGCTTGATCGACGAGGCCTACCAGTCGGCTCATACCATTGTGGAGACGAACGCCGACGTCATGCATCGCATGGCCTCGGCTTTATTGGAGCGCGAGACCATCGACGCCGATGAGGTCAAGATGCTCATCGAGGGCAAGGAACTTTCACCCTTGCGCTCCAGTCTGGCCACGCCCTCGGACACCGGCGGCAATGACGTGCAGGAGGTTCTCAAGCCGGAAAGCCGCGGACCAAACTACCCTGAAGGCGCGCCATCACCGGCATGATGTAAATGCAACTCAGACAAGAAAAGAGGGCCACCCCGATGGAGTGGCCCTTCTTGTTTGCCAGGTTCTCAGTTCTCAGAAAATCTTGTACCCCACGCCCACGCTGACCCCATAAGGCGACAGCGGAGAGTTAATGTAGGGATAGTACTGGTACTCGACATCGGGAACTCTCAGGCTGATCCGTTTGGTCAGCTTCACGTCCATGCCCCCACCGAAGGCGATGTCGGTGAACTTGCCGGTGTCTCCGGGTACTGGATCAAAGCTCATCTTGGAATATCCAGCCAGCGCCTTGCCATAGACGGTCGCTTTCCAAAAACGGTAAACCGGCAGCCTGGGGCCGATCAGGTAGTTGTCCTGATAAATGCCCTTATACTGGTTCCAGCGCAGCCAGCGGGCTTCGGCCTCGAACTGCACCCAGCGCCTCAGCTTCACGTCCACATAAGCGCCCACGCCATACAGCGGACGGGGGTCGGCTTGCGCGACGACGCCGTTGCTGTTCCATACCCCGGCGAAGTCGGGCTGAAAAGCTGAGGCCATTCCGCCGACAGTAATTGAAACCTGCCGTCCGGCGGCGGAGGGAACCACTTGCGCGCCGGCGGCAACGGTCCCCGCAAAAAGCAGAATCGAGAACAAAAACAAGCTCAATCGTCTCATAATTCGAAAGTACCTTCAGTCCCGGCATGTCTTTGCAACCGGCAAGAGAGTTTATCGAACAGGTTTTGGAATATCTGGACTGGAATGCAGTACACTTCGCACCCCAGTCCAGAGATTCCCGATAAAGGCTACTGCGCAGGAGGATGTGATGTGCCCGCGGGTTGCTGGGGAGCTTCGCCGGCTGCGGGCTGATTCAGTCGCGAAGCATCATAGCGTTGTAATTTGAAGAAGATCGGTGTCACTTCCAGCGGCATCTTGTCGCGCGGGTTCATGTAGGGATAGATCTTCGCGTTGATTTGATGCACCCGGTCGTCCCATGGATCAGTCTTGAGCCAACTGCCCAGGGGTAAGGCCGGACGTTGTGTTAGATCATCCCAGTTCAACCCGGGAGCCATGCTCTTCAAATCGGACATCCATGGAGTTCCATCAGTCTTGAGCAGTGAGTCGCCGAGTTTAGCCGTGTTCAGCGCCTTCAACACCTTTTCCCGATCCACCAGCTGAGCATAGTAAAGCCCCGCAGAGGGCAGCCTGTCCTTGTACATGGAGTTCTGCAGATACTCCATGGCGCGCTTGGCAGCCTCTAAGTTGTCGTGATCCGAGTGGTACATGTCGATGCGCCTGAAGGTCGCCTCGTCGGGAAACAGCAGCCGGTCGTTGAAGGCATAGCGGGTGTCGATGTGGTGGCCCATCACGATGTGGGCCAGTTCCATGGCCACTACCGAGGCGATCGCTTCCTCGCTGGGCAGGCTGTCGATAAGCCCCTTGCTGATCAGGATGGTGTTTCCGACGGTTGTGGTTTCCACCGTGGTCGAGAGCAGGATGCGGGTATGTACCTGGTCCGTAAATGCCAGATTATTAGGCACTTGCAGGTTGATGACAATCTGATCCAAAACCGTGTTTTCATAGCCGCCAGGGGTCAGAGGCGCCACCAGGCCGGCTTCTACCAGCCGGTCGATCACGTTGTTTTCAGCCTGCGTGACCCAGGCGCGCGAGGCCTGCAGCGGACCCACATCCTGCGAGTCGTCGCTCTTGTCCACCGCTTCATCCACGCGCACGCTCACATTTTCGCTCTCCCGCGTAGGCAGTTTGAGAGAGTAGCCCCAGAAGTGCGTCTGGGCCTTCAGCCCGACCTTTTCGCCTTCGGTGCGCTGGGTCTCCTCCACGTATACGGCCACCGGCAGCCAGATTCCCGGCTGCACGTTCATCCGCCAACTGTCGAAATGGAAGTAGAAGTGAGAGTCATCCTCGGCTCTGGGCGAGGTAAACGTGCCGTTGAAGCGAACAATGTTGCCATCCCGGTCCTCAACCCAGATGCGTCCATAGAACCGGCCCTGGCCGGCAATCTTTGGTTGCACGTCGTAAACCCATGTGCGCACCGACCCCAGAAACTCCCGCCGTACAAAGCTGAATGCATAGTGCTGGTTGTCGAAACTCCTGGGATCCAGGAACATCATCTCCGTAAACCCCAGCGGGTTGTACGCGAAATGCGTGTCCAGCTTCAACGCCTTGGTGAGTCCGGCAACCGAGGACAGCGAGGCCATGAAGAATTTGTGATTGGCCTTGGCTTTCTTGGTCCTGGGCTCGTAGATCTTGTCGAAAAAGACCTTGCCAAAGTCAATGCGGCTCAACATGTACTCGTCTGATACCGGCACCTGGTAGAGCTTGACATCCGGCTTGGTGTTTTGGATGTAGGTCTCCACCAGGGGCGTGCGCTGCTGAATATTCTTGATCAGCACCTTTTCCCGGCCGATGGCCTTTTCCACCAGCGCCGCCTGCTCCGGGGTGAGCTGGCGGACCTGCGAGTACTTGTTGGGCGCCTTCTTCTTGCCCAATCCCAACCCGAACTTCATCGCAAACGCGCTCGGGACGCACAGGGTGATGAGCAGCAAGGCGATGGATATATTCCGAAACTTCATGTCAGGCTCCTAAGATGGGTTCTCCAACTACTTCTTCTTGCCGCTGGCGTCGTTCCAGCATCCCGCGGCTTCGCATAAATGTTTTCATACCTGCAATTCCGATGTTACGCCAATTGAAACGTAATGATAACGTTGGTTGTCTTGTCCACCGGCTGGCCAAGATGCGTGGCGGGACGAAAACGAAATTGTTGCATCTCGCGGCGCGCCTCTTCATCCAGGCCATGGCCCAGGCCCTGCACGATGCCATGCACCACTACCTGGCCGGATGCGGTAAAGGTGACGCGTAGAATCACGTCACCCTGGACCTTGAGCTGTCTGGCTTCGCTGGTGTACTCGACCTGTGGCTTGAAGATGACCACCAAATCAGTGTCGGGTGGACCAGTGTTGATTCTCGGGGCTGACACGACTGTGGACGCCGTGGGAATGCCTACAGAGGCAACCTTGCCCACATTCCCTGATGGGGCCGCAACCGTGGTCGCGGGAATCACGGCTGAGGCTACTTTTCCGCCTGGCTTGCCGTTGTTATTGCCATATTTTAGTCCATCGCCAATGCCGGTCGAGCCCACCACCCCGTGAGGCGCGCTTACAGGTCCCTGATTTCCGCCGTAGGGGTTGCCAATGGCCGCCACCGTTGCCGGTCCCTTGGCGTTGGGATTGGGTTTGACGCCCCAGGTATCGCCGACGTGGACGGGCTTGGTTGAGGGCTTGACGTGATTGTCCTGCGCCGGCATGGCTGCCGGCGCCAACACCTGTTTGGGCTGCGGTCCCAGAACCACCTCCGGCGTGGCGTTCTTAATAACCGGAACCTGCAGCTTGGCTTCAATCTGGATCGGTTTCAGTTCAGGCTTGGGCTCCGGCTTAGGAACATTGATCCGGGGCGCCTCAAACTTCACATCCACGGGCTTTGGCTCCTCGATCGGCGGCGGCGGAGGCACCTTTTCCTTGGGCTTAGGAGGCTCCTTTTTGGCTGGAAGGACCAACAGCGTCTCTTCATACCTATGCTGATCGATTGTCTTCTTGGCCATCGCTCCAGCGTAGATAAACACGGCCAGCATCAGCCCGTTGATCACCACGCTGGTGATGAACGAGCCGGGGCTGCGCTCGGGCTCGGGGAGCAATCCGAAAGTGGCCTTTTCTGGAGAAGGCTTCACGGGCATAATCTCAATCCTCGCACACGGCCATAGTGACCGCGGTGTGTCCGGGTGCTTGGCCGGATCCAAATTGCCCATACGTAGATCGAATGGGGGAAAGAGGGAAAACTCTGTTCATGCATATTTGTTGCAGGTAATGCGAAAAACAGTTACTGCCACGGGACAAACCCTGCTTGTGAGGACTCTCACAATATGGACTGCCGGCCGCCTGGACCCTTGACATCCGAACACTCAGAGCGCCTGTAAAAGTCATTCTCTGTCCCGGCAAGAGAATAAAACGAACAAATGAGATCACTGCGCCGTCTTTCCGGCGTCAAGGCGGACGGCCATCAGCCGACACAACCAATCCCTACATATTAGACTTTAAGCTATACGAAAGTGTTTGGGAAGGACGAGTTTTTGTGAAGATTCTGGTTACAGGCGGTGCGGGGTACATAGGTGGTACTGTCGCGGGATTACTGGCTCAAAATGGGCATCATGCCGTCGTTTTTGACAATCTGAGCCATGGCCGGCGCGACCTTATACCCCCCGGTGTCGATTTTGTCGAGGGAGAGTTGGCAGACCGGGCCACTCTGGATCAGCTTTTCACCGCCGCCAAAGCCCAGGGAACACCCTTTGACAGCGTCCTCCACTTTGCCGCCCTCATCGAGGCCGGCGAGTCTATGCTCCATCCCGAGCAGTATTTCCGCAACAACACCGCCTGCACCCTCACACTGCTAGAGGCCATCCTCGCCCACGGCCCCCGCCGGCTGGTGTTCAGCTCCACCGCCGCCGTCTACGGCGAACCCGAAGTGATTCCAATCAAAGAGGATGCACGTCTGCTGCCGATCAATGTGTACGGCGAGTCCAAGCTGCTGGCGGAGCAGATGCTCGGCTGGTTCCACCGCATTCACGGCCTGCGCTACGCTTCGTTGCGTTACTTCAACGTGGCCGGCGCCCTGGAAGGGCCGAGTGGAGTCACCCGCGGTGAGGCCCACGAGCCCGAGTCCCACCTCATTCCCCTGATTCTTGATGTAGCCCTCGGCCGCCGCCCCTCCATCCGCATCTACGGCAATGACTACCCCACCCCGGACGGCACCTGCATCCGTGACTTCATCCACGTCTCCGACCTCGCTGATGCCCATTTCCTGGCTCTTAACGCCCTGGATACTCCGGCGGCCTCCGAGAACAGCCTGATCTTCAACCTCGGCAACGGACGGGGCTTCAGCGTTCTTGAAGTGATTGAATCAGCCCGCCGCGTCACCGGCCATCCCATCCCTGCCGAAGTCCACCCCCGCCGCCCCGGAGACTCCGCGGTTCTCGTCGCCAGCTCCGAGAAAGTCATCCGCGAACTGGGCTGGAAACCCCGCTACACCCAACTCGACGAAATCATCCGCTCCGCCTGGATCTGGCATCAGAAGCGATATACGCAATAGCCATAGCATAGGATAAATCGAGGAATGATCCATTTGTAGCTACAGATAGAACTCCATTTGGAGTGGCTTTTGGAGTACAATAATGATGAATGTGGAGTTTGAATGGGATACCGCGAAGGCTCAAGCCAACCTGCGCAAGCACAGGGTTCCGTTTCTGAAAGCCTGCGAGGTCTTCAAGGATGTCAATCGGCTCGAACGTCTGGACACTTCCGGCCTATACGGCGAGGAACGGTGGATTGCTCTGGGGCGCGTCGAGCAGACGATTCTTTTCGTGGTCTATGCACAACGCGGGCAGCGGACCCGCTTGATCTCCGCACGAAGGGCGACTCGCAATGAAGAGCGATGCTACTGGACTGGTGACATACCGGCTTGATCCCGATAACCCTCCTGTCTTGACGGAAGAAGAGCGTCAGGCATGGGAGTCGCTCAAGAATATGCGCGACGAAGACATCGATCTAAGCGATATTCCTGAGCAGACCGGCGGCGGCTGGCGGCGCGTCTCTGAGCTGGTCCCGGCGGAGAATAAGCAGCAGATCACGCTGCGGCTGGATGCCGACCTGATCGCGTTCTTTCGCGCCACCGGAAGGCGCTATCAAAGCCGCATCAATGCCGCGTTGCGCGAGTATGTGACCGCGCAGAAGAAGGCCGTCTAGTCGACGCGTGAGGCGAAGGGGCTAAGCCACGTTTTAGACCCGGAAATGGTCAGCGCGCCAGTTCTGGATGCGCTCCTTAATCTGCTTGCGATTCAGATTGTGTTTCAGCGCCTGCTTGGCCAGCTCTACAACCTCGTCATCGGCGGCAAAGCGCAGGCCGATCAACTGGTCCTCAGTGAGGCGATAGATCTGTGGGTGCCATTTCGCGGGGGCCAGCGCCTGAAGGCGCAGCCGCTCTTCAAGCCGGATGACGCGGTCCTGCACACGCAGCGGATAGGTGCGCAGCTTAATGAATGGAATGAACACCACCAGCGAAAGCACCAGGTACCATGCTGTTGAGATGGGAGTATCTCTCCAACGGTGCACCAAGTTGAATACGGCAAAGACCAGGTTAGCAACAAGAACGAAAAACAGCACAAAGTGAAACTGTGGATCAATTCGGCCGTGGTTTTTGAGATTCTGCTGGGAGGATTTGCTCATGAGCAACCTTGTTTTCTGTCAGGCCGGAGTTGGTTGTCGCGGTTGCCTTTGTTTCCGCTGAACCGCCGGCAGCGGCGCTGGGGGCCTGCGTACCTGCGCTGTCGGGATTCTCATCCGAGCGGCCCTGAGCTGTCAATGCAAATAAATTGTCCGGAGCCAGAATTTGCGGGTGTTTGGGTATGAGATGATGGCGGTCACGCACCAGGTAATCCGCAAATAATCCTCCGGCCAGGTATGGATTCACCAGCGCGATGGGGATGGCATAGCCGGTGGTGGACAGCGACTGGGCGATGCTCTTGTTGGAGCGGCTCATGCGCCTGCTGCCGGGAATCTGCGGAATCTCATAGATTGCGAGATGTATCTCGGGATGTTTGCGGGCATAGCGCTCCAGCTTAAAGGTGATTTGCTTGGGGGTAGTCATGCCTGCATCCGGAAAGACGCTGCGTTTAAAGGCGCCGGGAAAGTAGAAATTGAGCAGGATGCGCGCAAAATCCGAGCAGTTGTTGTAAAGAAGATGGAAATGCGAACGATTGGGACTGTCGTTCATCAACGCGATGAATTCGTCATCCTGCTTCTCGGTGGTCCCAAAGCGTAAAGCATAGATGCGCCGTTCATAGGACAGGCCCACAATTTGACCCCAGCCGCCATGCACAATATTGCCTCGCGGTAAATCTTCTCCCAGGCTGAGCAAATGTGCTTTGTAATAGCGGTTGCGCAGCTGATAGATAGTCGCGCGGTTGGCGCGCACGGGAACAGTGGAGGCGTCCTCTACTGCGTAGAGGTATGGAACCAGTGGGATCGCCACCCAGTCGTACCCATTCATGCCCTGATAGCGTGCGATCACAGAGCCCAGTTCGCCGGCCTGGCAGCGGCGCAATTTGACGGGCGTTTCGGGGCAGATGCGCTCAAAATATATGGCATTGTGCCCGGTTGGATTGAGGGAACCAAAAAAACCATACGGTTCCTCCATCAGCAGAGCTGCCTGCGCGCGACCCTGCACAGGAGAGAATGCCAAAATCGCTAAGGCTATGAGAGCAAATGCCGTGATGTACAGTCTTAGCGTGGAGCGCATCGATCCTCCGTAATCTGAATCTTGAACTGCCTTTTCAGTATGCCCTACTTTCGCGAAATGGTCTGCATTTTTTTGTTTTGAAGCGATACTGCTTATGACACGGCGCGACGTGCATGGTTGCGTGAATATCTGGTAAAAGTACAAATAAATCCGCAATATCCACAGGGCATTTCAGTATCAGAAACCCACCAACATCGGCTCCATCTCCAGACGAATGCCAAAACGCCCTTCGACGGCAGCTGTGATCTGGCTGGCTAGCGCCAATACCTCCGCGGCGCTGGCTCCGCCACAATTGACGAGCGCCAGCGTGTGCCGCGAGGAGACGGCGGCAGCGCCCCGCGCATACCCCTTGGCGAAACCCGCATGCTCGATCAGCCAGGCTGCCGGAACCTTTACCAGGCCCTGATTTTCTGCTTCTGGATCGGCGGGAAAGCGCGGCGGCGCCGTCTCACTGGCGGCTTCAATCTGCCGGAATTGCTCGTCAGTTACCACGGGATTCCTAAAAAAGCTGCCCGCGCTGCGGTTATCAGGATCGTCCTCGATGATCAACATTCCCTTGGCCTGGCGGATGCGGCGCACCTGGGCCGCCACCTCGGCCAGGCTCGGCTGCACGCCATCCGGAAAGGCCCGTTGCAGCTCCGCGTAGCGCAGCGCCGGCGCGCCTCCGGGCATCAGACGGTAGTCCACGCGGGTGATGACATATCGACCCCGATCATTCGAGTTGAAGCGGCTGTGGCGGTAAGCGAAGCCGCACTCGTCCGCCGCAAACTCGACGAAGTTGCGCTCCCTCACGTCATAGGCCCGCACCCTTGAGAGTACCGAGGCGACCTCTTGCCCGTAAGCGCCTACATTCTGCACCGGAGTCCCGCCCACCGTGCCGGGAATGCCGGCCAGACATTCGATTCCAGCGCAGTCCTCTTGCACCGTCCGCTCCACAAAGCGGTCCCACTCCTCGCCGGCAGCGACCTGGTAAATCCTCTGGCCAAAGTTGTCCGGCGCCTCCGTCGCCGCAATGCCATGCAACCCCACGCGCAGTACCAACCCATCAAATCCAGCGTCGGAGACCAGCAAATTGCTGCCACCACCCAGCACAAAGAGCGGCACTCTGTGTTCCCCAGCCCAGGCAACGGCCTCGGCAATCTCCTCTTCGCTCGCGGCCTCCACAAACCAGCGCGCCGGACCACCGATTCCGAAGGTAGTGAAGGGCGCAAGCGGCTTGTTTTCTTCGAGAAGCATTAGTTCAAGGCTACACCTTGGGATGTATGACTGCTATTCGGCCAGTTCAGAGATAAAGCATCCTTCTTTGCGTCACTTCTCTTCCAAGGATAGCTGTCTGAATTCCTCTGGTGTAAGCGCAATGACTTTGACCTTGGGCTTTCCATCGACAGAGATTGCAAACCACTCACCCGGCTTGAGTTCATCAATGAGTTTTTCTAAATTGGTTTGAGCTTCAAGAATATCTATGATCCGCATGACCTCTTCCTCTCGAATGTACTCAGCCTCACAAAGAGTATCGGCCATTACCTTCTTTTCATCAACACCAAACGGCCTCCCGCGTGGGAGGCCGTTTAGCATTGCTACTTGCTTCTGTTGCATCAGTCGCCCTCTTGCGCCCTGGGTAACTTCTGCACCTTGCTGTGGTGGATCGAGTAGGCAAAGTAAATTACCAACCCCACCAACAGCCAGCCGATCATCACCATCCAGGTAATCAGCGGGAGGTTGCTCATCAGGTAAACGGCCGTGACGATGCCCAGGATAGGCACCAGCGGCACCAACGGCGTCTTGAAGGGCCGGTGCAGATCGGGGTGACGCACGCGCAGAATCCAGACGCCGGCGCAGACGATGGTGAAGGCCAGCAGCGTGCCGATGTTGACCAGTTCGGCCAAACGGTCTACTGGCAGGAATGCCGGCAAAATGGCCACCACGGCGCCAACAGCGATGGTCGAAATCCACGGCGTGCGAAACCTGGGATGAATTGCCGAGGCCCATTTGGGCAGCAAGCCGTCGCGGGACATGGAGAAGAAGACACGCGACTGGCCCAGCAGCATGACCAGCATCACGGTCGCCAGCCCAAAGACCGCGCCGATCTTGACCAGCAGCGAGCCCCAGCTGACACCCGTGGCGTCGATGCCCAGGGCTACTGGGTCGGCAACGTTCAATGAGTGGTAGTTCACCAATCCGGTAAGAATGGTGGAAACCACAATGTAGAGAATGGTGCAGATAACCAGCGAGCCAAGAATGCCCAGCGGCATATCCTTTTGCGGATTCTTGGCCTCCTGGGCAGCAGTAGAGACAGCGTCGAAGCCGATGTAGGCAAAGAAGATGGAAGCCGCGCCCGCGGCAATGCCGTGCCATCCGAAATTGCCGTGCCCGTCGGAGGGCGGAATGAACGGATGCCAGTTGGCTGAGGCCAGCGCCGGGTGGCGAAACAGGAAGTAGGCTCCCAGAACGATGAAGATGCCCACCACGCTCAGCTTGATAAAGACAATCGCGGTATTCAGGTTGGCCGATTCCTTGATGCCAATCACCAGAACGGTGGTGATGGCCAAAATCGCCAGAATCGCCACCAGGTTGAAGAGTGCTGTCACGTGCTGCAGTCCGGCGGATTCGGTTCCCGGCGGCAGCGAAGTCAGCGGCAACCAGCGATCATGAAAATAGACCAGAACCGTGCCCGGCGTGGCGGTCAGCCGAGGCGGCAGATAGATGCCCAGCTGCTGCAAGAGACTGTTACAGTAACCCGACCAGCCTGAAGCCACGGTTGCCGCGCCAAAGCCGTACTCCAACCCCAGGTCCCAGCCGATGATCCAGGCCACAAACTCGCCCAGAGTGGCGTAGCCATAGGTATATGCCGAACCGGCGATGGGAATGATGGAGGAAAACTCTGCGTAACACAGGCCGGCAAAGGCGCAGGTAATGCCGGCCAGCACAAAGCTCAGCGCCACAGCCGGGCCGGCGTGCTTGGCAGCGGCCTGGCCGGTGAGCACAAATATGCCGGCTCCGATGATGGCCCCGATGCCCAGGGTGACGAGGTTGAGCGCGCCCAGCGAACGCTTGAGGGTGTGTTCACCTTGTTCACCAGCTTCTTTTGAAAGCAACGACATGGGTTTGATGCGCAGCAGTCTGGACATGAATGAAGGACTTCCTCCACGGGAGTTGTTCAAATTAGTTTAGTTCACAGGGGCTTGACGCGCGCGTCCGCCGCGACCAGAAGAGATACACAGGAATGCCCAGCAAAACCAGAACCAGGCCCGGCCACGTGTACTGTGGCTTGTATCGCAATAATACGACGCAGATCCCGCCTGCCAACGCGATGTAAAGCGCCGGCAGCACCGGGTAGCCTACGGCCTTGTAAGGCCGTGCGGCGTCAGGTTTCTTGAATCGAAGCACAAACAGGCCCACGATGGTGAGAATGTAAAAAACAAGTACCGCGAAGATGATGTAATCCAGCAATTGGCTGTAGGAACCGGAGACACACAGCACGACGGTCCATAGAGCTTGCACCAGCAAACCAGCGGCGGGCGTCTTGTAGCGCGGGTGCAGCTTGCCAACCGGCTTGAAGAAGAGGCCGTCCTGGCTCATGGCATAGTAGACGCGCGCTCCGGAGAGCGATATTCCATTGGCGCATCCGAAGGTGGAGATCAGAATGGCCGCGGCCATCAGGTATGCTCCGCCGGAGTGGAAGATCTGTTCCAATGCCGCCGTGGCTACGCGATCCTCGGTTGCGAACTGGATCCCCCGCGCCATCACCGTGGCGCCGTCCTTAACGCCCTGCATGGGGAGAACCAGCAAGTAGCTCAGCGAAACAAGAAAATAGATTGCCAGCACAAATCCCGTGCCTAGAATCAACGATAGTGGAATGTTTCGCCGGGGATTCTTCACCTCTCCGGCGGTGAAGGTGACATTGTTCCAGGAGTCGGAAGAAAACAGCGAGCCCACCTGCACCACGGCCAGAATCACCAGTACGTTGACCATCACATACGGCCCGCCCACGCCCACCTGGACCTGGTGCAGCGAGTTCCAGCCGGCATTCTTCCAGAACTGGCTCCAACCAGCCCCAAAGTTGGCCTCCCACGCTGCGGCGTTGCGTCCCACCGTGAATGCCAGCAGAATCAGCGCCGCAAGCGACAGCGCCTTGGCCGAGGTGAAGATGTTCTGAATCAGCGCGCCCAGCTTGACGCCGAAGATGTTCACGACGGCCAAAAATATCACCACTACGATGCCTGCCAGGTTGGCGGTGTTGACGCCGATCTCCATGTTGCCCAGCACCATCGGCCCCACCCGCAGCGGGGGCACATGAGCGATGTGCCACAGCCAGTTCGTCGTCGAAATAGCGGGGAAAAACACGCCGAGAAATTTGCCGAAAGCCACGCAGACGGCTGCAATGGTCCCCGTCTGAATGACCAGGAAGAGTGTCCAGCCGTAGAGAAAGCCCCACAGCGGCCCAAGCGACTCGCGCAGGTAGACGTACTGGCCGCCGGCCTTAGGCATCATGGCCGCCAGCTCGCCGTAGCTGAGCGCGGCGGTAAAGGTCAGGATGGCCGTCAACACCCACGCGCCCAGATACAGCGCCGGGGACTTGGCGCCGCGGGCAATGTCTGCCCCGACACTGTAGATGCCGGAGCCGATCATCGATCCGACCACGATCGCGGTGGAGCTGAAGAGGCCAAGGCTTTGCACCAGCCGGGTAGAGTTAGCTGGATCGTTGGAGGCAGATATGGGATTGGGGTCTGTTGTCTTCACGTAAAGAAAGTTTTACCGGATTTGGGCGCAATTGTCTTTCTTTTTCTCCGAATGCCCGAATTCGGGACAGTTTGTATGTATTCAGGACATTTTTGCCTCGATTCAAGACAATCGAGCTCATCCCAGTACAGCCATCCACTTACGGAACTCGGCCGCCGGATTCGGCTGGCGAAAGAGCGCCCCGGCGATGGCGACGACCGTGGCTCCGGCAGAGAGCGCCTCGGCCGCCGTGGCCAGCGTGATGCCGCCGATAGCCACCAGCACCGGGCGAACGCCAGCCTCCGCACGCAGCCGCCTTATGCCGTCCATGCCGATAAGCGGTGAGGCCGTCTGCTTGGTCCGCGTCGCAAAAACAGGCCCAATCGAGAAGTAATCCGCGGGAGCTTCGAGAATCCCCGGAACCAGCCCCGCCGCGCCGCCGCCGAAGGTTCCGATGATGCGGCTTGCTCCCAGCAGCTTGCGGGTCTCGGCTGGCTTCATGTCGCCCGCATCCAGATGCACTCCGTCAAAACCAGTCTTTTCAACCAGATCGGCCCTGTCATCGAGAATCAACTTTACCTTCCCGGCAGGCAGTGAAGTGCGCAAAATGGCGGCATCTGCCAGCAATTCAGCCTCTGTGCCAGTCTTGTTGCGGTACTCGAGCAGCGTCACGCCGGCATCGGCCAGCCCGCTTCCCAACCGATGCAGAAACTCGGCGCGTCCAGTGGCAGGAATGAAGGAGGCATCGAGGATGGGGTATACCTTGGGAAACTGATGGACAGAATTCATTTGTCTGGTCACCATCGACTTTCACAGAAAAAGATGCTTATCCCTTGCGCGCCTCTGCCTTCGCAATCCATCCCCGGCGCAACTTCTCCGCGGGGATGCTCGACAGGTAAGGCTTGATGTCGAGAATCGGCGTCCCGTCGAGCATATCCACGCCGCGTACACGAAGCGTACCGCCCTCGCGGCCCAGCAATTCAACAACCGTGAGGCCGATGGGATTGGGACGACGCGGAGAGCGCGTGGAAAACACGCCGTGGGGACGATGCTCGTCAATGGGCGGCGTGGCCATCAAATCGAAGCCGTCGGAATGGTCGAAGACCCACAGCACGATGAGATGCGAGTAGCCCTCGATGTCAGTAAGGCCTTGCTCGAATGCGGGCAGGATATTGAGCGCGCCCTCTGCATCGTGCTTGGCGCCCAGCCCCTTTGGGATCTCTCTTGTGTTGTTGTAGGGACTGCTGATAAATCCAATTGGTTGGGGAGTAAACATGGACGCGGAACCTCTACATTCATACTAAACAACCACTCCCTGAGATGGCGATTGATCAAACTGCAAGGTAGTGTCCTTATTTGAAATCCACAGCCTTATCCTGCGATGACGGCGAATAACGTGCTCCCGGTCCTTCGTGATATTCAGGTTTCAATAAGCCTCCTCGGGAAAAAGCATTTGTTCGGTTTCATAATTGAATGCAAATCTTCTTTTAGCGGGTGCTACATCATCTGCGCTCGCAATCACGCATACAGGACCGTAACCCCATGCAGATGGTCCGGCAAGCATTCCGACCTGAACCTTTGGATGAGGCCATCGAATAATGGCAGCCAATTCACTACATCCTGGTTGAATATCGCAACTGTCGGCATTTAGTCGAACGAAATCGGCTCTATGTGGTTTTTCTGGAGATGGCCCAATCCGTTCGACTGTTACAGCCACGTTTCGTAGAGTCTTATGAGAAATATTCTTTATCTCCACTCTATATTCCCAGTACGGCCCTGTCACGCGCTTATAAAAATCCTGCTTGGCTTCAAGAGACCAAAATTTTCTTGCCGGATTAAGCGGCTCAAAGATAATTTCAAGCGGAGATGAGGGAGAGGGAATTTCATCTGTTTTATTAAACCGAGTCACCCAAAAATAGAGGACTCTGGCAACGGGAATGATAATGCAGAGCACGCCTATTGCGAAAAATGCAGCGACAATTAAAGGATGCGGCTTAATACTTTCAGGCCAGACAGAAGAAACCACTTGGACTGTAGCGGCTATCATGAACGCCCCCAGTCCAATCCACGATGATGTTTGCCAAGCGGACTTTTCTCCCATACGACATCATCTGCCCGTAAGGGTTTGCGTGTCGAGTACGTAGTTGCCCAAATTAGGACACTACCAACTGCAAGCCCAACCTACAAAAAAGTGGTAGTATTAATTACTACTGGAGTGTACCTCATGCCTACCATTGAGAAACTGAGTATCGCACTTCCCTCGGAAATGGCGGCCATCGTTCGCCAGGCCGTTGACGGAGGCGAGTATTCGTCGAACAGCGAGGTCATCCGCGATGCACTTCGCGACTGGACCCACAAGCGCAGGATGCGAGAGCAAGATGTAGCTGGCCTGCGCAAGCTGTGGCAAGAGTCCGTCTCCGACAATGCAGAGGGACTTGACCCGGACCCGGTTTTCGACCGACTGGAAAGCAAATATGACGTTCTTCCAGAGGCAACGGGCCGATAATGCGCCTTCGCTTATCCCCACACGTGCCCGGCGACCTTGAGGAGATCGCAGACTATATCGCCCAGGACAGTCCCCGACAGGCCATCCGGCTACTTCGTGAACTTCGCTCCCGGATGCAGGAGATCGCCAAACATCCGGCGCACTATCAACTTCGGCCGGAGATTGGCGAGGGGGCGAGATTAGCTGTGTTGGATCAATATGTGATTCTCTTTCGCATACGTTCCAATACAGTCCGCATCGAACGAGTCGTGCATGGCAGTCGGAACTTGCTTCGTATTCTGGAAGAAAACTGAAACTAAAAACACTAGTATCCCCCAACTTCGCAGGGGAATACTTGCCAGCTACTCCAGTGCCCTGCCTTGCCTACGTCTCGTCCGCCGACGGCCCATAGGTTCCAGGGACCGGCTTGCCGAGCAGGCGCAGGTAGACGCCCAACTGTGCGCGGTGGTGAATCATATGATTCATCACCCAGGTTCGCCAGGCCTGATACTTGGATTCGTCGATAAAGGCCTGGCCGCCGAAGATAAACTTCCAGTTCTCGTCCCATTTCGCGGGCGCAAGGCCAGCCAACGCGGCTTTGGTCTCGACAACTTCCCGATCGAAGCGCTCCAACATCGCCTTCGTGGAGGCAGGAATGTATGCATCCCACTTGTGATCCGCCGGAAACTCCATCTTGCTCTTGGTCAATGTGGCAATCGCCCATTCTCCGGCAGTCGTCTCAGCGATGTGTCCGGCTAACCGGCCCAGGCTCATGGATTTAGCGTGGGGCTTCCAGGCAAAATCGGCATCCGCCGGAATCGCTGCCAGCATCTTGCGTGTATTAGCAAATTCGCGGTCATACTCAGCCATCAGTTCCTTTTGAAAGTCCATGCGACAACCTCCCAAGTTATGAAGCCAGCATACAACACGTCAGCAGAAAAAAGCGAAGAAAAAGCGATAAAATTTTCTAGTCTCGTCGGTTGGCTCTTTTCCTTACCGGATACACGTGGAAACAAGACCAGCGCGAAGGCTGCCTGCCAGCCCTTGGCGGTGGCCGGAAACTTGGCAGGGATCCAGCCTCTGCCGAATAACCTCCTGCAGGACAGCGATTTATCCGGCTTTCTCTGACAGAAAAAGCTCCATGAACTTGGTATCGAACTCGCCAGCGCGGAATCCGGGGTCGGCAAAGATTGCCTGGTGCAGCGGAATCGACGTCTCGATGCCCTGCACCACGAACTGCGAGAGCGCGCGCTCCATTTTCGCAATCGCCTCTGCCCGGTCGCGGCCATGGACGATCAACTTGGCAATCAGCGAGTCGTAGTAGGGCGGGACCACGCTCTCGGCATACTGCGCTGTATCTACGCGCACGCCATTGCCGCCGGGAACGTTGAAGACCATAATCTTGCCTGCCGAGGGGGTGAACTTCTGAGGATGCTCGGCGTTAATGCGGCACTCAATCGCGTGGCCGCGGATCTCCAGCTTGGCAGGTAGAATGGCGTCCAGCCGCTCGCCACCGGCAATGAGCAACTGTGCCTTCACGATGTCCACGCCGGTGATGGCCTCGGTGATGGGGTGCTCCACCTGGATGCGTGTGTTCATCTCAATAAAGTAGAGCTGTCCGTCTTCATCCATTAAAAATTCAACCGTGCCGGCGTTCTGATAGCCGATCTCCTTGAGGCAGTGGCAGAGGGTGCGGCCAATCTCCTCGCGCATCTTCGGCGTCACCTTCAGGCTGGGCGCTTCTTCGATGAGTTTTTGATGGCGTCGCTGGATGGAGCACTCTCGCTCAAAGAGCGAGGTCACGTTGCCGTGTTCGTCGGCAAGCATTTGAAACTCGATGTGGCGCGGGTTCTCGACAAACTTTTCCATGTACAGTTCGCCGTTGCCGAAGGCGTTTTCCGCCTCGGTGGAGGCCGCATGGAATAGATTGGGCAACTCCTCCGGGGCGCGCACGATTCTCATGCCGCGGCCGCCGCCGCCCGCCTTGGCCTTGAGGATGACCGGATAGCCCACCTTCTTTGCCCAGCCCTGCGCCTCTTCCGCGGCGGCAACCCCACCGTCCGAGCCGGGAAGAATGGGCACGCGCGCCCTCTTCATCGCCTGACGCGCTTTGTCCTTCTCGCCCATCAGCCGGGTGACCTCTGGCGGCGGGCCGATGAACTTGATGTTGGAGGCGCGGCAGACCTCGGCGAAGTTGGCGTTCTCGCTGAGCAGGCCGTAGCCGGGATGAATAGCATCCACGTCGGCGATCTCGGCGGCAGAGATGACCGCCGGTACGTTCAGGTAGCTGTCGGCCGCGCGTGGCGGGCCAATGCAGATGGCCTCGTCGGCAAAGCGCACATGCAGCGAGTGGCGGTCAGCCTCGCTGTATACGGCGACCGTGCGAATGCCGAGCTCCCGGCATGCGTTCAACACGCGCAGCGCGATTTCACCGCGATTGGCTATCAGTACCTTACGAAGCATGGGAAACCTGCGTTTAAGTGAATAAGTGAAGAAGTGAATGAGTGAATAAGTGAATTAGAAAATGAGTGAATGAATTATTTAATGAGAAAGATTCATCCTTTTCACTCCTTCACTTCTTCACTCGTTCACTTCATGCATCCTAACTGATCCTAAGCGCAAACAGCGGCTGCCCAAACTCGATGGGCTGGCCGTTGGAAACCAGGCACTTGACGATTTCGCCGGTGGCATCGGCTTCGATCTCGTTCATCAGCTTCATAGCCTCGACGACGCCGATGACCTGCCCTTTGGTAACGCGATCTCCCGGCGAGACAAACTGCGTTGTGCCGGGTGATGGCGAACCGTAAAAGGTGCCGACGATGGGCGACTTGACGATGTGCAGGCCGGCATCCGGGTCAATGGCCTCAGGCGCTGGCGCATGCTGGAGCACAGGATGGTTTACTGCGGCGTGTGGCGAGGCAGCCTGCAGCGAAGCCGAACCGAGCAGACGCGTTAATTCGGCCAAGCCCGCCGGAGAAGCCTCCGCCTGGTTGAATTTGAGCCGGATCTTCAGGTCGCCGCGGTCCAAATCAAATTCGGCAACCTGGTATTCCTTCAGGAATTCAATCAGTTGTTTCAGATCTGCAATGTCTTGTGGTTTCATTCGGTCCTTGATCTCCAGCCGTCGGGCGGGAGGTGCTAGATCAATGTTGATTACTCAGTTCGGTCAGAGCTCAATCAGGGCCTTGGGCGCGGGCGTTAGCACCTGACCTCCGTTGCTGGTTACTGCCACCATATCTTCGATGCGAATGCCGAAGCGTCCGGCTAAATAAATTCCCGGTTCGATGGTGATGACCATGCCGGGAAGCAGCCTGGCAGTCTCCTCGGCGCCAATGCGCGGCGGCTCGTGAATCTCCAGGCCGAGACCATGGCCGGTGGAGTGGGAAAAAGCCTCCGCCAATTCTGCCTTGCGTAACACTCTGCGCGCTGCCTCGTCCACCTCCGCACAGCTAACGCCCGAACCCACCGCGGCTACCGCGGCCTCCTGCGCCTCCAACAACGTCTCGTAGGCGGCTCGCTCGCTGGCCTTCGGCTTGCCCAGGTACACGGTTCGGGTCATATCCGAGCAATACCCGTTGAGAATAACACCGAAGTCGAGGGTCACAAAGCCTCTGCGCGGCAGCTTGGCGGCAGTGGCGCGACCATGCGGCAGGGCGGAACGCGGGCCGGAGGCAACGATGGTCTCAAAGGACATGGCCTCGGCTCCCAGTAGACGGGCTTGGTGCTCGATCTCCGCGGCTACCTCGACCTCCGCCAGGCCGGGCCGGATGAAGCCGAGGATGTGCTCGAAGAGCTTGCAGCCGGTGAACGCCGCGTCGATCATCAGCGCCAACTCGTCCTCATCCTTGATCTGGCGCAACGGGAGAACTAGGGGCGCTGCCAGCACGGTGAGAAAGCTGCGGCGCAGGCGCGCGGGCAACGCGGCACGGTAGCGAGCCAGATTGGCAACCGTGGTTTGAGCCGGATCGAAGCCGGCAAATTCGACTCCAGGCTGCGCGGCCAGCCACTGCACGGCGGCAACCGCTTGAGAGCCAGAGACGATCTCAACCTGCGCGACGGAGACCTCGGCGGCAGCTTGCGACTTGTAGCGGCCATCGGTAAAGAGCCGCGCATTGCGGCGCGTGACGGCGAGCGCAGCGCTGGAGCCTGTAAATCCAGAGAGATAGCGCAGATCGGGCAGATGGGTAACCAGCAAGCCGTGAAGGCCAGCTTTGGTCAAACGGCGGCGCAAGAGGCCTATGCGGCGAAAGTGGTCCACGTTTTGAGGATAACAGGGGAAGAGGCAGAGATCAGGAGTCAGAGATCAGAGATCAGGAGCGAGGCGCTGACTGAATGACTTTGATCTCGCTCTGATTATTTGTCTATCTTTGAGGTTCAGCGGATTGTGGCGGAGTATTCGTGGAGTAGGCGGCTCGTTTCGTCCATAGAAATTTCGCCCTGTTTATAGCGATTGAAGATTTGCATGGTGGTCTCATCTAGCTCCAAACCTTCGATCCGCATGGTCCCGATTGTGCCTTCGACGGCCAGACGACGGTCATCCAGCTCTGCCGGAGTGAGGGTAATGACGGGAGCGGTTGCAGCAGCCATGTTGCCTTCCTCTCAGTCAATTTTATCAGTTTTGTGTTTTTTCAGCTCGGCAGCCCGGTACGTGACGGCCTGCTTTGGTCAGACGGCGGCGCAACAGGCCGATGCGGCGAAAGTGGTCCACATGTTGAGGATAACAGGGGGCAGGGAAAGCAACGGAACCCATCTACACTCATCGAAGTCCGGTTGGTTCGACGTGAACTATTTTGATATTGGGCGCTTTAGCAATACATAATCCTCTTGTAACGGAAAAGATTGAGACCATGCAGATATAGCTTCCCACCCTTCATTTCCTAGCTGATTGAGACGCTCAGTAACTCTAGTTATAGTCATCTCAGGCCTATATATCAATACAATTCTGTACTCCCATTTCATATACGCAATCTTTCATTTTGCTACTGGGCAGCCCTGCACTTCAGAACGCCGGCCTTACCGGCTTCTTCTGCTCCGGGTCGGCGTCGGCGGCGTGCAGATCGGACTGGTGGTCCATCCAATCGTCGAGGCGGGAGCGCTTGAAGCGCCAGCGGTTGCCCAGCTTGAAGGCGGGGACGAAGCCCTCGGAGGCGTACTTGTAGAGAGTGTCGGAGGAGATGCCGAGATAGTCCGAGGCCTGGCGAATGTCCATGACCTCGCGCACCTCCGGGACCAGCAGGTTGGAGCGAGCGGCGGCGCTGCGCATGGTTTCCTCCGGAAGGTACGGTAGCCTCAGGCGGGATTCCGGCAATGCTGCCGGTACTTCTGTATATAACGCGGTATCGTGGGTCATTTCAAGGGATTACAGGCATTTACAGGAAATTCATCGGCTTTGGAAATGTCGATTTGGGAGGTTTCCCGTACTAGTTCCGGCCGAAAGTACAGCCAGTTGGGGCGCAGACACAGCCAACCCCAAGAGCTTGGGTTGTTATGGAGGATGGTGCGTTCCGGTCTTAGAACATATCCGCAAATTGTAGCGCCGGTCTCCAGACCGGCTGTACTGGCGGCTTCCAAGCCGCCAGATGCGATGTGCGCGGGTCTGGAGACCCGCACAACAGCCGCTCAGGAGAGCAGCGCTACAAAAATGCAAATCACGGATAGGACCCTAGTTCTGATCGTCGCGGCGGTGCAGGGTGGGTTTGTCATCGCCGCTGGATGTGCTGCTGGGGTTGGAGGTACTGGACGGGCCCGACGAATCGCCCGAACCGGTGCCGGCCTTGCGTAGCGAGGGCTTGTTAGTATTTTTGGAGTCGGTAAGGCGGCGCTTGTTCTCGATGCGCGCCAGCCGCGCCTTTACGTCGTCAAACTCCGAGGTAGTCACGGTGTACTCGTCGCGCGCCGGCAGGATGCGTGCAATCTCCTCCTGGGAGTGGAGGATGCGCTCCGGGGTCTGCGGATGGTCGGCAAAGGCCTTGGAGACGATTCCAGGCTTGCGCTTTTCCAGCGCCTGCACCTTTTCAAAGAAGGTGATGAAGGCCTGCGGGTCGTATCCAGCGCGGTACATGTATTGCACGCCCAGGTAGTCGGCCTGCGCCTCGAACTCGCGGGAGAACTTGAGGAAGGTGACCGGCAAGGCTATCTGCGAGCCTTCATAGATGCCGTAGCCCGTCCATCCGCCAACAAAGATCATCACCGGAACCATGCCGATCTGTGCGTAGTTCAGGCGTGTCATCTCGCGGGCAACATGATGAGCGCAAACATGGGCCGTCTCGTGAGCCATCACCCCAGCCAGCTCCGCCTCCTCATCGGCGTTCAGCAATAAGCCTGAATTGACGTAAAAGAAGCCTCCGGGCAGCGCAAAGGCGTTGATCTCATCCGAATCAATCACCTTGATGGTGAACGGCACCTTGCAGTCGGAGTTCTTCACGATGTTCTGCCCGATGCGGTTCACATATTCAGTGACCACCGGATCGGTGATGAACTTGGTGCTCTTCTCGATCATCGTGGCGTACTGCCTGCCCATATTAATCTCAGAATTTGTGGAGTACCAGTTCCCCA
>Ga0187873_1001127_pt1 | contig 23417 bp, 27 predicted proteins | sample June2016WEW_16_1_2_FD_133012 | JGI IMG/M metagenome (GOLD analysis project Ga0187873, IMG submission 133012) | Peatland microbial communities from SPRUCE experiment site at the Marcell Experimental Forest, Minnesota, USA - June2016WEW_16_100 | ecosystem: Environmental > Terrestrial > Soil >...
CCTTCCCGCTGGCTGACTACATATCCTCAGTCAAACTCTGCCTTCAACAGAGTTCTCTTAGTTATTCGTATCGGAGATCCTTTACTTATTCCCTATAGTATGCTCATTGTTTCTGCCACCCCCGCCCGCGAGTTTCACGTTTTTTTCATCTTCACATATCTCTGTTCTCTACTTTCTGTTCACTGCTCATTTTACGTTTTACGCATTACGTTTTTTTTGCTTTTTGTTTCTTGTTTTCATCCTCTCTCCCTACTCCCCTTTCTTATGAGGCCTCTCCCACCCGTTTGGAGGATGGCGTCCGCCGGGTGGGGGAGTATACTGATGCAATATAAGGAGTAAATATGTCCAATATACTGGTAGAACTATCGAATTCCCTGGCAGCCGCGACCGAAAAGGCCGCCGCTTCCACGTTGCTGGTCAATGCCCGCCGGCGCATGCCGGCCAGCGGGATTGCTTTTGCTCCCGACCTGGTTCTGACGGCTGACCATGTCATCGAACAGGAGCAGGATATAACCGTCCTGCTTCCGGATGGTACGAAGGCTGTCGCCCAACTGGCCGGGCGCGATCCCGGCTCAGACCTGGCCGTTCTGCGCCTGGAAAAAGTCCGTGCCACCCCCGCCGAGCCGGCCATGCAGGCCAGCATCGGCCAGCTTGTATTGGCGCTCGGCCGGCCTTCCGATGCCGGGATAGAAGCCAGCCTGGGGGTGGTCAGCGCCATGGGCGGACCATTGCGCACGCCGCAAGGCAGCATCGACAAATATATTCGCACCGATGCCACCCCTTATCCGGGTTTCTCCGGCGGCCCACTGGTAGACGCCGAAGGGCAGGTGGTCGGGGTGAATACCTCCGGCTTTGGACGCGGGGTCGTCCTCACCATCCCGGCCGAATATGCCTGGAAAGTGGCGGATCAGCTTGCCCGGTCAGGTTCGGTCAAGCGCGGCTATCTGGGGGTGCGCAGCGAAGCAGTCGAGCTTAGCGAGGCTGCACAAAAGGAGCTTAAACGGAAACAGGCCTCCGGTCTGCTGCTGGTCAGCGTGGAGCGAAAAAGCCCCGCCGAAGCCGGCCAGCTGATCGTCGGTGATATCCTGGTCGGCATTAATGGCCAGCCGGTCCCTGATCATGATGCGCTATTCGCTCAACTTACCGGCGATGTGGTCGGCAAATCCGTCCCCATGGAAGTGCTGCGCGGCGGCAAGCCGCTGGTCTTCATGGTGGAAGTGGGAGCGCGCCCATGAAAGCGACTGCATTGCTCAATGCCGCCCTGGACGAGTTACTCGAGCGCATTCGCCCGGTGCTGGCGCTCGTCAGCAATGGACGGCGCGGCGCCGGGGCGGGCGTGCTGGCCGGGGATGGCCTGGTATTGACCAACCTGCACGTGGTCGGCCGGGCCCACACGGTGCAGGTGCTGCTTGAGGATGGCAGCCGCTATGACGCCCCTGTTATCGCCAGAGACCCCCACGTGGACCTGGCCCTGCTGCAAATCCCGGCGAATGGTCATCCTGCGGCGGTATTTTCCAGCTCCAGGCCGCGCCCCGGGGAGCTGGTTTACGCCTTCGGCCACCCCTGGGGCCAGCGCAACGTGCTGACCGGCGGTGTACTCTCGGCGGTTACCAGCCTGCGCGGGTGGCATGGCGAGGTACCGGTCCTGCGGGCGGATGTCCAACTGGCGCCTGGCAATTCCGGCGGGCCGTTGTTGAACGCCAGCGGGGAAGTGATCGGTTTGAACGCCATGATTTTCGGCGGCGATCAAAGCGTGGCCATCCCGGCCAGCTTGATCCAGAGTTTCCTGGCAGGTGCCCGCAAGAATCAGCGCATGCAGGCGGCCCTTTGATCCGGGTTGCCATCCTTGCTCCGGCACTGGCCCTGCGCATCGGACTGCATGAAGTGTTGCGTGGTCTGCCGGATGTGGAAATGCTGGCGGATTCCGCACTCCCGCAAGAACTGCCTCAGGCGGATGTGTGGGTGGTCACTTCGGCCGATTTCATTGATGAATTGAACGAAGAACAAACCCCTCCGCTCCTGCTCTTGACCGGCAACCCGGATGAGGCTGCCCGGTTGGCCGGCTGGCCGGTCTGGGGCATCCTGCCCCTGGAAGCCAGTGCGGAGGAATTTTCCGCGGTCCTGCATGCCCTGGCGGAGGGCTTGTGGGCCGGTTCGCCGGCGCTGGTCCAGGGTCTGCTGGAGCGTCACCGCCTGCCCATGCTGGCAGAGGCCGAACAGGTTGTCGACCCTTTGACTGAAAGGGAACGGCAGGTGCTGCAGTTGACTGCCCAGGGGCTGGCCAACAAGCAGATTGCTGCTTCGTTGGAGATCAGCGAGAACACCGTCAAGTTCCATTTGTCCAGCCTGTATGCCAAGCTGGGCGTTACCAGCCGGACAGAAGCAGTGCGCGCCGGCGCGCGCCGGGGCTGGGTGGTACTATAAAGTCGTTTCGTTTACATCCAAACAAACAATAAAAGCAGGCGGGCCCTAGGGCCCGCCTGCTCAATTTATTCTTAATCCAGCCTGATTACACGACGGCCACCTGCTGGGGGTTGGCCGGGTTGTACTTGATCTTGATCTTGTCTCCGGCGCGTGGTACTGCGATGCGCGAGACCATGGTCTGGGTGGTCAGGTCGAAAGGAGCCCCGGCTACCGGAGTGACTTTCATTTGCAATAGCACCACCGGATTCATGTTGACAGTCGCGCCGGTGTCCTGCACCGTGACGACATCTGCGGTTGCTTCCAGGCCGTTCTGCGCGAGCCACTGCTGCTGTTGGAGACCGTCCAGAGCTGCCTGGCCCTGGTCCATCGCGCCGTTCATATCATTGACAAAATCTTTGCCCATGAAAGCTTTGGTCAGCCCACCCGTAATCCCGCTGTTCATGGTTTTCTTGGCATTGTCCAATGCCTTCTGCGGATCCTTTTCAACTTTCTTTCCGAAATTGAACATGGGTATCTCCTTTGTGAATTAATAAGACTATTATTATCCACTATAATACTATAGCAGGGATTGCGACTCAATCCCTACAAAGTACTATCTTGAAGATCAAAAAAAAGGGGATATTGACAGCTTATCCTGCAAAAGCCCGGTTTTTAAGCTCCGGTTATTCTCACACACCCGGGCCGAGTTTTGCCATCATGCTGGCGATGCTCTTAAGTTCCAGCCACCATTGTTCCTTGGGACGCTCGTGCTTGGCGTCGATCATCCGATCGAAATCCTGCATGTCATGGAAATTAATCTGTCCTTTTTGCAAGCCGATAAAGGCGCAGTTGTTGCTTTCCTCGTTGCATTGACCGATCAGGTAGTCTAGGCACAGTCGGGCAAGCCGGGTGGCCTGGATGCGGTCAAAGGGAGAGGGATCGCCGCCTTGCTGCAGGTGCCCCAGGATGGCCGGGCGCACGTCGAAAACGCCCCGCCCTTCCTCTTCGAATAGGGCGCACATAAAGGGGGTGTTATAAACTTTGTTGGCGTATTCGGAACGCAGGATCAAGCCCAACCGTTTGCCGGCATCGAAAGCCCGGTTTAGGTTGGCCACGTCGATTTGCATATCCCGCAAGGTGACACCCTCTTCGGGCAGGTAGACCCGTTCTGCGCCTGTGGCGATGCCTCCCATCAGCGCCAGGTAACCGCTCCAATGGCCCATTACTTCGACCACGAAACAGCGCCGGGTGGCCACTGCGGACTGCTTGATTTTGTCGACTGCTTCCACGATGCTGTTCAGGGCCGTGTCCGCGCCGATGCTGAATTCGGTGCCGGGCAGGTTGTTATTGATCGAAGCCGGCAGGCAAACGATTGGAATGTTGAAGGCCGGGAAATTAGGCCGGGAAACCAGCATGGTGTGGACCGCTTCGTACCCGTTCCAACCGCCGACCACCAGCAGCGCCTGGATGTTTTTATCTTCGATGACACGTGCGATGGCGTACAGGTCGCTGCCCTGTGGCACGACCCGGCTGGTACCCAGCATGGATCCGCCCAGGGAAGCCCAGCCGCTCACGCCCATCCATTGCATTTCCTCCACTTCACCTTTTGCCAGCCCCTCGAAGCCGTTCTTAATTCCCAGCATGATGTGACCCTGGTCCAGTCCCAAGCGGATGGCTGCCCTGGCGGCAGTGTTCATCCCGGGAGCGGGAGCACCCGAATTCATCACCCCGATGCGGAAATGCTTTTGATCAGGCAACGCAGGATGGGGTAGCGCCCGAACCATCGTTGCCAATGTATTGAAGGCATCTTTAAAACTGGGGCTGCGCAAGTTCATGGCTTTTTCATAGCTCCTGGCGGCGATTGCTTCTGTGACAGCGCGGCTCTTTTCCACGCATTCCACCAGGGAGAAATGTTTGATATGGTTGGCCCGGGTGCCAACCACCACGGGGTCATCTTCTGGTTTGGCTTTCAGCAGAGTTACGACTGCTTCATACCCCAGTTGTGTTGCCAGGATGCGGTCGTAAGCACTCGGCCGGCCGCCGCGCTGGACGTGCCCGAGCACAGTCACGCGCACTTCCTCGCCCAGATGCTCCTCCAGAACGCGTTGCACGTCCGTGCTGCCAATGTAATTCCCATCACGGTCGCGTGCGCCTTCCGCCATGATGACTATATGGTCCCGCCGACCGGCTTTGGTGCCCGCCTTCAAACGTTCGACCATTACCTCCTGCCAGTTATCCACATCCGGGGGAGCTTCAGGGATTAGGACCCAGTCGGCGCCGGTGGCCAGGGCGCTGTATAGCGCCAGGTAACCGCAATTACGGCCCATTACTTTTACGATGAAGGTGCGCTGGTGGCTGGCTGCCGTACTGGTGATGGCATCCACGGCTTCGGTGATGCGATGCAGGGCGCTATCTGCGCCGATGGTCATATCGGGACCCGAAAAATCATTGTCTATCGAACCAACCAGCCCGACGATAAGCAGGTTGGGGTGGCTGGCTGCCAGTTCAGCAGTGATCTCGCCGCTCGCTGCCAAGTCGGCGACGATGGACGGCCACTCTTGACGGAAGAGATTCGCTCCGGTCAAGGATCCGTCACCGCCGATGACAACCAGCCCGTCGATGCCGTTCAGGATCATGTTACGTGCAGCTGCCCGTCGTCCTTCCGGCATGCGGAACGCCTCGCTGCGGGCGGTTCCGATAATGGTGCCACCGCGCTGTAGGATCCCGGCGACAGAATCCCAGGTCATTTTTTTGATATAATCCCCGCCTTCCACCAGGCCCTGGTAGCCTTCGTAGATGGCATAGACTTCTGCGCCTTTTTCGAGCGCGGTTCGCACTACGGCCCGCACAGCCGCGTTCATTCCCTGGGCATCCCCACCGCTGGTCAGGACCGCAATTCGTTTTGTTGCCATGTCTCTTTGAACTCCGATTAAGGTATTATAGCGAAATTATAGCTCTCTGGGAACCACTGCGTTGATGGGTAAATATAGGTATGCTTCCTACCTAAGGAGTGTTGTTCAGGTCGCAAAAGACCGCGGAGCATCCCATAGAAATACCCGAAGGGTGAAAAGATCGCCCGTGCCTTGTCATCTTATCAAGGGATTTCCCAGTGAGCCTTTATTATAATGCGGAAAATACCCGCAAATACCTGACAGAAAGAGCGGACGATGCCAACATACATCACTGGCCTGTTTAGTACAAGGCCGGGACGAGATCACCAAACGATCATAATGAATTAATGTTTTAGCTCATTCCTTGCTTTGAGATCCCACGGGCATAATGAAAGAGCGCAAACCAGGCCAATGCCCAGGCCAGCGGCAGCCCGATGACTAGCGCTGGCCAGCGTTGGGGTTCTGGGAACAATGCCAGACCCCAAGGTGCCAGCAGTGCAATTCCAATGCTTGCGGCCGGCAGCCCTCCCACCTGCTTAGCTTCTGCAGGGACCAGTAATCCCAGCAGTAGGTCGTAAATCCACCGCATGGGGAAGAGTGCCAGACCTACCAGGATGGCTGCAGAAAACCATTGTGCGCGATTGCGCGTACGGATGAACACGATTAATGCATAGACTCCCGTCCCAATAAAGACCCCGGCATAACAGGCGTTCCAAGGCCATGCCACCAGCGCCAGGCTCCAGAGCACGGGGGCTCCGCCGGTATTGCTTAATACTTGCATGTAATCCGGGATCCAATTTCCAATGGCAAACCAGCTTGCCAGGGATAGGGCTCCGATGCAGGCGGCAAAACCAGCAATGGTATAGCCCCTTCGTTCGATAATTGCCCAAATGAGTATCCCAGCCATCGCCGGTAAGGTTAGAGTGGGTTTAAGGATTGAAAATGCCAGGAATATGCCCGCCATCGTTTCGCGCCAGATGGCGTTGGCAAGCTTTGTTTTGCTGTGATCCGGGACTGGAATCGAGATCAAGCGGATGGCAAGGAATAGAGCTCCCAGGCTTAGCAGACTCAACTGACCCTTTGTAACTGCAATTGACATGAATGGCAGGCTGCCCAAGACCAAGACGACTGCCCATATGCTGGTGCGGCCGGTTCGGCCGCCTCCCCAGCGGAATGCCAGGGTACCGATGAGATGCATCATCCCGAAGAGCAGACTTCCAGTCCATAAGGCAACTGCCCATTTAAGCGGCAACAGAGCCCACGGCGCGATCACCAGGAAAACCCAGGCCGGATAAACGAACAGCATGGGATCTCCCCCGGCTTCAGGAGGACCGCCGAGCAGCACGGCCTGTATGAGATGGGTCGTTGCCGTGCTGTATGGACTTTGTCTTGCAAGCATGGTACGTACTCCCACCCAGTAGGGGACAAAATCCATCCCGACCCAGTGGATTAAGCCATGCGGGCCAGGGATCAACCAATGGTCCCACAGCCATAGCATCGTGAGAACAAACACACCCCAAAGGAAGACCTCGAAAAAAAACAGAAAGCCTTTTTTTCTCACGAGTATATGACCCGTTTTTATGACCGGAACCTATTTCAACATCGGCATCTGGATGCCGTGTCGTTTGGCGGCTGCGATGGCCTGCTCATACCCGGCATCGGCATGCCGGACCACGCCCAGACCTGGATCGGTGGTCAGTACGCGCTCCAACCGTTTGGCGGCAGCCGGCGTGCCATCTGCTACGATGACCTGTCCGGCGTGCTGGCTGTACCCAATGCCCACACCGCCGCCGTGATGGAAGGAGACCCAGGTGGCCCCGCCGACGGCGTTGATCATGGCGTTGAGAATGGCCCAGTCAGAGATGGCATCCGAGCCGTCCTTCATGGCCTCTGTTTCGCGGTTCGGGCTGGCGACTGAGCCGCAGTCCAGGTGGTCGCGGCCTATAACGATGGGCGCTTTCAGGGTTCCATCTGCCACCATCTGGTTGAATTTGAGGCCTGCCTGGAGCCGTTCCCCATAACCCAGCCAGCAGATACGTGCCGGTAGCCCCTGGAAAGGCACCTTCTCACGCGCCAATTTGAGCCAGCGCTGCAGGTGATCGTCCTGCGGGAAGAGCGCCGCGACAGCCTCGTCAGTGCGGTAAATATCTTCCGGGTCGCCGGAGAGCGCCACCCAACGGAAAGGACCTTTGCCTTCGCAAAACAATGGGCGGATGTAGGCCGGGACGAAGCCGGGGAACTCGAAGGCGTCCATCACTCCATAATTGTAGGCCTGCTGGCGCAGGTTGTTGCCATAATCGAATACCTCTGCGCCCATTTTCTGGAAAGCCAGCATGGCCTGCACGTGCTGCGCCATGGAAGCCATCGCCCGTTTTTTGTATTCCTCCGGATTGGATTTGCGCAACTCACCTGCCGCAGCCACACTCAAGCCGGTCGGGACATACATCAGGGCCTCGTGTGCAGAGGTCTGGTCTGTAACCACATCCGGGGTGACACCGCTCATGGCCAGTTCCTGGGTGATGTCTGCCGCATTCCCGATCAAGCCGATGGACTGTGGCTTTTCCTGATCCTTGTATTCATCCACCAATGTCATGGCTTCTTCGAGACTGTCCACCACCCGGTCGACATAACCAGCATCCAAACGGCGTTTGGCATGAGCCGGGTCCACTTCGACGATCAGGCCGACCCCCTCGTTCATGGTGATGGCCAGCGGCTGCGCCCCGCCCATCCCGCCCAGGCCGGCTGTCAGGCAGAATTTGCCTTTGAGCGAGCCCCAGCCTTTGATATTTGCCAGGGCGCCGAAGGTCTCATAGGTGCCCTGTAAGATCCCCTGCGTTCCGATGTAAATCCATGAACCGGCAGTCATCTGGCCGAACATGATCAACCCTTTGGCAGCCAGCTCGTCAAAATGCTCCCAGGTGGCCCAATGTGGCACCAGGTTGGAGTTGGCTATCAGGACACGCGGGGCATCCGGATAACTTTTGAAAACCGCCACAGGCTTGCCTGATTGGACCAGCAGGGTCTCATCGTCTTCCAGATTCTTAAGTGATTCAAGGATGGCGTCAAAACAGTCCCAGTTGCGGGCAGCTTGCCCGCGTCCCCCATAGACCACCAGGTCTTGGGGCCTTTCGGCCACCTCCGGGTCAAGGTTGTTTTGGATCATTCGAAAGGGGGCTTCAGTTAGCCAGGATTTACAGGTGAGCGTTGTGCCGCGCGGGGCGCGGACGGTGCGAGGTCCGGTCATGTTTCGTCTCCTTTATGAGAAAGAAAATCCCCTCGCGGCTATTATACGCCGGGAGGGGATTTTCGTTCATCTTTGGTAAGAGTAATTACTTATTTCTTTTTTACGACCAGTTGGTCGAAACTGGTTTCGCGCAGGCGCTTGACAAGAGTTTCTTGTGCTTCCACCCAGATTGGATGGACCAGGCAATCATCGCTGAAGACACAATCGGCCGGGTCGCCAACACATTCATTGAGCAGAATCGGCCCATCGATGGCCTCGACCACATCGAGGAGGGAAATTTCTTTGGCATCGCGTGCCAGGGTTACCCCGCCGCGTGCTCCACGGCTGGTGTGCAGTAAACCGGCAATTGACAATTGGGAGATGATTTTAGCCAGGAAAGAGGGCGGGATTTTCATTTCCTGCGCAACGGTACTGGTGGCGGCACGCTGATTTGGCCCCTGTTTGGCGAGGTAACGAACTGCGCGGATCGCGTAGTCGGCTTGACGTGTGATTTGCATGAGAACGTCCCTTTCTGGATATTAAGGTAATCTTTATCATTTTATATTGTATTGTTTGTTGGGAGACCGGGCAAGTGATAGAGGTCATGCTTGAAATATGACCTTTTACTCCGATTATTACCCAAATTGCAGTAAATATCTGAAAAACGAAAACGCCCCGCCTACCCATAAGGCGGGGCGTCATGGTTATCAGCCTAGTTCCGGGCGTTCAGGGCTTCGGCAGGATGATCAGCGGGTGATTGTCAGGTTCCCGGCACCCATATTAACAACGATGATCAGTTGCGGTCCGCTCCCGGTCTGGGTATACAGGTCGGCATTCTTCGACCAACCCGAGTCGCTTGTGATGTTCGACAGGGCGCCATCCACAGTGAGGTGGACAGGGATGCCGGTTGGGATGACCAGCGTAGTGTTGCTTACTCCCGTTTCGATGTTGACACTACCATCCCGCTTGAGGCTGCCGGTGAAATCGAGCGTGAAGTTTCCCGCCCCGCCATAGAAAAGCAGGCTGGAAAAATCTGCATTCCCCAATCCCGTCAGCGAAACGTTGGATGCGCCGGTTTCGTAGCTCAGGAGTGACATTCCGGTCAGGTTGGGGGAGACGAAGTTCATTTTGGCATCGGATGCACCGTCTTTGACGGTGAGATTGGCCAGCGCCAGGCCTCCGAATTGGTATTCGGCGTGGTATGCGCCAGCTTCAATGCTCAGGTTGAGTGGTTGATTGCCCAGTGACAGGTCCCAGCTGTTCTTGATATTGGAAAGATCCGGGATGCCGGTCAGGTGCCAGTTGCCTTGCTCGATGCGGACCGTGAAATCATTCTCGGTTATAACGGGCTTGAAATCGGCAATATTGTATGTGGCCGAGCCGGAGACCAACATGCCAGTAGATCCGGGGTGGATTTTTAGCGTACCTGCGCCGAAGGCAAGCGACAGGTCCACAGGGGCGGCAGTGTTGGCAGGCAAAGGAACTTGGATCGGGTCTGTTACCATGGGTCCAGGTGTAATAGTATTAATAGGCACACTGACATTGAACCTGCAGGCAATTGTACTCAATGCCAGGACGAGTAGAACGGGCAGGAACTTGCGAATCATGATTTTCTCCTTTTTATGCGATTTCTACCCAGATATACGGTTCAAGTACGCAATCGTTCCAGGATAATGGACTACTCTCCCAATTCCTGAACCAAATCCGCCGTCATGGATAAGATCACATCCGCATGATGCCCGCGCAGTTCGCTTTCCTCTCCAAAGCCGCATAAAACTCCCACCGTCTGCGCACCGGCTGCCTTTCCGGCGCGTATGTCCACGCTAGTATCCCCCACCATCAGGCAGGCCTCGGGAAGCACATTCATTTCCCGGGCGGCCCATAAAATCGGGTCTGGGAAAGGTTTTGTATGCTGACAGGTCTGATCGGAGGCAATGCATTTGAAGTATGGAACCAGGTTAAATTGATTCAAAAAGTCCATGGTTGTGCGCGTATCCCGGGCGCTCACGATCGACAGCGGATAGCGTTTGACGAGGTTTTCCAACATCTCCGTGGTGCCAGGAACAAGTTGGAATGGCCTGGTTTTCATTTTTGATAGCCGTACGATCCAGTCCCTCAGGGCGAAGATCTCGTTATCCAGGCCGATCAGATCGGTCATGCCATACAGGAAAGTAGCCGGAGCTTCTGCCTCCATCACCATGCCGCGTGCCACCCGGGTAAGGTCCCTACCGGGGAAAAGCATGTGAAACGGCTTCAGGAGTTCGGAGAGTTGTGCGACCATCACATCGTCGGTATCGCTAAGGGTACCATCCACGTCGAAGCAAATGGCACGAATGCGGGAAACCTGCAAGGGCATGGGACCTCCGGAGCGTGAATGAATGGGGATGATAACCAGATTGTACACCGTTCCTTTCGAGGTTCCCCGGAAGAGCGAACGAATCCAATAGTACCATCTGTATACTGGCGTGCTGCGCCGGGCGATATATAATTGTGGTGCAGCGGTTAACTTGCCGGGTTATGCCGACGCTGATCAACGATTTAGCTTCTGCCCAAAAATTTATCGAAGAATCGTATTTTGTGTATGGGCGACGAAGTTGTCCGTACACAAAATACGAACTCCTCTGGAATTTTCGGATAGGTTAATGCGTGACTATTGGAGACAAGGAAATGGCGAATAGACATGCCGGTTTTGAATTTTTTGTGATCATCAACCTGCTCCTGGCAGCCTGCGGAACCTCTACGGGGAATACACGCACACCAGCCATATCGCTGCTGCCTGGTACAACCAGCCTCTTGGCAACTCCCACGCCGCCTCCCACATCACCATTTACAGCCTCTCCAACGGCTGTCCCCACGCTTCCCGATCCGGCGGGATATGCCTGGAATCCGGTCATCGCCGGATTGGAGCTGCCGGTGGATATCCAGAACGCCGGCGATGGGTCCGGACGGCTGTTTATCGTCGAGAAACCCGGCCGAATCCTCATCCTTAAGGGCGGAGAATTGCTTCCAACCCCATTTCTGGATATTTCCACCAAGGTCGGCAGCCGCTATACCGAGCAGGGGCTGCTGGGTCTGGCCTTTCATCCCAATTACGCCCGGAACGGCCTGTTTTATGTAAATTACACGGATGGAAATGGAAATAACGTCATTGCACGCTTTCATGTTTCTGCGGATAACCCGGACCTGGCGGAACCGGCCAGTGAAACGGATATCTTGCGTGTTGACCAGCCCTATAACAACCATAACGGCGGTGGGCTGGCCTTCGGTCCGGATGGTAATCTTTATATCGGCCTTGGAGATGGCGGATCTGAGGGTGATCCGTTATTGATCGGCCAAAATCTGCACACGCTGCTCGGCAAAATGTTGCGCATCGACGTGGATCACACTACTCCTTATGCAATCCCCGCCGGTAACCCCTTTGTCAAAGGTGGCGGGCTGGCGGAGATCTGGGCCTACGGTTTGCGTAACCCGTGGCGTTTCTCGTTCGATCGTCTCACCGGTGATTTGTATATTGCAGATGTTGGCCAGGATGCCTGGGAAGAGATCGATTTCGTCCCGTCCGGGATGCCGGGCGGCATGAACTTTGGATGGAGTTATTACGAGGGTATGCATCCCTATAAAGGCCAGCCGCCCGCGAATGCAACTTTTGCCTGGCCGATCACTGAATATTCGCACACATATGGCTGTGCGGTTACCGGCGGCTATGTCTATCGAGGGGCAGCGCTGCCCGAATGGCAGGGTGTATATTTCTTTGGCGATTATTGTTCCGGAAACATTTGGGGCCTGATCCACTCGAATGGACAGGACCAGCCAGCGAAGATCCTTTTTACAACCAGTGCAAAGATCACCACTTTCGGGGTGGATGAAGCTGGGGAAATTTATCTGGCAGATTATGGATTGGGTGAGCTTCTGCGCCTGGAACACAAGTAACGCGGCTCCAATTTTTTATGGACTTATGTTGTCTAAATAGCGCGAATAGTCATATTGATTCATGATGCCTGTCACTGGATAATCCGGCCCGGATGTTTTAAACTGTATCATTATATCTGGAGGTGGCTTATGGCTCAACGAACATGGGAAACTAGCATGGTATGTTATTGCGAACATGTCAAGGGCGAAGTTGCCTTGGAAGCTGAAATGCTTTATCCGGTGGATGAGTTGCCCGACCCGCCGCGGGTCATGTCACACCGCTGTTCCCATGGCGCCGAGTGCAACCAGTCAGGCAAAGCAGCCTGTGTTTGGGCCGGCACAAATCCAGATTATGATCCGTTCCGTTCGTAGACCTGGATAGGTTCTCAAATTCCCGTTTGGTGATATCTCCCCTTCTCCTTTTCGGTTGGTCAGGCTGCTCCCACGCACATGCGTGGGAGCAGCCAAATTAACCATAAAGGCGACCTGAAGTAGGTCGCTTTTAGGATCGGTTGGTGTTTATTTTAACTTGATGCGTGATTTTAATACCGGAGAAGGACCTGGATTCGTACTGGTGGCCTTTCGGATCGGGAAATGGGTGACGACTCCCGGAACGAATAACAGGATGACCAAAATTGCCAGGAGGGACAGGAATATCATCCAGGAGGCCTGGCTGCTAACTTCTGGAAGTATCCCGCCGGGATTGTATCTGGTTTTGACAGAGGTTGTTCCATTCAGTGAGACAGTCAATGTGCGGCCAAGCCCGTCCCGCAAGGTTGATGGAGAAGTGTAGGTTATGCGATATTCACTCTGCAGTGCCCGGCCATACAACTCGAATAAATTGGATAGATCAGCCGTGTTGTTGGCTTGGCTGTACACACCCCCGGCCTTTTCTGCCAGAGATTTGAGGGTTGATTCATCCAGGCCAAAATAGGGACCGGCGCCATCCGGATTGCCCAAGCCGATGGTGGATATGGACAGCCCACTTGTGCCGATGGTCTGGATGACCTGGTCGGAAGTCTTTTTACTTTGGTTGTCCATACCGTCTGTCAAAACGATGATGGCTTTCCGCCCGGGATAGTTTTGTAGGATCTGGTTTGCCTGGGCCAGGGCATCGAACATGGCGGTATCGTCCTTGGCCTTCAGGCTGTTGATCGCTTGGATTAAAGCGGCATGATCGCTTGTGATGGTCTGCACGTAGGTCACTTTTGTGTTAAAGGCAAGCAGTCCGGCCTGGTCCCCGGTACGCATTTGATTGACGTATGCCTGTGCAGCCGCTTTGGCGGCCGAGAGTTTGCCGGCATTGTTCATGCTACCAGAAACATCCATCACCAGCAGGGTGGTCAGCGGCCCGATCTCGCCGGATCCGCTGACCTGATTCGGCTTCATTACTACGCCGTTCTCGGAGATCTGGAGTTGATCCGGATTCACCCCCATCGGTTCTCCCTTGGCATCCGTTACTGAAATGTACAAGGTGACCTGCGGGAATTTGGAATTATCCACTTGCGTGATGCGAATAAGGGCACCGGCAGCCTGCGCTGTGGCAGCCTGTAACGGAGCGAGCATCAGGAACAGGCTTAATCCAAACAGGAACATGCACTTGGCATTTTTCATGAAATCACCTCTTTTCGTGATATACCATTTCCGTGTTGCCCATCCGGATGGTGCTTTTATTGGTAAGTTGCGCCCGTTCGATCCGGCGTTTATTGATGAAACTGCCGGTTAGACTCATATCCTTCAGCGTGAAATGCGCTCCATCACCGGTCAGCATGGCGTGTTGCGGGGCAATGTCGGGGTCAGGCAGGACAATTTCAGATTTTAGCGCGCTGCTCCCAATTGCAATTGCCGGGCCTCTGGCACGCATGAATTTGTCCAGGATGAATTCAGTTCCTTTGAGTTTGCCACTAGTGACCTCCAGCCAGGCGCTGGCCAACAGAACCACGATCAAGGAAATGAACGCACCGGTCGAAGCTCCGAGCAGCATCAAGCCGATTGCTTTGCCAAGCAAAGAGTCCTTGATCAGACTGTAGGAGATTTCCAAAAGGTACCCACCAATTGCCCCACCCATCAAGCCGCCGAGCAGCCCTTTCCAAACCTGACTCCTGCCGGACACTCCTTCGGCGATACCGATCATGAGCCCGAACAAACTCCAGCCGAGCGTCCGGCCAATCACCCCGGCGCCGACCGTCTGGAATAACCATTCGCTCAGTGGTAGCCCAATAGCTCCGGCAACCAGGCCGAGCAGCCCGCTGAAAAGGCCGGATTTACCGGCGTGAACCAGATTGCGTGTCAACACCCCTTCCACGATCCCGATCAACAGGCCGATGCTCAATCCGACCAATGCACCGACGATTGTCTCGCTGAGGTAAATGTTGGCGATGAACGACAGGCCGAGCAGGTTGCTGATCTGCCAGCCGACCAGTCCGCCAATTGCACCAAACACGGCATAATAATACGTACGCATGCGTCTATTCATTGGGGATCGACTCCTTTTTTCTTGTCTCCGGTTGGTTCCTGTTGCAGGTTTTTCCAATGCAGGATAGCCTCCACTGTATCGTCTTCCAATTCATAAAACCCGTAGTACCGGCTGGGATCTAGTACACCGTCCCCCTGACGGACAAAAAATCCGCCGACTTCGGTATGCGGCTCCATTACCAGCGCCACCTGCCATGGTTCAGGAAAGAAATGGTTGTGCAGCCATGCGTCATAATGGGAGAGAAAAACGCCCATATGCGGGTGAGTATGGTACCAACCGACGATGGCATCCTCAGGATATTCTTCGTCGATTTTTTCGTGGAAATCCACCAAACTATCCTGTGTGAAGGTCAGGAAAACACTGCCTTGTTGGGTAAACCGGGCCGGCAGGGTTGCCGTAATTACGATATATTGCTGGAGGGTTTCAGGATCCGCGCACCACTTTCCCACCAATACTCCGCCGACTTCATTTTCCAGGTCGCTGGATGCATGCCGCATTGCCTGGTTGCAAGCGGTTTTTGTGAGAAACACAGAAATAGGCGCGTCGTTCCCTACTCCTTCATAAAGGGATATCCAGTGCCGGGCCTTTTCCAATGGCAGACTTGCCAACCGGGGAACCGGACTTACGGGGGGCATCATGTGAATGCGTAATTGGTTCATCAAAGGAAGTTGTTCTCGTAGAGTTTCGGAGTGTCCAGGGGGAGAGGGGAGAGCAGTCCGAACAGGGAAAGGTTATCCGGCAGTGACGTCAGCGGTCATCATCAGCCGATCGTCCTTCGGGACACCCGCCTGAACGAGCGTTTCGTCCTCCTTAAGCTCCCGTCCGAGCGCCTTGCTGTCCAGCCGGTAGGACATCGGGCGTCCATCCGGACCGGTAACGGGCAGTTCCAGCGAGGTGGTCAACTCGGGAAGAAGTTCCTTGACGATGACATCGTCAGGAATCTCGGCAGTGCGGCTGCCTCCGGAGGGAAGTACAACGGTAACAGGTAGGTCAGACATGGTATTTCTCCTTTCAGGGTGTGGCTGGATCGCAGCCGGTTGGAATGGTTATTTAAGACGGATCTTGGGTTTTGGCTTGGATTCTACTGTTTTAAGTTTGACACGCTCGGGGCGCAGCAGCTCCCGCTCATCCACCGGGAAAGCATGGGGATGATTTTTGCGATATTCCCTGCACCAACGCGCCGCTTCCGGATCCCAGGGGAAGGGCGGCTTGGTCGGGTCATCATGGAAGTTCTTATACTGAAGCATTTCACCGAGCATCACCACCAGCCGGTCGAGTGAACGGCTGGCAGTCCACCAGGCTGCATCGATGCAGACACTTCCGTTCAGGTGGTTGATATTGGGATGCCAAATGGGGGTGAGCCATTTCATGCCCGGCCAGCGTTGCGGATATTGGTTGTGAAGGTAGATTTCCACCTGGTGGCGTGTGCCGAACTTGGGATTTCCCAGGCGGTCCACGGTAAGTATGCCCTTGCATTTGAATGTGACGATATAGGTCTCGGGAGGCAGGTCGGCGTGTGGTCGTCGGGCTTCGAAACTGATCAGGTCGCTGCGGGCCGCCAATTCCTGCATCAACTCGTAATCGGCGCGCAGACGGCGCATGCGCGGGCTCTGGTCCAGGCCAGTGGCACCGGCGGTGATATCGGCTGTCAGCATCAGCCGGTCATTTTCCGGGATCAAGGCCGAGGCTAGCGTTTCCTCATCTTTGAGTTCACGCCCGAGCGCCTTACTGTCCAGCCGATAATACATCGGGCGCCCATCCGGGCCAACGGTGGGCAGTTTCAACAGGGAGGTTAATTCGGTTAGCAAGTCGCGCACGTTTACGTCATCAGGAACCTCGGCTGTCCGCGCTCCACCGCTGGGCAAAATAATGGTCACGTTCAAATCTGGCATGGCAGTCTCCTCTTTAGTGAATCTGGTCAGGCGGTGAAGTGCGGCACCTGGCATGCGCCAGTGATGGCCCAGCAATCTGCGTGGTGCAAGGTGTGGCAGATCTTGCATTCCACAACGCCGCGCCGGTCGTCCGGGTCAATCAACTCCAGACAATAAGGGCAACGATGTTCCTCCTGACCTGACAACAGCAGTTTGGGCTTGGAATGACCGGCGTGCTTCCGCTTCGATTTGACAGGATGGGTGATGATTGGCAAGGAAGCTGGTTGTAGCATCTGGAGTGGAACAGGCGCAGCAGGTGCGGGGTCGGGTGCCCGGTCTAGTTGTTTTTGTGGATTTCGCCGGGTGTGAAGCATTTTCCTCGGGGGGTTCATGTGTGTTACGGGATGTACGTTTCTGGCGGGGTGATGCCAGGCAAACAGGGCCAGAAGTGCAAATCCAGTTGCCAGCGGAATTTGGCCCAATTTCCACCAGTCCAATCCGGTTCGCACTGATTTGAAGAGATCGATGCCGAAACCCCACCCGGTAAACCAACCCAGCAGAGCCAGACTGCCGGTGATAAATGCCACGGTTGAACAGACTCGCAGTACGGGTGCCTTCCCGGGGATGATACAGCGGACAGAGAAACCGGCAACCAGTCCCATGACTGCATCCGTTAGCAAAAAAGCAAGAACAGGCATGGATACCCGGACCCGCAGGAGCAGGCCGACCAACCCAATGGGGATGGTGATCATCAGAAGGACCAATAGCACCAATTTGCGTGACAAGGTCAGGAAGAGCGGATCATTGGGGGTGGGCTTCTGGGTGATCATGGTTTATAAAGACAGGTTGCGAGGTTTGCCGTCACTCATGCAGCTTTATGCGTCCACGCTCTTGAATATTCTTGTCGGGGTTGGCATGCAGATCGTCCTTGAGATGGATCCGGCCGTGGGCTGGCTTGAGTTGTTCGGTCTGTTGGAAGTCGTGGAAATGCAATGCTTCGGCCAGATCGGCGGTCAGCTCGTAGAAACGATACTCCTGCCCATTGTGAGCGCGCAGGATATGCAAGGATGGCACACCAACATTGGCCAGAGTGCGGTGCAGAAAATTCTCTTCCCCTGTGATCAAATGGGTCAATTTGGTCTCGCGCAGGGTTCCGCAAGTCGGGCAGTGCCCGGCCTCGAAGCTGACCGTATTCAGCGGTTTTAGCACCTGTTCGAGGGTGTGACAAACTGGGCAGAACAGGGAGGTGATCAGTTCCTGGTCCAGTTCGATCACCGCCTCTGCTCCCAGGTCGGCCCGGGCGATACGTAGCAGGTCTTCCAAGGTGGTGTGTTCTGCCCGGGCAGGGATTTCGGTGATCACGCCGTACGTCCAGTGGCTTTCACAATCCGCACGCGGCACGTAGGCAGTGGTATGCATCTCGTTGACCATGCCGTTGTAATGGATGACCTTGCCCGGTTCCACTGGCATCCCATTGATGAGCTTGAGGGCTTCCTGCGATTGCATTCCACCGATAATGGAAGCGATGGTGGGGGTGGTGGGCACTTTACCAAGCAGGATATTCTGGCGGGCCAGCAGGGGGCAGGAATATCGTAGCGATAGGTCCCGAATTGCCGCCTCGGTGAGGGTGCACTCGTAGCAAGCGCCCTGACCGGGCACAAAGACGCGCACCAGGCCAAGCAGTTCCTGGATGGCTCCATCCACCCAGGGTTTGTTCATCCAGTAGCAGAAGCGGTTGATTGCCAGGCGGGCTTCCCGGTTATCGAGACAGCCGATCACCACATCCATGCGCCGGATGACGCCCAGACCGAGCTGGGTCATCACATCGCCATTCAGGTACTGGACATGGATCTGCGGGTTGAGTGCCCGGGCGCGTGCTGCCGCTACTTCGGCTTTGCTTCGGCTGTTATCCGATTCGCGGAATAGCACCGAACGGCTCAGGTTGGCGGCCTCGATCGTGTCGAAATCAACTATATAAATGTAACCGATACCCATCAACGCCAGGTTCTTGATTACATCGTTCCCCAGTGCACCGGCACCGACCACCAGAACGTGGGCGTTCTGGACTTTTTCACGTTCCCACCAGGAGATAAATTCAAAAGTACCCAACCGGTCAGTATGCAGATTTGGTATGTGCAGCGGCTTTTCCGGGGCGACGGGTATACGTAGAGGCCCGGTGGGAGGTTCGTTTGTGGCGGAGCGTTCGAGGGGGGTTCCATCCTGGCGGGCCAGCTCTCGTGCCTTGGTTACGTTCGACTCATCAATAGCATGCACAAACCAACCAACATTTGGGCGGCCTTCGATCAGCCTGGATTCTTCCAGTGTCTTAAGAGCTTCCCGTAAGGTGGCGCGGCTGACACCCAGCTGGTTCATCAATTCCCTTTCAGAAGGAAGCTGGGAGCTTGGCACAAAGCTTCCATCCAGAATGGAGACAGCCAGTTTGCCGGCGACGGTTTCTGCAAGAGTGTTGTGAGTGATTGGTAGGATTTTCATAATTACCCAGTGGTATAGTGGTCAGACCAGCTAAACCAATCATATTCTTTTTTGCAGGTATTGTCAATAGTTGTGGTTGAACTCCAGTACTTTTGCATTGGATGCTTAAAATAAAAAAGGCGACCTGAATAAGGTCGCCTTTTTGGTTGGCGCTTGTCAAAAAATTACTTGACTTCGATGACCGCGCCGGCTTCTTCCAGCTTCTTCTTGGCATCCATGGCGGCGTCTTTACCGACAGCGGCAAGGATTTTACCATCGGCGGTCTCGGCCAGGGTTTTGGCCTCAGTCAGGCTCAGGCTCACCAGTTGGCGGATGACTTTGATGACTTCGATCTTCTTGGGACCGGGGTCCTTGATGACGACGTCATATTCGGTCTTCTCTTCAACAGCCTCGGCGGCAGCTGCAGGAGCAGCACCGGCGGCGGCCATGGCAACAGGAGCGGCGGCGGAAACGCCCCACTTCTCTTCCAGTTTTTTGACCAGTTCAGCAGCTTCGAGAACGGAGAGCCCGCTCAACTGTTCGACGATTTTTTCCAGATCAGCCATTGTAAATCTCCTTCAGATTTCTTTTGAATAGTTTTTTTAGTAGAATAATAACGACTTAAGTCGTTACTACAATGCGTACCTACCATCATGTTGCAGCAGGGGCTGCCTTGTCGGAATATGCTTTAACCACATATGCCAAGGATCGGCCAGGTTCGGCCAGAGTGCGGACCAGTTTGCTGGCAGGAGCTTGCAGTATGCCCAATAACTGGGCACGCAAGACCGGCAAAGGTGGCAGGGATGCCAGGGATTTAACCTGGGCGGAGTTGAGGGCTTTTGCATCCAGGAAGCCACCTTTCATTTTGACGGCTTCCATGCCCTTCGTCGCTTCTGTGAGCGCTTTTGTGAAACCGGCCGCATCGTTGAATGCAAAACCGATGGCAGTGCTCTTTTCTGCGAAGTCAGCCGGGACGCTATAGCCAGCCTTTTCCAAAGCGATCTTGGCAAGCGTGTTCTTGACGATATGGAACTCGCCGCCATTTTCACGAGCCTTGGCACGGATGGCATCCAGGTCTTTCATTTTCAACCCGGAATACTCAACCAGTACCACGGCCTGACTCTTGGCGAGCCATTCGACATATTCGGCCAGCATGGCCTCTTTTTGCGATTTTGATTTAGCCAAAGAATATCACCTCCTTTCCAATCAAAAAGTCTTTGCCCGAGTGTCGCAGGCAAAGACTTGACCCCACTGAGGGGGGTACCTCCCCGGAAAGGGGGGTGTGGTGATTCCACCAGTCTTCACCTGGGCAGGAGATTAAGCCCTGAGCAAAATCGCAGGGCGCCTGCCGTCTTCGGCGAAGGAATAATCCTCGGGCTATCCGAATAAAGTTATTCGGTTTCCTCCATCGCCTGGGCCATATTGGCGTCAACTTTTACACCAGGGCCCATGGTTGATGTCATGGTGATGTGTTTGATGTAGTTACCCTTGGCAGCCGACGGGCGGGCCTTGGTGATGGCTTCCATCAATGCCGCAAAATTTTCATACAGCTTCTTTTCGTCGAACGAAGCCTTGCCAATCGAGACATGGATGTTGGCGGTCTTATCCAGGCGGAATTCCACGCGGCCGGCTTTGGATTCAATTACGGCACGACCGATGTCATCGGGAGAGACGACCGTGCCAGCCTTGGGGTTCGGCATGAGGCCACGCGGCCCGAGCACGCGACCAAGCTTACCAACCTTGCCCATCATATCGGGCGTGGAGATGGCTACATCGAAATCAAGCCAGCCTCCCTGGATCTTGGCCAGGGTCTCATCGTCATCTGCCACGGTATCTGCACCGGCGTTGCGGGCATTGGTGGCACCATCGCCTTGGGCAAAGACCAGTACGCGGACGGACTTGCCCAAGCCATGCGGCAAAACCACCACATCACGCACCTGCTGATCGGCCTGGCGGGGGTCAAGACCCATGCGCATGTGTACTTCGACGGTGGCATCGAATTTTGCGTACGAGGTTTCTTTTACCAGTTTGACCGCATCTTTTGGGCCATAGAACTTGTCCAGGTCCACTTTGGCAAGAGCAGCCATATATTTCTTTCCGTGTTTAGTCATGAAATCTCCTTTGTGGTGCAAACGGGCCGGAATGCGACCCTCCCACCGGGTTAATCTTCGACAACGATGCCCATGTTGCGGGCAGTGCCCTCGATCTGGCGCATGGCGCCTTCGATATCCAGGGCGTTCAGATCCTTCATCTTCAGTTGGGCAATCTCGCGCACCTGCGCGCGGGTTACATTACCGACCTTTTCCCGATTAGGTACGCCGGAGCCTTTTTCGATCCCGGCGGCCTTGCGCAATAAAACTGCGGCAGGTGGTGTTTTCAACACGAAAGTGAATGACCCATCGGTATAAACGCTAATTTCTGCGGGGAGAACCTCGCCCGGGCGGTTGGCCGTGCGGGAGTTGTAATCCTTGCAAAAAGCCATGATGTTGATGCCATGACCAGCCAGTGCCGGACCGATGGGGGGTGCAGGATTGGCCTTGCCGGCCTCAATCTGCAGACGAACAATTGCCTTTAGTTTCTTTGCCATTTACCCTTTTCTCCTTGGTGGTATTAGTGGGCCATTAGGGGAGGCCCTCCCACGAATTAGCCATCAGCGTTGCGTTCCCGGCAAGAGCTAGGGACCGGGCGCTGTTATGCTTTCTCTACTTGCAGGAAGTCCAATTCCACGGGGGTATCACGCCCAAAGAATGAGACCATCACACGTACTTTGGTACGTTCCATATCGATATCCGAGACCACGCCGCGGAAGTCGTTGAAAGGCCCGTCCACGATGCGGACGCGTTCCCCAACCTTGAACGAGACCTTGACCATGGGCGCATCCGCTTCCATGCGCTTGAGGATCTGGGCCACTTCTTCGGGGCGGAGCGGGGTGGGCAGGTTGCCCATTCCAACGAAACCAGTCACGCCGGGGGTGTTACGAACAACGAACCACGACTCTTCGCTCAACAACATATTAACCAGTACGTAGCCCGGGAAGATGTGGCGTTCCACGGTGCGACGCTTGCCATCGCGGACTTCGATCTCTTCCTGGGTGGGCACGACCACGTCGAAGACCCTATCCTTCATGCCCATGGTCTCGATGCGCTGCTCGAGGTTGTGCCGGACCTTGTTCTCATAGCCGGAATAACAGTGGATCACATACCAGGCCGGGCCTTCGGGGATCGATTCGAGTTCTACCGGTAGATCGGAGGCTTCCTGGTGAACAGTCTTCGGTTCGCTTAAAACGGGCTGTTCCGGGCGGGATTCATTCTGCTCGGATTCAAGCGGTTCCTGATCAAACTGTTCTTCCGGATCCAGGTCTTGCATCATTCAACCTCGTCAATCTGTTACGAGTTGCCCTTTCAGGAGCCTATCATCAGGGTCAAGAGTTTCGTGGCGCCCGAATCGACGCCCCAGAGAAAAAGGGCCATGATTATCAATACGATAATCACCACAACGGTCAAATTGCGGGCTTCCAGCCAGGTCGGCCAGGTCACCCTGCGCAATTCGCCCATGGTCTCGCGGAAGAAGCGTTGGATCGCATTCTCGCGTTTGCTTCTATCACCTTTTGCCACGTCGAACTCCTTCTTATCTGACGGTGACAACGCCACCTGACGAACTGCCCAAACAGGGAGGGCGGCATTGTATCTACAGGCCAGGCAGGAATTGAACCCACAACCGCTCGTTTTGGAGACGAGTGCTCTACCAATTGAGCTACTGGCCTACAATAACAGCCGGATAGTCGTTTGTCTGATTGTCTTTGTCTTATCGTCTTCAGGTGCCTTCCGACCATCAGACTTTCAGACCATCCGACTCAGTCCTACTTGGTCTCGCGATGCAACGTGTGCTTCTGGCAGCGCGGACAGTATTTGTTAAATTCCAACCGGTTGGGATCGTTGCGGCGATTCTTCTCGGTTACGTAATTGCGTTCCTTACAGTCGTTACATGCCAGGATGACTACCGGGCGGACATCTTTCTTTTTCGAAGCCATGCTACCCTTACCACTCTCTTATTCGATGATCTTGGTGATGACACCCGCGCCGACGGTGAGACCGCCTTCACGGATGGCGAACTTGGAACCCTGCTCGAGCGCCACCGGGACGATCAGGGTCACGGTCAGGTCGACGTTGTCG
>Ga0187873_1001132_pt1 | contig 23392 bp, 21 predicted proteins | sample June2016WEW_16_1_2_FD_133012 | JGI IMG/M metagenome (GOLD analysis project Ga0187873, IMG submission 133012) | Peatland microbial communities from SPRUCE experiment site at the Marcell Experimental Forest, Minnesota, USA - June2016WEW_16_100 | ecosystem: Environmental > Terrestrial > Soil >...
AAGGCAAACCCTGGGATGAGGCGGCATTTGCGGCAATCTCACTCAATCCCGACGCCAATATCAACTGCGCCTGGTTTCGCGGCGGCTGGTTTGACCCGCTGACTATGGCTTGGAAGGATATCGAACAGGGCAATTGCTTCGAAAAGCCCGCCATATCAGGCGGCCCAACAAGTCCCGGCGCAACAATTTTTGTGCCTGTGAACCTGGACCCGGGAAAAGAAAAAACCGTCACCATTCTTCTCTGCTGGTTTGCTCCGGTAAGCAATGTGAGAAACGGTCCCGACACAGGCGGCAAAACTGATGATGCTAATCAGCCGACAACATATCAGCCATGGTATTCATCCAAATTCATGGATATTGAAAGCGTCGCAAACTATTGGCGGACAAATTACACAGCACTGCGAGAAAAAACGAAACGATTCAGCGATTGTTTTTATGACACAACGCTGCCCGACGAAGTAACCGAGGCGGTCGCTGCAAACTTGACAATCCTGAAATCACCTACCGTTCTTCGACAAGGAGACGGCCGGCTCTGGGCATGGGAAGGATGCTTCGATAATGCCGGCTGCTGCCCCGGCTCCTGCACTCACGTTTGGAACTACGCGCAGGCGATACCTAACCTGTTTCCCCAGCTCGAACGCACCTTACGCGAAACGGAGTTTTGCGTCTGCCAGAATGAAAAAGGCCATCAAACTTTCCGATGCTCATTGCCGATTCGGCCGACGTCGCACGGTTTCCACGCAGCCGCTGATGGCCAACTGGGCGGTATTATCAAGGTTTACCGTGACTGGCGTATAAGCGGCGATTCTGACTGGCTGCGGGAATTATGGCCCCAGGTCAAAACCAGCATGAACTATTGCATTGCCACCTGGGACCCCAACCACAATGGCGTCCTGTCTGAGCCGCATCATAACACCTATGATATCGAGTTCTGGGGACCAGACCCCTTATGCAGCAGCTACTATATCGGGGCTTTAAAGGCAATGACACTAATGGGCAAAGCCCTTATTGACAATGACCCGCTTTACGGAGAACTGCTCGACAAGGGACAAAAATATGTCAATGAGCAGTTATATAATGGCGAATATTTTTATCAACAGGTCCAGTGGAAAGACCTAAGGGCAAAAAACCCGATAACAGCGCAAACACTCGACGGCGGGTACGCCCCGGATGCGATTGAGATATTGAAAAAAGAAGGACCTAAATACCAGTATGGCAAAGGGTGTCTCTCAGATGGCGTCCTCGGGGCGTGGCTTGCGCAAATCAGCGGCGTCGGTGCCATTCTTAACGAGGACAAGGTCAAAAGCCATCTGCAAAGCGTCTATAAATACAATTTCAAAAAAGACCTGTCGGAACACGTAAATCCACAGAGGCCCGGCTACGCGCTGGGCAGCGAAGGCGGATTGCTGCTTTGCTCCTGGCCGAAAGGCGACGAACCCAGTTTGCCCTTCCCATACAGCAACGAGGTCTGGACCGGCATTGAATATCAGGTCGCCTCGCACCTGATTACAAAAGGGTTTATCGACGAGGGTCTGCAGATTGTCCGCACCGCACGCGACCGATACGACGGCAAAGTTCGTAATCCCTTCGACGAATACGAATGCGGCCACTGGTACGCCCGTGCAATGTCGTCGTACGCACTTTTGCAGGCACTCGGCGGCGCAAGATACGACGCTATAGAAAAAATCTTATATCTTAAACCCGCCGTGAAAGGCGACTTCAGAACATTTATTTCCACGGCTACCGGCTATGGAACAGTCGGCGTAAAAGATGGTAAACCGTTCTGCGATGTGGTAAGCGGCAAAATACCATTCGAAAAAATAGAGTATGTCGGCCCATAGACCTGATGTCGGGCTTTGCAATATAGCCCTGCTATTGTATAATGGTTTTTTGTAAGTTTTTGAAAATATTTGAATAACTGAGGACATTATGGCAAAGCTGGCAAAACTGGACGACATAGTATCACTGTGCAAAAGGCGCGGTTTCATATTCCAATCGAGCGAAATCTATGGCGGCCTCGCAAGCTGCTACGATTACGGCCCATTAGGCGTTGAGCTGAAAAACAACGTCAAGAAGGCCTGGTGGAAAAACGTCGTCCAGATGCGAGACGACGTCGTAGGCATCGATTGCAGCATCCTTATGCACCCGCTCGTCTGGAAGGCATCAGGCCACGCCGACCACTTTGCCGACCTCATCGCCGAATGTAAAAAATGCAATGTCCGAACACGCGTTGATCACCTCAAAGACAAGGAAAATCCTTCAGCCGAAGAACATACTGAACATATCGCGATTGTCCCCGGCGCAAAACAGGACTTGAGCAAAAAGGTCTGCCCCGCCTGCGGAGCAGTAGGCAACTTCACCGAACCAATGCCTTTTAAATTAATGTTTGAAACCCAGATGGGCGCAAACGTCGAGGATTCAATGACGCTTTACCTGCGTCCCGAAACCGCCCAGGGCATCTTCGCCAATTTCAGAAACGTCCTCGATACGACAAGAGTCAAAATACCTTTCGGCATCGCCCAAATCGGCAAGAGTTTCCGCAACGAAGTGACAACAAAGGCGTTCATTTTCAGGACGCGCGAATTCGAGCAGGCCGAACTGGAATTCTTCTGCGAACCGGGAACTGATGATAAATGGTTTGAGCACTGGAAAGAGCAGCGTTTCAACTGGTATCTCAACCTCGGCCTCAAAAAAGAAAACCTCCGCTTCCGCGAGCACGAAAAAGACGAACTTGCCCATTACGCCAAGGGTTGCGTCGATGTCGAATACAAATTCCCGTTCGGCTCAGGCGACTGGCAGGAATTAGAGGGCATCGCCAACCGCACCGATTACGACCTCCGCCAGCACCAGCGCGGTATGCGCACGCTCAACTCCTGGTATGAGACTAAGGGCGACCTGTCGAAAATCAAGCTCAAAGAAGAGGCCGAGGACTATCTCAAGGGGCCTCTTTCATATTTCGACGACGAAAAGAAAGCCCGGTATATCCCTTATGTGATTGAACCTAGCGCAGGTATGGATAGAAGCACGCTAGCGTTCCTCGTTGACGCTTATGATGAAGAGGAAGTCCGCGGCGAAACGCGAAATCTGCTCCGGTTCTCTTCGGCTATCGCGCCGGTAAAGGCAGGCATATTCCCGCTGGTCAATAAAGACGGCATGCCCGAAACCGCCCGCAATATCTTCAACGACCTCAAGGGACGCTTCAACTGCGTTTACGACGAAAAAGGCGCAATAGGCCGACGTTACCGCAGGCAGGATGAAGCGGGCACGCCCTTCTGTGTCACCGTCGATGGCCAGACCGCTCAGGACCAGACCGTTACCGTTCGCCAGCGCGACTCGATGGAGCAAATACGCGTCGCCACCGACCAGTTAAAGGCCTTCCTGCGCGATAAACTGGATATGTAAAAATGATCTTCGACCGAATCGACAACACCCGTTTGTACCTCGGTCTGCACGCCGGCTTCGCGAAGGCGTTTGAGATTCTCACGGATAAAACCCTGTCACAAAAACAAGACGGCAAATACCCCGTCGATGGTGATAACATTTATTACACCATCCAGCGATATACAACCAAACCGCTAAGTGAAGGCAAATTTGAAGCCCACCGTAAATATATCGATATTCAGTTTTTATTAGAAGGCGTTGAAATTATCGGCTACGCACCATTGAAAGACCTTACAACCGCTGAAGTTTACAACCCCCAAAAAGATATCGCCTTTTTCAATACGCCAAAGGAAATCACGAAAGTCATCCTTGAACCGGGCCTTTTCTGCATCCTCTTCCCCGCCGACGCTCATCTCCCAGGCCTCCAACTCGCCGGCCCAACCGAAGTCCGCAAAGTGGTTATCAAGATTCAAATAAAGGAATAGCAAAATGAAAAAACTTTACCTTTCAACTACAGACAAGAAAATTTTCGGGGTTTGCGGCGGAATAGCTGAAACGTACGATATCGACCCCACCATGGTTCGGCTGGCGATTGTATTCCTCACCCTCGTGACATTCGTAGCGCCTTTGATAATAACATACATCGTCGCCGGAATAATCATGCCCCGTAAGAAATAACGGGTTAATACGGCCAAACCGACTACTGGTAGGACTTCATAAAATCCTGCTCTTTGAGCCAGGTAATCAATTCGTCTGCCAATTTGCGGTCTTCAGCAACACGCGGGTGGTTCATCGCCTGGTATTTAAAAACAAAATGACTTATATTTTTGTCGTCCGCCTCAAGCTGAGTAACTATATATTTCCACGCCGCATCAAGCGGCTTGCTGTGCATCCCGCCATACACCGCCACGCAGCAGCACGATATGCGCCTTCGGATACGCACCGCGTATATTTCGCACAAGTGAAATGTAACCATCATTGAAATCCACAGGGAACGGCTGTTTTTGCTTCACTGTAAATGACTCATCGTTATCGCCTAAGTTCACAAAAACAACATCAGGCACCCACGACTTAAGGTCAGCAACAGGCGACGACGCCTTAGGATAAATCTTGTTCCACATCTCGCCGGCTTTAACATCGACATAGCCGGTGATTATTCCCATCCCGCTGACGGTTATATTGCGATGGTCTGCGTTAAATTCCTCAGCCGTCATCGCCGCATAACTGAGCAACCCGTTATGCGTCCGCCTCGTATCCCACTGGTCAGCATTGCCATCCTCGTTGCACGCCCCGACGGTCTTTGAATCGCCGAAAAACTCCATCTTAAGTTTATAAGCCACCGGCGCAGGCAGCCATACCTTGGCTCCTTCGCCAATCTGTATGCCATTAAAATGCACGGAACCCGCATTGCCCTCGCTGCGTTTGGAAAGCACCAGATGATGACGCCACTTGCCCAACCCCGTAAACGTCGTCCCTTTCGCCGGCATCCCATCGTTGGCTTCGACAATGGTTGTCGAATTATCAATCTTAGCATCGAAGAAGTTTTGCCACGTCGGCTTGTCAAAAAGCAGCGTCAGCGTATCGCCCTCAAAATCTATACTGATTCTGCTCGCCTGCCAGACAACAACCGGCGAATTCGCATCAGCAAAATCAAATCGCCCCTCATAGCGAAAACACTTGTCCGAGGCGGGAATCGTTTGTACCCCGTAAGTCGGCGCAGTTAAGCACCCGGCCAGGAGTAACACACCCATTATTAAAGTCATTCGCGTTTTCATATACCCAATTAGATACCAGTATCCTGGAATCTTGTCAACTGCAACTTAAAATATGTGCTTTGCGGCAGGCGTCCCGCGGTGTATATTCTATGGCCTGACATGGCCATTTAAAAAGGAATTGATAATGAGCGATAACAGAACACTTATAATCCAGTTGAAAGATTTCGCAGGTCAGCAGGTAACATTATCCGGCTGGGTATATCAGGCCCGTTCAAGCGGCAAGGTGCAGTTCATCATCCTGCGCGACGGCTCCGGCCTTTGCCAGTGCGTCGTTGAAAAAGGCAAAGTGCCCGACGACGTATTCGACAAGCTCGAACACCTCGGTCAGGAATCATCAATCACAATAACCGGCCTCGTCCGCGCAGAACCCCGCAGCGTCGGCGGATATGAATTGGCCGTCACAAACGCCCAGGTCATTCACGCCACAACCGATTACCCTATCACGCCAAAAGAGCACGGCGTCGATTTCCTCCTCAAGCACCGCCACCTGCACCTTCGCTCGCAAAGACAATGGTGCATCGTCAAAATCCGCCACACGGTTATCGACGCCATAAGACGATTCTTCAACGATAATGGCTTCACGCTCGTCGATACACCAATTTTAATGTCCGCTGCCGGTGAGGAAGAACAGTCGCTTTTCGAAGTCGATTACTTTGGCAGCACCCTCTTCCTGACCCAAACCGGGCAACTGCATCTCGAATGTGCCGCCGCTGCCTTCGGCAAGGTCTATTGCTTCGGCCCCACCTTCCGCGCCGAAAAAAGCAAAACACGCAGACACCTCACCGAATTCTGGATGGTCGAGCCCGAAGTCGCGTTTATCGATTTGCCCGGCCTTCTGGAACTCGCCGAAAATTTCGTCTCCAGTATCGTCTCCCGCGTCCTGCAGGATAACAAACCCCAGCTTGAAGCATTAGGCGCAGATATCGCAGGTCTCGAAAATATCAAGCCCCCTTTCTACCGGCTGACTTACACTCAGACAGTCGAAATCCTCAGGGGCGAAAAAACCGTCAAGTTTATGGCTGAACAACTGACGCAGTTGAGCCGGCAAAAAGAGACAATCGAAAAACAAATCGCCCAGCTCGATACCGAGCAGGCAGGCCAAATCAAGCAGTGGAAACGCGATAAAAACGCCGCAGAATTGATTGCCCTGCGAGCCGACCTCGACGAAATTAACATCAAAATCGAAAATAACCCTAAACATGCCAAACTCGCCGCGGAATTTCAGTGGGGTAAAGACCTCGGCGGCTCGGATGAAACAATAATCTCAATGATGCACGACAGGCCCGTCTTCGTAACGCATTACCCCAGAGAAGCAAAGGCATTTTATATGAAGACCGACCGCGACAATGTCAAAGTCGTGCAGAACTTCGATATGCTCGCCCCAAAGGGCTTCGGCGAAATCATCGGCGGCTCCATCAGGGAAGACGACCACGCTCTGCTCCTCAAACGTATCGACGAAATGGGCCTCAAACGCGATAACTACTCCTGGTATCTCGACCTGCGAAAATACGGCTCCGTCCCCCACGGCGGCTTCGGCCTCGGCGTCGAACGGACCGTCGCCTGGCTCACTGGCGAATCGCACATCCGCCAATGTATCCCATTCCCAAGAATGATGGACAAGGTCTATATTTAACCAAAAGTCGATGGAACCCTGGACTATACAAAAATTGCTGAGCTGGGTCACGGAGTATTTCATCGGCAAGGATATCGACTCGCCTCGGTTGAGCGCAGAATGGCTGTTATGCTATGTGCTTGGCCTTAAACGTATCGAGTTATACACCCAGTTCAATAAAGTCGTGGGACAGGAACAACTCTCGCAGCTTCACGAATTGGTAAAACGGGCAGGCGCACACGAGCCAATCGCGTATCTGACGGGCAAAAAAGAATTCTACTCCCTCGAATTTGAAATCACAAAGGATTGCCTCTTCCCACGCCCCGAAACCGAGCTGCTTGTCGAACGTGCAATTGAATTTTTGCGAACACGAAATGGTGAACAATTCATCTGCGACCTCTGCACCGGCTCCGGCTGTATCGCCGTTGCCATAGCCAGAAATTTCGCCAATTGCCGGATAGTCGCTACCGATATTTCAGACGCCGCCCTGGCTGTAGCTGAAAAAAACGTCGCAAAACACGGTTTGATGAACCGGATAAAACTTTTGCAGGGCGATTTGTTCGAGCCGGTCATCGCTGGCCTCGGCCCCGCCAAATTCGACCTCATTGTGTGTAACCCCCCTTACGTCAGTGAGCCCGAATACCAGAAGTTAGCCCCAAATGTAAAAGATTTCGAGCCGAAGTCCGCCCTGACCGCAGGCAATGACGGGCTGGACATCATCAAAAAAATCATCGCCGATGCCGGCCGGCATTTGAAACCAACAGGGACACTTATGCTCGAAATCGGCAACGACCAGGGAAATGCGGTCCGCAACCTGCTCGAAACTGCTGGGTATTTTGGTGATGTAAAAATAGAGAAGGACTACTCCAATCTCGACCGCCTCGCTGTCGCCGTAACAAAACCTGCTAAATAACAGCGATTTCTCTTTGAAAACCTATGGGCCTATAAAAAACCGGTTTTTGCCCCAAAAGCCACTCCTGTAACAGTCCAAAAACACTTTTTTGAGATTTTTAAAAATATTTTTGTTATCTTAACTCCTTATATTACAAGAGGTTATCATCGCCACATTAAAATAACCATAAATTAACTTGCGTTACAGGCCCTACTTAGTGTAAACTACACGATGTAAGAGAGTCACATAGTCCGTCTGATATGTGATAAAATGAGAAGAGTGGTGAATGAAGTAAGGAGAGTGGGTATGAATCGATATTCGAGTGCAATTCTTTGTATTCTTCTGTTATTACTTGCGGTACCAACTGTTAATGCGACTATTACCAACTGGACCTGCGCTGATGATGGTGATGGTGCAATCGTAATGAATCCGGCTACGATGTCTTGGACGGATAATGGGAGCCACGATTACACTCTCTCAATGAAGGGCGCACAGTACCGGGGTGCGGCAAATGTCGCTGGTGATTTCACTACCGACTCAGACCTTGACCCGACTGTTGGTATCATCGAGGACATCAGCAACGACACAACCTTCGATTGGACTGACTACCATATTACCATCGGCATGAGCCATGCCTTCACATTTGTGAGCTCATACATAGTAACGCCGGATGGTTGGACAGAAAGCTTCGGTTCTGTTTTATCCGGGCAGCCGATACCAAATGGCGGTACTGGCTGGGTCGGCACGGTTGACTACTACATAGGTACGGGTGATCCTGTTGCCATGGGCGATGATGGTATGTTCGGGTTCAAAGTATCGTTCTCCGGAAGTACGGCATTCTGCACAGAGCAGAATCCGTCGCCGGAGCCGGCAACGATTATTCTGCTCGGGCTTGGTGCGGTATCCGTCATCAGAAGGAAAAGAGCATAAATACAGTAGACATACTTGAGCAAACAAACAAAAAAAAGCTCACGTGATTTAGCGTGAGCTTTTTTATTTTGTCGTCCGGCAATAACCCGCCGGGATTTCAAGCCGTAACGTCGCGTATCTCCTCGTAGAACTTCGCATATTTATCCTTGTCCGCGGTCTTGCGCATCTCAATCGCCGCGCGAGGATGCTCATTCAGCATACCCGTAATCATATAGGGTATCAAATAGCCCCACTCGATATCCTTCTGCATCGGCAGCATCTGCTCCTCGATGACCCTCAGGATGGGACTTAGCTTAAATTTCGGGTTCTTCAGAAAACTGACTAATAATTCAAGCGGACAGTTGCCAGGCCCCCTGCCTATGCCATACAATGACGCATCAAGGAAATTGGCATTATGGATAATGCCCTCGATGGTATTGGAAAACGCAAGCTGCTGGTTATTGTGACAGTGCATACCGATTTCCTTGTTCTCCGGCAGATGCTTTCGGTAAAGCTTCACAAGGTATTCAATCTGCTCGCAATACAAGGCGCCGAAACTGTCCACTACGTAAACAACATCCACCGGCGATTTGGCAAGCTGGTCAAGGGCCTCTATTATATCCGGCTCAATCTCCTTCGATATCGCCATTATATTGACCGTCGTCTCGTAGCCAAGGCCGTGGCAGCGGTTTACCAGCTCGATTGCCTTATCCATATCTTTGACGTATGTCGCAACCCGGACCATATCGATGGGGCTTTCATCCGCTGGAACAAACTGCTGCTCTTTGACGCGATGCGCATCAACCATAATACTAAGCTTCATCGCCGATTCTATCCCGTCGGTGATTTCCTTTATCTTGTCATCGTCGCAGTATTTCCACGCCCCGAAATCCTTAGGCGGGGAAAGCTCCCGGCTGCAACGATAACCCATCTCCATATAATCTATGCCGCTCTGCGACAACGCCCTGTAAACCTCCCGGACAAACTGGTCCGTGAAATAATGGTTGTTCATCAGCCCGCCGTCTCTTATTGTGCAATCCAGCAACTTTATTCTTTCTCTGTACACGTTAATCCTCAATCAATAAAAATTATAGTTTTCCCAAGACCTTCTCAACCACGTCTTGCTTTACTTCGACCGCCCACTGTCCATCCCTGCGGTGGACTGCCCCTATTCTATCAATTAAAACGAATCTTGGCCACTTATTTATCGCTTTTTTATCGCGCTTTATTATGTCCGTCAAAGCCGCTGCGTCTATGTTTGCGGGTTTCCGGACAGGCACACCCAATCCAACAAGAACCTTTCTGATTCTTGCGAGCCGTTTCTCATCGCCCAGCCCCGTCTCGATTTCAATCATCCCCGCCGCGATAATCCCGATTGCAACCGCCTCCCCGTGCAGCAGTTCAAAACCGCTTCCCCATTCTATCGCGTGGCCTATTGTGTGCCCGTAATTGAGCATCCTCCGCTGGTTTTTCTCCGTCGGGTCCGCCTCAACCACCTGCGCCTTAATTCTGCAATTATGATACGCGACCTGCTCCAGGACATCGGCCCGTCTGCGCAAAATAGCGTCGATATTGCTTTCCAGGAACTCGAAGTATTTCTCATCCGCTATCAGCGCGTGTTTCACCGATTCGACTAACCCAGCCCTGTATTGCCTTTCATCGAGTGTCTTCAACATCGCCACGTCGATATAAACAGCCGACGGGTGCCAAAAACAGCCGAAGGCGTTTTTACTCAAAGATGAATCCACGCCCGTCTTGCCCCCTATTGCAGAATCCGCCTGCGCAAGCGTCGTCGTCGGAATCTGAACTACCCTCACCCCCCTTTTGAATACCGCCGCCGCGAAGCCCGCTATGTCGCCAACCACGCCGCCTCCCAGCGCAATCACAACCGTATCCCTGCCAAGATACGCATTCTCCATCGCCTCAACAATCGAGACAAGGGTATTCATATTCTTCGACGATTCCCCCGGCGAAATAACGTATATGGGAATATCCCTGCCGGAAAGAAGTTTATCGAGATGCCCTGCCTTGACCATATTGGCGTCAGTAACAACGAATTTGCCGACGGCGCCAAATTGCGATTCAATCCTCGACCAGGCAGAACCCAGAATCTCCGTCCCAATTTCTATCCGATATTCACCCGCCTTCTCCGCAGGTATTTTGACTGTCAATTCTATCATTTGGTTTATTTCTCTTCGTAGGGCGGGGTTTACCCCGCCAAAAGTTAGCCCCCCAATTTATTGGGGGGTTGCTCAGTACCGACTGTCATTTTTTGTCATTCCCGCAAAAGCGGAAATCCACTTTTGCACTTTCAATAACGTATAATTGATTTAACCTTATAACCGCTGAGCTTCTTTATCCCGCCAAGCTCAGTCAGCTCAACCAAGAATGATATTCCCGCGACCTGTCCGCCGATTTTTTCAATCAGCTTACATGCCCCCGCCATTGTCCCGCCCGTCGCAAGCAAATCATCGACCATAAGCACTTTCGCGCCGGCTGTTATCGCGTCGCGGTGAACCTCAAGCGTATCCGTCCCGTATTCGAGGTCGTATGTAATGCTCACCGTTTTAAATGGCAGCTTCCCCTTTTTGCGAATGGGAACAAACCCGGCGTTAATCCTCTCGGCGACCGCCGAACCGAAAATAAAACCGCGGGCTTCGACCGCCGCCACATACTGAATCCCCGCGCCGGCAAAATCCGCCGCCAGCTCGTTTATCGCGGCTTGAAACGCTTCCGGCTCCGCCAGCAATGGCGTTATATCACGAAACAAAATCCCTTTCTTCGGCCAATCCGGCACATCTCGAATATACTTTTTAAAATCAATTCTGTCCTTGCCCATAATATCCGTGCTCCTGCTATTGTTTCCTAATGTTCATCCTTTTATTTTACCACTACAAATTATAGTATCCAGTGTTAATTGCCTCCCCGCCATTTTTCAGACAGACAATCTCACCGCTAAAATCATAAGTCGGAAATCATAAATCGGAAATGTTTTGCCTTCTTCGCCCAAAACCGGGCCGGCCTTTTTGTTTTCGAGCCACGAGTCACGAGCGACAAAACCTTGTCTTCAGTCTTCCGTCCTCAGTCCTCCGGCTACAGCTCTTCCATAAACTCGTAGAGCTTCGTCAATGCCTCGTGATGAATCTGCCGGATTCGCTCGCGGGTCAAACCGAGCTTTTCACCGATTTCCTTTAACCCCATCGGCGGATTGCCGTCAAGCCCGTAATGCAGCCGCAGAACCTCCGCGTCTCTCGGGTCCATCTTGCTCAATAGCCCAACCGCCTTTGCCTCTTCCTCATTTTCAACCATCTCATCTTCCGGCCTGCCCACGCTCCGGCTGCTGATGTTTGTGTCGAATGCCTGGTTCTCTTCGCCCGAATCTTCTTGCTGATTGTCATTTACCGAGCCGAGAACCTTCACCGTCTCGTCGATAACCCTCGCCTTCTTCACAGACATACCTGTAACGTCCGCCATTTCCTCGACTGTCGGCTTCCTGCCAAGCTTGTTCGCAACCTCTGTCATCGTATGACGCCACTGGTTAATCAGCCCAATCATATACCCAGGTACATGAACAGGCCTAACGTCTCCCAGTTGTGCGCTCTTTATGCCCTGCCTTATCCACCATGCCGCGTATGTGCTGAACCGCGTCCCGCGATTCGGGTCAAAATAATCTGCCGCCCTTATCAATCCGAGGTTACCTTCCTCAATCAAATCGCCCAATGACATATTGCCCCTGTTGGCGTATTTCTTGGCGATACTGACTACTAATCGAAGATTGCTGCGAACGAGCAGCTCGCGTGCCTCCGGGTCATTATCTTCAGCTATCCGCAAAGCCAGCTCATGTTCGTCTTCCGCTGAAAGCAGCGGCGCCTCGTCTATTTCCTGCAGATACTCTTTTATTGTCACATCAAAAGCCATATTTGCCTCCAACCCTACCTCGATTTATAATCGCATTACCACTTCACACTATACGCTATTCGCTATTAACTATACGAATATCGACACACTTTCCCCCTCGGTTTACCTGAAAAAAGATGTAGGAATGCGTTTTATCAGAAAAATAAACCCCATATTATCGGCGCCAACGCGTGTTGCATGCGTGAGATTCGTTTTATGCTTAGCCCCGAAGCCTGTCCACCCTGAGCATGTCGAAGGGCTTCTGGGTATGTCATTCCCGCGAAAGCGGGAATCCACTTCTTCATGTTTAGCCCGGCAACTTTATTGCCGGGTCATAAAAACAGTTCTTTCCGAATTCGTAGTTAGCCCTGCCATCTTCGCCCTTGGCAAGTGGCAGGGTTAGACAATGAACGCCTGCTTCGTAAATCACAAATGCCTTGTTGCTATTGATATATTAACAGCATAAAATCAATGCTGATAGCGCTGTGAGGAAAAATGAAACTATTACTGACTCTCGCGTTTACTTGTTTGCTGACCGGATGCACAAAATCCGATGTTAAACCTCAACCGACGGCCAAACCATCGGACTGCCGTGTCTTTCGGCCAACTCCGGAAGGCAAAATTTGTATGTCTGAGCCGGCACTCTGGCTTGACGAATGTGTGCGTGATTTGGCTCGTCGTAAACAAAGTAACGAAGCTCAATGGTTCAATGGTATAGGAGCAAATGATGTAATTTTTCTTCCCAAAACCGACCCAGTTGAAGAAATTTTCCAGCAATGCGAAAGTGTTAAGCCGCTCTCCGCTGATAAAGTGCCTGTCTATAAAAAATGGCTTCAAGACCGTATCTTGGAAATCCAGAGTATCACACCAGGCACAACGCGGAAAAAAGTGAATCAAATTCTGTTTCAAAACGGTGGGATTTTCGTACCGATCGCAATCACATACAGTCATAAAGAGTGTGACTCCTTGAAGGTGCGTATTGAATTTGAACTTGTGTCAAACGAACATAACGGTTTCTCGCTAAACGATGATGATAAGGTCAAATCTGTCTCTATGCCTTATCTTGGATTTTTTATTGGTGATTAGTGAAGTTGTACGCCAATTTCTCCCTTGCATAAAAATTCTAAAAAGTGACAATATCGTAATAAAACCGTAACATAGGCGCGTCAAAATAAGGACCTGACGCCGGAATCAGATGTTCAGAATGGTTGTGTATTTCAGGAGACAAGCAATGAGAAGGTATTTACCTGTAACTATATTGGCCTGCTGTCTTGTTTTAACCTCGCTTGTTTGCGGATGCTGTATGTGCTGGGGGTGGCCCGCAAAGGCGCACTATGAAAGGACTGAGCAGCTATCGGCTTCAATGGCAAGATTGGAGCAGATAAAAATCGATACGAGCTTCGGGAACGTGAAAATCATAGGCGCCGACACGACGGAATGCAGCGTCACCGCCGAAATCAATGGCCAGGCGCCGACTTTGGAAGAGGCCAAACAACTCGCGGAGCAGACAAAAATAACGCTTGTTACCGAGGGCAAGGCCCTGGTATTCAAGGTTGAAAAGCCGACTCTGAGCAACAACCGTTCAATCGGGGTCAGTTTCGATGTTACCGTGCCGACCAGAACGGGCATAAAGTGCGAAACCTCCTTCGGCAATGTCGAGTTGAAAAATATCACGGGAGATATCGACGCAAAAACCAGTTTCGGGAAAATAGACGCGGAAAATATCACAGGCAAGGTGCAATTAGACACTTCATACGGCGAGGTTGACTGCGAGAAAATAACCTCAGGTAATTTTTCGGCAAAATCGAGCTTCGGAAAAATGGATATCGATTTCTCCGCCGCCTGCCCGGCCGATATACGAGCGAGAATTGAGACCTCATTCGGCGAAGTGAATGTGGATGTTCCGCCGAATTTCGCAGGGGACGTAGCTGTTGAAACAAGCTTCGGCAGCATCAAAACGGAACTGCCGATAACTGTTAAAGGCGACTTCGGCAAAACCAAGCTTTACGGCACAATCGGACAAGGCAAAGGCAAAATGGAACTGAAAACCAGCTTCGGCTCAATAAAGATAAAGTAACGACTTAGCTCGCGATATAGACGGCCTAATAAGTGTAATCTGTGCAATCTGTGGCAAAGAAATTCTCTGTGCCCTCTGTGTTCTCTGTGGCTAATAAAAAAAAGAGGTCAGGAACATTTCTGTCCGGACCTCTTATCATATCTATTACAAACAGTTTTTATGCAACTGGCTGTTCCGGGCCTGGCTCATCTGATGCTGGCGGCTGTTCCGCTGGGGTGCCTTCCGGCTGCTCGCCCTCTGTGGCGACGGTCTCTGCGACAACAGCGTCTGTGCCTTCGCCTGCCTGTCCCTCAGGGGACTGCCCTTCAGCAGCCCACTGTGCCCTTCGCAAACTCAAGCCAATCTTCCGTGCCTCACTGTCAACCTTCAATATCTTCACCTCAAGCTCATCACCAACCTTGACAATATCCTGAGGCTTCTTGATTTTCTGGTCCGACAGCTCTGAAATATGCAGCAATCCCTCGAGGTCCGCCTCAAGCTGCACAAATGCTCCGAAATTCGTCAGCTTCGTTACCTTGCCCCTGACGATATGACCGGGAATATACTTTTCCGGTATCGCGTGAACCCACGGGTCCTCACTCAATTGTTTTACGCCAAGCGATACTCTCTGCTTTTCCGGGTCGATATCCAGAACGACGCACTTTACCTTGTCGCCCTTCTGCAGCGCCTCATTCGGATGGCTGAACTTCCTCGTCCAGCTAAGGTCCGAAATATGAATCATCCCGTCGATGCCTTCTTCAATCTCCACAAACGCCCCGTAATTCGTAACGCCGCGGACCGTCGCGTTGACTAATGTCCCCGGCGGATACTTCTGTGCCGCTACCGACCACGGGTTGGTCTCCGTCTGCTTCAATCCGAGCGAAATTTCCTGCTTGTCTTTGTTGACGTTGAGGACCATCACCTCGACTTCGTCGTTAAGATTCAGCATCTCGCTTGGGTGATTGAGCCGTTTCGTCCAGCTCATCTCACTGATATGAACAAGCCCCTCAATCCCGTCTTCGAGCCGGACAAACACGCCGTAATTCATAATATTGACGACCTTGCCCCTGACCCTCGAACCGACCGGGTAATCGTGCTCAACGTTTTCCCATGGGCTTGGGCTTTTCTGTTTCAGGCCAAGCGATATCTTCTCATTCGCCTTGTCAACGCCGATAACTACGCACTCAATTTCATCATCGAGCCGAACAACTTCCGACGGATGACTCACACGGCCCCAGCTCAGGTCTGAAATATGAAGCAATCCATCTACGCCGCCCAAATCCACAAACACGCCGAAGTCCGCGATATTCTTGACGATGCCTTTTCGCCTCTGCCCGACCTCGATTTCTGCAAGAATCTTTTCTTTGCTCTGCTTGCGCTCGTCCTCTATCAGTTTGCGTCTCGATATGACGATATTCCTGCCTTCGATGTCAATCTTCAAAACCACGCACTCAACTTCCTTGCCTATGAACCTGCTTATATCGCCGGGCCTGCGTATATCGACCTGCGACGCCGGCAAAAATACCGGCACGCCTATATCAACCAGCAATCCGCCCTTAATCCGGCGGACAACCTTACCCTTGACCGTGTCCCCTTCCTTCTTGGTGCTAATCAGGTTCTCCCAGCCCCTGATTCTGTCCGCTTTGTGCTTACTCAGCAGAAGCAGTCCTGTCTCCGAATCCACATCTTCGAGCAGCGCCTCTATATCTCTGCCTTCCGCTATTTCCGATGGGTCATCAAACTCCGCCGCGTCAATCACGCCTTCGCTCTTGAGCCCCACTTCGACAATAACATCGTTCCCGATTTGGGTAACGATTTTGCCCTTGAGAATCGTCCCCGGCTGATGCGAATCCACCTTCGCCTGCAGCGCCTCCTGGAACATCTCGTTTTCCTTTTCACCGAACATCTCATTGACCTGCTGGTCAATCTGCTCGGCAGTCAGACCCAACTTGTTAATTATATTTCTGTCAACCATAACTATGCTATTCCCCTGTGGCGTCTTGTTTTACGCCCGTCTGCGCCCCACATTTACGCCGACGAACCACCGAGCAACATAGCCCGGCTAAAAAGTTTCTAATTCAAAATCAAAAAAAACGCCTGCCTACACAGCAAACGCCTAAAAAATCGTCTTTCGTCATTCGGTTATGCGGCTCGTTTCGGTTACGTCCAACGTTCTACGAAACGAGCAGCGCCACCGCAACCGCTTTACGATTCGCTATCAACCGCTTCGAGGTGCTCTACGAAGTCATCTATAATCCACTGGGGCGTTGAGGCCCCCGCTGTAACACCTGCGACCTGACAGCCGAAAACCTGTCTTTTATCAAATTCGTCCCAGTTTTGCAAATGAAATGTTTTATTATTGTACTTCTTGCACAATTCCGCTAATTTCCGCGTATTTGCGCTCTCCCGACCCCCCAAAACGAACATAACATCCACTTTCATACACAATTCCACCGCCGCCTGCTGCCTCTTAATCGCCTCCTTGCACAGCGTATTTACAACCTTCATCTCGTCAAAACCGGCCTTTGCAATCGCCGAAAGCATCTCGCTGAAAAATTCGGGGCTTTGCGTCGTCTGGCACACAATTCCCAGTCGCCCGCTTCCTATTGTGCTTATATCCGACTCATTACCCACAACCACCGCCCCATTTGTACAACCCACCACCGCTCTCACTTCCGGGTGATTCTGGTCGCCCACTATCACCACTTTATACCCCTGCTCCTCCATCTGCATCGCGATTTGCTGCATTCTTTTTACCAGAACGCACGTCGCATCAACAATATCCGCGTTTTTCCGCTTAAGATGGGCAATCTCCTGCGAGGCCGCACCGTGCGAGCGTATCAACACCGTTGCCCCCGTCGGTATCTGCTCCACGTCATCGACGGTTATAAGACCCTTTTTGGCCAATCGCTCCACAACGCCGGGGTTATGAATAATCGGCCCCAGCGAATAAACCCGGCCTTTCTCCGCCAACACCTTCTCCGCTGTGCTTATAGCGTTGCGAACACCCGCGCAAAAACCGTATTTTTCCGCAACTATAACTTTCATAAGGGAAAGGATTTTACCACTAAAACACCACGACACGAAGATTTTTTTGTGTTTAGCCCCCAGGTTTACCCGCCGTCTGTGTGGCTGGCCTGCCCATCTTAATCAATGCGATATCTGCTCGTTAAACGTCCGCAGCCGCACATCAATCGCGCCCAAAGCCCATTCAATATAATGCAGCTTATGCGACGGCCTATAATGCGCCTCATTCATTAACCCCTCCCTGACCATCTCCAGAAAACTCTTTATTATCTTTGGGCTGATTTCCGTCGGGTTGGATGCCCACGTCTTCAATTCCTCGTATTCACGCCGCAGCTTTGCGCTATTCTTCAACTGCTCCGCCGTCAGGTAATCCGCCGGGTTATACGCTAATTGAAGCCCCTTCAAACACATTATCAACGGCTCATAATTCGCCCGCTGCTCCAGCCGGATAAATTTATATTGCTGGGTACACGCCGTCACCGACGATGGCGTCTTGTCCCCGTCCACGTCCGCGCCGACAAACCACTGCCTCTGGCTCGTCCTGGCGAATACAAGCTCTTCCCCGCTCGTAATCTCGTCGTGCCCCATACGCGAAATCCACAGCCGGCCCGTCTTGCTCATCTCTGTCCCCCCGCCTAACACAAGCAAACACTTCACGAACCCCAAAGGCAAAATCCTCTGCTTGCCGATTTGCCGCTTCCGCATCTGGAATGACAAATGCAAACTGTGCGGCTTAACACTGTAAAATGCCGTTATCTCGTTTATAAGCTGATTCAAAAGCCACGGGCACGCCGTCGCGGGTCTCGACAGTTCGAGCGCAACGTTCAATCGCCCCGGCGCAAGCTCCAGAAACCCCTGCCGCCTCGTCCTCTCCGCCGACCCGCTGTGGTCGTCAATGTACCCCCCAAGCTTCCACGATAAAACGTCGAGCTGAAAATCATGAAAATACCGAAAACAATCGTACACCGGGTCCTCTTTTTTCGCCGGCTCAGCGTCCTCCTCCACAACCGCCGCCCCCACGTTGCTCAGTTCCGTCTCGCATCCCATAGGCACTAAGCCGGGCTGAAAATTCGACCGTATCGAATTCAACTGTGTCTCCACCACCCTCGCGTCAAACAAGCTCCTCGCCGCCCTCACCGCGTATTTAACGTAATCTATCAAATCATACTTCTCGAACGGCATCGTCTTGAGACACTGCTTTATTATCATCTCTACCGCCGAGATATTGTTGTTGATTATCTGTAACGCTATCAGCAAGCTCACCGACCGCTTGAAATACCGCTCCGATGTCCGCATGTGCTCCAACTCGAACCGAAAAATCGCCTGTATCCTCTCGTCTAACTGGTTCAGCAGCACCTGCTTGACCACAATCGAAAGATAATTATTGATATATTTAGCCGCCTGCGCATCCCCGTATAAATACCTTATACTCGGCCTGGGCCTGTTAAGCTCATGCTCTAGAAAATAATCGCTCACCGCGTCCGTTCGATAATGCGTTATCACCAAATCACGCTCCGTCGTCGCCAACAGCTCCCGCTCCGCTAATCGCTCCAGTTCCGCGTCGATGCTCTTGTCACCGGGCCGCGTCCGCTTCTTCAAAAAATTGTCTATCCGTTTCCGCAGCCAAAGCTCATGTATCAAATTAACGTGGAACCTGTCCCCGAAATGCTTCCTCATCGCCTCCGCGCTCACAAGATACGACTTCGCCGTAACAAGCCCCTGGGCAGTATGTACCTTCACCATCTCTTTTTCGTATCGCTTCCCCTCGTACCGGTCGATTTCCGCCATCGCACCCGCCGGCACGTCATAAATTACGAATCCCTCTATCTTCGCCCCGGGCGACTCGACCGCGTAAAAATACACGTTGTCCGGGCTTACCTTCTTGTGCCCCGCCAGAAACGCCGGCTCCGCCAATAACGTATGAGCATCCGCCTTGTTGTTCTTGCGAGTAAAGCTCATCCCGCATATCGACTCGAATATCTGTGGGTCCCTCAGCGAACCATATACAAAAAGGTTCACCGCCGTCGTCTTCTTTGTCTTTCTCTTGCTGCTGCCCATCTTATTTTTTTAACAAATTTAGCCCATCAATTTATTGAGGGGTTACTGCTGTCATTCCCGCGCAAGCGGGAATCCATTCTTAAATCTTAAATTTAAAATACTTTCGCGTATCTTCGTGTCCTTCGTGGTTCATCTTTTTTTCTTGATTTAATTTCCGTGAAAATCCGTGTTAATCCGTGGTTAAAATCACTGCCCTTTTCTTATTCGATTGTACAGCTTAAACAATTCCTTGAACGCCCGCAGAATCACCGTCAGTTTCGCACCTGTTTGTTTGCCTGCCTTTCGCGGGTAATGATGAACTCCCACTTCTGCAATCCTGAATCCGCGTCGCGTCGCCCTTGCTAATATCTCCGCGCTAATCAGCGCGCCCTCGCTCGACATCCTCATATCTTCGAATATCTCCGCCCGAAACAGCTTAAACGCGCAGTCAATATCCCGGATATTCATCCCGAACAAAAGATTCACTAATCTCGTCCACATCCACCCGTTCAGTTTCCGCACAAACGGGTCTTTCCGGTCGAGCCGATATCCGCACACAATGTCATTCTGTGCTATCAAAGGCAAAAGCAGTTTTATCTCGCCAATATCAAACTGCCCGTCCCCATCGGTGAAAAATATCAGCTCTTTCTTCGCCGCTCGTATCCCTGATTGCAGCGCCGCCCCGTATCCCATATTCTGCGGATGATGCACTACTCGGACTCGATTATTTCCTGCCGCGATTGCGTCTGCTCTTGCCCCTGTTTGGTCTGCGCTGCCGTCGTTGACGAGAATTATCTCGTAATCCGCTTTCAATCCTTCGAGGACCTCCATCGCCCGCTGTGTTGTCTGCTCAACGTTGTCCTGCTCGTTATAGCATGGAAAAAACACGCTTATCGATATCTGCCGTTCCATTATTTACCTTTTCACTTTTATATTGGACATTGGATATTCAACATTTAACATTTTTCCGTCATCTGTGAAATCTGTGGTTTTAAATCATAAACCATAAATTACAATTCATAAATGTCCGGCGTCTTGTGTCTGGCGTTTGATGTCTTAACTATCCGCTATCTGCCGTACTAACGACTATCGACTAACGACTTTAAACTATCCGCTATACGCTGTCCGCTATTTCGAGTCACGAGGCACAAGCCACGGCTCACGGGCGCACTTATTCTAATCGCTGATTACACGAATTTCCATAGTTGTTTCGTAGGGGCTTTACCTATGTGTTCACTCTTCTTTCTTCTAAGGTTTCCCCCCAATTCTATCTTGCAAATATCTCCACATTGCTTAAACTAATTATCTATGGCTAAGAAACCTGCATCCAATTCAAAGAAATCACCCGCTGCGACTGGCACACCTCGCACTATGTCAAAATTATACTTGACCAGATTTTCGGGGAACAATTTCTTGAAACGTGTCCTTGTGTAAACTATACTGTGTCCTATTGAAACCGAAAGGGAACAAAAATGAAACACAATATAATTCGCCAACTGAAAAAGTATGCACCATATCTTTTGAAGGCACAGGAAGAAAATCTTACCGAAGCAGACACTGTCCAACGAATAATTAAGGTTTTCGAGGACGTGCTTGGCTACGACGCGCTTTCAGAAATTACCCAAGAGATGGAAGTTAAAAGCAAATTCGTTGATTTGACTATCAAAATTGACGGTATGATCAAGTTTTTCGTCGAAGTGAAACGTGCTGGCACAAAAAAACTGCGTGACCGCCATGTCGAACAGGGCGAGAGGTATGCAGCTGAAGGAAATATCCAATGGATTCTGCTGACAAACGGCGTGGAGTGGAAACTTTTCCACCTTACTTTTGACGAAGGAATTGATTATGAAATAGTATTTTCAGCCGACCTCGCTACAGATCCCATCGAAAAGGTGGCCGATTTGTTAGGGTTGCTCCACCGTCATGCGATAAAGACAGGCGCTCATGAAGATTTTTGGAAACAACGCGCGGCGTTGAATGCGACTTCCATCGGAAAAGCTCTCTTTAGTGAAGATGTTCTTCTTTTTGTCCGCCGAGAGATCAGACGTCACGAAGGAATATTGATTGCTGTTGAGGATTTGGCAGAAGCTATCTACTCACTGTTTATTGAAGAAGCAAAGGTTCAAATCGGACCACTAAAAATCCACAGCAAAAGGTCTGCTAAACGTTCCAGCATGAAAAACAAGGACACTCATACGGCAACGCCGGATTCCGAGCAGGCTAAGTCAGCTTCTCTTGTGGTCGGAGACGCACAATCAAAAGAAAAAGGGGCCAGCCAGCCCTAAGCGTGTCGAAGGGGAGCCTTTTTCAGGGCGATTCAAAGATAAATCCGGCAAAAGCACAATCGCCCCGACCGTCAAAGACATCCTCGACGAGCAAATCACCCACAAACTGGCGTAAGTTGTTTATGAAAAAAGAAGTATCTAATATGTTATCGAAAGCAAGTCAGTTATATGCAGATCAGACTGCTATACGGGCGCTTATTAACATAATCCCATATATAGGGGGTTCTTTAGACGTAATTTTTGTTTCAAAAGGGCAGAAGATAGTTGATCAGCGACTTCGGGAATTCATAAAGAAGCTGACTGAGGAACTAAATAAAGTTTCCGAGAGTAAGGTTGACAAAAAGTATCTTGACTCAGAAGAATGGTTTGATGTTGTAATTAAAGCAATGGATAGTGCGAGAAAAACCAGAGATACGGAGAAAATATCTTGGTATGCAAAAATTTTACGTGGAGCAGTGGCTTTGGGAGATCGTATTGACTTTGATCCAGAGGCCTATCTTCAAGTATTAACAGAGTTAAGTTCAAATGAGTTAAGAGTAGCAAAAGTTATCTTTGAGATGCAAAAAGAAGGTCCTAAGGATGGTGAAGACGAGTTATTTTGGGCTCACAATAAAGGTTGGCGTGAACTTCCTCAAAAATGTTATTTTATTTCTAAGGATGATCTTGCCTTCATTCTTCTACGTTTACAAAAAGCAGGATTTATCCGAGAAATAACGGGAGGGCGTCTTGATTACCAAGGAGGGACTTATGTTATGACCCCGACCTTTCGAAAACTTATGCGGTACATAAATGAGGAGTAAAAGGGGGACATTCTGTTTTTTGGCGATTCAAAAATAAAACCGGCGAACTTGTTTATATCGATACATTACGAAAATAAATAATCAGTGAAAATCTGTGTAATCTGTGGTTAAAATTCTCTGTGCTCTCTGTGTCCTCTGTGGCTGAGAAACTCTGTGGCTTTTTTTCAGGGCGATTCAAAGATAAAACCGGCAATCGACAATCCGAAATGGAATCCGTGTTATTTTATCGTCAGCCGGTAAATCGCCTCTGGCGATGCCCCTAAGGGGCGGCAGATGAGTAGCGGGCATTCACAGATACGAGTATCGAGGATTGCCCGCTGTGAGTATGCCATCCGGCTGACTAAATCCGTGAGAATCCGTGTAATCCGTGGTTAAACCTTTGTGCCTTCGTGGTGACAAAACCTGCGTAATCTGCGCAATCAGCGTCTAAAAAGAAATTCTTCGTGTCCCTTCGCGCTCTTCGTGGTGAAAAAACAGTGTCTAAAAATTCTCTGCTTTATTTTGCGCTAGGTGGTATTGACACCTACTGATGTTTGTCCGTGTCTGAAATCTTAAATCTTAAATTCTTCTTCTTCGCCTTTGGCGGATTCAACATTGGTCATTGAACATTGGATATTCGATATTTATCCGCAGTAGTTTTAACGAAGGCGGATTGGGCATTCACCCGTCCTCTGCCTCCTGATTTCTAACTTCTAAATTCTCACTTCTCCCGAACAGAGAT
>Ga0187873_1001137_pt1 | contig 23303 bp, 28 predicted proteins | sample June2016WEW_16_1_2_FD_133012 | JGI IMG/M metagenome (GOLD analysis project Ga0187873, IMG submission 133012) | Peatland microbial communities from SPRUCE experiment site at the Marcell Experimental Forest, Minnesota, USA - June2016WEW_16_100 | ecosystem: Environmental > Terrestrial > Soil >...
AAAGTCTGAACGGCTGACTTTTCCACCGCGCTTGGAAATCCGGCAAAAGTCGCCGGATTTCCACATTCCCACAGCGCCGACGGCGACCCTCACCTCTCAACTGCCCAAAAGATTACACATCCCGATTCCGGTGCGTGCTGTTTCTGATTCGCTACCCGCACTTCGCAGGGGGGTGACTTAGCCGAGAATTTTTGCGGCCTATGAGATTTTTGAGAACCTATGAAAAATGGAATCGGTGGGGCAAAATGCCACACTTTTCTCAAAATCGCAAATTTCTGCAAAATATATTTCTGCGCAACTTCTTTATTTCCCACAGATAGAAAATTTTGTTTCAATAGTTTCAAAAGTTGCAAAAGTTACATTCGGGAGGTCGCGTCTAAGTCGTTAGTAATAACACGTTAATATATTAACAGTAATTCAGGCCCGGGATGGGGCTGTGAGGCGTTCTTCATCACGTTTGCTGGACCGAGCGCGGCTCTGCCCAGGCGAGGTCGACACGGCGGGAGAATTGCCAGCCAAGTCGGCCGAGCCCGGGCACTCGCTATGAATCTCGGCTGTCAACAGGGGCGAGGTTCACTCCTCGCTCTGGCCGCTCGGGGTAGACTGCGCGAAGAATCCTTTTCATTTAACTCATGCTAGACTCCGCGAAGAATCTCTGCATTTAGCGAGGTCACGCTATGGCCAATGAGGAACACCTCAAGATTTTGAAGCAAGGTGTTGAAGTCTGGAACCAGTGGAGGCGGAAAACTCCTGACGTAAGGCCAGACCTGAGCGGCGCGGGTCGCGATAATCTGAACGGCGCGCTGGCACGCCATCTGTCATACGTGTATAATATGTAAGACGGTGGAACAACACTATGCTTTCTATCCGGCTTGACCCTGACATCGAGAAGCGGTTGTCCGAACTGGCGAAACGCACGGGAAGGACAAAAAGCTACTACGCTCGCGAACTCATCGAGGGCAACATTGAAGACCTCGAAGACCGCTATCTGGCGGAGGCGCGCCTCGAAAAGCGCGGCCCAACTCTCACCAGCCGACAAGCGCGGAAAGAACTTGGCTTGGACCATTGAATACGATCATCGAGCCTTGAAGGATCTCAAGAAGCTCGACCGCACGATCCAGCGGGAAATCCTCGATTACATGGATACGCGGGTCGCGACGGCTGAAGACCCGCGTAATTTCGGCAAGCCTCTTCGAGCCAGCAAGTTTGGACTGTGGCGGTATCGGGTGCGCGATTATCGCATCATCTGCGAGTTGCAGGAGAGCCGGCTGGTGGTGCTGGTGGTGGCCGTGGGTCATCGAAGCACGATTTACAACGATTAGGGTCGGCTCCTCCTTGCCTTCGGTTCACCATTCATAATTCATCATTCATAATTCGTGGCCGTCTCCGCCGTACCCGCCACATCGGCGACTATCGCCTCCAGCCTTTCCCCACCTACCACATGCTACCTACTACCTACCGCTCTCGGCCTTTGACCGCCTATTGCGCGACCTCAAGGCGGAAAAGCCGGTGGCGGGTGGCAAGTGACGAGCCGCGAAACTCACCGGCTGGCTCACGCCCTGCCGGGCGCTCGGGAGTTGATTCTGCTCTCTTCTTCAATTCATAATTCATCCTTCATAATTCATCCTTCATAATTTATGCCCGCCCCCTTCACAGATGGGCCAGCCGCCTTCGTCTATCAAGTTCGACACAAATTGGGCAGTGGTGTCATTTGGGTTTCGATCCCCCTTCGAAACGCTGGTCATTCCCGCGAGAGCGGGAATCCAGTCCGTCCGCGGAGCATGCCCAATGGTTTGCGGACTAGATTCCCGCTTTCGCGGGAATGACTTTACCTGGGGGTGCCCGTGTTTCCCAAATGTCAGCAGTACCACGAATTGATGCCTACGCCGGCCGAGTTGGGTTTATCGTATCGAAGGAGGGCGATGTGCAATTTCTCGATACTTTGGCGAGCTTGATTCAATCTCCAGTACGGGCTCACAGAAGTTACGCGTCGGTCTTGCGTCATCTGGGTGCGTTCGGGCTATTCCTGATCGCGATTCTGGATAGCACGCCAGTGCCAACGTTGGGGGGCCCGGACATTCTGACGGCGATCTTCTCCGCTCGTCGCGGTGAACCGTGGTACTACTATTCGGCGGCCGCCACGCTGGGCTCGGTGGTCGGCGCCTACCTCACCTTCCGCATTGCGCGCGCTTCAGGTTCAGCCTATTTGGGGAGTAAATTTGGCAAGCGCCGGGTTGCCACCATCCTGAAGTACTTCGAACAATGGGGAACAGGCGCTCTGGTTTTTTCAACACTTGTCCCATTCCCTTTCCCAACCAGTGCATTCTATGCCGCGGCAGGGGTATTAAAGTATCCGCTGGGAAGGTTCCTTATTGTTGTCGGCGCTGCCCGAGCCGCACGCTATTTCGCCATTGGAGCCCTTGCCTCGCACTACGGCCGCCACGCGTTACAGGTATTCAGGCATCCGAGGCAGTACGCGGGCTGGTTGTTCCTGATTGCCTGCACTGTATCGATTCTGATCGCCGCCGCGTTGTTTGTCCAACGGCGGCTGCGCGCAGCGCAAAGCTGACTTCGTTGCACGGCAACGACGCCACCTGAGAATCCACGACATCAAAAGCGTGTCGCGGCTTGTATCTTGGCCAGCGATTCCGAGCGCAGAAATAAGGAAGGCACCTCCGGGCTCTAACGCGACCGCTTGAGGACGAGGGTCACCAAGGCCCCACCTTTCTTCCAGTTACCCGAGATCTCCGAATTGTCTTTGTTCATGGTGCCGTCATAGGAAACAAGGCCGGGTTGGCTTTCGAAGTGGAGCGCCGGTTCTTTATAGGTGATGGCGGTGATCGCAATTCCCGACGTGTCCTGGTCAGGATAGTCGATGGTGCCGGTTAAGGTTCCGTACTCCGACTGGGAAATGTGCACCACGACTCGTTGTTTCGGGTGGGCGCCCGGATCGAGAGTTCCCTCCCAGTCGCCTACGATGGGCGGCTGATCGGCTGCCCGAAGCGGAGCCTGGGCACCAGCCATTCCGAGGGCGAGCATTAATCCCAGCCCAATCCCGAACTGTGATGCGCGATGGGATTCCGTGGTCAATCTCCTCATTGCAAGCCTAGCATTCCGCGCCCGCCGAGGATAAGTATTTGTTCGATGCGACTGCCCAGCATCCGGTTGTGGCTTTTCGATTCGGCAAACCTTGCTCCTCCGTAGCTTCTGGCGAACTGAGTACACGCGGGCTTTAGTCAAATCTATCCTACCTATGTCTCGGAGATCTCTTTGGGTCGCGCCCCACTCATTTTTGATTCCGCCGGCTGGCGCCCCGATAGATTTCGGCGATCCTTGTGCGAATTCTGTTGGTCTGCTGCTTTCTTCAATTCATCATTCATAATTCATGCCCGTTGGTTCGCGCCCGTGGTGTTTCCCGCTCTTCCCCACCTGCTACATCCAACCCTTCACTTCGCTCAGGACAGGCTCTACCACCTACCGCCTTTAGCCCATTCATCATTCATAATTCATCATTCATGATTTATTTTCCTTCGCCCTCCCTTGATTCCAACTTTTGAAATCGCATACGCTCATCCCCTTTTGGTGGGGCCATTCAAAAAGTCGGTTCGTCACGCGCGCCGTGCCAGACGTGGAGGATCTCGACGCTCTGAGACTTCTCGCTGACATCGTAGAAGATGCGGTAAGAACGAAAGACGATTTGGCGCAATGTTCCACTTGCGCCGTGCGGATATGTGGGTCCGATGAATGGAAAGGTCGCGAGAACGCGAACGTGGCTGAGTATGCCGCGCCCGATTCGAGTGGCTGCCTGGGGGTCGTGCTGGGCGATGTAAGCCCAAATATCTTGCAAGTCCGCAGTCGCCGCGTCCGACCAAATTATCTTGAAGTCCATGCGGTGGCCCAGGACTCAACCAAATGTTCCGCTTCTTCCTGAGTCTTGGTGCGGCCTGCGGCAATGTCTGCGCGTCCGCGCCGGATAGACGCCATGATGCCCAACTCCTCGGTGATTTCCTCGAGCGAGGCGTCCTCCGGGAGCCGCTGAAGAGCGTCGATCACGGCCTGTTTATCCGTCATGGGCTTGATTCTACCGCTTCCGAAGGCCCCATGCAAGAGGCTCGACCAAGCCTGCCACCTTTCGCTTTCTGACTTCTGTCTCCTGATTCTCAGTTCCGACCTTCTACATGCAACCGACCACCTACCGCCTTTTCCTACCGTCTTCCGAAGTGGTGCCACTCACCGCGACCGGCAAATCCGCGGCCCACTCCTATACGTCCCCCAATGACGACCCCGCCTACCACCGGAGGGTAGTACGGAGGTGGGTAGTACGCCGGCCCGTAGGGATAAGGACCGTAGGGATAGGGGTCCGGGAAACCATAATAGCCAGACCATCCCGGGGCATAGGAAAAGCCAAATCCAAAGCCTGAGCGGCCGTAACCGTAGCCACCACGGTATCCTGAGAATCCACCTTCAAACCTCCCTCCCCGGGCGGTCCGCCCGGAGAATTGGCCGCCATATCCGCGCCCCTTGTAGTCAAAATTCCCTCCGCCGTAGCTCCGCCCGCCGTTTCCGCTGTAGCTATACCCGCCCGAACCGTGCCCGCCACCGAAGCTGCCTCCACCGCTAAAGCCACGTCCGCCGCCGCCGCCCCGCCCTTGGGCAAAGCCAGTTGTGGCCAGCGCTAGGCCGATGACCGTCGCCAATAATAGCTTTTTCATGTTAGCCTCCTGCCCCCAATAAACTCGTGCCGCCGTATCTCGGGGGAAGCACCACTCCGTGTAGAGGCAATTGACGTACCAATTCAAACCCGTCGTAAGCGCTTGATAAATCAAGGCAAGCTGGCAGGAGCCCGTGAACAAAACCCACCACAGGGTGGTGGTTTTGGGCCGGTGCAGGCTCTGGCGTGGTCGCATCCCAATCCGAAGCCTCGGCCGATTGGCGTAGGCCCTCACCGGCCTGCGATCTTTACCCTAATTGCGCCTTAGGCGCGCAGCCCCCTGGAATGGTCCGCGCCAGCCACCCGCAAGGGCCCTTCATCATCGGCAGAAGTGGCTGGTAGGGGCCCAAGAGGATCTCTTATGAATTCGGATTTCACGGGCGCTGTACCGCAGCGCAGGATCGGCCTTTAGGTCGTGCATCCAATATGACAAGACTCTCACGGAGATGCGGACCGCCCGCCTTTTTCTCCGCCAGCTCAGACCATTGCTGACAGGCGAGACGGTTTAGATAACGCAAGACCTGAACTTCGCGCAGATACCATCCGCAGCTTGAACCGATGTCCGCGAGAATCAGGTCAACCGGTATCTCGATGCCGGCGTAAGACGACGTTGACACAACGATCCAGACGCTCGCATGCTTGTGGGCGACAGACCTCAGATTCTGAAGCACCCGGCGCATGTCCTCGAAATAGGCTTGTATCATCAGAGGGATGCGGCTGTTCCAAAGTTGCCTTGAATGCGGCAGGATTGCCGCCATGCTGTCCGTATAATGCGCACCGAAGTCATTCGCGGTTGGATCCTTCCATCGGACCTGGACGTGGGAACGGATTGTACGCAATCGAAGCGCTCGAAGCCCTTTCATATCCCGCACCCATCTTCCAAGAAACAGCTCCGGCCTGTATACATCCGTGTAGTCAAAGGAGTTCAGATACGGGGGAGAGGTGACGCACAGACGAAACGGACCTCCAAGCGGACGCGTCCTTGCGTCGCCTCGGATAAGCGTTACGAGCGTCTGGCCGAGGGGCGCGTCGTTTAAGTCCTCGGCCACAATCTTTACTCGTGACTCCAGAGCAGCGATAAAGTCCTCTCCATCGTAGGCAAGTTCCTCCCAATCCTTGCGATAACGAAGGCATTTACCATCCTTGAAGGCATTGCACACGTCCATTGCTGCCCCTATCAGACAGAGTTTGATGAGGTGCTGCGTTGGAGCGGACCTTTGCGGAACATCTATGGCCTGCCATGCTCCCTCAAATGCATCAAGTACTTCACGATTGAAGAGCCAACTGGTTGCGCCGTCCTTCTCCGAGAACGTCGAGAAATCCGTCAGATGGGACTTACGTTTCCTCGATGCTCCAGTGGCAGCTATATCTGCTGATTCTTTAAGTAGTGCCGGCTTACACTGCTGAAGTTTTGCCTTGGCTACAAATGCCAAGAAGGGATTCACCTCGATTCCTGCTGCTCGATGGCCGTCGAGCGCAGACTGAAGGATTACCGTTCCGCTTCCACAAAACGGGTCTACGATCAGGTCCTTGGGACTACACTCCGCATCCTTTGCGGCGTGCGTGACGATGTCTGGCGAAAACGCCTCCTTTACGAAGTACCAGCGGTGACGGGCCCGCTGGACGGAATCCAGAGCGCTTACGGAAATTGATCCGAGCGTCGAGCACCGTACAGGGGAATTCAGTAAGCTCACGAAGTCGCGACCTCAGAGGAGAATAAGGGCTCTGCGAACATGCGAATTGGAGGATCGAAGTCTGTTCTGTCCACGTGATGTTTGGGGTTGAACTCAATCTCTCTATTCTCGTAATACATTCCGTCTTCTCGTGAAACGGTAGTGGTTTCCTTGCTGAGGCCGCGCCGCCGGCCATCAATCACGACCAGGTATCCCCTCGCATCTACGATTGGATTCCAAGTGCGGTATTTGTTCAAATAGTCCGCCAATTGGTCTGCACCATCGCAAGCACGCTGGTCGTAGTACTCGACCAGCTTCCCTTCGGCATTACGAGATTTCCCTAACCACTTGATTTCGACCAGCGCCTGTGAAAGGGTGAAGGTCCACGTCACCTTGACATCCACTGGATGGCTCTCATCGACATTCTGCTCAGCGAGGACTTCCGCGTCCCGAAGGCGGATCATCAGGAAGGAGTGGAGCGACTTGCGCATCCAGTCCTCCGGGCCTGGCTTGAAGAAAAGTCGTCGGTTATGGTCCTCCCAGGCATTCTTGAACAGGAAGCAAGTGCTGGTCCGTACCAAGCGGTCGCGATAGTCCACGAGCTCGTCGGCCAGAGAGGAAAATGTAGGTCGCGCAAACACGCTCATGTAGCCCTGTGCTGGATTGGGAATAGCGTGGGATCTATCACGGACGACGAAATCCTCCCGTCCCGGCGTGAAGCGGTAGACAACGGCGGAATTGCTGGCGACTGTGAGATCGATAGATGTTTGTTCCCACACGCGGACGGCCCCCGTGTCCAGCAGTTCAAATACGGTCACGCTTTCGACTCTGCGCGGCAGGCGGTCGATCCGAGTCTCGGAGCGATGTCCCCCGCTCAGGGCTTTAGCAACTCCATCGGCATCCAATGGCCGAATCACAAAGAGAGTTCCTGTGATTAAATCCGGTGCTGCACACGCGTAGTGCTGCGGCAAAAAGGCCAGGATTTCACGGAGCGCTGCAGTTCCTGGATCGCCGAATGCATTGTGAACAACGTTGACGAACAGGTTTTCGGCAATCCCCTGCATGATGGCGATGCTAACTGAATCACTCACTTTGGTTGGGAGCCTCGTTAAGACCCACTTCGTTGGAACGCCGCTCTATTTCCAATCGTTGGATCTCTTTCAAATAGCTCAACCACAGAACGGATGGGACCATTAGGTCGGAAACCTCAACACTGACCACGCTGCTCAAAATGCCAAACTGTTCATAGAGAGCGGCGTCTTCCCCCGCCCCTAGTAAGTTGCGCGGCTCGTGATGCACGCTCGCTCGTCTGAGCCCCGGCTCCTGACGGAGCGCATCGCGAATGACGCCTGCAGACATCGCGAGCGCGCTGTCACACGCACCTTCGAGATACTGAATCCGCCATCCATGTTCCACTGTGCCGTCCAGGAACCCAAGCATCTCCTCTCCAGCCGTGGTCATGGCGAGTGTCTCTCTGCGAATGCGAACCAGCCCCCCTTCCGCTAACATGACCAGAGCACCTTCGATCTCAGCACTAAATGGTGCGCCCCACTGCGAGCGGATGAAGCCGTAGCCCCATTCAGCTGCGGGAACACGCCGGAACATAGCAAGAAGGCATGCGACGTATGCGAGCAGGTGAATCTCCGCTCTCGTGACTCCGTCAAGCGCCTGTTCCAGGCGCCTCGTGATCGACAAGACGTCGAATGCTGCTTGGTAGGTTTCAGCGCCCACCTTTGAGTAACTCCTTTTCAATGCCGCCGTATGCTTCGCGGAAGAGGGATTCTGCTTGCATCTGGACTTCTGATAGATCCGTCCATTCGGTCATTCGAACCAGGGTCATCCGCGACGCACCGCACATGGCAGCCAGCTTCTTTAGTAGCTGTGAAGTATTAATGTTCGCGGTCATCACGATGTCGTGTCCTCCAGCCACGAACTGACCAAACATCTCTCCTGCGCGAGCCTCGTAAGCGATGTCAAGCGCGCCTTCGGGCGTATCAATGTAGATGGGCGCAGGAGACTTTTGTCCCGAAACGAACTGCGCTAGCGCCATCCGTAGGGCAATATCCAAAAAGAACCGTTGACTCTCAGAAAGTTGGTGGAACACGCGTCTACGGGTGCTTCGCAGCTCTAAGATCAGGGAGAAACTCGTAATACCACGCTCCACAGCGATATCGAGATCAAAACCGATAAAACGCTCGGCAAGCTTTCGGAACAGCGGAACAAACTCCTCCTCGGCAGCCTTGTATTGTTGCTCGAGATCCCGCTGCAGTCGTTGCAGCGAAGCCTTGTGCCGGTCTCGCACTTGATAGTTCTCCTTGCTTGCGGCGAGCAAGGTTTTCAGCTCAACGCCGAGCCGAGCTAACTCTTCTTGAACACCAGCCGCCGATGCCTCTGCACCCTTAACGCGTTGTGCGACACTTGTGTTCTTCTCCTCAAATTCACGAAGCGCGGCCGTGGCTAAAGCCGCCCTACGCGAAGCCTCATCACGCGAGGCCGAGACACGAGCGCGCGCGGCGTTGACAGATTCCATACGACGACGCGCTGCGGCTATCTTCGTGTCCAGAGACCTCAATGCCTCAAAGTCTGCGGCAGGCTCGCGCCGTTTTCCGAGCGGACTCTCACAAAAGGGACATCCATGGGAATCGATCCGGCGCTGCACAATTTCTGCTACTAGAGTTCCAGTTGCCCCGCAGACGGCGCAGTGCTTCTCGGTGATTGCTTCTAGTACGAGTGGATGGTGGGCAGCGACCGAGCGTTCTCCTACATGGCGTGCAAACGCTTTGGCGTATTCGTTACGGAGGGCTAACAGCTCAGCACTTGCGTTAGCCAGAGCCAAGTCTTTGTCGGCCGCTTTTGAGTTGGCTTCCTCGGCGGCTTCGATGGCGCTGGTTCGCTCGACTTCAAGGGCGCGGAATGTCGCCTCAAGTTGCGCAAAATCGTCAGACGTTTCTGCTCCCAGGCTCTCTTGAATGGCCTCTATGCGCTTACGAACTTGCAGTGACTGCCACTTAAAGTTTCGGCCCAGTGAATCGGCGCGCTCCATTTCCCGACGGCTTCGGTCCGCGGAAGCTTGTTGCTCTGGCTTTGCACCAAACGCGATAAACAAAGCTGCTTCGAGTGCCTTTCCATTCCAGAAAAGAAGATTCCGAGATTCGTCAAATGTCAGGACAAAATGCTGCAAGAAAACGAATTGGTCAAATGATCTCAAACCGACTGCCTCTGTAATCCATTCCGCATAGCGCAGTTGCCGTTCAGTATCAGAAAGGTTGCTCCCGTCCAACTCGACGGGGTTGTCGTTGTCATTCGAACGACGAATGCTCAAGGCGCGTAATCCGTCGGGGTCGAAGAATCCTCGAGTCAACTTAAGGAAATGACTGCCGATCTCTAATTCAACTGAAATCGACGCGGTCGCTCGGTCCTCTTCATTGATCCGACCCTCGAAGTAAACGGCGGGGAAAAAGCTCGACTCACGGTAGTACTCATCTGCGGAGGAGTAGCTCCTCGTTGGCATTGGCACCCGGCCAGTCAAGGCAAAACTGACGGAGGCAAGGAATGTCGATTTCCCGATGCCATTGGCGCCCGCGAGGCAGGTAACTCCCGGGGAAAAACGAAGCCCAACGTTGGGCTGCTGCCCAAATAGGGAAAAACTCGCGAAGTCCACGTGGCGCAACCGCGGGAAAAGTAATCGAGGACGAGGCTCTTTTTTCATTGGCTTCCACGATGGGCGAACGCAATTCTAGCATATCTAATCGCACAATATTCACGCTCGTGGGTGGTAGCCACCGACAGTGCCTTTCTGTCCGTGGGCCTTTTTCGCATTTGGCCGTCGCTTGCGGTCCCGCCTTGCGGGATACGGCGCTTCACAGAAGAAGTTGTCAGTACTCAGTTATCAGTTGTCAGTGGATGGAGAACAGTCATCAGTAGTCAGTTATCAGTCGTCAGTAAAGACGGCAGGCAGAGCGTCTGGCTGAAAACTGAACACTGATTACTGAAAACCTGCACCGTGCGGCGAGCCATGGTGGCTACTACTCGGGATTCACTGGCTACAGCTTCTCGGCTCCGTCGAGCTTGCTGAGGTCTCGGTCGAAGGTACCCATGGGCAAATGCCCAGCCTTGCGAGCGAGCTCGAGGAGGAGACAGTCGGAAAAGCTCACTGCTGGCCGCTTGCGGAATTGCGCCAGGGCGGCGGCAATGATGTCCGAATCTTGCAGAGTCAGATCCTTGTGGTTGAGAAGTGTTTCCACCGCCGAGGCAATCTCAGCGGGGCCACGTTCATACGCGGTGGAAAGGACCCAGACTGCTTCCGCAAGCGCCAGAAGGGAGACCCACACCCCGCCCTCCACCCACCGTGCGGCCGTCGCAACTTGCCGGGCGTCGTCCCGCGCGATGAGTCGCACGAGGACGTTAGTATCAACGGCGCGCATGCTTCTCCCGGACGTACCGCCTGATTCCCTGCTTCAGTTCAGCGAGTGTCCGAGGCCTCGGGGGCCGATCGGGGAAGAGCGCGCGGTGAACATCCTCCCAACTGTATCGAGCCGATCGCCGCACGACAATTTTCTCGTCCTCTTCGTTCCACTCGAGTACCGATCCGGGACCGATCCCCAGCTTCCGCCTCACTTCGGAGGGAACCGAGATCTGCCCCTGCCCCGTGACTTTGGAATGAGCCAGTGCCATGCCCTTATATTACCACGGTAATGAATCGAAAATCGAATGGCAACGCCCCGGCGCTCGAAGTGGTAGCCACAGACCCGCCGCGGCATGCCTTTCTGTCCGTGGGCCTTTCTCGCATTTGACCATCGCCTGCGGTCCCGCTTCGCGGGATACGGCGCTTCACAGAAGAAGTTGTCAGTACTCAGTTATCAGTTGTCAGTGGATGGAGAACAGTCATCAGTAGTCAGTTGTCAGTCGTCAGTAAAGACGGGAGGCAGAGCGGCTGGCTGAAAACTGAAGACTGATTACTGAAAACTTTTAAGAGTAGCCGTCAGTAGTCAGTTGTCAGTCGTCAGTGAAGACCGCAGGTAAAACGTCTGACTGAAAACTGAGGACTGATTACTGAAGACTCTCCTCGTCCTTCAGCCCCTTTTCGGCCGACTTCGTATCCGATCTGCCGGAGCGGCACCCGCCACCCTCGTAACAATTGCCGCTGACTTTCGGGAAAATTCTCGTCGAGGATGATCATGCCGAGGTTAGTTCGAGCTTGTACTCATCCGCGTGGTCAACAAAGGCCTGCTTGGCCAACTGCACCGCTTCCGCGATCGCCTCTTTGGACACGCTGCCCCGCCATTCATCGACAATCGCCTCCCAGGCCATGCCGCTCGAGACTTGCTCGAGCACTTGCGTCACCATGATGCGCGTCCCGCGAAAAGTGGGTTGCCCGTGGCAGATCTGAGGATCAGTTACGATATGACGACCAAGCAACTTTTGCTTCATGTGTAGGTGTCCTCAAACTTTCACTGCTTGGATTCTACCCTATTTGTGATATTGCCTCAACTCGCGGTGGGCCAACCTGTGTTGGTTTTCGGTAAAACCGGTCTTTGCCAGCCTAACATGATCAAGTAAGGTCGTCAGTGGGTCGAAAGAAGTCGTCAGTAGTCAGTCATCAGTCGTCAGTAAAGACGGCAGGCAGAGCGTCTGACTGAAAACTGAAGACTGATTACTGAAGACCCAGACCTGGCGGCGAGTCAGTCGTCAGCAATCAGTAAAAGCGCGTGCCCAAGCGTTTGACTGAATACTGAATACTGAATACTGAGAACTCACACTCGGCGGCGGACGCCGTGAGGACGAACTGCGTCGAGCGGCAGGAGGCCTGCGACTACAAGAATCTCCTGCAACCTATTCGCATCCAACTGAGCACTTCGAGAACTGCTACGCGCTCCGGAAGTTGACTCGGGCTTTCTCGATCGGCAGGCCGAGGACTTCAATTCGTTTCAGGTTGCAAGTGCCAATGCCGAGTTGTTCGGCCAAGCGCAGTGTGCTGTCACAGGATTCGAAGGGAGCTGTACCGTGGTCGGCCGTAGGGTCAAAGCCCATGAGAGCGGTGGCGACAGCATCGGTGGTGACGCAGTTGGTGCCCGCCACCAGCAGACCGGGGCGGACGGGCCGCAACTTTTTGATCCAGGGGCCCTCGCCGCCCGCTACGGTTTCAATGCCATCGATCACGGCCAAGTGAATGGGGCGCGCGGCCACCACGTCAACGGTGACGCGCGGGACGCGATAGCCCTGGGCGCGTGGCGAACGCGGATCGAGCTCGGCCATCGCGCTCTTGGGCGGTTGCCGATAGCCCGTATGGAGCATGAGCCGCGCGCCACGTACTACCGTGCTGGACTCGTCAAGGCCGGCTCCATCTCCATAAATCGTGCAGGGTGGGATGCCGAAACAGTTCTTCATCGACAGGGTCACGCCGGCGGTGCCGTGCTCTTTGAGCTTGGCGAGAGAGACAAAGACATCGCAGTCTTCATAGGCCCGATTCACATCGTAAGCCTTAAACACCAGCCCGCCGCCCGGGACCGTAAGGCGCGCGTATTGCTGGCTCGAGCCTGGGTAGTTGGTGTTCTCGAACTCCACGCCCGACGCGGCGCTGGTGAAATCGGCCGGCTGCCACTTGGCGGCGAGCACGTGTTCTTGAAGCGTTCGGATGGGCGACCCCGTGGGACTCTCCAACAGGCGAATGCGGCGCGCTCCGGCTTTGCCGAGCAGATGAACCAAGGCGCCTGCGACCTGGGGATGAACCCAGTAGGTCTGCCCTGACGACAATCCGCGGAAGCCCGAGGGGCTGCCCGTCAGGTTGAGCTTCACGGCGACCGTTTTGCCCTTCACCAGCTTCGCGAGTCCCCCCAACTGGTCGAACATGCCGGCAAGCGTGGTGAGGACTTCCGGGCCATATGCCGTGCACCGGGCGACAGCCACGGGAGCCGTGGGTGCAGCGCTGGCCAGAAGGCCCGACGGGGCGAAGTAGAATCCCGCCGCCGCCACGATCAGACCCTGGATGAACTCTCGCCGACTAAGGTTGTTTTTCATGGCGCAACCTCAACCTCTCCCCTGTGATTGATCAGGACCTCTCGCGCCGGCCGCACGGACTCCGCAATCGCCTCACGACTCGGAGCGCCGCGCCAACTTTCGATGATGGCCTCGTGGCTGCGTGACGCGGTTTTGCTCTACCTCGATCTGCTCACAAAAACCCAGCCGCCATTATGCGAGGGACACGGCCGGGTTTCAACTGGAAAGTCACCCTCTCGCTCGATGGCGAAGGTTTGGATTTCATTCCCCGCTTGTTCAAATCCGCAGGAAGATTTTCTGGCGGAAGAGATAATAGAGGAACAACCATCCGACCGCCACCGCTCCTACCGTGGAGACAAAAGGCTGCCAAGCCCCCAGGTATCTGACGAAGCCGTGGGTGAAAATGTTGGAGATGATCCCAAAGTTGAAGAAGCGATCGACGAGGTAAATGGTGATGGGGTTCACCCCGATGACGGTGAAGAAAAATGCCCAACGCTTGTAACCCCGCACGTCGATGATCCAGTAAAACAGAGCCAGTAGCAGGAGACTCCACCCAGCGGCGTACAGGACGTAAGAGCTCGTCCAAATATTCTTGATGATGGGAAACGCTGGGTTCCACAAAAGAGCTGCCAGCAGGCTGGCAACGCCGGCCATGACCAGGCCCAGCGTTTTACGCGAGGGAGATCGGTTCGAACGCAGCCAATGGCCTGCTAGCACGCCCAGCAGGCAAGTTGAAAGGGCGGGGAGGGTCGAGAGGATTCCTTCGTTGTCGCCATACTCGTAGCAGCAGTACGGGCGCGGCAGGAGGCGCTGGTCCAGGTAGGCCGAAAGGTTTCCCTCCGGTGTCAGGACGTGGGCGCCCACACCCGGCACGGGGACGAGCGCCATGATTGCCCAGTACGCGATGAGGATGCCGCCGGCCCACAGGGCTTGGCCGCGCACCTTCGTGTTCATCACGATGACCGCCGCCAAGAAATAGCAGAGCGCAATTCGCTGCAGCACGCCGGCCAGGCGTAATTCGTGAAAATTCAAATCCAGGAGGCCGTTGTAGACGAGACCCAGGAAAAACAAGAGGAGTAATCGCTGCACGATGTGTCGGTAAAGCTCGCGGCGGTTGGCGCCCTTCTCCAATCGGCGCGTCAGCGAGAAGGGCAGGACCACGCCCACTACAAAGAGAAACAGCGGAAAAATCAAATCGTAGAAGCGGAAACCCTGCCAGGGAACGTGATGAAACTGGTTGTCGAGTGCGGCCATCGCCGGAGCCGGCAATGCCTTGTACAAGCTGTGAATCAAGCCCTCGCCGCCCGTGATCCAGAACATGTCAAAGCCGCGCAACGCGTCGATCGACGCGATGCGGCCGGACAATGGAGGAACGGCCCTCGGCTCAGTGCCGGTACTGGCGGTCAATGGTGTGGTTGTCGCCGTGGCGGATGCACCTTTCGAATCTGAGACGCCATTGTAGGGGAGTGATGGCCCCTTTCGCAAGCGCGGGCTAGGCGAGGGTTTCAATGAGCGAGGGCCGATGGCGGCTCAATGACAGCGCAACCGACTTCTTCGTCAGCCCGTTAATGAGAGTCGGGAGTGGGCAGTAAGCGGAAGGTTCGAGATTAGGGCGCAGGAAGTTGGCGCTCGGATTAGAGCAGCTTGTAGCCTAAGAAGAGAAGGGTGGTCGCCAGCGTGGGCCGCAAAACCGTCTCCGGAAACACCGCACTCATTTTGCTGCCGAGCCAGACGCCGGGAATCGATCCGATCAGCAAGGCTGCCAACAAGCGAAGATCGATGCTTCCCATCCCCAGGTGGCCCAAGGCGGAGATGCCCACAAGAATCAAGGCATGAGCGATGTCTGAACCTACGATTCGTCTTAACGGAGTCGTGGGATACAAGATTACGAGAGTGGCGATAATCAAGCTCCCGCTTCCGACCGAGGTGAGACTTACCAGGAACCCGACCACCAAACCGAGGAGAGTCGTCAGCCACGCCGACCCGGCAAGAATCGATGGCGGCCCGTCAGGCTTGGCGCGAGAGCCGCGCAGCGAGCGGATCAACAAGCTGAAGGCCACACAGATCAGAGCGACCCCCAACATTTTGACCACCAAGTGGTCCGTGGAATCTCCGCCCCGCTTGTGCAGCAGAGCCAGGAGCGCCAATCCCGCGAGCGCGCCAGGAACGCTGCCTAGCGCCAGGCGCTTCACAATTGTGAAGTCGACGGTCTTCTGGCGGAAATGCACGAACGCACCAAAACCCTTGGTCACCGTGCCCCACACGAGGTCCGTTCCCACCGCGATGACGGGCTTGGCCAAGCCCAGCAAAATCAGCATCGGGGTCATGACGGCGCCCCCGCCCATTCCGGTCATGCCCACCAGGGCGCCGACGACGAAGCCCAACACTGAAACCCTGAAGTTCATATGATGCCCTACTGCAATTAAGCCGAACCTTGCTTCGCTGCTGTGGCAAATTCACTTACGAGGAAAAGCTGATCTGCAAAAATCGTGTCAACCCACTCTTCAAATTTGGCCGCACCTGCTATTGGATGATGCTGAAGGCAGCCGGCAGGGCACCCTTTCAGCGTCACCCTCGGTGCTTGCTTCCCCTTCCAGCCAGGTCGGCGAGAGAAGTGTGGTCGAGGATTCCCGCCGCCGCGTTTCGAACGTCGAGCAAAACCCGATAAAGAGCGCTGTGCTTTTTGTCCATCTTCACCAGCCGGCGCAGCGCCTCGGCGTCGCCCATCGGCGCCAACGGGCCGTCGATGGTCCGAATGACCTCGCCGAGGAACACCGTGGAAGGCTCGCGCCGCAGCAGGTAGCCACCCTGCGCGCCACGCACGCTTTCCACCAGCCTCGCGGTCTTGAGGTCGAGCAGGATTGCCTCCAGGAACTTTTCCGGGATGCCTTCGGAGGCAGCAATGTCGTGGATTTTGGTTGGGCGCTGCGGGTAGTCTTTCGCCAGCACCGTCAAAGCTTCCAACGCGTAAAGGCCCTTCTTCGAGATCCTCATATTCTTAGGGTGACCCTATGAAGTTAGTAGACTACGCCCGAAACCGGGTGATTGTCAAGCGGGGCTTTGAGTAACTCTACTAAGTTACTAGACAATGGGTGGGGCGCATCTTGGACCGAGACGACGACCTGCCGGGAAAGCGGCCCCGAGGGAAGCCGTGACTCCTTTGCGCCCCGGTCGGCAGCAAAATCCCCTGTTACGCCGGCGCGAAAAAGCATTAGACTCAGCGGTTCCGCGGGGTTGCTGGCATGAACGTCTTGGAATTGACCGTCCTCATTTTTGGGGGTTCGCTGATTGCCGGTTTCCTGGGTGCGCTGACCGGGCTGGGTGGAGGTGTGATCCTCACCCCGCTGCTGACCGTGGCTTTTGGAGTGGACATTCGTTATGCCATCGGCGCCACGCTGGTCTCCGTTATTGCGACTTCATCCGGGGCCGCGGCGGCGTACGTCCGGGAAGGTTTCTCCAATATTCGGATCGGAATGTTTCTTGAAGTCGCGACCACGCTCGGCGCGGTGGCCGGGGCTTCGCTGGCGTTGCGCTTACCCACCAGCGCGATCGCCGTCATATTTGGAATCGTCCTGCTCGGCTCAGCCTTCCTGTCGAGGCGCGGCGGTCGCTGGCAGGAGGCGACCGGTCAGCCTGATCGCCTTGCGGCTTTCTTTCGGATGGATTCCAGTTTTCCAACGTTGGAGGGACCGAAGAGCTATCAGGTTCGCGGCATTCCTGGCGGTTTCAGCCTCATGTTCGTGGCCGGCGTGATCTCTGGCCTGCTGGGCATCGGTTCCGGGGCAATGAAGGTGATTGCCATGGACCAGATGATGCGCATCCCCTTTAAGGTGTCCACCACCACGAGCAACTTTATGATTGGCGTCACAGCCGCAGCGAGCGCTGGCATTTACCTCAAACGAGGGTACGTGGATCCGGGACTGGCCATGCCGGTGATGTTGGGGGTGCTGGCGGGTTCATTCCTGGGGGCGCGTATGTTACCGAAGGCGCAGCCCCGAGCCCTGCGATTGGTCTTCGCCCTTACGGTGGCAGTCCTGGCCGGAGAGATGATCTATCACGGTCTTGCGGGGAAGATCTGACATGACAGAAGTCACGACCCGATGGAGCGACCATCGAACCGAGGCGGTGATCGGCGGCCTGCTGCGAGCGGGCGTGCTGCTGGCCGGGAGCATTGTGCTGCTGGGAGGAATGGTCTATTTGGCCCGCCACGGAACGTCGATTCCTGAATATCACGTCTTTCAGGGCGAGCCTACCGACCTGCGAACGATTTCCGGCATCCTGAGCTACGCCCTCTCGTTCCACGGCCGTGGAATCATCCAACTCGGTTTGCTGATTTTGATTGCGACCCCGGTGGTGCGAGTGGCTTTTTCCGTCGTGGCCTTCGCTCTGGAACGCGACAGGCTCTACGTAGTGGTGACCCTTATCGTTCTCGCGGTTCTGCTGTTCAGTTTCGCAGGAGGTCACTTCTAGTGCCGTTCCAACTTGTTACGCCTATGTATTGCACCTACGTCTTGCGCAAAGACTCCCTGAGTGGCTGAAAGCTGTTTGCCCAAAAAAGTTGGAACGGCACTAGCACAAGGGCGGCAAAGGGGGCAGGGCGCGGAGTTCTGAGACACAAACCCTTGCCATGCTCGCCGCCGCGATAATTCTGCACGCCACTGAGTTCGGTGAGCTTTCATCTTTCGGTTTGGGTTTCCCCCTGCCCTCTGCCTCCTGCATTCTCCCGGCGGCCAACTGCCTTCTGTGTTACACTTCCGGACGCGTTCAATCGTTTGAGTTCTTCCGAACATGGCCCACACCGAAGAGAGCCGGCAAAAACTGAGGGAAATCTGCCGCATTGCCGCTCGCGTGTTCTATGAAAAGGGCTACGACGGTGCCTCGATGCAGGAAATTTCGAGCGCCGTCGGGCTCACCAAAGCCGGGCTATATCATCACATCGAGAGCAAAGACCATCTCCTGTATGAAATCATGAACTACGGGATGGACATTCTCCAGGAAGCGGTCCTGGACAAGGTGAAGCCCATCGCCGATCCGCTCGAGAAGCTGCGACAGACGATTATCGGTCACATCGATTTGATCGTGCGCGCGCGAGACCTGGAAATCACTGTCATCCTGCACGAAAATCGGTCGCTCAAAGGAGTGTTGCGGAAAAAGATCAACGCGCGCAAGCGAGACTACATCCGCTATCTCGAAGAGCTGATCGCAGCGGTTCAGGAACAGAAAGGCGGCAAGCCGCTGATCGCGCCGCGGGTCGCCGCGTTCGCTTTGCTCGGCATGATCAACTGGCTCTATCAATGGTACCGGCCGGAAGGCGCCATCAAACAAGACGAAATCGCGGCGCGCTACGCCGATTTCTTTTTCCGCGGCCTGCTGGGAGCGCCGTGAGGAAAACAAGCGTATGGCCGAGATGACAGTCGCGTTCCAAGGCGAGCGCGGGTCGTTCAGCGAAGAGGCAGCCTACAAACTCCTGGGACGCCGGATTCACGTTCTTCCGCAGGAGACCTTTGCGGCCACCTTCGAGAGCGTGGCGTGCGGAACGGCGCGGCATTGCCTGGTCCCAATTGAGAATACGCTGGCCGGGTCGGTCTACGAAAATTATGATCTTCTGCTCGAGAAACACCTTCGCATCGTCGCGGAAGTCAATCTGCGCGTGGTGCACAATCTGATTGCGTTTTCCGGCACGACGCTCAGGAATGTTCGCCAGGTTTACTCGCACCCCGTGGCGCTCGCGCAGTGCAGCCGGTTTTTCACAAGCAGTCCCAGGATTGAGAAAATTCCCTTTTACGACACTGCCGGGAGCGTGAAGATGCTGGCTGAGAGAAGAATCCCCGGCGGCGCGGCCATCGCCAGCAGCGCGGCGGCCGAGGTTTATCACGCGCGAATCCTCAAGAGGCATCTCGAAGACCATCGGCAGAACTTCACACGCTTTTTGTTGCTCTCCAAAACCGGCCGCGTGCCGCGCGGCGCGAATAAGGTCTCCATCGTCTTTTCGACTCGCAATGTCCCCGGGGCGCTTTTCAAATGCCTGAGCGTTTTTGCCCTGCGCGATATCGATCTAGCCAAAATGGAATCGCGCCCGCTGCGGGGCCGCCCGTTTGAATATTTCTTTTATTTGGATTTCCTCGGCAACATCAAAGAAGACCGTTGCGCCAAAGCGCTCGCTCACCTGGCGGAGGTGACCAATTTCCTGCGGGTGCTGGGGTGTTACAAGAAGGCGGAAAAGTAAAAACGTCATTCGTCCTTTGTCATTTGTCCTTGGTCCCTGGCGCAAGGCTGTAAGCGGTCTGCAACGGCTACACCCCACCAACCACTGCTGGCGCCGGTAACCTGAATCGCCCGTCAATTGGCGCAGTGACAAAGGACCAAGGACGAAGGACAAAGGACGTCCTTTGAGTTTATTTCGCAAATTGAAGAACACCGAAACGTTCTGGCACGTGAAAAGTTTTCCCTTCCGGAATCGTGCTCCACGACATAAAACGGCGATGAGAATTGTCGCCTGGCCCGTCGGCGCGAAAGAAATTCACCCGCCACTCGGTGCCGGCCTTGGGCGCCGCCGCGCTCATCGAGCTGATGGGAATGCGCATCTCGCAAGTCCACACGTGGTTCTTTGAATCGATCCGCGTAGCGTGTTCAAAGTGAGAGTCCCATGCGGCATCGTTAAATGGCGTCTTCGTCTTGTCAATCTCCAGGTCGATCCATTGATTGTTGGGCGCGACCTCAAACTCGTAGTAATGGGGCACGCGTTCGGGCTGAGGATTGAGGAATACTTCCGCGACGTCGCGATTCCAGAGTTCCCACCGCTCTTTGGTTGCGTCTTCGCCTTCGTAGACGTTCAGCGTTGAGTATTTGCATTCGAAGGCGAAATAGATGTGGGTGGCAGTCCAACGAGACGCGACGCGCGTTGCCGCTTCCGGATAATGGCGGGTGCCCATCATATCGTGATCGAACTCGGCCCAACTCGCCTTTTTCCACGCCGCTTTGTTCAAGTCGCCATCGGGAGAAAAATCCTGAGACAAAGATTTTGAGGTGATCGTGATGTTACTGGTGTAAGTCATCTGGGGATCCATGGTCTGATTCTGCGCTGCGAGTGTGCTCGTGACGGCGAGCAACCCGGCAATCTGAAACAGCCAGTGCGTGGAATAGGGATTCAAGTGGCGAGCCCTCGTTTCCGCATTGCCGCAAAATCCTGTCCGAAATGGGGCGGCGTGTCAAGCGGTCGCGTGCCGCACCTTGCCGCGAGAATCCAGTGGAGATAAACTGAACTTCTTAGGAACAAAAGATGATACGAAAGACTGCGAACTCAGCAAGCCATATCATTCTGGCCTTTCTCATCCCCTTGAGTCTCTCCGCTTGGGGCGGCGCGCGTCCGCCCCAGGCCAAAGAGGAAATCGAGGAAATCAATACCGAGTTCCACTTTGTAGGCCCCGATGACACGCTCCTGATTCACGAAGAAGAAGGAAGGCTCAAGGGCCAGATCGACGTGTTTCAGGGTGAAGAAGAGTCAGACACTGTGCTGACCTATCTCATCACCATCGGCACGCGCAAGAACGATCACGTCGAAATCAAAACCGGCACGATTCACCGAAGGTATTACCGGTTTTCCGGGACCGTGGAGCGCGGCTCAGGCCACAAGGAGAAAGACGCCGACTATCTCCGCCTAGTCGGCGATCTGGAGATCATCACGGTGAACGGCGACACAGGCCAGGAAAGCGTGGTGAAAAAGCACGTGATCTTCAAGAGTCTGTCCGCAAGTGAAATGGCGGACCAATGAGCCAGTGAGTGTTCCCCCACCCGCCGAGCGAAGCGGTCAGCAGTCCGAGGTTGGCGGCTACCATACTTCCAACTGAACTCTTCGGTATGCGTTGATCAATTCAAAGTCGGCACGGTCGGAAGCGATCAGCCGGGCGCCGTGAGACCGCGCGGTGAGCGCGATGAGCACGTCGAAATGCAGGTCGCGCAGCTTGTCCGGCGAGAAACCCTTATCCGCAGAAATTTGCCGAAGGATGTGCCCCGACTCCAGCCAATTTTTTTCTGTGGGGGTCAGGATGGGATGGTTCCTCTCCAGTGCCTCCAGGAATTCCCGTTCTGCCGGCTTGGTAGCGCCACGCCACAACTCCGCCAGAACCACGGAAGACGTGCGGATGAGACCCGTCAACGATTCGATTCGCTGCTGATGACATCCGGTGCGCAGATGGTCGATGAACACCGAGGTGTCGAAGATGACGAGGTTACTCACCGTGACCTGCGAACGCAAGCTTTGCCGCATGCTTCGCCATCAACCTCTTGAATCGTTTCAGAGCGACAATCTCCCGCAGCGCCACATGAACCGCCTCGGTCCGGGATTTCACCCTAAGAACCTTCGCGGCCTCGTCTGCCAACTGGGTGTCCAGTCTTATCGATGTCAATGTCGCAGCCATGCGTTTGACCTCAATCTTTGTATGTATACTCTAGCTGGATCGTAGATACATGTCAACGGGCTCTGTGTGCTCCGCTGTGCCGCTGTTCTTCGGCATGAGCGACGCTTGCCCCTGCTCCATCTTCCGCCGCAACCTTGCCAAGCGATGCGAAAACCGCTCGAAATCGCGCGACGCAGGGGTGTGGCTGGATTCCATTCCGGCCTCTGAGGAGCGGAGGAATTCCAAAGCTTTTTCCGCGAATGCGAATGCCTGCTTCGCGTCGCGCACTCGATGCTCATAGTAGATAGCGAGCTCTTCGAAAGCGCGGAGGGCAAAGGGTGTCTTGCGGCGCGCCACTTCCAGCCAGAGCTTGACGGCGAGCTCGTGCTCGCGCCGGCGTTTGTACTGGGCCGCGAGCTGCCACAGCGCCTGCGTCTCAATCGTTTCAGGCAATCCGGCTTCGAGCGCCCGCCGGCAGATGGAGAGGGAAAGCTCCTCGGAGCCTGAGCGCTCGAAAATCCGGCTCAAGCTGAAGAGGTCGAGGCTGGGGATCGCGGCCGGAGCGGCCGCGTGCGCTTCATTGCTGCCAGTCGCAGAATGTGTGGCAATCACGCCCGCCATTTCCACGGTCAGCGCGGCGAGGGAAATGATGTCGAGGGCGTTGTGATAGAAGACCGGCTGGAGACCGCGGGCATCTCCGGTGCGCAAGTAATCAAAGTATATTCCGGGAATCTCCGAGCCGTCGACGTCGCCCTGGCGGCGGATGCCGAGCAGTTCATTTTCCAGGTTCTTGAGGGCGCAGCTCTCCAGGCGCAGCTTCCACATTCGCCGCGCCGGATGCAACAGATCCAAATGGACGAGGCGCGCCAAGGGCGATCCGAGGCGCGCCAGAGCATAACGCGTTTCGAGCAAAGGGACATCAAAGGTCTTGCCATTAAAGGTGACCAGGCCCTGGTAGCTTTCGAGCACGTCGGCCAGGGCGGCGAGCATGGCCTTCTCTTCGGGATAATCGCGCAGAAAAAACTGGCGCACCACAAACTGCGAGCCCTCGACTGCGCCGATGCCGATCAGAAACGCGCAGGTGCCCGTGCCACCGGCGAGGCCGGTGGTTTCAGTGTCAAGGAACATCAGGCGCGAGGGTTCGGGCAGCGCGGTGTTTCCCAGGAAGAGGCTAAGAGAGTTCAGGTCGGCGGTCGAGAAGTCACCGATCCGCAGCTTGCCGTACGGTCTTCCAAACGGAAGCGCTTGGCGCGTCAAAAAAAACTCGCCGCAATCGTTCCGCTCAACCTTGCCGTCAACGTAGGCCTCGATGCCCTGGGCAGCGCGATGGGCCGGCAACGGTACGCGTCCGTCAAGTGCGGCCGCGACTTTGCCGCCCTCGTCATCGTGCAGGCCAATTCGAGACACGCCATGGCGTGCCCCTACGCGACGCAAGTGCTCAAGCTGCCGCTCGAGCTCGGCGTCGCGCGCGCTTTTCTCCGCTGCTTTCTTAAGCTGCCGGAGTTTTTCTTCGAGGTTCATGAGACG
>Ga0187873_1001143_pt1 | contig 23206 bp, 26 predicted proteins | sample June2016WEW_16_1_2_FD_133012 | JGI IMG/M metagenome (GOLD analysis project Ga0187873, IMG submission 133012) | Peatland microbial communities from SPRUCE experiment site at the Marcell Experimental Forest, Minnesota, USA - June2016WEW_16_100 | ecosystem: Environmental > Terrestrial > Soil >...
CATAGTAACAGTGGATAGAACTATGGTGAAAATTGTGGAGGAGGTTCTTGCGCGAGGCACAACGGGTTTGCGGGCGGTTTCTGCAATGTTCTCATTTTCAAATTCGCTCAACTGCTCAGGGGAAACATCTACGACGAATTTTTGCCCCTTGAATTTTCTTATCTGGATTACGCCGAGCTGACCCTGCTGTTCGACTATGTCGTTGGAGATTCCCTGTCGTGTGGCGTACTCATCGAGGGGAATGAGATTCCGCTTGAAATGCGAGGACGACTCGGCTTTCTGCACGGCCGTATCACCTCCGGTCATTTCATTTTCCGGCTTTGAACGCGAATTTGACTGGTTATTATCCATACTTTCCGGCTTACACCACGTGGCCGTATAAGCAGTAATAATTTACCAGTGATGAGTGGATATTACCAGAAAAAACCGGCCAGCCGGAGAGTCGGCGAGAAGATTATTCATCTCCCAATTAGACAACAACAATTTTTGCGTCTGAAAGCTTACTTTTTATCGGAACCGCCGTTTTGCAAATCGTCGAGCGTTTCAAGAACCATTGGTATGTGAACGTAAGCAGGACCGCCCGCCATCACAACTGATACCGATGCCGCTTCAAGAATCTGCTGCCGGGTAGCTCCGCTTTCCAGACATTTTTGTACGTGGGAACGGATGCAAGGCGGGCAATGCATTGCTACGCCTATGCTCAGTGCGATAAGTTCCTTTTCCCTGCTTGTCAATGCGCCGTCTTTCATCACTTTTTGAAATAGTCCGCCGAATCCCTGCAATGTATCAGGAATTTCGGTTTTTAATTTATCGATATCTGTTTTGAACTTCGCAAAAAACTCTCTTGTCTTGTCCATTCTTAACCTCGTAGTGTTGTGTATTTTTAGATTTCCTTAAACGCCTCACCAAGCGACTCAATTATGTCCGTTGCGATTAAACTTATTTGCCCGAATTTCTTTGCCGCGATGTCTCCTGCCAGCCCGTGAACATACACACCAAGTGTTGCTGCGTCAAAATTGTTCAAACCCTGACCAACCAAGGCGGTCATTATTCCCATCAGGACATCACCCGTTCCGCCTGTAGCCATACCGGGATTGCCCGTTTTATTCACATATAATTTTTCTCCGTCAGTAACTACAGTTCTGTTCCCCTTTAATACGACGGTTGTCCCGGTTTTGTTTGCCATTTGTATCGCCTGGGTTTTCCTGTCTGCGGGCAGGGGGGTTCTGAAAAGTCCCGCCCAGAGCCGTTTCATTTCGCCGGGGTGAGGCGTCAAAATAATGTCCGCTTTGCTTTTATGAGGCCAGTCATTTATTTTACTCAGGTTATCCAACCCGTCGGCATCGATAATCAACCGCAACCCTTTTTGTTCCAGCAGTCGCTGAAGCACCGAGGACACGCCTTGCGTAATACCGAGACCCGGACCAAAAGCGATGCAGTCGTTGTCTGGGAGTAAATTGAGAATTGTATTAGCGGCACTTGCGGCAATTCTGCCCGCATTATCTTCCGGCAGGGGGATAGTTGTGAAGGATGGTTCGATTGACGCCACAATTGGCAGGGCACTTTTAGGTGTCGCCACTCGCACTAATCCCGCGCCCGCCCGCAACGCTGCTCTTCCGGCAAGGGCCGCCGCACCGCTCATTCCGATACTGCCCGCGATAATGCAAACCTTGCCGAAATCGCCCTTATGTGCGTCTGCCGCACGAGGTTTTAGCCGGGGAATTTTTGTTACTGTCCGCATAGTCGCCTCAGTGTGTTTTTTCGTCAATTTTTTTGTTTATTAATGTTGCGGTTACAGCCGCGGAAAAACCGTTGTCGATATTCACGACTGTAACGCCCGAAGAGCAGCTATTGAGCATCGTCAAAAGAGCGGAAAGCCCCTCGAAACTTGCGCCATAACCGACACTGGTTGGCACAGCTATTACCGGGCAGCTCACGAGCCCGCCCACAACGCTGGCAAGCGCGCCTTCCATTCCCGCAACGACGATTATGACGTTGGCTTGTTGCAGTTTTGGCACGTGAGCAAGCAATCGATGCAGGCCCGCAACGCCCACGTCGCAAACCAGTTCTGTTCGCTGGCCCATAATCTCCGCGGTAACTTTGGCCTCGCTGGCGACGGGCAAATCAGCCGTGCCCGCAGTTACTATCGGAAGGACGGATTTCGATGGCGTGAGCTTCTTTTGTTCGAGAACTATCGCTCTCGCTGCTTTTTCATATCGTGCGAGGGGGAGTTGCCCTGTTTTCGCGATTGCTTCAAAGACGTCTTCTTCTGCCCTTGTGGCCAAAACGTTGTTGCCCTTCGCCGCAAGCGCAGCGAAAATTTTGATTATCTGTTCGGTTGTTTTGCCGGGGCAGTAAATCACTTCGGGGAACCCCTGGCGGATATGACGATGGTGGTCAATACGAGCAAAGCCGAGGTCTTCGTAAGGCAAATGGCGAAGCTTTTCGACCGCCTCGTCGATGGTTACCCCGCCGTTTTTCACCTGCTGCAGCAACTGTTTTAACTGTTCCGGCTGAATATGATTACTCCTTAACCGTTTGCCTTTGGTTCAAGCGTCAGGTCCGCGAACAGACCCGCTTTGTATTTATGATACGCAAGCGAAGCTACCATAACGGCGTTGTCGGTGCAATATGCTTTCGGGGCTACCAGCAGTTTTTTCGCCGGTGTATATGATTCGCACATCTTCGCGAGGGCGGCCCGCAGCGAGCTGTTTGCCGCGACTCCTCCGCCCAATAAAACGGTCTTTGCCCTTACGGTATCGATTGCCCTTTGGGTTTTTTCTATCAAAACATCAACCACCGCCGATTGAAAAGACGCGGCGATATCTGCGATTTCCTGTTTGCTCATCGAATCGACTTTGGATTGCCCCTTCATTTCCTGTCCCCGGCAGTGATAAAGCACAGCAGTTTTGAGGCCGCTGAAAGAAAAATCGAGCGAATCCGCCCCCAGCATCGAACGCGGAAAATCTATCGCTCGTGGATTGCCTGTTTTCGCCGCATTTTCAATCGATGGGCCGCCCGGGTAGGGCAGTTTCAAAATCGTGGCGACCTTGTCAAATGCCTCGCCCGCCGCGTCATCGATACATCGGCCAATCAATTTCAATTCGAGAGGCGATTCGCATTCGTAAAGACATGTGTGCCCGCCCGATACAATCAGCGCAATTGCCGGCAACTGCAAATTCTGCTCAGCTATCATTGCCGACTGCAGATGCGCGTGAAGATGATTGACCGCTATCAATGGTTTATTCCAAGCCATGCTCAATGTCTTTGCCGCCGTTACGCCCACAACCAGCGCGACAGCCAGCCCCGGCTGGTTTGCGACTGCGATTGCGGAAATATCGTCTTTGGCGACACCGGCGGTTTTGAGGGCCTCGGTTATTACGGGATAGATATTTTCGATATGGGCGCGCGAGGCGATTTCGGGAACGACCCCGCCATATTTCTCGTGCAGTTTGGCCTGCGAGGTTACAATCGATGATTTGACGGTCTTGCCGTCGGCGACAACCGCCGCGGCTGTCTCATCGCAGCTTGTCTCGATACCTAGGATGTTAATCGTTTTTTCAGGCATAATCCGGATATTAGCCCAACGGCAGGGGGCTGTCAACGCGAATGGCTGAGCATAAGGATTTGCTTGCAGACGCTTTTGCAGACGTGAAGCAGCGAAAACCTGATTGGAATCGGCTTGGCTAATACAAAATCGGTGCAGACAGTTTCAGGAAATGTGTCGCCTGCGATTTCGATATCGTTAAAATCAGTACAGCCGAAACCGATTTGTTTTGCGGTTCTTACGATGGGCAGTGATTCCGGCGATAAATTTATCAGCTTGCTGCATACTATTTCACAGGCCATCGGCGCTGTCCCTCCTATTAACCACCCAAGCGGCCTTGCTCTGCCGCTGATTGGTCCCGGGCCGTCCATTGTGATTACGCCGTCAATAATGGTCAGGGCGGGATTTATAAATTTATATATTTCGATGAGCAGCTTGCAGAATTTCTTTTCATTGCCGCCTTTTGCGAAATGCCAGTACGCCTTCCACTTGCCGCTTACACAGCCGAACATATTTTTTATCGCGAACGTTGCCACAAGCTGCTGATGTGACTTGAATTTCGGCAGGTTGATAATTTTATCGGCATCAAGTGCAGCCGAGCTTATACCGACATCGACGCCGGCTATCTGACGCTTCACCGGCTTATCTAACTGCCTGACGGGGACACCCAGTTTATTCAGCGGTTCTTCGAGTCCCAGTACGCTGACACATTCAAAGACGTCTCCCCACGCCGGCGAATCTCCCACAAAGGGCCTTGCGCCAAAATCCTTAAGTATCCTGGCGGTTTCTATTATGACCGAGGGGTCGGTTTGCGTGGCGCAATGGCGGGGTTTCGGGGCGATAAAGTTTGGCTTCAGGAGGATGCTGTCGTTTCTTTTCACGAATCGTCCGATTCCGCCGAGAAGTTCAAATTGTCTGGCGATTGCCTCGGCTACGACAGGTTCTCTGTATTCGGTACAGTATGTCAGCGCTACTATCGGTTTTATCGGCATGGCTAAAAAATCGATACGCAGACCAGCAAATAAACCGTAATGGCCGGCCCAGATCCGCTTTTGGTAAAGAATCGGCCCGCTGCCGTGGTTTCATCCGGATTGTATTCGCGCGGGCTTAGCAGGATAAAATCGCCCGGCTTCATCATCGCGGAAAATCCCGCTGAGTAAATTCGTAAGTCGTTTTCTCTGATTTGTTCCGCCAGTGCAGGCGCAGCGCCTTCGGTCGAGGAAAAAATTACAGGCGTTATCTGGATGCTCGCCAGTTGCGGTCTGTTCGCCTGTATCTCAACGTTGGATTCAGGTGGCTTGCCTGTCCTGGGTGAAGTTGAATCTCTGGTGATTTGTCTCGAGAGCACCTGTAGCCCGACAATTCCAGGCCCGACATCTGCATTTTTGGTGACGCCCTGCTTACCTATGAAGGAGATGGTCTTGTGCGGTATTCTGGTGATATTGACCATTTCCGGCTGGTTGTCCGACATTAACAGCGAGTTTGTGGGCAGTTTCTTCGCGTTTGCGTTTTTTAATATCTCGGTAACTTTATTAAACGCGGCGAAATTGCCCATAGCGGCTCGCAACCCGTTTGCTGCAAAACCGCCAAGGTCGTTGTATCGCAGTGTCCCCGGCTTCAGCATCTGCCAGATGCCTTCCATTGATGTGATTTTATCCACAGGCAGCTCATAACTTATGATTTCGATATTGGTTGTTCGCAGGGTCTGCGGCTGAACACGCTTGCCGGTCGGCGCAAGGTCGCCTATTTTAATGCCTTCGGTCTCCGGTTTTTTCTGGGTTTTGTCGCAGCCGGCAGGCAACATTACAACCGAGCAGACAAACAAGATTTGTAACAGACGAGCCATAAGTATAGGTTAGCCGGTCAGGAAATATCTGTCAATCGAAAGGGCACAGGGATTATTTTAGGGCGAATTGCCGAATACGGTCGAAAAAAGGCGTTCGTTTTTGCTCCACGCACTGGGCGGCGTAAAAGTACATCGCAGCCGACCAGCTTTGCCAGTCCTCGCCGCGGGGGATGCCGTTTTGTGCCTTGAACCATTCGTTAAATCCAAACTCAACCTTTGCCTTGCGGGCAGGCCTCACAAGTTCCGTCAACACCAGGAGTTTCTTCTCAGCAAGCTCGTATTTGCCCGCCGCCACAAGTGCTGCCACGTAAAACCCGCACACAAAAGGCCATATCCCCCCGTTATGGTAGTCCCCCGGCTTGTTGTATCTCGCGTATCGGGCAACCCAGTCAGGGTTCCCGGGCCTGATATACGGAAAAAAATTCGGCGGCAGATTCACCGTCAAATCGCCATTTTTTCTCATCGACCGGCATTCCGCCTCGACCCACGATATTATTCTTCTCGCCCTTGAGGTCGATGCCAGCCCAGTAAGAATTGCAATACTGTTGCCTAACAGGTCAAAGCGTTCGCTTCTGTAAATCTTGTAAGCCCACAAAGCATAGTACGGTTTATTCGGCAACACAAGCCCTTCGTGTATGTGCTTGTTTTGCCTGTCGCCGCGCACGAAAAATTGCCCCATTTGTTCTTTAAGTTCTGCCGCTCGCCGATGTTGCCCGAACAAATGCAGATAGGCATACACAAGGGTATTCACATACAACCCGTATCCAAGAACCCATTGCTCATCACGCCAGTCGCTTGTCGGCAGTTGAGCTACGAGGACGCGGTTTGTGGGGCTTTGATGTTCCATCCAAACAATCGCTTTTCGGATTGTCTGCTCGAGGAAATTTTTCTTTCCCGTTACCTTCCTGAACAGGGCGACGGCTATCAAAAACAGGGGAGTGCAGTCGCTTGACCCGCGGTCTTCGCGGTCGTGAACCAATGACGGGATATGTCCCTGCGGACTTTGATTGCGGGCGGCGGTTTCGAGCGTCTTTTGCAGGGACTTGATTAGCTCGGTTTTTCCCGTCAACAGGACACCCAGCGACGACACCATCAGGTCTCGTGTGTATGGTTCCGGATATCCCCAGCCGGCTGTTCGGGGCAAACCCTTGTAGCGGCCGTGAGCGTTGTGAAGCAGGACTTTTATCGCCGCTTCTTTTGCTCTGGTAACCAGTGCTTTATCAGGTTTATTCACGTTACGAAATTCCCAGCCGCTTTGAGATTATCTCGACAAATCTTTTTGCGACTACGCGGTAATCAAATTTTTCCACTACTCGCCGTCTGCCTGCCTCGCCCATTTTTTTTCTCAGCTTTGCGTTGGTCATTAGCTCCATCAGGTATTTGGCGATGTCGTGTACGCTTGCCCTGTAATCGACGATTCGCGGCTCTTTGAAGACCACTTTGCGGCTTATTTTGTGCCCTGATTCGTCGTTGAGAATTGTTTCCCTTAGCCGAATTTCGGTAGCGACCTCTGCCAGAAAACCGGTTTCGCCGTCAACGATAGTATCGAGTAGTCCCATTGCTTTTATACCTATTACCGGCTTGCCGCAGGCGCCAGCCTCAACCTGAATCATACCGAATCCTTCCAGTCGGGATGGCGCCGCATAAATATCGCAGGCAGCCAGAAGATAGGGCATAAAATTCCGGCTCGTAACGTTCGTCGTATATGTAACATTTTTTTCGATTCCCAGGTCGGTTGCCAGTTGCATATCGATTGAATTTTGCTTTTCCGTCCTCGGCTGGGGCCAAACCTTGCAGACGTATTTCCAGTCAGGTGCCTTTGTGTCAATCAGGGCAAGCGCCTGCATAACCTCCTGTGCGCCCTTCGATGTGGCGTCGCCTCCGATAGTCATAATCATTATCTGGTCGGGCGCGATGCCGAACGATTCGCGAACCGCCGTAACCTTGGGGTCGTTCTTGTCTCGTGGTATGAAGGCATCGGTATCGCAGCCGACGGGCAGCACCTCGATATTTTTGCCGCTCAGGCCGTCTCGAACATAAACACTTTTCACCCAGTTGCTTGTAACAAGTATCAAAGGCAGTTTTTCAAGTATCTCGTGATAATCGCCCATATAGCCATCCGCGACTAACCACGGCACTGGCTGAACACCATATCTTTGCGGATGAAGCACCAAATAAGGCGTATGCCCCCAGTATCCCACGCCGACCACGATATCTGGCTCGAACCAGCGATAGTACCATTCCTTTTCCTGTGCCGATTCGAAATTCACCGAATGCACGTCAACGCCAAGCTCCGTCAGGCCCCGGTGCAGCAAATGCCCCTGTGTTGCCAGGCCCGCTGGCGACGGCGGATAATCATAAAGCAGCAGAACCTTCATTTTTTTTCTCCTCGATTTGGCGTTACAGTTGTGCCGAATTGCCAGAACCCTTCCTGTTTCGGGCAGCATTTGGCCTCGAAGCTGTCGGCTGCAAAACCATACATTTCTGTTATGATTCCGTACTTTTCCTGCCAGATTGTGTCGGGCAGCCAAATCTGTATATCAGCGTCCCGGCTGGTTTTTGGCAGATATTTGCCGCCCCCGTCCTCATACGCGAACATCCATACCAATTTGCTCGGAAGTTCGCCTGTTGTGTGCAACGATAATACCGCCCTTGATGCTTCCTCATGTCTCAAATGCCGTGTGTATTCGCCCCATCGGCTGTGCGTAAGAATCAGGTCGAATTTGTCCATAGGCAGCAGTGACAAGATTGTTTTCCTGATTTCCTTTTCAGCAAGGGGCTTTTGTTCCGGGCCGTCGTCGAGGTCGCCCATAATCCCCTTTGCGCCAAGATAGTCCATTACACGGTTGAATTTGGCACAGCGCTCAAGGTCGCTTTTTCGGCAAAGCGTAATCACCGTCCAGCGTGTCTGTGGGTGCAGCAGCATCAGCCCTCCTGCCCATAGCGTTTCATCATCGGGATGGGCGACGATTAAAAGACAACTGTTGAATTCCCATGATTGTCCTGCTTTTGAAAGTGTCATAGTATATGTCTCCGGCTTACATCGGGGTATCAGGTTATCAGGTTATCAGGTTATCAGGGTATCAGGTTGTCAGGATACACCTTGATTTCCAGCATCTTTCTTTTTTCTGACATATCTAACATAACCATTAATACCTCTTATCACTTCCTCATATCGCTCTACCCAATTTTGCGATTGGTCTGGTTCCAGATAACCTTTGATTGCTAACTGGCGAGTTTGATTCTGTGTTTCTCCAGCTTCTTTCCGTGCTACGTTGAATCCCTTTATTTTTTCGTTGTAGTAGTATGCGCTATACCCCTCAGCGATGTTGTCGCAGACCGACGAAGATGAGCGTTCTATCTGATTTTTGATTTTGAAGGTTTCATCTCGTGGCAGTGTTTTACAAAAATGGTGAATTTCTTTCATAAGACCGATTGCCTTCTGCCAAACCCAAAGTTCTTCGAATCCTGCCACAGGTGTCGCTGGTTGTGTGTATTTCTTATCTGCCGGGCAACCTGCTCTTGCGATACTCTGTCTATCAGATGTTTTGTTTTCTCGCATTCTTCCTGATATCCTGATTCCCTGGTTTCCTGATGTCCTGTTATGTTCTAGGCATGACCTATAAACAGCAGGATGCCCTTTCTCATCAGCATCACCGCAATCGCCGCCAGAAGCAAGCTCATTATTTTTGATAATGCCTTCGTCCCCGCTTCGCCAAGGCCTTTTATCAGCCAGTATGAGCCGCTGAAAATAAGACCCGCGAAAAGAATGTTCCCAATTACCGCGATGACAGTTGGCAGAAGACCGTATTCAGAGATTATTAAAAGCGAGGTTGCCAGCACCGCCGGCCCCACAATAAGAGGAGTGCCGATTGGCACCGCCCCAAGGTCTTTGACGGGCATACGTCTTTCTTTGGTATGACTCACAAGGTCTATTATTGCTATGCAGAAAAGCAGCGCGCCGCCTGCGACCATAAAATCGCCGATGGTAATACCGAGCAGCTTAAATACCAGTTTGCCGATGAGGATAAACCCGACCGCTAGCAAAAAAGCCGTTATCATTGACTGGACTATGATTTTGTTTTTTTGCTGTTTATCAAGGCCTTCCGTCAGCGAAACAAATATCGGCAGCACCCCGATTGCATCGACTGCCACGAACAGCGGTATGAATGACAGCAGGATGTCCTTCAAGACGTCCGTCGCGTTTTTCACGTCGTTTGAATATAGTTGCAAATCCATAACAATCAGTGTAAATTAGATGCGCACCTGCGGTCAATACTTTTATTGGGGTATAGTGTAATGGTAGCACAACTGACTCTGGATCAGTTAGTCTAGGTCCGAATCCTAGTACCCCAGGTTGATTCTGCCTTTGGCAGAGTCAACCTGAGCAGTTGAGCATTTGAACAGGTGAGCAGGCGAAAACGCTCAACTGCGGTTTCCTGTTCAACTTTTTACTGCTCAATTTATTGCATCTTGTTTCCGGGACAGACAAAGGCGATGAGGTTCGCCCGAATCGCTTAGCGATTGATTAAGCTAATGACCTCTACTCGTTGCGGGTAGAGGTTTTTTGTTTTTTATGGAGATGAAGGCATGAACGCAGATTTGGTTCCGCTGGTTGTAGGTGGTTTGATTTTCGTTTCGAGCTTGCTGTCTTTGAAGTTGGGACTTTCGGTAGCCATAATTGAAATCTTGCTTGGCGCAATCGGAGGTTATTTCGGCCTAAAGTCCGAGGAATGGATGACTTGTTTGGCCGGCTTTGGCGGCATTGTCCTAACGTATCTGGCAGGGACTGAGATTGATACGCGTCTGATGCGGGAAAAATTCAAGGAAAGCATGCTCATAGGCGGCTTTTCTTTTCTGTGTCCTTTCTTAGGTGTTTTTCTTTATACCTATTTTGTCGCGGGCTGGTCTCTTCAGGCGGCTCTGATAGCGGGGGTGGCGCTATCTACGACTTCCCTTGCCGTGGTGTATTCAGTTCTTGTTGAGACGGGATTGACGTCAACGGAAATAGGCAAGTTGCTTATGGCGGCAACTTTCGTTACCGATATGGGAACCGCCATCGCCCTGAGCATTTTATTTGCCAAACCAAGTGTTTATACGTTGGTGTTTTTGACCGTGTCTGTTGCCGTAATAATTCTTGCGACTAAATTCTCGCATAAAGTGTTTCATAGCCGGACGCTGAAAAACAAGGTGATCGAGCCGGAGATAAAATACATATTCCTGCTTTTGCTTGTGTTTATGTTTTTCGCCAAGCTGGGCGATGGGCACGCTGTTTTGCCGGCGTTCCTGTTAGGACTATTGATGTCTCGCCATTTCAGCGAAACAACGGGCACTAAAGCGGTCAGAGACCGCCTGCGCACTGTTGCTTACGCTATCATAACGCCCATATTTTTCATCGTGGGCGGTCTTAAAATATCGGTGCCTTTGATAATCGCGGCAGGGGGGCTTTTTATCATTTTGTTCCTGCTGAAAATGATAACCAAATTCATCGGCGTTTATTTCCTCGCGAGGAAATATATTCGCAACGGCAGCACATACACAACATTATTGATGAGCACCGGGCTCACATTCGTAACCATATCGAGCGTGTTCGGATTAACAGCCGGCTACATTGACCAGGTGCAGTATTCAGTCCTGGTGGGCGTCGTAATCGCAAGCGCCATCATTCCCACGTTCATTGCCCAGAAGTGGTTTATGCCCGTTGAAGAAGAGGATATCGTTGATATGGACAGCGACGGCAAATAAATGGAACTACCATTCAAACTCCGCGACAATCGACGTATAGTCGCTTGAGCAGGGTCATTATTGTAACTTCTTACTTAACAAGCAGTTAAATCATATTTTTATGGCAAATACCGTGAGATATTCAGGTTAAAAGCACAGTTCTTGAATTTAAATCAAAATTTCAAAAAGATTTTTCTTGACTCGGTTAGATGGTGTACTATAATACTAATACAATGATAAACTTTAAATTAGACAAACAAAGCTATGTGCCTTTTTATCGCCAACTCGTGGATATCATACTGTCCAGCATCGCTGCTGGCACAATCCTGCCCGGCGAAAGATTGCCGACTATCCGCGACATGGCTGTAAAACTAGAAGTCAACCCTAATACTGTTGTAAAGGCCTATTCCCAGCTTCAGCTTCTCGGCTTTCTTGATACGCAGCAGGGTACAGGCGTATTTGTTCGCCCACAGCCGCCGGCCCAAGCCCAAAAGAGTGCCGAAAATCAGCGGGCTCTCGAAGAGCTTTGCAGAGATTTTATTTCGAGAGCCCAGTTGCAGAACCTGACAATAGATGAGATTATCGAATATTTGCAGAGCATGCAGAGACAACCGTCAAAATAATAAAGGAGAGTCCTATGCTTTTTAATATTCCAGTCAGACTGATATCAGAAGTAGCTAAAAATGTTAGAAAAAAACAAAACCCTGTTAGCGAAAATGAAAACCTTGTTAGTGGAAAGGAGAACCCTATGTATGATGCTATGACACAACTCAACAAAGACCATGCTGTCCGTCAGATTCAGCGAATCAAAACCCGTGCGCCAATTACCCTGGTTACTGCTCTCATTGTTGTGGTGACAATTATTACCGGCGTGCTTAGGTTGAAGGCGGAGGACTCGACTATTGCTGTTGCAACGTTTATTATCGGCGGAATTCTTGCCGCACTGTGGTCATTGTCTGCGCACCTTTTGGCCGAATGGGATAAAGCACTTGTGTTGCGATTGGGACGTTTTCGTTCTGTCAGGGGCCCGGGCTTTTTTATGATTATACCCATCTTCGAAAGCGTTATTCGCGTTGTGGATATGCGAGTTCGCACCACAACTTTTTACAGCGAGGCGATGCTTACCAGCGATACCGTGCCTGTGAATATCGACGCAATCGCGTTTTGGCATGTCTGGGATAGCCAAAAAGCCCTGCTTGAAGTCGAAAGCTACTATCAGGCAATTTCGCTGGCTGTTCAGACCGCGCTTCGGGATATAGTAGGCATCCATTCCCTTGCTGAAATTCTTTCCGACCGTGAAAAGGTTGCTAAGACGCTTCAGAAGGTGCTTGAGGCAAAGACAGAGGCCTGGGGTATCAGTGTCACCTCAATCGAAATCCGCGACATAGCTATCCCTGAAAACCTCAAAGACGTTCTTTCCAAGCAGGCCCAGGCCGAAAGAGAACGGCAGGCACGAGGAATACTCGGAACGGCGGAAATGGAAATTGCCGAGAAGTTCGCAATGGCGTCTAAAGGATACCAGGATAACCCTGTTGCTTTGCAGCTTCGCGCAATGAACATCGTTTATGAAGGCATACGAGCAGGCGGTTCGCTTATGATTGTGCCGAGTTCAGTTCTCGATACGATGAATCTCGGTGGCATGGCGGCCTTGGGACAAACCCAGCGAAATCTTGCGACTCAGCAGCAGGCAAAGCCATAACAATAATGTGCAGACGATGCCATGGCAGATTGGAATTGCTTTTACCAGTCAAGTTCCGCGATAATCGGTGTGTGGTCGCTGGGGCGGGGCGGAAACCGGCCCAAAGACCAATATCACCAATCACTCAAAGCATTTCGCCTGCCGGAAAAATAGACAAGATTTTACTTGATGTGTTCCGGCGGGCAAGATAGAGATATCCGATGAAATATTGATATAGCTCGACTTATTGTAATTCTGGTTTGGAATATTATGCAGAAGAAGGCCCATAAGGCTATTTTATCAGGAAACCATATAACCATAGTTGGGAGAGTGAATAGATGAGAAAGAAGCTCTGGCTTTGTGTGCCATTTGCGGCATTATGCGTCGTGGATTTTGGTCTGACCCTCGCGGGGCAGTCTCCAGCTTATTGGCAGGGGAATTATAGTGCAGTAGGTGAGTGGTTCCCTCTCTTCGCTTTGGTCCTGCGCCATGGACCTATCCTTTTCCTGTTTATGAGTATGCTTTGGATTTTCGTTTTCTCCACTCTTATCGTGGTTCTTCCGGATATTTTTTCCCAAATCCTGTCTCTCACGCTGGTCATTGGCAATACGTGCGGAGCGCTGACCTGGTTGGCTTTTCGATTCCGGTTTGACCCCCTTCTATGCATGTTGTTGTTTGTTCTGTCGGCTGCCATCTTCATAATCACACAGGCAAGATGGAGGATGACCCAACCAGCACATGCAGCGGAACGCGCGTCGCCGACCGTTTCGCATCCGCCAAAATGCGGCCGCTGATGCGTAGCATTGGGTCTTTCCATTTTGCAGCCGGATTCTGCCTTATAGCCGGCTCTGCGACCTGCTGTTAAAAACTTGTTTGTGCCCCGGTGCTTTGTCGCAAAAAACTATACGCTAAACGCTATCCGCTATTCTGTTTTCTGACTTCTGTCTTCTTTACTCACATCTCAAACTCAGCGATAATCGGCGTGTGGTCGCTTGGGCGGGGCAGCAGGCGTGGGGCTTTGTCGATGTAACACGCGGTGCATTTTTCGACCAATGGTTTCGTTGCCATAATGTGGTCCAATCGCCAGCCGAGGTTGCGCTTCACGGCGTTTATTGGTCTGTAATCCCAAAACGTGTATTGCTCCGGTTCTTTACAGTGCAGCCGAAATGCGTCAACAAATCCCCAGTCCATTACGTTTTTCAATTCTTTATGAACGTCAGGATGATAACAAACATTTCCCAATAATCCTTCGGGGTCGTAAACGTCAATTGCTTCCGGTGCGATATTCAAATCGCCAACCCACAAAATCGGGTCAGTTGGTTTGAAATGTTCTTCAAAGAACTTGCGCAATCGTCTAAACCACACGAGTTTATATTGGAATTTTTCCGATTCAGGCAGATAACCCTGCGGGATGTATGTGTTGATAATTATCATCCCATTAATTTCGGCCTTTATCAGCCGGGGCTGGTCCTTCGGCTCATCATCGAAGCCGGCCTGCACGTCCGCGATTCTGCTTTTCGCTAAAATTGCCACGCCGTTATAACTTTTCTGGCCTGCGAAGGCGTAATTGTATCCTGACTCATCGAATACTTCAGTCGGAAAGTCCTTGTCCTGAACTTTTGTTTCCTGCACACACAGGACGTCTGGTTTGGTGTTTGCCAGCCAGTCGAGCACAATAGGCATTCTCGCCCGCAGAGAATTGACATTGAAGCTCGCCACAATCATCAGCGTTTACCTTCGCACATTGTCAGCAGGCCGAGTAGAAAGCTGAGAGCACTCTCTGCGCCTTGATTTAAACTGACACCTTCGGCTCCCAGTCCGTCGCCGCAGCCATTGCTCTTCGAATCGTAGAGCGGTATTCCCAAATCATTCTCACCCAAAAACCAGTTAAATGCTTTTTGCCGCAGCATCAAATACTTTTTGTCTTTCGTCGCCTTATATCCGGCGTCTAACATTAGAATTGTCCCTGCTGCTTCGATTGGCTGCTGGTCAAACTGTGCTTTTTTACCTCCCCGCGGAAACCAGCCCTGACAGCCGACGAAACTGAAATGACTACCGGTGAAAGTGCTTGTGAGAACAAAGTCGCAGATTTTTTTCGCAATCTCAATATACTTCTTGTTACCCAGTGATGTCCCGACCGTAAAAAGCGCACAGGGCAGCATCGCATTGTCATAAGTGAGTATGTTCTCAAACCAAGGCCAATCGGGCTTCATATTTTCTTCAAACCGCGACACAATCAAATCCGCCGCGGTAGCCATACAACTTTTAGCGTTTTCCGCATCCGGGAACCGTTTTAGATAACCCGCTAAACCCAATATCGAATAAGACATTCCACGTGGGTATTGCTTCTTGATAAGTGGTATTGCTATATCAATTCGCTCTTGAGCTATTGGTATGTAAATCTTGGAGGGGGGTTGTGCCAAAACAGTTCCGAATGCCCAGATTACCCGCCCCAGTGCGTCATTGACCGGCTCTGCCTTGTGCCATGTTCTGTCGAAATCCATAAAATTCTTCACGGTGCCATCGTCATTGTGTGCGTGCAGAACAAAAGACAGATACTTGTCGATTAGTTGCAGCGTCTCCGGTCCGCCATCGATATTATCGATGGCGAGACCTCGCCTTAAGGCGGGCTTGTGGTAAAGGGCATAGTGTTTCGTTGCCACGATTAAAGCCCTTGCGTTGTCATCGGTCGTGTAGCCCTCGCTGCGAAGCGGTATCGTGAATTTGGCGTGCTGAAACAGCCCCGTATCATCGGTCAGCCGATGAAGATGCTCCAGCGACGGCTTGGGCAGAGATAGTTTTGCCATACGCCAATCTTATTGTTGCGCCGAACCCGCGTCAACAAGGTTATCCGTAACAGTATCGCTATATACTATGGCTCCTGAAACAACCACGTCGAGAGATACCGTTCACCCGTGTCAGGCAGGATAACCACGATTATCTTGCCCGCGTTTTCCGGGCGTTTCGCCACTTCCAGCGCAGCCCATAAAGCCGCACCGCACGAGATACCAACGAGTATGCCTTCCAGCCGTGCCAGCCGCCTCGCGGCATCGCCCGCGTCCGCCTCTTTTACGCGGATTATCTCATCGATTATTTCCCTGTTCAAAACCTGCGGGACAAAACCCGCGCCTATTCCCTGGATTTTATGCGGCCCCGGCTTTCCTCCGGACAGCACGGGCGACCCCTCAGGTTCGACAGCGATTGCCTTGAAGGTTGGTTTTCGCTGCTTGATTACCTCGGCGACTCCGGTGATAGTTCCGCCCGTCCCGATGCCGGCAACGACGATATCCACCTTGCCGTCGGTATCGTTCCATATCTCTTCAGCCGTAGTCCTGCGGTGTATTTCAGGATTTGCAGGATTATTGAACTGCTGCAGAATTACGCTGTCAGGGGTTGTCCTGGCAAGCTCTTCCGCTTTTTCAACCGCGCCTTTCATTCCCTTCGGGCCTTCCGTGAGCACTAATTCCGCGCCGAAGATTTTCAGCAACTGTCTCCTTTCTACGCTCATCGTTTCAGGCATAGTCAGTATCAGCCGGTATCCCTTTGCCGCTGCTACAAACGCCAGCGCAATTCCGGTGTTGCCGCTCGTCGGCTCGATAATCACGGAATTTTTGTGAAGCAGTCCTCGTCTTTCCGCGTCTTCTATCATTGCTACTCCAATGCGGTCCTTGACGCTTGAAAGAGGATTGAACGACTCCAGCTTGGCCAATACCGTGGCATTCAGGCCTTCCGTAATTCTGTTCAGTTGCACCAAGGGCGTGTTGCCGATGGTCCTGGTTATATCTTTAAATATTCTGCTCATTTTATTTCTCCTTACTTATGTTCAAACTTTTTTCAATGCCTGTTCGATATCCGCGATAATGTCATCGACGTGCTCGATGCCGATTGACAGCCGGATAAAATCAGGCGTTACGCCGGTTGCTAACTGCTCCTCAGGCGACAACTGCTGATGTGTGGTCGTAGCCGGATGAATGGCTAAGGTCTTCGCGTCGCCGATATTTGCAAGGTGCGAAATCAGCTCCAGCGAATCGATAAACTTTTTTCCCGCCTCCAGGCCGCCTTTAACGCCGAATCCCAGAATTGCTCCGGCTCCCTTTGGCAGATATTTTTTCACTCTTTCTTTGTCCGGGCTTGAATCAAGTCCCGGGTAGGTTATCCACGAGACCTTGGGGTGTTTACTCAGATATTTCGCTACGGCCAGCGCGTTTTCAGAATGTCTGGGCATTCTTAGGTGCAGCGTTTCCAGTCCCTGGAGGAACAAAAACGCGTTGAAGGGCGACAGGGCGGTTCCAATGTCGCGTAACAGGGTAACACGCGCCTTGATAATATAGGCGATATTGCCCAATGGCTTCAATGCCTCAACAAAATTCAGGCCGTGGTAACTCGGGTCCGCGTCGGCAATCAGCGGGAATTTCCCGTTGGTCCAGTCGAACTTCCCGGAATCGACAATCAGCCCGCCGATGGATGTCCCGTGCCCGCCGATAAACTTTGTCGCCGAATACACAGTGATATCCACCCCGAAGTCAAATGGTCGCAGAAGATACGGCGTCGAAGTGTTATCCAGGATAAAAGGAATGCCGTTTTTGTGGGCTACTTTGGAAATACCCTCCAAATCCGCAACGTTCAATTTCGGGTTACCTATTGATTCTGCGTAAATCGCTTTCGTCCGCGGCGTTATGGCCTTTTGAAACGCCGCAAAGTCGTTTGATTTGAAAAATTTGACGTTTACCCCGAATTTCGGCAGGGTGTAGTGAAACAGGTTGTATGTTCCGCCGTAAAGATTATCCGCCGATACTATCTCATCGCCTGCCTGCGCGATATTCAGAACCGCCAGCGTGCTTGCTGCTTGGCCGCTTGAGACCGCCAGTGCGCCGACGCCGCCGTCCAGAAGGGCGATTCGCTTTTCGAGCACGTCATTTGTCGGATTCATAATCCGGGTGTAGATATTGCCGAATTCCCGGAGTCCGAACAGGTTTGCGGCATGTTCTGTGTTTTTGAACTGGTACGATGTCGTCTGGTAAATCGGCACGGCCCTGGAACCCGTTGTCGGGTCCGGCTCCTGTCCGCCGTGTAGCAGTATCGATTCCGATTTCAGTTTCTGGTCAATTTTACTCATTTTGTATATTCCTTTCCTTGCGTTAAATTCCTTGTTTCCGCTTAAAATGCGTATTGAGCGCTCAATACGAGTCCGTCGCCGAGCCCAAATGCTTTTGTTGATTTTTGGTCACCGGTGTTGACGTACGCCGCAACCAGCGTCAGGTTCGGGTTCACAAACCAGGCAACGTGTCCATCCCAGTAGTTGGCGTCCTTCCAATCGTCGTAATGTGCTCCCTGTTTGTATTCGAAGCCGACCGCAGCGTTTGACAGCGGAATTACATCGACGTTTCCGAACAACACTTCTTTTCTGCTGTCGTTGAATCCGAGGACGCCGAGTGTCTGGCTATTGGTGGAAAGCACGCCGCCGGATAACAGCACCGGCCATGGCAGTGCCTTAATGAGCTTCGTTCCAACCAGATAGTAGTCAGCTCCTGAATTTGATGAGTTGAGTAGTTCCTGTGTGGTGTTTTTAAAGACCCCTCCGATTGAAATCGCCGGCAGAATATCGCCTTCAGAAAGCAGCAGCACTTTTGCTCCGAAGTTGTCTTTATTTATTGTCTTGGAATTTGTAAAGTCAACCGTCTCATGGCCGTATGAAAGCTCGACACGTTTGAAAAATGTTTCCGCGACGCCGAATGTCGTCCAGTCGATATCTCTTTCGTGAAGATGAATGTTCCACAAACCGATCTGTGGCTTGCTGATGTTTTCGCCGAAGAATGAATTTGCGTCGCCAGCGGTACCTGCCGTGTACGCAAGGGGGTTAAATGCGATACCGCCGACTCCTTCAACATTGTTTAGTGGAACACCCGCTAAAGCCATATTCGTAAAAACGCTTGCCAAAACAACCAAACTTACAACAATTAACTTCTTCATCTGAAAAACTCCTTCTGTCTGGCAGGGGTTTCCAGATGACTGGTTGTTCCTGCAAATAGTTTTAGTTTTTTAACCAACCGTTATGTTACTTCAGCCAACGAGGCCTGACCGCTTGACCCAAAACACTGCTTGTGCTAAATGCCACCTCCTTTCTCAACTAAGCCGCTGTCATCGTAGCGTCTCTTCTGTGTTATCTCGATTTGTGTTATTTTTGAGTTATGCACCTTTATTGTTACGGTTCCATAATCAAGGCCTATAACCGCGTTTCGAATGTCCTTAATGATGGCGTCGTTTGTTGTGTTTTCATTAGTATCCTGTTTCAAGCCCATATATTGCCTTTCTAAACCTATACTTTGCACAAGCATATCCTACTATGCCTACTGATATAATGGGAATAATAACATATCAAAAAACCTGTGTCAAACACTTTTTTTAAAAAAAATTATTATTTTTTAATGCCAGGTTAGGGTTTGTTCGTATAATATACTACCAGTGCAGTAGGAATAGTGGAGAATTGACCATGAAACTATCAACAAGAACAAGATATGCGATGCGGGCGGTTTTGGAGTTGGCGGAAAACTTCGGCAAAGGGCCTCTCCAGACAAGGGTGATCGCCAAGAATCAGGATATTTCAGTTAAATACCTTGAGCAACTTATGGCTGCCCTTAAATCTGCGGGCCTTATAAGAAGTCAGCGCGGCGCAAAGGGGGGATATATTCTGGCTAATCCACCCGAAAAGATTAAACTAAGCGATATTTTCGATGTTTTTGAGGGGCCGGTTGTTACTGTGGAATGTGTAAGCAACGAAAAATACTGCAATAAGGCGGTCAATTGTGTTGCCAGGCAAGTATGGGCCGAGGTCCAGCGAGCAGTAAGAAATGTTTTACAGGCAACGACATTGCAGGATGTGATTGAAAAATCCAAAATCAACAGGTCGGATTACCAGATATAGGATTGGGAATTGCTATGAGCGCGATATTTGATGATATAACCGCTTCGATTGGTTTTACGCCTCTTGTCCGGATTAATAAATTGAGTCCGGGCGGGGCGACAATACTTGCAAAACTTGAGTCCAGGAATCCCTGCGGCAGCGTCAAAGACAGGATTGCGTTCTCAATGATTGAGGACGCTGAAAAGAAAGGATTGATAAAGCCGGATACTGTTATCATTGAACCGACGAGCGGCAATACGGGCATAGGACTTGCCTTTGTCTGTGCGGCAAGGGGATATCACTTGATTCTGACGATGCCGGAGTCGATGAGCATAGAACGTCGCAAGATACTGGCGATGTTCGGCGCAAAAATCATTCTTACTCCTGCTGCCGAAGGAATGAGAGGCGCGGTAAAAAAAGCCGAAGAGCTTATTGCCCAGACACCAAACGCTTTTATGCCGCAGCAGTTTAAAAACCCCGCCAACCCACAGGTTCACCGTGAGACGACAGCCGAGGAAATATGGGCGGATACCGATGGCAAGGTTGATTTTTTTGTGGCCGGTGTCGGCACAGGCGGAACGATTACCGGCTGCGGCGAGGTATTGAAGAGCCGAAACAAGAATCTCAAAGTTGTGGCTGTCGAGCCGAAGGATTCGCCTGTGCTTTCAGGCGGCAAACCCGGCCCACATAAGATTCAAGGTATAGGCGCCGGTTTTTTGCCTGAGGTGCTCAACCGTGAGATAATTGATGAAATAATTCAGGTTACAAACCAGGATGCTATGGAGACCGCTCGTCAACTGGCATTCAAAGAAGGAATACTGGGCGGGATAAGCTGTGGTGCTGCTATATGGGCGGCAGTACAGGTCTCGCAGCGTTCCGAAAACAAGGGTAAAACGATAGTTGTGATTCTGCCCGATACCGGCGAGCGTTATATATCTACTGAAATGTTTGCCACCGTCACATAGAAACTGCTGGGTAGTTGCAGGAGAGGACTTTATATGGCCAAAGCTGATTTGACAGACAAAAAGCTCGAGCAATTAGTCGCTGAAATTATCGGAACCTACCAGGGCGATTTGGGGATAAATTTTATCGACGCAACCAATCTGCCCGTGCGGGACAAAATCCTCGAAGTACTTGATATGATTTTCGAGGTTCTTTTCCCGGGTTTTACCGGCAAGAGAACAGTAACAAAATCGAACGTCAATTTCGTCGTAATAGACGTTCTTTGCCATATTTACACTGAGCTTTCCACCCAGATAGAACGTGCGCTAAAATACCGCTGCCGGCTGGAAAGTTGTGATACAGGCGGCTGCCATAAAATGGCCGAAGACGCTACCATTCATCTCCTGACCCAATTGCCACATATCCGCGAAATGCTCAAAGGAGACGTCAAGGCGGCGTTTGACGGCGACCCGGCCGCGAAATCTCCCGAAGAGATTGTCATAAGCTATCCCTGCATAATAGCGATAGCCATATATCGCATTGCCCACGAGTTGTTCATAAAAGAGGTGCCGCTGATTCCGCGAATTATGACCGAGTGCGCCCATACCAGGACGGGTATCGATATTCACCCCGGTGCCACAATCGGAAAAAACTTTTTTATCGACCACGGCACGGGCGTCGTGATTGGCGAAACGAGCATTATTGGCGATAACGTTAAAATTTATCAGGGCACGACGCTCGGAGCGCTTAGTTTTCAGAAAGATGCTCAGGGCAGGATTATTAAGGGAGGCAAACGCCATCCGACAATCGAAGATAACGTAACGATTTACGCCGAGGCGACGATTCTGGGCGATATAACAATAGGAAAAGGCGCTGTCGTCGGCGGAAACGTCTGGATTAAGGAATCCGTTCCGCCGGGTGTTACCGTTACAACCCCCAACGCCGAGCTTGTATATAAAAAACACTCCGCCAAAAAGTGCGGCAAAAGAAAAACGAAAAAATGAACGAACGATTGATTGAAAAAATCGGGCAATTGAAGGCCGAGCGCAACGCCGTCATACTTGCGCATAATTATCAGCCCGGCGAAATTCAGGATATTGCGGATTTCACGGGCGATTCGCTTGCTTTGAGCGTCAAGGCAGCGGCGACCGGTGCCGACGTGATAGTTTTCTGTGGCGTGAAATTTATGGCGGAGACCGCCGCGATTTTGTCGCCCGGCAAAACAGTCCTTTTGCCGGACAAAAACGCTGGCTGTCCCATGGCGGATATGATTACCGGCGAGCAATTAAAAGAATTAAAACGCAAAAACCCTGACGCTTTGGTGGTTTGCTACGTGAACAGCTCCGCGGAGGTGAAAGCCGAAAGCGATTATTGCTGCACAAGCGCAAATGCCGTCGAAGTGGTCGAATCGCTGCCGAAAAACAGCAAGATAATTTTTGTTCCCGACCAGCATTTGGGGCGGTTTGTGATTGAAAAGACAGGCCGTGAAATGATTTTATGGCCCGGATATTGCCCGACGCACGCGTTTATTACCGAAGACGACATAAAAAAAGCCAGAGATGCCCATCCCGGCGCTATTGTGATGGCGCATCCAGAATGCACCGAGCCGGTGAAGGCCGTCAGCGATAAACTCCTCAGCACGGGCCAGATGCTCAAATTCGCCAAGCAAAGCGACGCCAAACGATTTATTATTGCTACTGAGACGGGAATAATTCACACGCTGAAAAAAGAAAACCCAGGCAAGGAATTTTATCCGGCGACCACTCGGGCGATTTGCCCGAATATGAAACGCATAACTCTTGATAAGGTGCTCTGGTCGCTTGAAGATATGCACTATAAAATCACAGTGCCTGAAGATATTGCGGCAAGGGCTAAAATCGCACTCGAAAAAATGGTCGCGATTTTACCCGCTAAATAGAAAGGTCATAAATAATGAGCGATGAGAAAAAACTTCATCTCGAAACGTTAGCCATACACGCGGGCCAGCAGCCGGATTCAGACACCGGCAGCAGGGCGGTCCCGATTTACCAGACATCGAGCTATGTTTTCAAAGACAGTAATCACGCAGCGAATTTGTTTGCGCTCAAGGAATTCGGCAATATTTACACCCGGCTGATGAATCCGACAACCGATGTTCTCGAAAAGCGTCTGGCTGCCCTGGAAGGCGGCGTCGCGGGTCTTGGGCTAAGTTCGGGGCAATCAGCAATTTACGTAAGCATCCTGAACATCTGCGGCGCAGGCGGCCACTTTATTTCATCCAGTTCGCTTTATGGCGGAACTGTTACACTTTTCGGTCATACCTTGCGCAAACTGGGAATCGAGGTAACGTTTGTTGACGCTAAAAAACCGGAAAATTTCGCCAACGCGATTAAGAAAAATACCCGCCTCATTTACATCGAGAGCGTGGGCAATCCCAAAAACGACATTTTGCAATACGATAAAATAGCGGATATCGCTCATAAGAACGGCTTACCCGTTATATGCGATAACACCGTTATGACGCCGATATTGTTCAGACCATTTGAATACGGCATAGATATCGTCGTTCATAGCTGCACTAAATTCATC